>Ga0302320_10001501_pt1 | contig 56093 bp, 39 predicted proteins | sample Bog_T0_3_FD_202130 | JGI IMG/M metagenome (GOLD analysis project Ga0302320, IMG submission 202130) | Peat permafrost microbial communities from Stordalen Mire near Abisko, Sweden - Bog_T0_3 | ecosystem: Environmental > Terrestrial > Soil > Wetlands > Peat | place: Sweden: Abisko, Stordalen Mire...
AGCGTTGCGTAGACGGTGACGCCGTGTGCGGGCAGGGTGGGCACGGTCGCGGAACTGGACGTGCCCTTGTAAAGGAACAGGTCGCTTGCACCGGGCGTGGTGGCGCTGAGGTTCAGTTGAAATTCAGTCGCTCCGCCACCCGCGGTCCACTGGAAAAGCACGCTGGCGGTGCCGAGAATGGTGGTCAATCCGGGCGTGGGAGATGTGAGCGTGGCCGGGGTGGGCGTGCCGCTCTCAGTATATTGGTAGGCGATTGACTGCCAGGCTCCGTTGATTTTTGAATAGAGTGTTGCGTACACGGTTGCGCCGTTTGCAGGCAGGGTGGGAACGACGGCGGAAGTGGCTGTGCCCTTGTAAACGAACAGCTCGCTTTGACCCTGTCCGATGGCGCTGAGGTTGAGTTGGTAGTCGGCGACTTCAGCACCTGTGGTCCATTTGAAGGTGACACCGGTGGGGCCGAGAATGGTGCCGAGGCCCGGCGTGGGAGACGTGAGCGCAGCAAGGCGCGGACCGCTCTCGTAATACACGTAGCTGTTGGACTGCCAGACTCCGCTGATTTTTGTGTAGAGCGTGGCGTAGACCTCTGCGCTTTTTCCGGGGATGCTTGGCGCGGTCGCGGTAGTGGCCGTGCCTTTGTATAGGAACAATTCGCTCTGGCCCGGCGCGACGGCGCTGAGGTTAAGTTGGTAGTCGGTGGCGGCGCCGACGGTAGTCCACTGGAAGGCGACGTTTGTAGTGCCCAGCGTGGTACCGAGTCCTGGTGTGGGGGAGGTGAGAGTAGCGGCCAAGGATGGATTGACTACGATGCTCTGCGTGACCTGAGTCGCTGGGGCGTAGTCTGCGTTGCCAGCCTGATTGGCGGCGATGGTGCAGGTGCCCGAGGCGATAAATGTCGCATGGTCGCCGGAAACTGTGCAGATGCTGGTGGTCGTCGAAGTGAAGCTGACCGCCAGGCCGGAACTGGCCGTGGCGGAAAGCGTCAGCGGCACTCCAACCGTCTGTGTGCCAAGGTTGGGGAAGTTGATGGTTTGTGTTGCTTGAATAGCTGTTCCGTTCAGCGCGATGCTTTGCGATGCGAAGCCCGGCGCGGCGGCATTCAAGTTGTTGTCAGTCAGCACCACGGAGCCGCTGAGTGTGCCCACTGCTTCCGGTGTGAAGCTGATGTACAGATCACAGTAAGCGCCGGGCGCCAGCGTTGCCTCTGTCGAGGTTCCGGAACCTTCCACCTGGCACGCCGATGCGCCGCTATTCAAGGTAAAGTTTGCCGAGGTGCTCGGATTGTTCCCGGTCGCAGGAATAGGAAAACTCAACGGGGCGTTGCCCACGTTCTCCAGCGTCACCGTTTGCGGGCTGTCCGCGCTGGTCGCGCCGTAGGCTGTTGTTGCGAAGGTCAGGCTCGGTGGATCGGCGAAGTCCTCCTTCCACACGCGCAGAAAGCCGGGACCGGTAACATAGACGTTGCCGCTGCCGTCCACAGCGACACCGCCGGGATCACCTATTCCGTTGTCGGCATCGTTTGCGATAACGCTCTGGGTGTAGCTGCCTGCCGATAGCGTCTCCTTAAGTACCCGGCCGTTGGGGTAATCGGCAATATAGACGTTGCCGCTGCCGTCCACCGCGACACCAGTTTGACCACTGATGCGCGTAGTCGCATCGCTTTCGACCACGCTCTGGGTATAGCCACCCGCTGAGAGCGCCTCCTTCAATACCTGGTCATTCCAGTAATCGACAAAATAGACGTTGCCGCCGCCGTCCACAGCCATCCCGTAGGGATAAGTTGTGCAGTTTTCCCAGCTTGCGACCACGCTCTGGGTGTAGCCGCCTGCGGATAGCGTCTCCTTCAACACTCGGCAATTGTTGTAATCGGCAATATAGACATTCCCACTGCCGTCCACAGCGACCCCGGTGGGATCACCCACGCCGTTGTCGGCTTGGTCTGCGACCACGCTCTGGGTGTAACCGCTCGCCGATGGCATCTCCTTCAACACTCGGTTATTGTCGGAATCGGCAATATAGACATTGCCGCTGCCGTCCACAGCGACCGCGCCGGGGGAATTCAGGCCGTTGTTCGCAGCGTTTGCGACAACGCTCTGGGTGTAACTGCCCCCCGAAAGCGTCTCCTTTAACACCTGGCTACTGTTAGTGCCAGTGTGAAGGTTATAGTTGCCATCGGCAATGTAGACGTTGCCGATGGCGTCCACAGCGACGTTCCAGGGAGAAGACAGGCCGTTGTTGGAAGCATTTGCGATAACGCTCTGCGTTCCGGGCAGGAAGTTCACCTGTGGACCTACACCAGTTCCTTGAAGGTAGGCTGTGGCAATCGCGCTGCCGCCAGCGTTCAGCAGTTCGACCGCGCCGTAGCGGGTTCCAGGAACCGTTGGCGTAAAGGTCACGTTGACCGTGCAGGTGTTGCCCGCTGTGTAAGCTGTGGTCCCGTTGCAGGCATTCGACCCCTGCGTGGCGGCCGCGTTGAAGTCCAGATTCTTTGCGCCCTGCGTCAGCACCTGGTAGGGAGTCGTGCTGTTCAGGCTCCCTGCGCTATTGAAGGTAAAGGTGATCGGAATTGCCGTGCTGGTGGCTCCCACCGGGACGGTATTGAAGTTCACCCCACCCGTCATGATCTCCTTCACTGCGCCATCTGCGCCGTTTCCGTAGTCGGCGACATAGACGTTGCCGCTCCCGTCCACCGCCACGCCGTAAGGGAAGGTGAAGCCGCCGGCCAGCACCGTCACGCAACTCGACGAGGCGCATCCGGCAGGCATCTCCTTAACCGTATTGTCTCCGTAATCGGTGACGTAGATATTGCCGCTGCCGTCCACCGCCACGCCGCTGTCGAGCGAACCCCAACCGCCGCCCAGCGTGGTCACGCAACTCGGCGAGGTGCATCCCGCAGGCATCTCCTGCACCGCCGCACCTACTACGTAGATATTGCCGCTGCCGTCCACCGCCACGCCGGAAGGGCTGGTGAAGCCGCCGTCCAGAGCGGTCACGCAGCTCAACGAGGTGCAATTGGGAGTCATCTTCTTCACCGCGCCAGCGTAAGAAAAATTAGGAGAATCGGCGACATAGACGTTGCCGCTGCCGTCCACGGCAAGGCCTGTGGGATCGGGAAGACCTTCGCCCAGCACAGTTACGCAGCTCGGCGACACGCAGCCGGGGGGCATCTCCGACACGCCTCCGGGAGAGCCGTCGTAGACGTTGCCGTTGCGGTCTACTTGCACGGCCGTAGGCCCGAGCAATCCGGTGCCGCCCAGCACCGTCACGCAATTCGACGACACGCAGCCGGCAGGCATCTCCTTAACCCCAAGTGCATCGGCCACGTAGACATTGCCGCTGCTGTCCACCGCCACACTTTGGGGCGAGTTGAAGCCGCCGCCCAGCACCGCGATCCCGTAACGGAAGGATGCGGTCTGCGCGACGCCGGGATTCGACGCCGCGGCTGCAATCACAGCCAGCAAACCGAAAAGGATCGCCAGTCTCAGACATTTGCGAGAACGGTTGAAGACACGAGACCCTATCGTTTGCATGCGAGCACCCTTTGGAGATTCTCCAAATTGTATCGCAGGTGCGGCACGCGCTCATGTGCTGCGAAACGGTGCGCAGCTGCAGTTAGCCTGTTCGCACACAGTCGTTGTTGGTAACGGACTTGTCGAGCGTTGTGGCGCTGAGGACTGTGCTGGAGATAGCTTTCCCAGTATCAGTCCACAGCGCCCTGTGACGATGCTGCCGTGATGAATGGAACACAGGGTGCCGCGCGGGGTCGCCGATTTCGCTACTGCTCGGTGTAGACGTAGTCGTTGTAGAGCCAGTTGCCGTCGATTTTTGAGTAGAGCCTGGCGTAGATCGTGACTCCGTTTGCGGGCAGTGTTGGAGCTGTGGCTGAAAGAGCCGTGCCTTTGTACAGGTACAGTTCGCTTTTGCCTGGTGCAACCGCGCTTAGGTTGAGCTGGTAGAGGGAGGCCGACGTTCCGGCGCTCCATTGGAAGAGCACATTGTTGGTGCCCAGGATAGTGCCGAGGCCTGGCGTTGGAGATGTGAGCGCGGCCGGAGTGGGTATGCCGCTCTCGGTAAAGACGTAGGCGTTCGACAGCCAGACGCCGTCGATCTTTGAGTAGAGGGTTGCGTAAACGGTGACGCCATGTGCGGGCAGGGTGGTTACGGTGGCGGAAAGCGCTGTGCCTTTGTACAAGAACAGGTCGCTTGCACCGGGCGTAATGGCGCTGAGGTTGAGCTGGTAGGTGGAGGCCGGAGATCCCGCGGCCCACTGGAAGAGCAGGTTGCTGGTGCCGAGGATGGTGCTCAGCCCCGGAGTGGGTGATGTGAGCGTTGCCGGAGTGGGCGTGCCGCTTTCGGTGTAGACGTAGTCGTTGTATCGCCAGATGCCATTGATCTTTGAGTAGAGCCTTGCGTAGACCTCGACTCCATTTGCGGGTAGTGTGGGCACGATTGCGGAAGTGGCCGTGCCTTTGTATGTGTAGAGCTCGGAGCTACCGGCTGCGACGGCGCTGAGATTGAGTTGATAGTCGGCGACGCCTATGCCAGTGGTCCACTGGAAGAGGACACTGCTGGTTCCGAGAATGGTGTTGCTTCCCGGCGTGGGCGATGTGAGCGCGGCGGCGTGCGAGCCGCTCTCGGTATAGACGTAGTCGTTAAACTGCCAGACTCCGTTGATTTTTGAATAGAGCCTTGCGTAGACTTCATCGCCGTTTGCGGGCAGGGCGTTCGCGGTGGCGGAGGTGGCTGAACCCTTGTATAAGAAGAGGTCGCTTGCACCTGGGGAAACAGCGCTGACGTTGAGTTGATAGAGGGTGACATCCGCTCCGGTGGTCCACTGGAAGGTCACACTGGGGGAGCCCAGTTTGGTGCCGAGTCCTGGGGTGGGTGAGATGAGCGCGGCCGGCGTTGCGGTCTGTGTCACTGTATAAGTGCTGCTTCCGGTTATCAACGATGCGTTCGCATCGTGCGCAACGATGGTCTCGGTGCCCGCTGAATTAAATGTCGCCTGGAACGAATGGGCTCCGGCGTCGGCGGTGGTGAAGGTGTAGTTCGCCGGCAAAACGGCCAATGGGTCAGTGCTTGAGAAAGTAACTGTGCCTCTGTAAGCCGAGGAGGGCGAGTACACAGTAAACGTGACCGGGGCGCCCGTGGCGGCTGCGGTTGGCGGACTTAAGATGTACGTCAGGCCTTCCACCGACGTGCATTTGTTTTGCCAGTTGGACCACATCTCCTGCACGATCCAGGACCGCCCGTCCACGGTAATCGTGTCGCCGTTCAGGCCGTTGTCGCAGATGTCCATAATTTCGCCGCAGTTGTTGTTGTTGTCGTACCAGGCGGCTGGAGCGACTGCAGCGGAAGCGGTTGCCGGTAACAACCCGATATCCGCATCCGTTACCGCCTCCACCAGTTCGTGCGATGTGACGGAGGATTCGTTTTCAAATGGGGTGGAGCTTTCCCCGCAGCCATTTGAACAAGCGCCCGAGTAGTCGTCCATGATGGCGCCATAGAGCAACGGGGTATTGTTGGTGCCGATGGTGCCCGTGTTATGGTAGGCGCAAAATTGTACGCAGCTTGTCCCCGAGTTGTCAGGGGCTGTCAGCGAGACCAAGGGCGGGAAAAACACCATGTAGATGGTGTTCGGATTTCCTTGCGCGTCCAAGGTCTCCGCGGGAAGAATTCCGGCGGTGATGTCTTCCGTCAGTTCGGTCTGAAGCTGTGCGTCGCTGACGGTGCATCTGTTTGTGCCGGCCGGGCACTTGGTGGGAGAGAGCGTGTAACCCATTGTCGAACTTCCGGTCCCAATCACCTGATCCGAGCCGGGGGTGAGCCCGACCGTGCCATATTCCGCGACCGCACCCCAGTAGGAGCTGTTGGTTACGTCGGAGAGAAATTGCGGCATTTTCTGCACAATCTCCGCGTTCACGTCGGAGTTCCAGTAGACCGGTACGACCACCGGGTTGGAGACGACAGGGCCGCCAAAATAGCTCAACTTGGGGTTGTTGCAACTCGGCGTCACGTTTGTGTGCACGTTCGCGCTGGCGGTTGAGCCGTCTGCGCTCCTGGGCCTCATGGGCATTACATGCACCCTATGCGCGCTCTTGAATGGTCGCGCATTGTCAGCCCCGACTAAGCTACTGAATGGGCGCCGAGGCGCGGACATGGGATCAGATGACTGTTGATCCTGGGGTGCCTGCGCGTGAAACGCAAGCGGTGTGAAAACCATCAGAACCAGGGCAAAGATCGCAGAACTGCTACCGGTAAACACCTTGACAGCTTGCCGAACACGCGGCACGAAACACGCAGACATAGAACCTCTCTGGCAACTCGGATTGTGTAAACCAAATGGGGAACAGGTGGCGGTCCGGCGCAAAAATTCAACCGATGCGAATGAAATTCCGAGGCCCAGTTGAGGAGCCACATTCCTCAGCCGGTGCACACACTGCGTTTGTCTACACAGCGTTGCGCCGACAATCAGGGCGTAAAACTCAATGCTTCAATCAAAGGGGGAAACTTGGACTCGAAATTGAGAATACCCTTGAAAGTCCCGCATCGCCAAGCAAAAAAAACACTTGGCGGAGATTCTCTGGAGCCGCGTTGCAGGGGACACCGGAATTGGCTGTAGCAGTGAATGAATATTCAGGCTGAACAGGGGCGGTGCATGGCGCGGCCCAGGTTAGTGAGCGAAGAGGGTGAGGGGAATGGATTCGCCCATGGCCTTGTAGCCCGCTGGAGAGGGATGCAGGTGGTCGCCGCAATCGAATGCGGGGAGGAGATGGTCGGGGTGCTGGGGATCGCGGACGACGGCGTCAAAATCGATGACTGCATCAAAGTGGCCGTCGGTGCGGATCCATTGATTGACGGACTGGCGGTCGGCTTCACTGAGTGGTCCGGGATGATAGTAGCCGGAGCCGACATACGGTGTGATGGTGGCGCCATAGACCCGCAGGCCGTGGGCATGGGCGCGCGCGATGATTTGCTTATAAGCGGCAAGGACGCGCTGGACGAAGGCGGCATGCGCTTCGGGGGAGACTTCTGGGTGAATGGCCAGGCCGCCGAGATCGTTGACGCCCTCAAAGACGATGACCCATCGGACGCCGGTGGGTGCGAGGACGTCGCGATCGAAGCGAGCGAGGGCTGATGGTCCGAGGCCTTCAGTGAGCAGGTGATTGCCGCCGATGCCCTGATTGGAAACGCCGATGTTGCGGGTATTCGGCGAGGCCTGCAGCGTTGCGGCGAGCACGTCCGTCCAGCGGTCATTGCCGTTGGTGGTTGCGCCGTGGCCGTCGGTAATGGAGTCGCCGAGGATGGCGATGGATGCGGCTGAAGGCGCGACTTGTACGTCTACTTCTGAAAGCTGGAACCAGTGATCGACCTGCTTGGGCTCCGTCAAGTTTGCTGCGCCAACAAAGTCGCCGTGGACGTACCAAGTTGTTGCGCGGGAGCCGGGGTGGCTTGTCTCGCGGGCCGGGGGGGCATCAAGGTGGAAGGTGATAGCGAGATTCGAGAGTGGGGCAACGGGGAATTCGAGCGGGTCGGATATAAATTCCGCGCCTGGTGGGATGGTTACATCGGAATTGCCGGCGAAGGTGAGGGGATGATCGGACGCTGGGTCGATTGCGGAAGAGGCAGGCGAAACGGGGAGCGCGATGTGGACGGATGTGACGTGAAGCGGCTCGGTTCCGAAGGTGTTGGATAGATGGACGCGAAGGGTTGGACCGCCGACGGAGAGATGGACGATCTGGCGGACGGTGGCGTCGCGGAGGTCGTCGGACGGTAAGGCATTTTGCGGTTCGGGGATCTGCTGCGAGGTTCCCCAGGTGGCAACCCAAGCCTGCGGCGCGGGGGCAGAGGGCTTGGCGGCTTGCGCGACCGGGGCCCACGCGAAGACGAAGGCGAGGGCGGCGTAAACGAAAGTCATCGAGAATCTTGGTGCAAGTTTCATGATGGCCGGTTTAGTATTGGGTCCGAAGTAAATCGCTTTTCCAAAAGCGAGAAAAGCATATCACTCCTGGAGCGTGCCGTGCGTAATTCGTTGAAGTCGATTTTGATGTTGCTGGTTTTTGCGGGCGCTTCGGCGTTGGTTGTGAGCGGAGCCGCTCAGACTTCCGTTGCGCCTCCGCCGGTGACGTTTACCGCCGATCAGGATCATCAAAACATGATGGACCAGTTGGGGATCAAGGCACTGCGTCCGGGGCCGAGCGGGAACGACAAGGCGCCGAACCATGCCAACAACGATGAATCGCTGGCCAATCCCTATCCCAATGTGCCGGACCCGTTGACGATGAATGACGGCACCAAGGTGACGACGGCGGCGCAGTGGTGGGACAAGCGCAGGCCGGAGCTGGTGGAGGGGTTGTCGAAATATGTGTACGGGCGACTGCCGGATAACCTGCCCAAAGTGACGTGGACGGTGACGGCGGTGGATCACGAGTTTCTTGGCTTCACGCCGGTGACCGCGAAGGACCTGATTGGCGAGGTGGATAACTCGGCGTATCCGGCAATCAAGGTGCGTATCCACATGACGCTGGTGACACCGGCGAATGCGAAGGGGCCGGTGCCGGTGCTGATGATGTTTGGACGTGCCGGGTTTCCGAACCCGAACGAGCCGCGCGGCGAAGAGTTGGGCCGCGTGAATGCGGCATGGAAGGCGATGCTGTTGCAGCAGGATCCGTCGCTGAAGGATGTGTTTGACGAGCATCCGGCATGGGAACCACTGAAGGAGAGCCCGTTCTTCGTGCGTCCCGAGATGAACGAAGATGGCGATCCGCCGAACCAGTGGCAGTTGCTTGCGGCGGGTTGGGGATTTGTCTTGTTCGATCCGGCCAGCGTGCAGGCGGATGACGGAGCGGGGATTACGCGGGGGATTATCGGACTGGTGAACAAGGGGCAGCCGCGCAAGCCGGAAGACTGGGGCGCATTGCGCGCGTGGGCATGGGGCGCGGGACGCGGACTCGATTATCTGGAGACCGACCCGGCTGTGGATGCAAAGCACGTGGGAATCGATGGGGTGTCACGCTACGGCAAGGCAACGCTGGTGACGATGGCCTTCGATCAGCGGTTCGCGATGGCTCTGGTTGGGTCGTCAGGCAAGGGCGGGGCTACGCTGCTGCGCCGCAATTATGGCGAGGCGGTGGAGAGCCTGACGGGCGGCGAATACTATTGGATGGCAGGGAACTTCATCAAGTATGGTGCGTCGGATGCGACATTCGGAAAGATGACTCCGGGGGACATTCCGGTGGACTCGAATGAGCTGATTGCGCTGTGCGCTCCGAGGCTGACGTTTATCAGCTATGGCGTCCCGGAAAAGGGCGACGCGCATTGGCTGGATCATCAAGGGAGCTTCATGGCTACGGTGGATGCGGGGCGTGTTTTCAATCTACTTGGAGCGAAGGGGTTGGCGGTAGAAGGGGATTACAAGACCGCGAAGATGCCACCAGTGAACCAGGGGCTGACCGATAGCCAGCTCGCGTGGCGGCAGCATGACGGCGGGCATACGGATGCGCCGAACATGAAGTGGTTCATCCTTTGGGCGGACAAGTTCATCGGCCATACGCCGGGGCAGTAGAAGACAGGGAGAGCAAGAAAAATGATCACGCGGCGCCGCTTTGTTCGGAACGTTTCGGCGACATCGATTGCACTGGCTCTTGAGCCGCGCCTTCGGATGGCAACTGCTCAAGGGGTGAATGGGGTCTACAACAATCCGATCATGGGCGGTGATCATCCCGATGCAAGCCCGATCCGGGTGGGCGCGGATTTTTACCTCACGCACTCAAGCTTCGAGTGGGCGCCGGGCCTGCTGATCTGGCATTCAGTGGACCTGGTGAATTGGCGGCCCGTTGCCGCCGCTCTCCGCCGTTACTTCGGAAGCGTATGGGCGCCGTACCTGTGCGAGTACAACGCGCATTTCTACATCTACTACCCGTCGAACAATGGGCTTTTCGTTGTCCATGCCGATCATCCTACCGGGCCGTGGAGCGAGCCGGTTGATTTGGGGATCTCCGCGATTGACCCTGCACATATTGCGGAGAATGGGCGTCGATTCCTTTATACGAATGGCGGTCAGATGGTGGAGCTTACGGCGGACGGCCTTGGTGTGAAGTCGTCGCCACGCAGCGTTTTCCAACCTTGGCCGGTACCCTCGACCACGCGGATGGAATGTACGTGCCTGGAAGGGCCGAAGTTGCTGGAGCACAATGGCTATTTCTATTTGAACGTGGCCGAAGGGGGCACGGGCGGTCCTGCGACAAGCCATTCCGTTGTCAGTGCTCGGAGCCGCCACGCAGATGGTCCCTGGGAGTTTTCGCCGTATAACCCGGTGGTGCATACACAGTCGCGTGACGATCGTTGGTTGAGTGCGGGGCACGGCCGCCTGGTCGATACGCCGGACGGCAAGTGGTACATGACGGTTCACTCGTATGAGAACGGCTATCGAACGCTGGGGCGGCAATTGCTGCTGCTTCCGGTTACATGGACGGCTGACGGCTGGTTTCGTGTGGAGCCGGAGATCGCGGTGGATTCAGCCATCCCGATGCCGGTGCCGGGCAAGAGCCAGGAAGTCTTCGACGACCCATCGGACAACTTCGACAGCGCTGAACTGGGCCTGCAGTGGGGCTTCTGGCACGAGTACGATACAGCGCGCTTTGAGACCGGAAAGCAGTTCCTCCGGCTTGCGGCCCGCGGCAAGCGGCTTGAGGATACATCCGTTCTGAGCACACCTGTGGGCGGCCATTCGTATACCGTCGAAGTGGATGTTGAAGTTGAACCTGGATGCGAGGCGGGGCTGCTTCTCTTCTACAACACGGAGCACGCGACCGGGATCACGTTGGGGCCTGAAGGGATCAGTGTGCGGCTGGCCAATGGGTATACGCCTAGCCATAGTGAGATCAAATCAACGCGAGCCACACTTCGTGTTGTGAACGACCGTCAGGAAGTGGACTTCTATTATCGCCTTCCCAATGGACCGTGGAGGCGCACAGAAGAGTCCGCGGAGATTTCGGGGATGCACCACAACGTATTGGGCGGCTTCCTCGATGTTCGACCGGCTCTCTCGTCCTGGGGGGCGGGCAATGCAAAGTTCCGGAATTTCAGGTACTGGCCTGAAGTCAAGCTGCCCAGGTAGTTCTTGCAAAGGGGCCTAATACGCTTGCAACTGATCTAACGGCAGGCGGACGCGGAAGCAGGTTGAGCCGGGCTCGGAGTTTACGCTGAGGTGGCCGCGGTGCTTGCGGACGATGCGCATGGCGTTGTCGAGACCTAAGCCGAGGCCCTGGCCGGGTGGCTTGGTGGTGAAGAATGGCTCGAAGATGCGGTCCTGCAACTCGGGCGGGATGCCGGGGCCGGTGTCCCAGATTTCAACCAGCAGCATTTCGGCTTCAAGTCGACAGGTGAGCTTGAGTTCGCCGTGATTACCGAGTGCGTCGAGCGCGTTTTCAATGAGGGCGGTCCACACCTGGTTCAGTTCGCTGCCGTAGGCGCTGATGCAGGGCAGATTGGGCTCGTAGTCGCGGGTGACGCGCACGTTGCTCATGCGCGACTGAAGCATTTGCACGGTGGCGTCAAGTCCTGCGGGGACGTCGACTTCGAGGATGGGTGCGCGGTCCATGTAGGAATAGGTCTGCACGGCGCTGATGAGGTCGAAGATGCGGGCGGTGGAGTTGACGAGCGTGTCGACCGAGCGAGAGGTGCGGAGAAACCGTGCGAAGTATTGCAGGGTGACGCAGGTTGCTTCGTCGCCCAGGATGCCGCGCAGCTCATCGAGGTCGGGCACCGTTACGCCCAATTCAGCCAACTGGGGCGCGACCTCCCATGGATCTTCGCAGTTGAGCGCGGCGAGCCAGGTGCGCACATTGTCTTCGCGGGCGATGATGCTGACCACGCCCTGGTTTTCAGGCAGAGAAGCGCGGTCAAGCATTTTCTGCTCCCATGCCTGCGTGTCCTGGATCTGCTTTTCGCTGAGGCATAGGTTGACGAGCTTGAAGCGGTTCTGGCGATTGGCTCGCAGCTCGATGACCAGGCTGGAGGCGGCGCGCTGGGCGGCGGAAGCGGGATTGTTGAGCTCGTGGGCGAGATTGCCGGAGAGTTTGCCGAGGGCGGTGAGCTTTTCCGCCTGCTGCTCCATGCGGGTGACCTCGCGGACGCGGTCGAGGAGAGTGGTGACGGAGCGCTGACCCATGGATGGGACGGCGAGGAGCATCTCGGGGAACTGGGACTTGTGAATGAGGAGCGCCCAGACGTCGGAGATGGCGAATCCCTGACCGCCGTAGCTTTTCATGCGGGAATAGGGGAGAATGCCGGTCATTTGGCCGGCGCGGCCGATGAAGAGCGCCATGGGGCCGCTGCGCTGGCGGCGGACGTGGATCTCCCCTTTGAGAATGAGGATCATATGGTCGGCGGGCGCGCCCTCCTCATAGAGGATTTCGCCTTTGGCAGCGATTTGCTCGCGTCCATGACTGGCAAGCCATAGGCGGTCCTCATAGGAAAGGCCGTGCAGGGGGCCTATGCGCTCGAGGGCGGCGGCGATTTCTTCGACGGGGGTGGGAGTAGCGGGTGCGGTGACAGCGGGGGAAAGCATCCGGGAACCTCCGGGCGACCAGTTTCAGGATAGACGATTACGGGGGACGGGTGAGCTGTGCAGGTTATTGGGAGAGATGGCTGCTGGGGAGAAGCGGTCGAACGGCGGCTTCTGGTTCAATCCAGAAATCCTGTTTGGATTTTTATTGGACGCCGGAAACAGTCGTTTGGATGCGTTTCCACGAAAGCGCGCCGGAAACCGCAAGGACGATGATGGCCGGTTCGATGGGCTGCCGATAGTCCATGAGGGGATGGGTCACGTAATAGGTGATGGGGAAGATGGCGATGAGCACCAGATAATGCGGCAGGGCGGCGCGGTTCAGACGCCAGAGATGGCGAATGCCGAGCAGCATTAAAAACGTGATGCAACAGACATAGAAGATATTGGCTGGCTCGTAAGGCTGTTCCCGCAATTCTTGAGCCGACAAGCTCCAGTAGCCGGTCCAGTAATAGAGCATGCGGTGTAGCGTCTTGCGAATGAAGAAGTCGGGATGTTTGCGAAGGTAATCGATAGCCAGGGTGTGCTTTTCCGCGAGGAAGGCGGATTCGCCCATGGCGAGGAATTTGCGCATCTCGACGGGATTGCTGGAGGGATGGGCGGAGCTGGGGTCGAGGGAGGCATCGCCGGAGTTGTCATCGTAGACCTCTAGCCAGAAGTTATCGCGGACCGGACAAAGGATGCCGAGGGTGCGATAGTTGCGGACTGTCCACGGGGTGAGGACGGCGATTGCGGCGAATACGGTGAGGGAGCCGAGCAATATCCAGCGCCCGCCGGAGCGGCGCACCTTATAAAGTGCCAGCGCAAGCAGAAACGGCAGCGTAGAAAGCACCGAGGGATTCGAAAGCGCGGTGACGCCAAAGAGCGCACCCCATCCGAGCCAGGCGAGAGGATTCGCCGCGCGATGAATTCGCTGGGCGATGCAAAAGCATGTTGTGAAGAGCAGGCCGGTGAGTGAGTACTCCCAGACGCGGCCGGCTGAGAAATAGATGGCAAAGGGATAAAGAGCCCACACGCACGCCGCTATTTTTGCGCAGCGCGAGCCAAGAGAATACTTGGCGCTGAAGTAGACCGGGACGCAGGTCAGGGCGGAGAGAAGGCTGTTGATGGAGAGGATGACGAATCCGGACGTGAGCGAGTAAATGCCGAAGAGGCGGAAGACGAGGGAGAGGAGGGTGGGATAGAGCGGAGGCTGCATGGCGGTGGGCCCGGTCCATGGCCAGTACGGGGAACTGTATCCGTGGCCGCTGGCCATGGCACGCGCGATCCAGCCCATCTCCCAGCCGAACTGCTCGTAAAACTTATCCGCGTCGGGCAGATCGCGATAGTTGAAGCAGACGACGACCAGGCGGATGATGAATGCGGCCAGAACGATGCCGGGAATCAGCCAGCGATTGGTTTCGCTTTGAGCTTGCTGGGCAGTTGGGGCAAGGTAAGTCGCCATTTGACCGTTTCAAAAGCGGAGATTAAGGGCAGTTGCGATTTAAACACATCAGCTGCGGTAGTGTATTTTTCGGCTTTCTGAGAGCGACTTCCCAGCCGCCCGGAACCGTGCAAACCGCGATTGCTCAGACCACAAGCTCCGATCCCGGGTTTGCCAGCACCTGCTCGTAATAGCGCACATAATGAGGCACGACGAGGGTGGAACAGAAGCGGGTTTGCGCGGTGCGGCGACCTGCATCGCGCATGGCGGCGAGGCGTTCCGGTTCCTTGAGCAACGCCAGAGCACCGGCGGCCATTCCATCTACGTCGCCCACCGAATAAAGCAGGCCGGTGATGCCGTCGTCGATGAGTTCCGGGACTCCGCCGACGCGGGTTGCGATGGAAGGAACCTTGCAGGCCATGGCCTCAAGCGCGGCCAGGCCGAAGGACTCCAATTCACTGGGCATGAGCATCAAGTCGGCGAGGGGAAGCAGCTCGTTGACGCGATCCTGCTTGCCCATGAAGTTAATTTTGTTGTGGATGCCCAGGTCGTGGGCGAGCCATTCGGCGGAGGAACGGTCTGGGCCATCGCCGACCAGGACAAGGCGTGCCGGGATTTCACGGACGACCTGCGCAAAGATGCGAACCACATCGAGGACGCGCTTGACGGGGCGGAAGTTGGACAGATGCAGCAGTATTGACTCGTCCGGGGCGGCGAGGCGTTTACGGGCTGCGGTGCGAGCGTCTTCATCGCGGATGGGCGCGTAGACATCGCAATTGACGAAGTTGGTGACGACTTCGATGCCGCGCGTGACGCCAAAATGCTCCACGGTTTCATGGCGGAGGTAGTTGGAGATGCTGGTGACGCCGTCGCTTTCCTGGATGGCGAAGCGAGTGATGGGGAGATAGCTGCGATCGAGGCCCACCAGCGTGATGTCTGTGCCGTGCAGGGTGGTGACGAAGGGCAGACGCCGGCCTTTCGCCGCGAGCATCTGACGTGCCAGCAGGGCGCTGACTGAGTGCGGAATTGCGTAGTGGACATGGAGCAGGTCAAGCGAGCAGAACTCAGCGACTTCAGCCATGCGCGATGCCAGCGCCAGATCGTAGGGGGGAAACTCGAAGAGCGGGTAACTGGAGACCGGGACCTCGTGATAGAAGATGCCTTCATCGCGTCCGCTGAGCCGGAATGGCTGGGAGTAGGAGATGAAGTGGACCTCGTGGCCCATGGCGGCCAGTTCGATGCCGAGTTCGGTGGCGACAACACCGGAACCGCCGTAGGTGGGATAGCAAGTGATGCCGATACGCATGAGGCCTTCTTCGATTGGAATCTGGGTCTGCCGTGGTTTGGACGTTGGCGGAGGCGCAGAAGATGCAGGTGCTGTGAAAACTGCCAAACATTTACCAGACGGCAGAGGTTTGGCTGGTCACAAGGTGACCGATGGCGATTTGTTGTGCAATGAAGAGCATAAACCGGCAATCGGCGGAGCTGCCAATGGATACGTTGGGGGGGGCAGTCGGTCGAGTGCCTATTGCCTACTTCACCGGTCGTGAGCCGGTAACAAGGATATCCACCAGCCTGCGAGCGCTTTGCTGCCAACCCGGGCCGGACGCGACGTGGGACACGCCGATGAGCGCCCGAAGCAGATCAAAAGGCTCAAGATCTTTGCGGATTTCCCCGCTCTTGATGGCATTCTCGACAAGTGCATTGATCGCTCCACGGACGAGGCCTTGAGAGCTTTCATAGAGCTTCATGGGGCCACCGATGACGCTATTCAGCGCTGGAGCGATGATCTGCTTGGCCGCGATGTGGTCTATGAAGAGCAGCATCCAGGCGCGCAATGCCTCCATGGGCGCCATGGTTTCAGAGAACTTGCGCTGGGCGGCCGCAAGCTTTTCCACCTCGCTCCGATAGACGGCTTCGATCAGCGCGTCGCGGGTGGGGAAGTGACGGTACAGCGTTCCGGCTCCCACGGCTGCCTGTTTGGCTATATCGTCGAGGCTGGCGTTGGCGCCAAAGCGTGTAAACGCATCCTTTGCCACTTCTAGAATGCGCTCGCGATTACGCAGCGCGTCTGTGCGCGGCTTTCTGCTGGGTACTCGCGGGGCGGATTGGGAACGCTTCTTCGCCATAGTGAAAATAATAATGCAACCGGAGACTGTCTCCGATTATCTACTGTTGCGGAGGGCTTCTCCGTTTTTATCCGCGGCGGCGGCGACTCGTCAATGCCGGATGGAAACGAGGAGGCTAACCAGGGGACCAAGGAGAGAAGGAATGGACCAGGTTAACCAGGTAGAGAATTTGAGCGGCAGCTTCACGTTTCCCGGCAGTTCGCTGAGCGTGAACCGCATGGGCTACGGGGCCATGCAACTTGCAGGCAAGGATGGAAACAAGCTGGTGTGGGGACCTCCCGGCGATGTGGACGAAGCCATTGCAGTTTTGCGGGAAGCGGTTGCGAGCGGCGTGAACCATATCGATACTTCCGATTTTTATGGTCCTCACGTAACGAACCAGATCATACAAAAGGCGCTGCACCCGTACCCGAAAGACCTGGTGATCGTGACCAAGGTCAGTTCACGGCGCGGCGACGATGGGACTTGGATTCCGGCTCTGTCACGCGAAGAGCTGACTGCGGCGGTGCACGATAATCTCCGCAACCTAGGGTTGGATGTTCTGGATGTGGTGAATCTGCGTAGCATGTTCAACGTGCATCATCCGGCTGAGGGGTCAATCGAGGAGCCGCTTACCGTTCTGGCGGAGCTTCAGCACAAGGGTTTGATCCGTCATATAGGACTGAGCAACGTGACGGCTGCACAGATTGCGGAGGGGCGGCGGATTATCCCGATTGTCTGCGTGCAGAACCAGTACAACCTGGCGCATCGGGCGGACGACGGGCTGGTCGCGAATCTTGCGCGGGACGGCATCGCGTATGTTCCTTTCTTTCCGCTGGGCGGTTTCAGTCCGCTGCAGTCGGACACCTTGTCTACGGTTGCGTCGCGGCTCGATGCGACGCCGATGCAGGTTGCGCTTGCGTGGCTCCTCCACCGCTCGCCGAACATCCTGGTGATTCCAGGAACATCTACCCGGAACCATCTTCGCGAGAATCTGAAAGCGGCGAGCCTGCAGATTCCCGCTGCGGTGCTGGCCGAACTGGATGCCGTATCCAGATAAGATTCCGCGGTCTCGCGGCATGCGTAGGAATCGCGATTTACAACAACGTTGATTCAGGAACAGGAGAATTCACATGCGTGTTTTCGTCACAGGCGCGACAGGTTTTATTGGATCGGCTCTGGTCCCGGAGTTGATTGAAGCAGGGCACCAGGTGCTCGGCCTGGTTCGCAGCGATGCGGGCGCTCAATCATTAACTGCAGCCGGCGCGCAGGCGCATCGCGGTGATCTTGAAGATATGGAAAGCCTGCGCAGCGGAACGGCAGCAGCGGACGCGGTGATTCACACTGCATTTGTTCATGATTTTTCGAGATTCCAGGAGGTCTGCGCGATTGACAAGCGCGCGATTGAGACGATCGGCGCAGTGCTTGAAGGTTCAAGCAGGCCGTTGATTGTGACGTCTGGCGTTGCGGCACTGGTTGAGGGCCGCGCCGCAACCGAAAACGATCCGCCTCATCCTGTTTCTGCTTTCTATCCTCGCGCGTCTGAGGCGGCGGCGGTGGAACTGTTGGAGCGCGGAGTGCAGACGTTGGTGATGCGCCTGCCGCAGGTTCACGACACGGTAAAGCAGGGGCTCATCACGTACTTGATCGGGGTAGCCCGCGCCCAGGGCGTGTCAGCTTATGTGGGCGACGGAAGCAATCGGTGGGCCGCGGTGCACAGGTTCGATGCCGCTCGGGTTTACCGGCTCGCGCTTGAGAAGGGATCCGCTGGAGACAGGTTTCACGCAATCGCCGAAGAAGGCATATCGCTGAAGGATATTGCCACCGCCATTGGCCGGGGTTTGAATGTGCCGGTAGTGAGCAAAACGCCTGAAGAAGCGAAGGAGCATTTCGGCTGGCTAGGAGGATTCGCGGGGATGGACCTGTGGGCCACGAGCGTGCTGACGCAAGAGAAGCTGGGTTGGAAACCGACTGGGCCAGGGCTCATCGCCGATCTCGAGAACACGCGCTATTCCCAAAGCTGAAGCATTGCTGCGGGCCTCGTCGCAGCTACTTCGCCGGCGCGGGAGATGCAAAAGCCGCCGCGAAGGAGACAAGTTCAATTTGAGGGAACTGGCGTAGCTGCTCAAGAGCCAGTCGTTCGGTGTCGCGCGAATCACGAAGCCGGGTGCGGGCGTTTGCCAGGTCCGCATCGTTGTAGCCGGGATGCGTGACTAGTTCCCATGTGCCGGGAGGCAGTTGCTGGAGCAGGGAATTGACGGTTGCTGCATCGAGGCTTCCGGTGGCGAGGACGCCGATGGCGCCGTCAGTGGTCGTAAATCCTTCTTCCGCTACGATGCGGTGAAAGGCGGGCTCGAGGCGGCGCAGGAGGCTTACCTGGACGCGGCGAAGACGGGGGGCGTGGGGCGTTGCATGGAGGCTCCAGGCGGGTTCGAAGGGATTGCGGACAGTGCGGATTCCGGCTGCCCGCGCGGCTCGCAGTACTGGGCGCAAGACGGCGGGAAACATGTGGACGTGCTTGTGGGTGTCGACGTGAGTGAGGTGGACTCCGCGGCTTTGTAACAGGGAGATCTGGGCGCTAGCTTCGGCTTCGATTTCCTTGTTCATTGGAGAAGCGGCCATCCGCGGCCAATACCGATGGATGGCGCCGAGGAAAGGGACGAGGGAGGGCCGGAAGCGCCCGGTGATTGGATCGGCAAGATTCGGAATCTCCGATCGAGGGGAAAGGATCGGCACTCCATCCACAAGGACCACGTGGCAGCCGACGCCGAGGGAGGGAGTGGCGAGGGCGATCTGGATTGCTTCGGCAGTGGCCGCGGCGCGGGCCATGAGCGTGGCGCTGGTAAGCAAGCCGGCTTGGTGCAACTCGGCTACGGCGCGGTTTACTCCGCTGGTCAGGCCGAAGTCGTCCGCGTTGATGATGAGTCGGCTCACCGGGTGAGTTTATCAACTCTGCGTGGGTGTATTGAATCTGGGCGGCGGTGGAGGCAGGATTGCGCAAGGTCGCTGGTATGATGGGAATAGGCCACAATTGCCTTAGCGCCTTTGTGGGCGGTTAGCTCAGTTGGTTAGAGCGCCTGCCTTACAAGCAGGATGTCGGGGGTTCGAGTCCCTCACTGCCCACCAATAGAATCAATAACTTAGTTAATGTTTATCTTTTCTTGACCGTCTGACTGCGGTGGATTTTGCGGGTACCCTGCCGGAATTCCTGCTTTAGGGAGACTGATGGAATCCACAGCGCTGCGCAGTTCTTCAAGTCCAAAGTGACCGTACCGCGCTGCCATCTTCGCCATTGTGCTCGGGGACCATCCGACAACCTTGGCAATGATGGGAATGGGGCTGCGCGCTGCAATCATTCGAGAGACTGCGCTGTGCCTCAGGTCATGGAAGCGTAGCCGGGTGATCGCGCCGCAGCAGAGATCAATAGCTTCTTCAGCCGAATCGACTTGAGCTAAACCGGCAGGTTCTCCAAGCCTATGAGTGCCACTTGTCGCGCCCTGTCCACCCAACGGAGACTGTGTGGGGACTTTTTGTCGTGGCGAAGTTGTTTTCCCCTCGCGAATTGCGGCGTCTCACAAGGAGGCGTCAAGCGCGTATTCAGCATACGGCTCACGACTCTACCGCTCCTAGGGAATCCTGCTTGGCGGCACAATCGGCAAACCGTTTGCGTGCCATGCTTGAAATCCACCAACTATGTCCGTCGCGCGCCAGAGTCCAAGACCTTGTAAGGCTGCGGCCGCCAGGCTCGAGGTATAGCCTTCAGAACAGAACACGATCACTTGGATGTGATGATCTGTCGCGACCGGCAGTCGCGCGCTGGAGGTCGGGTCGAATCGCCACTCGAGAACGTTACGCTCGACTATCATCGCGCCAGCGATGCTGCCCTCGATCGCGCGCTGGCTTTCGGGACGAATATCAACGAGTGTCGCTCCTGCGTTGACCACCGCTTCATAAGCCTCATCCGGAGAGAACCGGCGCAGCCGGGCACGTGCAGCTGAAAGTACATGCTCAATGCTTGAGGCTCCGGCCCGGTCTGCGGGTTTCTGGCGTTGCGTACGCCAATCCAGATCCAACGTGCCAACCTTCCCAAACGCGGATTCTCGCGGAATTAACACGCTGCCATCCACCTCGAATTCGTTCATCTCATTGAGCGGAGGAGAATATGCGTGGATGCTGATGGCCGGCGCGAGAGAGACGTTACGTACGTCGGGCGCGTAATCGGGACCGAACGCGCGTGGCTGGCCCGGATGTATGACGCGGGCCCGCTCACCGGGGCGATGCTCTTCAAGAATCCCGGATGCGAGGACGAACGCGCCTGCGGACGCACCGTGGTCGTGGAAGCCGGTGGATTGCCCGGGCATCCAGCTGATTATCCATATGTCGTAGTCGGGACCGTGATATAGCCGCTCATACCATCGCCGTTCGGCATTGAGCCGCACCTTTTCTAACCATCCATGAGACGACGCGAACTGCGAGACGATGTTGGCTAGCTGCTCAGGCGTTCTCGAGACCGCGCCGGACAGGGTCTCACCTGCTATCAATGCGCCGGCCTCGGGCACAAGGCCTTGATCTGTTGCAAATTGCATAGGAACTCTCCAAAGCTGAACCGTCGCAAACAAGGCTCGGCAGCGAATGCCGGCTCGTTCGCGGACACACGGAAAAAGGTGGAAGTAATTTGGATGAGCTTTGGAGAAGGTAATTCAGGAAAATCCAAGAATGTCGCGGCTCATCCAACGAGAGGCTGGCCGCAGCGACAACAAAGGGGGAAGGGAAACGCCATATCTTGACGCTAGCATGGCGTGAAGATGTGGGTCAATGTTTGAGCATCGATAAAGGGACAGGGGCGCTGGACCAGCGCTTGACGAATTCTTCCAGCCGGTCCAAGGCGTCAGGGAACTTGTCGGTAATAGCTGCGAAGCCGAGGCGGAAATGCGCAGGCGCATCGAAGCAATCTCCAGGCGCGAGGAGGATGCCTTGCTCCGCAGCTGCCTTGCAGAAGGCGCGGCTGTTTTCTCCGCTCACGAGCCAGGGAAACGCAGTCATTCCGCCTCGTGGAGGAATCCAGCCGATCGTCTCTTGATGCTCGGACATGAAACTGCCAAGCTGGCAAAGGTTTTCACTGGCAACTTTCTGCGTTCTGCCGAGCACAACATTGCGATGGCGCATCGCGATCTCCGCAAGGAACTCGCCGATGGTGTTGTTGGTGATGGAAAAATAGGCGCGCGCATTCCAATAGTCCTGGCGGCGTTTCGGATCGTGCTCAATCATCCACCCGGTTCGGACTCCCGACAGAGGAAACGCCTTTGAGAAATCATGGATCACAGTGGCATGGGGCAGACGGGCGGCTGACTCTGTAGGCTCTCCGTGAAAGATGGGATGGTAGACCTCGTCGCTGACGAGTTGAATTCCACGGGATGACGTGAACTCGTGCAGGCTGTCCAGTTCCGCATCGCTGATGGTGGCTCCTGTGGGGTTGTGCGGGCTGTTGACGAGGATCAGTTTGGTATTCCGGTCTGCGAGATCCTTGATCTCCTCCAGATCGATGTGGAAGCCGTTCTCCTTTCGAATTGCATAGTAGCGAGTTTCAAGCCGAAGCGACTCAGGCAACGCCGAGAATGTTGTAAAACCTGGAAAAGGCAGGATGACATTGGCGCCCGGTTCGGCGGCGAGCCACATGAGGATCAGCAGAGCTTCTGAGGCGCCATTCACTACTTGAACGGCGTCTGCATCCACGCCATGGAACTCGGCGATTGCTGAACGTAACCCCTCCGCACCCGCGGGGCGGCTGTAAACAACCTTGAGATTCAGGAAGCGATCACGCTCCGCGTCGCTGGCGAGGTTCAGAATCTCGTTCAAGGTCCAGGATGGGCCCGTGCTTGCAGCAAGATCGAATTCGGCGCCGTGTTTGTACTGATCCAGCCATATATCGAGCAGGAAGGGTTTGAGCAGCATGCCTCACCTCAGGAATTGGATCGTTGGGCTATCAAGATGGCTTCAAAAGAATTGCTAACTCTCAGCTTCACAATCAAAGATGCTCTCGCAACTTGCCTCGATAACTCCCGCCTCTTACGATCCATTTTCAAATGCGCGTCGGAGTTCTGCCGTAGTCTTCGATTTCCAATGCCGGTCGTAATTTTCGAGCGACGAGAAGCTTCGAGTCCAAATGCGGTCGACGTATAGTGTTCCTCCGAGATGGTCGATCTCATGCTGGAGGATTCGCGCATACCAGCCAGTGGCTTCGATCCGGACCGGCTGACCAAGATGATCAACGGCCTCAACCAGCACCTTGTGAGCGCGTGGCACAATTCCCGTGAAACCGGGAAGGCTGAGACACCCTTCAAAGAAGGCAACTTCTGGCGGAGAAACAAGTTGAATTTGAGGATTGATCAGAACATGAAACGGCACCGAGCTGCGCTCGCGTTCCGTGAGCGCAGCCTCGGAAAGTTTCGTATGATATTCCGCCTTGTCCTCAATGATGGCCAGTTGGAGTGGCTCACCGACCTGTGGAGCGGCGAGACCCACGCCCGGAGCATCCGCGAGCGTTTCGCGCATATGCTCAATGAGGTCACGGATGCGCTGGCTGCTAATTTCCTCTTGCGTCAACGGTCTCGCTTCGCCGCGTAATATCGGCTCGCCGACGTTCGCTATCTTGATTCTCATGTCGCGTCCATTCTCGCAAAAGAGGAGGACAGCATCAACTATCAGGTCAACTTCAGTAGAGAGGGACGACATTGGCAGAGTTCTGCCGGCGGTCAACAAACCGCCAGCAAAACTCTCCATGGGGTTCAATATCTGGTTGAGGCGTTTGTAGGTCCGGAGTGGGGTGTGATGGCGGCTGAAGCCAACTGGGGAGCGTCTTTTCCTGCGAGAAGATTCTCAATGGTGGATGTAAATTCCTGCTTGAGTTGCTGGTTGAACTCGCCGCTGGCGGGTGCGGCGAATCCGGAATGGATCAGTTTGACGCGGCCATCGCGGCCAATGAATAAGAGCGGTGATTTCTCCAGACTATCGGAGGAAGATCGCCGTGCAATTCTCGAAATCCTGCTAGCAACCAAGCAGGGATTGCCAGAGGAGTGGGATGACTACACGTATCTGATTGCGGGTGCGCCGTCAGATATGTGGGAGAAGGTTCCCCAAGCGGTCAATCTCAACACCTGGCCAGCGACGATCTTTGTGGGACGGGACGGACTGGTGAAGGGGATTCACTCAGGCTTCGCATCGCCTGCTAGTGGCGAATTCAATCGTCAACTTCAGGAGGAATTCACGTCGAAGATCGAGCAGTTGCTTGCAGAGAAGCCAGCTCAAAACCTCGCCGAAACAGCTTCTGCTTCTACCAAGCCTGGACAGTAGTAATTGCCGGTGAGCTAGTGTGCACAGATAGGTGTTTTGTTGATGAATGCAACTCAGTGCAGCCGTTCCCGCATAGAACGGTTGCACCGAGCTTGTTGGTGATGATGAAGCGGTCAGGCACCTACGACCTGCGGAAGTCTGGATAACTGCTCGTCCGTGCTGTCGTTAGGGACCGAGCAACCGGGAGTCAGGATGAATTTGCTTCCTGCCGCGCCGCTCGCGCATTGCCATTGATCGCGGATCTGAGCGAGAGAGAGGTCCTTATATTTCGCTTCATCGATGCCGGTAGCGATGGTCTGCGAGAACTTGCTACGCACGGTGCTGACCTGCACGCCACTGGCCTGGACGGACCAATTAACAACCGGAGCGTTGAAGCCGACAAATTGGTCGACATACTCGTTCTCCCAGTGCAGGTGGAGGAAGTTAAGTTTCGCACTGGACGTGGCATCAAAGAAGCGTCTATCGAACGGTGCGCTGAATCGAGCGTAGTCGGCTGGTGAAAGCTCCTCACGCTTAGCGTTGGCAATCGAGAAGAGTATCCCCGATGCACCCGCTGCGAATGCACGCTTTGCGTGGTTGATGTGCGACTGCGTGAGGATATCGAGTGCATCCAGCAATCGTTGTGGGCTTTCGTGCTGCAGGCGAAGAACTTCTTCCTTAGACGACAACTTGACTGCGACCTGCCAGGGATTGAAAGCAGTCTCGAGGATATGGGCATCTCCGTTCAGGCCTGAGTTAATTAGTTCCAGGGCACGAATCTAGTCGGGAAATGGGTTGTCGAGAACCTTCAGGTCATACCAGTTGCCCGCGGGCTTAGGATACTCGAAGTCGCTCATTACCTTTACGATGTCCGTCTTATATTTCCAGTGATAATCGAGCGTCGCCTTGGCGTGCACTTCGGCAGTTTGTGGACCGAAATGATGCCAATGGGTGAAGGGCGGCCGATCAACATCGCGGCCTGCGAGGGCGCGATCTACGCGCTCTTTGCGAGTGAGCGGCTTGCGGCCCGCTACCTGGCCGAGAATCGGATGAGCGAGTGCGGCTGCAGAAACTAGGAAACTTCGACGATCAGTCATGAGTTGCTCCTGGAAGGGGTGAACCTGGATGGATGGGGCCCATGCGCAGACAGAATAGTCCAAAATTGCCAGCTTTTGAATTGTCAGGGTGCGATTTGCGCCTGACTGCGTCAAAGCGAGACTGCAAAGGATGCTTAGGGAATTTGCTAAATACTTGCCGACTTTCGAGGACCTATTTCGGCGGGAGTGTCTAAATTGAAGAATATAAAATTGTTGCATCACTTAACGCCGAGGTTCTGGGGGGACGCGCCCGGTTCCAGTGAGAGTTGAAGGTGTCGGCGAACGTGCAGAAGTGCTGGCCGCAGCACCTTCAAGGCAACCAAGATATCATGCGTAGAGAACGCGCGCGGGACTGTTATTCAACTGGTGATAGCCGGTTGGCCCATGATATGGAATCAACGCGAAAGGGTTTCACTGTCTTGATAGGTTCTTGTCCGTAGCCAGTCAGAAAGCCTCTGCTTTCGTCATTTTCCGAATTGCTGCTTGCGCCCGTCTGGAGAACCGCAAGGTTTTCGATGCATCCACTCAACTTAGGATCCAAAACCTCTATTCGCGTCAGGAAACGTGAGGATCGTCACTCCTCTCTGTGATGTATCTCACATACAACCGTGCACGGGCATTCATAGGGTCACACTTACAAAAGGATAGCGCCGAATTGAGTGTTGCAGATCACTTGGATGGAGTTTGCAGCCATGATGCGGCCGTTGTGGAGAGAGCTCGATGAGCGTATTCAAGGATGCAGGCCATCTGTTCCGATTTGCGGGGCTGTTCGTCCTTGCATTCGCGGTGTTCCTGGTGGTCCGCCACTTTGTTGTTCCACCGAGCTTTGGGCAGTATGGTCACTATCGGGGCGCCGCCATTCGTGAAATCGCGTCTCGCCCGGTGAAGTTCGCAGGCCATGACACCTGCGAAGCCTGTCACGTCGATGTGGCCGAAAAGAAGAGCAAGGGAAAGCATGCGCACGTGAACTGTGAAGCCTGCCATGACGCGCAAGCCAATCATGCCCACTCGGACGACCCCTCCACGGTAAAACCGGCGTTGCCAGACACCACTGTGCTCTGCGTGCGATGCCACACCGCAAGCGCCGCCAAGCCCAAAGGCTTTCCTCAGGTTGTCCCGGCTGATCATTCCAACGGGATGCCATGCAATACCTGCCATCAGCCACACAATCCGGGCATGGACGCGCCGGCTGCCGATGCACCTGCAAAGCTGGCGGGAGGTGCGAGATGAATATGAACCGCCGTCAAATGCTAATCCTCCTGCCAGCCGCGGCCATCGCCTGGAAGTCAGTCTTGGCCGGAACTCCGGAGGACTCGCCCAATTACAAGATGTCCGATCACTGGTGGGGCATGCTGATCGACATCCCCAAGTGCATCGGCTGCGGCAATTGCGTGCGTGCGTGCGCGGCTGAGAACGATGTTCCCGACGGATATTTTCGTACATGGGTAGAGCGTTATCACGTCTCTGACTGGGAGATGAAAAACCCGCAGAACATCATGACCAACCCCATGACCGATCCTCAGGTCATCTCTCCCGATGGCGGCAAAGAAGGCTTCCCGGTTGCAACAGACGAATCCGGCAAGTATTTCTTCGTCCCGAAGATGTGCAACCATTGCGTCGACTCTCCGTGTACCCAGGTCTGCCCCGTCGGGGCAACCTTTGTGGCTCCTGACGGTGTAGTGCTGGTGGACCAGAAATACTGCCTTGGCTGCGCCTATTGCGTGCAAGCATGCCCCTACGGCTGCCGCTACATCCATCCCGAAAAGCGAGTCGCAGATAAATGCACGCTGTGCTATCACCGCATCACCAAGGGACTCACAACCGCCTGCTGCGAAGCCTGCCCCACGGGAGCGCGCCAACTGGTCGATCTTAAGAACCCTCACGACCCTATCCACGAGTTCTTGAAGACCCACAGCGTGCAGGTGTTGAAGCCTCAGATGGCCACGGGCGCAAAGGCCTTCTACAACGGACTCGACGGATCGGTCCGGTAACTGCAATCTGTAACTTGTCATCTACGGTGAGCTTGTATGAACGGTGTTGAAGGCTTCATGTATCCTAACGAGATCGGGCTCCAGTGGAGCGTCCTGATCGTTCTTTATCCATACATCACAGGACTGGTCGCCGGCGCATTCATTCTCGCGTCGCTGGTACGTATCTTCCGGGTTCACGCTATTGAACCCACTTACCGCCTTGCGCTGCTCACAGCTCTTTCTTTCCTGCTTGTAGCGCCACTGCCACTGCAACTGCACCTGGGCCACCCCGAGCGCTCGCCTGAGATGTACTTCACGCCGCACAGCACCTCGGCCATGGCCATGTTCGGCTATATCTACCTATGGTATCTGATGGCCGTATTGGTCCTCGAAATCTGGCTCGACTACCGCCGCGAGATTGTCCTCCTCTCACAATCCAGCAAAGGCTTGCTGCGCATCGTCTACAAGGCCATGACCTTGGGCTCCAGCAACATCAGTCCCCGCTCGTTGGCCATCGACAGCCGCGTCGGTTGGATCGTCACCCTCATCGGCATTCCTTCGGCCTTCTTGCTGCATGGCTACGTCGGATTCATCTTCGGTTCCATCAAGGCCAATCCTTGGTGGTCTTCGCCGCTCATGCCAGTCGTCTTCATCTTTTCCGCGATGGTGTCCGGAATCGCTGGAGTCATGCTGCTCTACATGGTCGTCACCAGGCTGCGCAAACAGAAGATCGACGTGCATTGCGTTGACTCCATCGCCATGTATCTCTTCTACATCTTCATCATCGACTTCAGTCTGGAGATGCTTGACCTCGTCCATCGCGTCTACGAGGCAGACGAATCCTTCCGCAGCCTCAACTTCCTCGTTCACACCCAACTCTACATCCCGCACATCGTCGTCCAGATATTCATTGGCACGATCACGCCAATTGTCCTTCTGTTTATCACCCAGGTAGTCAAGCTGCCGGAGATCGTTCGCAAGCGCATGTATGCCGTTGCCGGCAGCCTGGCCCTGATCGGAATCTTCGCCATGCGCTGGAACGTCGTGATCGGGGGCCAGTTATTCTCCAAGAGCTTCCTCGGATACACCACGTACAAGATGGCTCTGGTCACCAAGGAAGGCTTGGTAGTTGCCGTCTTTCTGACTCTCTTGCCATTGTTCTTCTTGTGGATACTGGTCAAACTGCTCCCGCCGTGGCCAGAGAATCACGCTCACATGCCCGCCGCCGGGGATTGAGACCGTCCGGACTCTCTTTTGTTTCGAGTGGAATGCATGAACGAACTTCCCGTTACGCTGGACCAACTCGCTCTACGGCTTGAAACCCTCGAGCAGCGCGTTCATAGCCTTGAACACCACTCCGATGCATCCGCGAATTCAGTCCTGACGGATGCCCCCATTCCAGCAGTCTCGCCAACCGCTGAGGGCCTCACTGCCACGCAGACTGCAGGCCTGTTTTCCGTGCTCGGCAAAGCCATGCTCGGTATTGCCGGCGCTTATCTGTTGCGCGCAATAGCGGAATCCACATCGCTTCCCAGAACCGCGGTTGCAGCGATTGCCATCGCCTACGCAATCATGTGGCTGATCTGGGCTGCCCGCGTTCAGTCAGACACCTGGATCCCGAGCGCAATTTATGCCGGCACGTCCGCTCTCATTCTCGCGCCCATGCTCTGGGAACTCACGTTGAACTTCAAGGTGCTGTTGCCAGCCGCCGCCGCGGCCATCCTCGCAATCTTTGTGCTTGTTGCCGTGACGCTGGCGTGGAAGCGCGATCTTACACCCGTCCTCTGGATTGCTAATCTGGCGGCGGCCATTACCGCCATGGCATTGTCCGTGGCCACCCGCGAACTCATTCCGTTCCTCGTTGCGCTCCTCTTGATGGCTCTCATTTCCGAGTACGCCACCAATTGCAATCACGCGCGCAGCGTGCGTCCGTTCATGGCCGTCGCCGCCGATCTGGCCATCTGGAGCTTGATCTTAATCTACTCAGGCCAACAAACCTCGCACACGGATTTCAGGCCCCTTGGCACAGCGTCCCTGCTTGTTCCCGCCTGCGTGCTCTTCATGATTTACGCGGTCAGCATCGCAGTTCGCACCACCCTGCTGGGGCAGAATATCACTGTCTTTGAAACCCTTCAGGTCACCATTTCCTTCGCATTGGCCATCTTCAGTGTGCTCAACTTCGCACCGCAGTTCGGCTCCATCGGCCTTGGCGTCGTATGTCTGCTCCTTTCTGTTGCAAGTTATGCAATGGTGCCAGTAGTTGCTCGCAAATTGACAGAGGGCCGCAATTATCAGGTCTTTGCCGCGTGGGGCACGGTGCTCCTTCTGGCTGGATGCACGCTGTGCCTGCCGGCGTTCGGACGGTCGCTCTTTCTGGGCTTCGCTGCCATAGCGTTCACGCTTCTCGGTGTCCGTCTCAAGCGCTATACATGGCAAGCTCACGGCCTGGTGTTACTTGCGGCGGCGGCAATTGCCTCCGGGCTGCTGGACTGCATCCTCCACTCCCTGGCCGGGACGCATCCCTTGATGCTGACGCCGGGCGCGTACGTCGTTGCCCTATGCGCACTGATCAGTTACGGGACGTGCAAGATCGTTCCCAGCGAAACCAGGATGCACGAGGCGCTCCGCTTCATTCCTGCCGCGCTGGTTGCGTGCACTCTGACTGCGCTGCTTGTGCACCTTCTCTTGAAACTTGTCGCGTTGCGTATCGTTCCGGAAGTCCAACACATCGCCTTCATCCGCACGTTTTCTACCTGTACAGTCGCTCTCGCAATGGCCTTCGCCGGAGTCAGGTTGCGTCGCCCAGAGTGCAAACCCATCGCTTACGCGGCCCTCACCTTCGTCGCCGCCAAGCTGATCTTTGAAGACCTCCGCCATGGCCACTTCGAGTTCATCGCCGCGTCCATTTTCCTATTCGCCATTTCTCTCATGATCGTTCCGCGCCTCGCCTCAACGGGACAAAAAATCTAGCTCTCTCCTCCGGACAGTCGGCAATCGAAAAGCTTCAGAACTCATCAATCCGACGCGCACTTGTGTCGTCGCCTATTCATCATTCCTGTCTTGGTTAATACTTCGACAGTTAATAGGGCAGTTACACAATTCATATACACAAAAGGGGCATCAACGGACGGGCGGGGGCGCTAGCGTCTCGATATACCATCGTCATTCTTTAGTCGTCCCGCCAGAATCGGCCCTGACAAACGCCGTAGCCGGAAGGAATTCTGGACTCGCTCAAATCGAGAGCCTGGCGGGCCGAAGTCCGACGTAAGGACGAGTCATCGGCAAACTGACGGGTAGCCGGTCAACCGCCCGGAACTCATTTCTTGGTGGTGTTTCAGATAGCTCTGGAGAGAGAAGATGACGGGCTTCGAGCAGGTTTTGAGTTCCGTCGCTAGTGGCCGATTGCCAATACGGAGTCGTAGATGGCAGACATGACTATGGAAGTGCGAATCGAATTGCACCAGCTTCGATTTGTGGGACTACTCATCGTTGAGCGGCCCTGCTCGGAAATCTCCGCGTGTGGGATAAACGGCGTCCGGGCTTTGTGAATGTCACGTTAGGCGGTGGCCAAGGAGTAATCTGATTCCAATATGTCCACCCGAGTCAGCGTGTGTCTCCTCTTTGCCCTGTCCTCCGTTCTGAGCCTTTTCGGCGACGATTTTGCCATGAGGGTGACCGACAAGAATTACCTCGATACTCAAGGTTTCAGCGTATTTCTCTACGACAGCACGTACCATCCGGTTTTCGTAGACCAGAAGAACACTGCCATGGAGATGATTCTCCATGGGGCACGTATCGCCACGAACGGCGACGTTCGCCTGATGCCGACGCCCGAGCAGTGGGACCTGGTGGCCACGCTTAAAGGGCGCCACGCCGATAAGGCGAACAATCGGCTCAGCGCGGATCTCGCTTTCCCGACCTTCGATTTGAGCTACACCCTGGAAGTTGCAGCGGAACCGGGCGGCGTGAAGGTCAGCATCAATCTCGACAAGCCGCTACCGGAGAAGCTGGCCGGGCGAGCGGGCTTCAACCTGGAGTTCCTGCCTTCGATCTACATGGGCAAGGCTTACCTGGTGGACGGAACCAAAGCCGGCATCTTTCCGCGAACGCCGAATGACCCAATGGTCAAGGTAATGCCGCTGGCCGATGAACCGAAGAAGGCATACTACCTGGAGGACTGGGACAAGGCCAAGGGATACACTCAGCCGCTGCCGTTCGCTCAGGGCAAGAGCATCACCCTTGGGGTGGACGACGCGCTGGCCCGGGTCAATGTTAAGTCGGATACGGCCGACCTGATGCTCTTCGACGGACGCAACCGGGCGCAGAACGGCTGGTTTGTGTTGCGTTCGCTGATCCCTACGGGCAAGACCGCCGGCGCCATCGTGTGGCACATCAGGCCGGATGTGATTCCGAACTGGACGCGTTCGCCGATGATCGCGCACAGCCAGGTCGGTTATGCGCCGGGCTTCTCCAAAGTTGCGGTAATCGAGCTCGACCCGAAGTTCAACGGCCCCAGGACGGCCAAAGTGCTGCGCCTCATGGAGGACGGATCTTACAAGCAGGCGTTCGAGGGCCCGATCACGTCTGCAACGCCCTGGCTGCGCTACGTCTATTCGAAATTCGACTTCACCCCGGTCAAGGACCCCGGCCTTTATGTAATCGAGTACGCAGGCCAGCGTACGGCAACCTTTCCCATCTCCAACGACCCTTACGCCAACATCTGGCAGGACAGCCTGGACCATCACCTTGCAGAGCAGATGGATCACGTTTCCGTGCGCGAAGGCTACCGCGTGTGGCACGGCGCTTCGCACCTGGATGATGGCCGCATGGCGCCCGTAGTTGGGGAGCAGTTCGACGGCTGGAATCAGGCCACGGCAACGGATGGGAAGTACAAAGGCGGCGATCATATCCCTGGAATGAATGTGGGTGGCTGGTACGATGCCGGCGATTTTGACCTTGAGGAGCCCGCGCAACTAAGCGTGATTCAGAGTCTGGCCCTGGCGTATCGCGAATTCAATCTCAAATACGACGAGCTCACTGTCGATGAAACCGCGCGTGAGGTTGAGATGCATCGTCCCGATGGCGTCCCCGACACGGTGGAGCAGGTCAAGCACGGCGCATTGCTCATCCTCGCGCAGTTTCACAATATCGGCCATGCGATCCGCGGCACTCACGAACCAGATCTGCGCCAGTACACGCACCTGGGGGACGGAGCGTCTAAGACCGACGGCCGCATATATGACCCGACGCTCGGTCCGAACGAAGTGAAGGGCGACTACTCCGGCAAGCCGGACGATCGCTGGATATTCACCAGTAACAACCCGTTCTTCCAGTGGAATGCCATCGCGGCGCTCGCTGCAGCAGCCGATACGCTGAAAGGCTGGGACGACCCATTAGCGAAAGACTGCCTCGAGACCGCGATCAAGGCATGGAACGACGAGAAGGCTCACCCGACGCCGTTTCCGGCAGGCGCCTTCGGCGGACCCGTTCCAGCCAGTGGTCCGGTCGGTGCTCCAGCAGCGGGCGGCGTGCTGGCTGCGTCTCAGGGCACGGTGTCCAGCGCTCAAGGCGCTCCCAACAGACCTGCCAGCCCGGGCGCCCAGGCAAGTTCGCCAAGTTCAGCCGCCACGAGCGCACCAACAGCTCCAGCAACTCCGCCGCCAGCCTTCGGTCGTGTAGGCTTCGGCATTGGGATGGATTGGACCGCGGCTCTGGAATTGACCATTGCTACGAACGGTGCCGAGCCGTACAAGTCCCGCCTGAAGGAGTTGTTCCCACAGGTAATCACTCCGGAACAAATGGGGTTCCGTGGCTGGACGGCGGTCCGGGCATTGCCATATTTGGACCCCGGCGCAAAAGATCAAATGAGGGAAGCGGTGAAGACCTACATAGCGGGTCTGGACAAGCAGTTGGACGCTACCCCGTTCGGCGTGCCTCCGAGCCTGGGTACCTGGGGCGGATCGGGCGCCGTGACTGACATGGCCATCCGAATGTACTTTCTCCACAAGACGTTTCCGGATCTTGTGAGCCCCGAATATACACTGCGCGCCGTCAATTACATCCTCGGCACGCACCCGGTATCCAGCACTTCGTATGTAGCTGGCGTGGGCACGGTCTCGAAGACAAAGACGTACAGCAACAACCGCGCCGACAACGCTTACATCCCGGGCGCATTGATTCCCGGATACATCATTATCAAGCCGGATTTTCCGGAGTGCATCGACGATTTCGGATTCCTCTGGTTCGAGGATGAAGCCGTCGTAGCCGGGTCGGCAAGCTGGGTCGTGGCCGGCAACGCTGCGGACGCGATCACTAAGGAATCGAAGTAGAGCCAGTGCTGGAGGCGCCCGGCGGTTTCGGACGATATTTCATTCCCGCAGCATGCTTTTCTTTATTGCTGATGCGCCTTCGCCACCGCACGGCGAATTGCATCGGTAACCGAAACGCGCAACGCTGCTTCCTGTGCCGAGGGAACGTCTCCCTGGGCCAGATCAGCTGATCCTCCGCCCCGCAATCCAATTTCGGCCAGTGCCTCGCGTAGAATCTGTCCGCAGTTGAAGTCAAGGTCCGAACTGCGGGAAACGAACATGCGTACTGGATCGGCGTCGTTGGCGGAGAAGATCACGGCGGTTTGCGGGGCGGCTATTGCTGTCCGCGAGGCCAGCAACTTTATGTAATCGCGGCCCTGGTCTCTCGACATACGCACCACAAGCCGCAGTCCGTTTTCGATTGGCACTTCCATCACCAGCCGCGCCGCCTGAAACGCCGCGAGTTCCTCGCGCAACTTCTGACGCTCCTTTGAATTGGACTTTCCTTCCGTCAGTAGTCGCCCCACAGTGGGCGCCAAGTCTGTCGAGCCGGTTGAAAGCAGCGCAGAGGTCTCGCGCAGGGTGGAAAAATCTGCGCGAGCGGACCGAACCGCTCTCAATCCGCAGACGAACTCGATGCGCACGCCCCGGCTCACGTTCTCCACCGTCCGCACCAGTAACCCGCCGATCTGTCCGGTGGAACGTACGTGGGTTCCCCCGCAGGCGTTCTTGTCGCAATCTGCAATGTCGATCAGCCGAATTGTGCCCTGCCTGTCCGGAAGCTTGCGAAGCAGGCCAGCAGCCAGCATGGCTTCGGCCTCGACGCGGGACACGTAGCTGCAAGTCACTGGGCGATCTTCCCCGATGATCTCGTTCGCAATCCGCTCCACACGTTCCAGGCTTTGATGCGCAAAGGGTCCGCCGGCCAAATCGATCGTCGAAGTGCCTTCTCCCAAATGGAAGGAGATCGTCGGCGCCTGAAGTTCCTGCCAAAAGATGGCAGAAAGCAGGTGCTGCCCCGAGTGCTGCTGCATATGATCGAACCGTCGCACCCAGTCGACCTGCCCATCGACATGAGTCCCGGCTTCAAGCGGTTCGCGCACGAAATGCCACACCGTGCCGTCCTCGTCCTCTTCTACCTGTTCCACAGGAACTATCAGGACCGCTCCGTCCCGAGAAAGCGCGCTGAACTGGCCCGTATCGAACGGCTGTCCGCCGCTGGCCGGGTAGAAGGCGGTACGGTTCATCGCCAACTGCCAAGCCAATTCGCCCTTGCCGCTCGTGGATTTGCGGAGGTCTGTTACGGTTCCGGTAAAAGTCCTGAGAAAGGAATCTGAATGGTAGAGACGCTGAGACATAGGCAAGCTTGAATCTCCGACTAGGGACCGGCCACAAGCCTGGAGACATCGATCGGACAGTGCCGGCCAGTCCCATATAGTGTAGTGCGCGCGCCGCGTGTGCCGCTCCTGCCAAGAGTGGCTAACTCTGCGGTAAATGGGATTTTGACTAAGGTTCTTCGAACCATCCGAGTCGGTGAGAATTCATGAGCGTCGTTCTTGCGGCGCCCCATGGGATCAGGATACTGATGGCACGCGAACCTCCGCATCAAAGCCTGTCGGCGACTATGTGTAAATCGACTCCTGAAAGGATCAAATACCGATCTGGCAGTATGGTGCCTTAGGTAACGAATGTCCCATAAATCTACGCAGTGAATTCGGCATCCCCAAGAGCCTCACAACCGGCGCGGACAAAAGCATGGAGTGAAGACGCCCGCGCTTCGAATTCAATTTACCTTTGGACATCCCAAATGAGTCGTGGTATGTTCTTTGCAATGGCCAAAGGAGAGAGCTTGAGCGCCGACAAATCAGAAGTTCTGCAGGGCACGCTGGACATGATGATCCTGAAGACCCTTCACGCGCTGGGTCCGTTGCATGGATTCGGAATTGCACGCCGCATTGAGCAGGTGAGCGAAGATGTTCTCACGCTGAATGAGGGTACGGTGTATACCTCACTTCTGAGACTGCAACAGCAGGGATGGATCGAGTCGGAGTGGGGAACATCGGAGAACAACCGCAAAGCCAGGTTTTACTCGATCACACGGCAGGGACGGAAACAACTTGCAGTCGAGACGGAAAACTGGGAGCGGATCTCTGGAGTGATCGGCCGTGTTCTGGGTTTGGAGGGAAAATAAACATGACTTCCTGGATGTTTCGGCTTGCGTCAAGAGTACGCGGCCTCTTCGGACAGAAGGAGGCGGATTCGGAATTCGACCTCGAGACACAGACGCATCTTCAACTGCTAACGGAGAAGTTCATTCGGCAGGGCATGGATCCAAGAGATGCCTGGTCAGCGGCTCGCACTCAGTTCGGCAACACGACCCTGCTGCGTCAGCGCCATCGAGAATCGCGCACGCTCCTGTTTTTCCCAAATCTCTTGATGGATCTCCGCTACGGTCTCCGCATGTTATGGAAGAGCCCGGCATTCACGGTGGTCGCGGGGCTGACACTGGCACTGGGAATTGGAGCGACGTCCGCGGTTTTCAGTTTGATTCAGGGCGTACTGCTCACCCCGCCCCCCTATCAGAAACCGAAACAGCTCATGCTGATTCAATCCGTGCGCACGGACGGGCAAAAGATGGACAGCCCGCGAGGCTGGGCAGCGCAGCAGTGGATGGAATGGAACCAAAAGGTGGGATCGTTTCAGGGAATCGCAGGGTATGGCTGGACCTTCAATTTCTTGATCCGCGATGACGGCAGCCAGTCCATGCAGGGTATGGAGGTAAGCAAAGACTATTTTCGATTGATGGGCCTGAAGACTGCCCTCGGGCACGGCTTCGACGATTCAGATTTCGGGCAGGGGCACGTGAAGTCGATTGTGCTCGGGTATGAGTTTTGGCAACGTGCGTTTGGCGGCGATAGGGAGATTATCGGCAAGACGGTGCGCATCAGCCGATGGGATTCGTCGCCGGTGGTGATTGGCGTGATGGAACCGGGAGTGCGATTCCTGCCGTCGCCAAGTGCAGCGAAGGAGCCGAATTACGACGTCAACGCGACGGTGGATTTGTGGGTGCCGGCCGACCCGGACCCGAAGTATCTGAAGGAGTCCTATTGGAACGTGGTCGGTCGGCTGCGCGATGGAGTGACTCCGCAGCGCGGCTTGCAGGAACTGGCCGCAATCACCGCAAGAGAAGGCAGCACAGAGAAGAAGTTTGAAGGGTTCTCGCCCCAACTTGAGCCTTTAACCGACGAAATGAACCGGGATGGTAGGCGGATTCTATTGCCGCTGCTGGGCGCCTCGGCGCTGGTGCTGCTGATTGCCTGCGGCAACGCCGCGGCTCTGTTGCTTGTGCGCGGGCTGCAACGGCAACAGGAATACGCTGTGCGGATCGCCATGGGCATGGGCCGCATCGGTCTGGTGCGGCAGGTTGTAACGGAAGGCTTGCTGCTGGCGTTGCTTGGCGGCACGTTAGGAATCGGGCTAGCCATTTTCACCGTGAAATTGTTCAAAGTGATCGCCCAACATGCCGTTCCGCGTCTCGATGGAGTGACAGCAGGCTGGGCTGTTTTGGGGTGGGGGCTTGGGTTGGCTGTGCTCGCCGCGTTTTTCGCGGGAGCAATTCCGGCGCTTCGCGCCTTTCGGTTGAATCCGATGGAGGTACTGAAAGATGCAGGGCCGAAGGGAACCGCGGGCATTGGAGAGAGACGCCTTCTGCGTGGCGTTGCGATGCTGCAAACCGCGTTGACGCTGGCGTTGCTCGTGGGCGCGGGCCTGCTGATTCGTACCATGGTAAAAATCGCGCAGGTGCCATCAGGGTACAACACAGGCCGAATTCTTACGATGAGTGTGACTGAGGTGCAAAGCCGGTCGAACTGGGGTCCCTTTCACCGGCAGGCGTTGGAGCGCGTTGCGGCAATTCCGGGCGTCGAGTACGCTGCGTTTGCCTGGGGTGTTCCGCTGACGGGAAACAATTGGCCTGTGGCTTTGGACATTGAGGGTCAGCCGCCAGCGGCAAAGGAGAGCGACAAAACAACTCTGCCGCTGCGCGCGGTGACGCCTGATTATTTCAAGTTGATGGGATTGGCGCTCATCGATGGGCGGGAATTTCGATCGACGGATGATGATAAATCGGCAGATGTGGCCATCGTGAACCAGGCATTTACGCAGCGCTATTTCCCAAACAGAAACTCAGTTGGACGGAAATTCTGGCCGAACGGACGAGATAAACCCGGCGTCGAGATCGTGGGCGAGATCGCGAATGGGCGGACTGAGGATCTGACACAGGCACCATCGCCGGAGATTTATCTGCCGCTGTGGCAGGCGCAGGCGTTCTCAAAGCATCTGGTGCTACGAACAACAGCCGATCCGCGCGCGGTGGTAGTTGCGGTTGAGCGCGAACTGCGAGCCGTGGATCCAACGGCGGCCATCGAGAACGTGAAGACGCTCGAGCAGATTCGCGACGAATCGCTGGCGTCACGGACCTTCGCGATGCACTTGTTGACGGGGTTTTCGGTGCTGGGAAGCGTGCTGACGCTGGTGGGAATCTACGGCGTGATTTCGTTGTCTGTGGCCTCGCGGCGCCGGGAGTTAGCCATCCGCAGCGCGGTGGGCGCGCAGCAAAAAGACATTCGCAGGCTGATCTTCGGTGAAGGCTTCCGATTAATCGCCGGAGGCGTGCTGGGTGGTATAGCGCTGGCGGTCATTGTCTCGCGCGTGCTGCGAACTTTCCTGTTCGAAGTGCAGCCGGGCGATCCGGCGACATTCATCTTTGTAGGGGCGTTATTCATGGGAGTTGGGCTTCTGGCGTGCTGGGCGCCGGCGCGCCGCGCAGGCAAGGTCGATCCTCTGGAGGCGCTACGCTACGAATAAAGCGTGGCAATCTCGGCAGCGAAGCCGAACGCGTATAACGCCAAATCACGGACAAACCCAAAATTGATTTCGCTTGATGCGAACAGGCCAACGCACTCATCCAGCGTGCGTGATTCAATCAATGCGGGATAGGCACCGATAGATGCTGATGTTGGATCTATGCCAAGACTCGGTGGCCTGCATCATCACTACGATTTGGTCGCTGGAGTCTGCTGATCAATAAAATTCTCCATTCAGTCGAAAATAGGCGTCGGGAGTAGTGCGCCTGCCGAGCACCCGCTCTTCGCTCAACGAAGAGCTTCTCCCCGGACGGAAACCGTCTCCAGAACGACCGACAACGTCGGGACCGATGCTCATTGTGCACACGGATGAAATTTTGGGGAGGCACAAGTCAATCCGGAGGCCAGGGAACGGCCTCCGGAAAGATTATCAAGATGCGAAGTCGAGCATTCGTGCAAACGTTCGCTAGTGGATAATGACCACGTTCATGCTCCACGGGGTTAAGGTTAGATTGAGCGGCAACGTCGGCGAGCTGATGGTGCTAGTGGTTGGTGGGGCCCATGTGCTGGTCCCTGCCGGGTCCGGTGGATTGCCCGTCGGCGAACCTGACAGATCGTAGATGGCCTTGTTGTAGGTCTCGACGGTCACGGTTGTGGCGGTGGTTTTCCCAGACAATGTGATCGACACCGGCTCGCTCGTGGTCTCGTTCCGGTTGAACAGCACCAGTGCCGTTCCACCTTCATGGGTTGCCGCGTATCCGACTACATCCGTGGTATCGCCGGTCACATTCGTGGTAAGGACGCTTTCTCCATTGACAGCCACGTTGCTGAAGAGCTGAAACGCGCGCGCCGTGGGAAGCAGCACCCCTGGAGCCAACGTTTCCGCTGTGCATTGGTAGAAATCAGTCAGCCCATCGGAGAAGACCATATAGCCGCCGAAACTCTGCCACCCATAGAGCGAGCTGGAGAAGTTGCCGCCGTAGGTACTATCCGCGCAACCGCCGAAGCCGATCCACCAAGTTAGGCGCGTGACACCGTCGTTCATCATTTCGCCTAGCACCTGGCCGGCATACAAGGCCTGTGTTATGGACATGGATTGTTTGCCTGGAGTGCTGTAAGGTCCGCCAATCTCGCCGACGTAAATGGGCGTGTTGGGAGTCCCCCACTCTGCCAGTTCTGACCGGATGAGGTTGATGTTCGTGGTTAACTGCTGCGCATCCTGGTGAATGAGCGTGGTGTCATTTTCGGATCCCGGCGCCTCAGGATAGTAGTGATACTCGACGAAATCATAGGACCCCTTCGCATTGGAAAGTACGATGTTGTCCCACCCGCCGGCAGTATTATCCGCGTCTATCACCACTCCTACCAGAGTGTTCGGAGAGGCTGCCTTGATGGTCTGATAGAAACCGGAGGTTCCTACCATGGAGGCAGCGTAGGTTGTCGGATCGTGCGCTGGAGAGTGCAGGTCTTCTTCCCAGGTAGCACCATAGACCTCGTTGCCCACGGTCATGTGGCTCACTGTAACGCCCAGGCTCAAAGCATTGGCCGCCCAAGCGGCAGCCTCGCTTGGCAATCCGCCTCCGGTGCATGTGGGGTTGGTCCCGTAGTCCGCGGTGAGTGCGATGTCGAGACCAGCTGGAATGACCATATCGTTGACGAAATTCGCAAACGTGTCATTGGTATCAGGTGTCCCGCCACCATACGGAGCGTTCTGGCAGTTGGTATTGGTCTGCCAGTGATACACGTCTGACCATGATCCACCCGGCCAGCGAACAGCCTTGATGCCAGCGGTCTGAAAGGCATCGACAATCGGGGTTTCGTTAGTGACAATGTCATACCAGGCGGCCATGTCCATTCCCAGAATCTGATCGGAAACCGCCAGACCGGTGCCCGTCTGGTTGACCGCTACAGTCGAATACCCTGAGATGTTGAGTGTGATTGTGGTGCTTGCCGTTGTGCTGCCTGAGGCTCCGGTGATGGTGACCGTGGGTGATCCTGCAGGAAGCGAGGCGGCGGCTGTGAAGGTGACCACACTTGAGCCGGTTGTGGGGTTGGTACCGAAGGCGGCGGTTACCCCGCTGGGCAGGGTGGGCGCGGCAAGATTGACGCTGCCGGCGAACCCGCCAAAGTTCGCTACCGTAACGGTGTCGGAGCTACTGCCTCCTTCAGCAACAGCCACAGTGGACGCCGAAGCCCCTAGCGTAAAGCCCCCGCTGCCGTTGCTGCTGCAGGTTGTGCCGTTGATCGCGAAATTTGTTGGAATGGCGTTAGTGACGCCGTTCCAGTTGGCGTTGAAGCCCACTTGCGAGGTGTTGCCACCGGGGGCAATACTGCCGTCGTAGCTTTGGCTCACGATCGTCACGTTCGCGCCGCTCTGCGTTTCCACTCCACCCCAAAGGGACTGGAACGTCTGTCCGTTGGCAAACGTCCAAGTCAGCGTCCAGCTGGCCCAGGCCGTCGTTCCCGTGTTGTTAATCGTGATGACGGCGCCGAAGGAGCCTGAGCTTCCCGATGAGCTTTGTGATGAAATGTTATAGCCAATATTGCACGCCATGGCCGGGGTGCTGGTGCCGGAAGAGACGGTGATGCCCACCGCGTTCGATGTGCTGGTCGCGAAGGTCGTCGATCCAGCGTAAACAGTCGTCAGTGAGTCGGTCCCCGCTGTTGCAAACGAGGTTGCAAGGGTCGCCACCCCCGAGCTCAATGTTCCGGTTCCAAGTGAGGTTGTGCCCGAAAAGAAGGTGACTGTGCCGGTGGCAGTTGAAGGCGAAACCGTGGCTGTCAACGTGACGCTGGCACCAACTTTTGGCGTGGTAGTGGATGCGGCGAGCGTGGTGGTGGTGGCCGTCTTGGTGGCTGTACTGACCGTCACTGTGACGGCGCTTGATGTGCTGGTTGCGAAGGTCGTCGATCCAGCGTAAACGGCCGTCAGCAAGTCAGTCCCGGCCGTTGCAAACGAGGTTGCAAGCGTTGCCACACCCGAGCTCAACGTTCCAGTTCCAAGCGAAGTTGTGCCCGAAAGGAAAGTGACTGCGCCGGTAGCCGTCGAAGGCGAAACCGTGGCAGTCAGTGTGACGCTGGCGCCAACTGTTGGTGTGGTAGTGGATGCGGCAAGCTTGGTGGTGGTGGCCGTCTTGGTGGCTGTACTGACCGTCACTGAGACGGCGCTCGATGTGCTGGTCGCGAAGGTCGTCGATCCAGCGTAAACGGCCGTCAGCGAGTCAGTCCCGGCCGTTGCAAACGAGGTTGCAAGCGTTGCCACACCCGAGCTCAGCGTTCCAGTTCCAAGCGAAGTTGTGCCTGAAAAGAAGGTGACAGTGCCGGTGGCAGTTGAAGGCGCAACCGTGGCAGTCAGCGTGACGCTGGCGCCAACTGCGGGCGTGGTGGTGGATACCGCGAGAGCAGTGGTAGTAGCCGTCTTGGTTGCTGCATTCACGGTCACTGTCACAGCACTCGAGGTGCTGGTCGCGAAGGTCGTTGATCCGCCGTAGACAGCTGTAATCGAATGCGTCCCAGCGGTACTGAACGAGGTGGCCAATGTCGCCTTGCCGGAACTCAGCGTCCCGGTTCCCAGCGAGGTTGTCCCATCAAGAAACGTAACAGTACCAGTGGCTGTCGAAGGCGCAACCGTGGCAGTGAGCGTAATGCTGGTGCCAGCCGTGGTCGTAGTGGAGGAGGCCGCGAGCGTCGTGGTTGTGGCGGTCAATGACGTGTTGCAAGTGGTTCCATTGACCGAGAACGACGCCGGCACTGTATTAGTAACGCCGTTCCATGTGCCATTGAATCCTATGCCCGAGAGGGTGCTACCGGCGGCGACACTGCCGTTGTAGGGCTCGTTTTTCACTGTCACGTTCGCACCGCTCTGAGTTTCGATGCCGTTCCAGAGAGACGAGACCGTCTGTCCATTGGCGAAGGCCCAAGTCAGTGTCCAGCTACTCCAAGCGGTTGCGCTCGTGTTCTGAACGGAAATTGCCGCGCCGAAGGCGCTTGTGTTCTGTGGCGAAATTGTATAAACAACCTTGCATTGAGCGTCGGCGCGTGGCGCAACAATGGATATAAGCAGAGCCGCGAGTACTGTAAGACAGTATCCGCTCAGTTGACGAGTGCGTACCCGTCCACGGGAGGGAGTGAACTGCTGAGACATGGCTTCTCCTTGTTCATCACATAGACCGTTGATAGCGGTAACTGTTTGAGTGCTATCGCAATATGATGACGCTATGAAAGCCTTTACATCCGATAGAGACGATGACAACCCGAACTGCAATCTGAATCTTCTCCGGCTATCGAATAGAAAGATGAAATGAAGTGAAGAAAATTGCTTCCGATTCGTGCGGGGAAGGACGAACACAGACTTCTTCAACCCAGGCAAACTGATGCATTCTGTCTTGGAATGCAATCAAAGGCGCATCACTTACCGAGATGACACATGTATGACGCGGCAATAGCTGGCAACACGCTTGCCGGGAGAACAGCATATGCAGCACAAGAGCCTGTTTCCCGCAAAACTTGAACTCACGAATCAGAGCAGCCAATACTAAAACGTTTGAGTACTGAGAAGTCAAATTACCATGGTAATGTTGGCAGACTGTTCATCCGGAGTCCTTTTTGCATGATGTCAAAAGCAATTGCAGGACGGGAGAGCCCGGAATGTGATGCCGACGTTCCCTGTTCTGCCCTGATTTAACTTGCATGGCACCTAGTGATTTGCGGACTCAAGTGGGCTTGTGGATCCTTAATAGAATTGATTCATAGCGTTGTCTCATTGTGGGGCGGCGGATTCGTCCTGGAGAACGCTGCGGTGCCGGTTTTTCTAGTCCTGAGTTAGTGACGAGATTCCATGACACTGGCTTACATTTGAGAGCCTTTCCGTCCCCGATGAGCGATTTGGCGATAATGCGCCCGCCGAGAGAGCGGCAAGAAGTCGATCTGCGGCATTCACTTGTTCAATAAACCGGTTTTACGGCCACTTGGGCCTTCCAGCACACCGCTGCCGTGTCACGGCATTGTCGGGAAGTCTCGGGTTCGGAAAGGAGCGCACGGTAGCAGTACAGTATTGGAAATGCGGGGGCGTGGTTCAGTTGGTTAGGCCTCCTCCATATCACGCAGGAGGCCGCAGGTACGAGTCCCGTCGCTCCCGCCACAATTCTCTAATCCGGCTTTCAGCGGCCTCATGAAGTGCGGAAGATTTTCTTTGCCTTTATCTCGATGGCACCTTCCATCACTCTCATCTACGTACGCAGCGACGAGTCTAGCCAGAATTCTCCGAGCCTATAGCATCCCGAACTGCGTCAGCTTTTCGTAGAGCAGGCACCGGTGGATACCGAGGCGGCGAGCCGCGTCTGACTTGTTGCCTTGGGCAGCTTTCAATGCCTGCGCGATGAGATGACGTCCCAAGGATTGGCTATGATTCCTGGAACGTTCGGAGGAAACCAATTCCTAGACGTTTAGACAAGAAGCCACGCGCACGCGGACTTATCCGATCGTGGAATGAGTAATTTGTGTTTCCAGCAGTCGTCCTGAATGACTTCTCGGATCGGAAGCTCAACTCGCTTCAACCTCGTGGTGACGCACGATCTCGTTGGATGCAATGGAGGCGGTTCTCTATTTTGAAAGCCGGCCATCAAGAAAGATGTCGATCGCGACGTCGTTGTCCGCTTTCCAGATCATAAAGCTTGGATTCTTCAATCCCCATTGGACGTACGGCACGATGAAATGAGCCTTGGCGGTTGCGGCCGTACCTTCAACATGGACGAGGATGGGAACAGTGATCTCGTGGGGCGTGCCGAGGATTGTGAAGAGCCCGGTTACCTGGAGGTTCGAGTCGCCTAAAGGAGCCAGTTTGCCGGTATAGGTCTTCGGCTCAAACGAAACCGTTGCGAATTGATCGACCTTAAGAATGTCCTTATTCATCTTTTTGTCGCGACTGCCATTACCGGTATTACCGCTAGCGGCGAGGACGACCACCAAACCTGTCATTTGAGAAGTGCCGCGGTCAAACTCAATCGATCCAGATTGGGCGTGAAACGTGCCGTTGACGATCTCGTGGGTCGTATTGAGCGTTATCTTGACATGGCTGGCATCGGGATTAAGGACGAAGCTCTGGTGCTGGGCGAACGCGGCTGGAGCGAATACGGCAGCGAGTGCGAAGGCTGTGAAGGATTTCATTTCAATCTCTCCGACGTGCTTTTGACTACCACGAATGGTGTTTGGTGTGGCGAGTGTCGTCTCTCCAAATCTCATTGAAGAACAACTGCAGATCTTCGACTGACCCCAAAAACTGAAAAGCGTTTGGGGCTCCGTTTACTCTTGATGAAAGCCACCTTCGAATACGAACTATTGAGACACCACACATCGATCTACGCCGGCGCCTGCATGGGAGCAACAGCGGCGTTGTGGGCGACGCGAGTCAGCCTTGCCGTTACGCGCATTACGCCGGGCCAGACCCTGAGGCAGAAGGGCAAAACAGCGCGTGCGAAAGAGTTGTTCAAGCCGTTGGCCGCAAATTCGGCAAGGCGCATCTGTGTCAACAATGCGGAACGCAGCTTAGCCTGGAAGAGAGGCGCCGACTCTCCCGCAGCATAGGCGGCCACCGCACAACGTGCGGTATGCAGTGCAATCGAGATTCCATCGCCGGTAAACGAGGGAATGACAGCTGCCTGATCGCCGATGCAATAAAGCCCATCTTCGGATGTTAGCCGCATGTATCCATATGGAATGTGTGTGATGGCGATCGGCTTGGCGAGCAACGCCTCCGCACCGGCAAGCCTCATGGCGAGGTGTGGACAGTCCTTCTGCATTTTTGTGAGGAATTGCTCCCAGCGATTACCCGTACGTGCAAGATACCTTTGTTGCACTACACAGCAGAGGTTTGCAATGCCGCCTTCAACTGGCTGGATACCACCGTAGCCTCCTGGATAGAGCATCAGCTCAGAGGCGCGCGCAAGCTCGGCTGTCTGTGCAGGTGCGAGGCGAAAGTACATTTTGAAGGCCACCCATCGCTGCGGGTCATCCGGCCGCGCGTGGCCGCGCAGATCGTGCTTGCCAGTGGCGAGAAAGACCGATGGAGCTTCACGGATCGTGCCGTCGTCGAGCGTAGCTTGCCACACATTGGGTGCAGTGCGCGCCAGCGTCTGCACACTGCGACCCTGCTCCACGCGGACTCCTGCGGCGACGGCCTCGGCGATGAGCGCCGTATCGAGCGCTTTGCGAGTCAGCGACTTTGCGGGAAAAGGTAATGGGGCCTCAGCGGCGCGCCTGGCAGCGGCCAGACGAACGTAGGGTATAGGTACGGCTCCAAGCGAGGTGACATCGATACCGAGCAAGTGCAGGTCCTCAAGGGCCTCACCGCTCAGGAACTCTCCGCAGACCTTATGACGCGGGGTGGGCTCTCGTTCGATCATCGTAACTTGCCGGCCCTTGCGAGCCAGCGCGATAGCAGCGGCGCAGCCTGCGACGCCACCGCCGAGGACTAGAACTTCATCTTGTACAGGGTTCTGATTCAGCTTGGACGTTGTAACTGGAATCTCCTTGTTCGGATCCTATAGTAGAAATTGTACTGCTCCTACTGGGATCAACATGACGGTCCTGTCATCTCAGTGAGAGTGCAGGCGGTAACATCAACAGGACCGTCACTAAGTTGGACGGAGCAATGAGAGAGATGGTGAGCCTTCGTTTGATGCGCCGATTTTTTGTTCCCGACCTGCCGCACCGGCCAGATTGATGACAAAGCACTTATAATCCGGACAAAGTTGCCGATAAGACAATTGAGGGGCTTATAACATCCCAGTTAGTGGGAAAGTCTACTGACATCAGATTGTCGCCACTTTGTGGGCGGCTTCCCTAAGATAGACATGGACGCCTCATCCCTATAATTCGAGTTGAGGACCTATTGCGAGAAACTTCGGCTTACATAAATCGCATCGCCACTGCCGTACCCGAGCACGATGTATATGACGTTTTCGTCATATACATCGCATGGCGAGCCGCGCCGATATCGCACATCGCTATTCGTTCCTCAACCCCCGGGCTGGCCCCGGTCAATTTTCGTCGCATGACGCGAATGGGTTTTATCGGCCAGGCAACTTCCCCGACACACGCTGCTTTAAAAATCTCACCGCGGCGTGGCCCGCCATCAAGCACGACGAGTGGTGAGCTCTCGCCAGTTCAGGCCGATGTCCACGATAAGCAGTGAGATAAGTGTGAAGGCGATGACACCGACGGCGGATAAGGTGTCGCCGAGATGGCTCCAATAACGGGGCCAAAGGTTCAGCACCCGGCTGGAGATGAATGTAAAGGTGACCGCGTAGGAACGGATCATCCACTGACGATGTTGGATGATGTGGCGGTTACGCGCGGTGACGAAGGCGGCAGTGGTGCATACGACCCAGGCTGCAGCCTGTCCGCAGGTTCCTGGAAAGCCCGGACGACCGAAAGCGAGGGCGATTCCCGTTGCTGCTCCAATAAAGACCGAGATGACGTAGATGCGGCCGAGGACGCGATGGAGTTTCAGGTGACGGCTGCGAAAACGGGACGAGAACTGTAAAGGGCCGGCCAGGAGAGCAAAGGTGCCAGCGAGAGTATGGGGAATGAGGAGGCCGCGGTCCGCGATGACCTGCAGCCGGTAGGCGTGGTACATCGGGTAATCGGTGACGAGAAGAACCTCTGAAGTGATGAAAACAAAGAGGGTAGTAAGGCCAAGAAAGATCCAGACAAAGGTTTTAAAGTTGAAGCGCCTGGAGCTGGGTACACGCAGCGTGGAAGTTGCCATTATTCGCCCTTCAGAGGGTTAGACGTTCCTAGGGACTGGTTGGACGTTAATCGAGGCGCTCCGAGAGCGAGGGGTGCGAAAAGCTTCATGTTTCTTAGTCTAACCAGAAGCTTCAGCACGCGGGGCATTTCGAGGCTCTGGCAATGGATATGCCGTGCCAATCAGGCAAGTTGGGGTTATTGCGAGCAGAACTGTTCAGCTCGCCCGTCGCCCGCATCAAGATTGAGGAATGATGTTCGCAAGGATTGCAATAAGGAGACGTGAATTACGCGATGAGCGATTCCTCGGCCAATAACGCGCTCACACGCTCACGAATCTCGTTCCGAATCAATCTCACTTCTTCTAAGGGCAGGCCTTTAGGGTCCCGCAAGGGCCAATCGTCACGACGCAATCCGAGAACGAGCGGGCACTTATCTCCGCAACCCATCGTGATCAGCAGTTGTGCGCCACGGGCCAACTCCTCGGTGAGCTTCTGTGGCTTGGCCTGGCTCAGGTCAATTCCGACTTCCTGCATTACAGTTAGAACTTCTGGATGAACGCGCACCCCCGGCTCCGTCCCAGCCGAAATCGCTATTGCCTCTTTCGGGTCAGCAATTTGATTGAAGAAAGCCGCGGCCATCTGAGAGCGACCGGCGTTGTGGACGCAGGCGAAGATTACCCTTTGCATTCTGTTTCCTTTCGAGGTTCGTTCGGATTGAGGTTGTAAGCCTGGGTTGCTGCTTGAACGGAGTCCACTGGCTCGGACTAGCTTTTTCCTATTTCGTAGAGTTTTTCCTGAAGAGCGAAGGTATCGATGGTCGCAAGCGGCAGGCACAGAAAGAGGCTTATGCGCCTGTCGAGAGCCTGAAACGCCTTTCCGAAAGCCCGGTCGATTTCCTCGGGAGTTCCGGTCACCGCAGCGGGGTCAGGGATTCCCCAATGCGCCGTCATCGGCTGGCCCGGCCAGAATGGACATACTTCATTTGCAGCGTTGTCGCAGACCGTAAACACAAAGTTGAGGTGGGGCGAGTCCGGTCTGGAGAACTCGTCCCACGATTTGCTGCGGGCATCTTCTGCACTAAGACCCGCCCTCTCAATCTGGCGAATGGCCTCGGGGCGTACAGTTGCGGTGGGATGACTTCCAGCACTGAAAGCCGTGAAGTTGGGCCGCCCTTTGCGATTCATAATGGCCTCGGCCATGATGGAACGCGCGGAATTGCCCGTGCAGAGAAAAAGGACGTTGTAGTGCGGCATGAAAGCTCCTTGCTCTTCGTTCGGGTGAGATGCGAGCTGCTATGCGCAGCAAGTTGGGCCACAACAGGCTTTCGCACCTCCTGTGTGCGGCTTGATTGCATACACCTTCACGCTGGCGGCTGCTGCATTCACGTCATATTGCGAGAGAAGAGCCGTGAGATCCTCGTGCAGCGAAGGCTCGCTCGGTGCCGGTGTGCAGCATGCCCCCTCAATTACCTGGAATGGACTTGAGCTGTCCATCGCCGGCGAGCAGCAGGCCGCTTGGTTCTCAACCTTCGCATAGGCGTTCAGGTCCGCACCGCTATCGACGATCTCGACATGCTCAAATCCGGCGGCGAGCAGACCATTTCGGTAATCGTCGATCTTAATGGCTCCAGCGATGCAGCCAACATATGCGGCCATGCTTTGTGATACTGCCTCAGGCAGCTCGTGTTTCAACGCGATGTCGCTGACAGCGACTCGCCCTCCCGGCTTGAGAACGCGGGCGATCTCGCGAAAGACAGCGGGCTTGTCGGGAGCAAGGTTTAGAACGCAGTTGGAGATCACGCAATCAACCGATGCGTCGGGTAGCGGAATCTGGTCGATGGTGGACTGATAGAACTCGACGTTGGTATACCCTCCGGCTTGAGCATTCGCCCGAGCGCGCTCGATCATGGCGGTGGTCATATCGATACCGATGGCGCGACCTCCCGGCCCAACCATCTTTGCCGCAAGAAAGACGTCAATACCGCCGCCAGAGCCAAGATCCACTACCACCTCACCGGGTCTCAAGTGTGCCGTCGCAGTGGGATTACCACAGGAAAGCCCCATGTTGGCCTCGGCTGGAATCGAGGTCAGTTCCTCGGCTGTATAGCCAAAGGCCTCAGCGACAGCCTGCACACCTGCGTGGTCATTCGATAATGTGCTTTCTGCAACTGCACCATACTTCGACTTCACCGACTCCAAAAGCTGTTCCGACATACTGCCTCCTCACATCCGCTTAGGCGACTATATTCCTTGCGTTTGTATTCGTCAAGGCGTATACATAAGGAATGGCGAAATCGACTTTCAATGTCGAGAGGTTTTTTCAAGCTCTCGGCGATAACACCCGGCTCCGCCTCCTGAACCTTATGGGAGACCAGGAGATTTGTGTCTGCTACTTCGTGGAGATTCTCGGCGGCCCCCAACCGAAGATTTCCAGGCATCTGGCCTACTTGCGCAGGGCAGGAATCGTGGCGGCGAGACGTGAGGGAAAGTGGATGCATTATCGGATCGTCATGCCTCCGCACGTTGGAGCTGTGCAGATCCTGAAACAGACTTTGGGCTGGCTCAAGGAAGACAAAGCCATGCAGTCTGATCGCGCGCGACTCTCGAAGGCTTGTTGCTTTCCATCGAAATACGCATTGCTCGACGGCGCACCCCTTCCAACAGCGATTCAAGAAACAACCTGCGAGGCCTGCTGATGTCCACTACTTCGTTCACCCAAGGGCGGATTTGCGCCCCTGCTGCTCGCAAGAAGCTGTCGTTTCTTGATCGATATCTGACCCTCTGGATTTTCCTGGCGATGGCCATTGGTGTCGCCGTCGGACATTTCGTCCCTTCGACTGCCGGATTCGTCAACCGCTTTCAGACAGGCACCACGAATATTCCGATCGCCATCGGACTCATTATCATGATGTTTCCGCCGTTGGCGAAGGTCCGGTACGAGAAACTCCACGAGGTGTTCCGTAACAAGCGCGTCCTCGGTCTGTCCCTGGTGCAGAACTGGATCATCGGGCCGGTGCTCATGTTCCTGTTGGCAATCGTGTTCCTGGGCCGCGACCCCGCTTACATGCGAGGCCTGATCCTCATCGGGATCGCACGCTGTATTGCTATGGTGTTGGTTTGGAACGAGCTGGCGGAAGGCGACACAGACTACGTTGCCGGACTTGTGGCCATCAATAGCGTGTTTCAAGTTCTCTTTTACAGCCTCTATGCCTGGGCCTTTCTGACGGTGCTTCCGAAATGGTTTGGTCTGGAAGGCAGTGTTATCCAGATTGGAATCGGACAGATCGCCAAGAGTGTCGGGATCTATCTTGGTGTTCCATTTGCTGCTGGGTTCATCACGCGTTTTGCATTAATCCGACTCAGGTCCGAGGAGTGGTATCGGACGCGCTTCATTCCACGTATCAGTCCGCTCACCCTCGTCGCGCTGCTGTTCACGATCCTCGTTATGTTCTCGCTGAAGGGCGACCTCATCGTACGGTTGCCGCTCGATGTCGTGAAGATCGCGGTCCCCCTGGTGATCTACTTTCTCATCATGTTCCTGGTAAGCTTCTGGATGGGCAAGAAATTGGGGGCAAACTATGCCCAATCCGCCACACTCTCCTTTACGGCAGCCGGCAACAATTTCGAACTGGCAATAGCAGTCGCGGTTTCCGTCTTTGGTCTGAACTCGGGTGAGGCATTTGTTGGCGTTGTCGGGCCGCTCATCGAGGTGCCTGCGCTCATCGGCCTTGTCAAAGTCGCCTTCTGGGTGCGGAGTCGATACTTCCGATCCAACACCGAAATCTTTCGGGCGCTCCCGATAGAAGACGCACCATAAGTTTTAAAGTGAGGCAATCTCGGCAGTATTTATGCATGTTCTGTGATCAGTCAGACATCTCGGCCCGCGCCAACACAATCGCACTGCTCGAGGCAGCATCTTCAAAGCACCCCACCATGCGCTCCGGTTCACTCGCCTTGTAAGGTGCAAGGTTATGCGCCCAACGATAGCCGATAGGTTGATACCAGAGCTCCGCAATGATTGACAGCTTCCCTCCGGCGCCTCTTGTAGACACCATGTAGCGCGCACGGCTTCCCTGATCTGTGAATTATCGGCGGCAATTTTGCGCCCTACGGTATTGCCTGGAATCTTGAAGGTGAACGATCGCTCACTTCCTTCCTCACCGTCCGGGGGCGCTACCTGCACAGCGATCTGCGCAACCAGGTCACGCTGATGCCGGAAATCAATCCAAACTGGAGTGCCCTGGTCCTAGGAAGTTCAGGTCAAGGAGAACTGCGCCAATTTGATCTCACCACCGGAGTCGGATCAAGTAAATCACGACAGTTCTATCTATCCTATGTGCGGCAACTTGCCAAAGGAGACCAGACTGACGCGGCCTCGTATCTCGGAGACTTGCCCCTTCCCGTGGTCCAGTCGCGCATCGCGGCCAGCAATCCCGGCGAGATTCCCAACCGGTTCCTGCTGTGGGGCACCTCGACTCTTCCGTGGAGGATGCGCATTTCACCAAGGTTCGAACTGCGCAACGGATTCTCCTATCAACCCACCAATTCGCTGCAGAACTACGTCGACTTCGCCCCGAATCTCCAGCCGCGATTCCCGCGATACTTTACAGCGGATGCGCGGGCCTCCAAGGACCTGAATGTGGGACCAAAGCACGCCATCCGTTTGTCCGTCAGTGGAATTGCTGGTGCAGGCGGCTGGAGGCCACTAGAAATCGGAGCCGTTTTTCGTTGCGCGCGGAGCGTTGAAATGGCTGCATAAAGGGTTGCACACCATAGCTGAAATGGCTGCTTGAGTGGTTACAAAACATGCGAAAGGGTTGAACCTGTGGTTGCGACTCGCGGAGACACGTACCGTGGGGGCAGCCTTTTCGAGATGTTTCGGTTGCGGAGAGTTTAATTAAACGAGGCAGAGGGTTGCAGAGAGTTAGCCGTTTTTTTGAAAATCGCGTTGATTTCGCACAAGATACATCCGTATATGGTTGATAATGCATGATTTATTTGAATTTTGTTTGCTGTGCAGTTGCGCTCGGAATTGGGCGGGTTGACGCGTGGGGAAACGCTGAAACCTGAAGACACGCATAAGAATGCGCGAGAAGCTCGACACCATTTGTTCCGAACTGAATATTCAGTACCATGGCGTACGTTTCCGGACCACGGGGTATCGGCAGATTATTGAAGTGCACTTGCTGTTCCCGGAAGCGACATTGGTGAGCGAGGCGCACCGGTTGGCGACCATGCTGGAGGAGCGACTGCCGGTTGAGTTGGGGAAACCCGCCGAGGTGACCACGCATCTTGAGTCGCTGGAAGACCACGCGGCCGTGCATCACCACATTCACTATACGGGCAAGCCGGATTAGGGTACGGAAGATTCACAGGTTGCGAAGATAGTGACTTACGGTTTGCAGACTTTCCACTCGGGACTCGCAATGCCGGGTCGAGCCTGACGTAGAAACGAGTATGGGGCTGTTCGCGCAGACCCAGGATCATGCCGCGAAAGATCGGCGGACACTAGCCGACTTTCCGATACCAATCTGAATTCATCGGGCCTACTGCTGTTCCTGAACCGCCTCGAACTACTGATAGAGTCAGATTGGGAATCCTTTGCATTCAATTACCTACAAGACGCTCCTTGGACTTGGATTTGACACCGATCTTATACGAAAGATCGGCTCAAATAGCCATACCGTTGCTGCGTTGCGCAGCCTGCCCTCGAAATCGCTTGCTCTCGATTATGACGAAGCCGAAGTTCAGATTATCCGAGAGAAGATTCAACGAAGCGCAATTCCAACAGCGACTGTCGACAAGGTCATCGAAGAATCTGATGGAGTCTGCTGCTTCTGCGCGGACGGGAACAGAATCCGCCCGTTTCAAATCCATCACGCAGTTGAATACTCAAAAACGCAGGATCACTCGTTCGATAACCTGATCTTGCTTTGCCCCAACCACCATCAATCGATTCCCAAAAGCCAAACTGTTGGGTTTCAAAAGCAAGCTCGAAACGAATGGTGGGCCATTGTCTCAGTCATTCGCGCCTATCGCTCCAAAGGTATCTCTTTCCCTCTGAAAAGCTTCACGGCCTTGGATTACTCAAGTCCGCCGGATCCCACCGCATTGGTCGAACGCTTCAGAGCTTCGAATTCAACTGCACTTGAAATGGTCCAGAATGCGTATGCCGATCGAGCGTACCGGCGATTGCGGGAATCACCGTTTCTCGCGATTGCCGGACAATCTGGTAGCGGAAAGTCCACTTTCGCGAGGGGCCTTGCTGGCCGTTTCTGGTCTCTCGGATACGCGATTTTCCTTTTCCATGCACCCAAAGAAAACGCAATCGCGGAGGTCCTAACGTTTCTGTCGACGGCCGACCGACCCTGCGTTCTCCTGCTTGACGACGTGAATCTATATCTCTCCGAGTCCGATCTGGCAACGGTGCAAGCCGCGTCTCGATCGGAGGCCCTCGTGATTTGTACATGGACAAGAGACGCAGCGGGAGCTACGTCATTGGAACGCCATCTCCCCGATTGGCTGCTAATTGATTGGGAGCAATTGAGACCCGGCGTTCACGAGTACCTCCTGCAGCGCGAGATCGTCTTGGCACCTGCGATCGCAAAACGTCAAGGGAAGGGTGTTGTAACTCGTGTTGGCATTGGGCACCTGGACGAGCGACTCGAAAAATACATGAATCGATTCGAAACGAACGCGAAATCGGTTGGCGAGTTCCTGTTCTTGCTTCGAGGAGGCGAGGAAATCGTGGCCAGAGATTTGGAGGTTCTAATTAGCAATGGGCGAAGCGACATTCCAGTGCTCTACGCTGCGCGTGAACAAATTGCAGGGTTCGAGCGGGCGGTCTCGGTTGAAGAAGTCGTGGAGCTAGGCAATTCCATTTTCACTTCTTCACACCCAGTGCAAATGACAAATGGCTGGGTCCGTCGGGTATTCGAATCCCAGGTGTCGGGCGGTCGAATGCAGGAGGCGCGAGCTCATTTCACAACGATCCACCGAGAATGGGCGGCCCGTCTCCTTGACAGGGCATTAGCCTCTGATCGAGCTTCCCCTGATGCGGACCGCTTGTTGTCGCAGGTCTTTGATTTCTCCTGTGCGGCACCAGAGCGTCTCGTGAGAACGTGGAGTTGGTTTCGGAATCTTCCAGCAGCAGGGAAATGGACAAGGCAAGTTCTCGCGACCAAGGATGCAAGCGAATGGAAAACATTAGTGGGGCGGGCCGCAGAGCATGACCTTTCGACCCTCTGCTTTTTGGCCGAGGAAATGCATCTTCTATTTAGGACTCCTGGTTGGGGCCAAACCGTCGCGGATGCCTTCGAAACTCACGAATCCAAAATCTGTAGGTTGCTAACAAGCGCGAAGCCCACTGATTGGTGGTCCCTCACACGCCTTGCTTGGACTATCGGTCACGCGAATCAACCGTTAGCATCTCGTGTTTGGTCCACATTCGATCCTTCAATGGTTGCGGCGCTGATCGAAGCGACGCACCCCGACTACCTTGAATCGCTATCGACCTTCCTTAGCTCAGCAAGCAAAGAGAGCAGCACGTGGGCCACGCAGGTGGGTCGCGCACTCAACGTAGACCTGATGCTCAACCAACTCCATGGGATCTCCCAAGGTGACGCAGAGAGTGCATTCAGCGCAATGAAGATTCTGAGGAAATTGGGCGTACCGATCCGAAGATCGACAATCCGCAGGGTTGCTGAGGCGTTCGGAAAGGCCCTCGAGAATTGCCCTCTGCGATCTTTTCATCTTTGCTTTGCGCCCGTCTGGGACCCTACATGGCTTATTTTTGATCGTGACATTCAGGCAAGCCTAGTGCGGATCAATGAGGAATCCTTGGCCCGAGACCTCGAGTCTGGCTCGCCGCGGGAATGGCGCCGCTTCAGTGACCTGACAATGTTTGCTGTGCCATCCCTCGCAAATCTTGAGCGCAGGATAGTCGACAGAATTACACCCGAAGTATTGGCAAGAAACGTTTCCAGTACGGCGGAGGGTCACGAATATGAACTGAGATGTCTTCTTTGGTCACTCAGCCGTGGGACCAAGAAAGCGAAGGGAGTGATAGCTCGTGCTCTTTACAAGACGGTGCTGCGAGCATGCCAGCGCGTCGATCAAGAGCGACCGCAACTGCTGAAGGCTCTCTACGCGGTCGACCCCGAGCAGGCCGAGCGTCTAAAGGCGGAACTTGTCCCCTACGGAGAACCGGAAAAACAGGATTGGGAGCTTAGGGAAACGTGGCTGGACAAACGAGACCGAAAGCTGTTCCATCGCGATATCATTCGCCTCAAAGAGAGGTACGCTGCTGCCGAGAAATCCGGCGAGGATTATGTTTTTGAAGCGTGGACACAAGAGGACGAAGTCGGTCCCAGCTAGAGCCTGTTATTAACTTTGTCCCATTATTTACTTTGGGATAGTGAAATTGACGTGGGTTATTTGACGATGGAGGGGTGGCAAGCGGATTCGTGCGGGTTATCCGAGCGATGTGACGGACGAAGAGTGGTCGTTTGTTGCGCCGTACTTGGCGCTTTGCCGGGAGGATGCAGCGCAGCGGGATTTTCCGCTCCGCGACGTGTTCAACGGTCTTCGCTATGTGGCCAAGACCGGCTGCCAGTGGCGCATGATGCCCAACGATCTGCCTCCGTGGACGGTGGTGTACCAGCAGATGCGGCGGTGGATGGAGGCGCGCTGCTTCGAGATCATGGTCGAGGATCTGCGCATCTTGTTGCGCGAATTTGCCGGGCGCGCAAGCCAGCCCACGGCCATAATTTTGGATAGTCGGACGCTGCAGTCGACACCGGAATCGGGCGGCCGCGGCGGATACGATGGAGCCAAGCGCCGCAAGGGATCGAAGGTTCATGCGGCGGTCGATACGCTGGGCCATTTGCTGGCGCTGCATGTTACTGCTGCCCACGAGCAGGACCGCACCCAGGTGGAAACATTGGCCGCTTCGGTCCAGGAAATTACCGGCAAGCATATCGAGTTGGCCTATGTCGATCAAGGATACACAGGGCAGGACGCGGCGCAAGCAGCGGAAAAACACGGCCTGCGCCTGGAAGTGGTCAAACATACCGAGGTCAAGAGAGGCTTTGTGCTGTTGCCAAGGCGTTGGGTAGTGGAGAGAAGTTTTGCCTGGGCTGCCCGTTTTCGCCGTCTGGCCAGAGACTACGAGCGCCTTGCAAAAACTCTGGCAGCGCTCCACTACCTCGCCTTCGCCATCCTCATGCTCGCAAATCTGGCCAGGGCTCTAACTGGAACTTAATAACAGGCTCTAAATAAACCTATCTCGGCGAGCGAGCACCTTATTGCGTACCACCCAATTTGTCCGTTTATGTAGGCCTCTGGCCCCAAGACCAGATTGGTACCGACAAACGTTAGACCCCTATCGGGACTGCCCCGGTCAGATGAGGCTGAATTGAGCAGGGCTTTCCCGACCGGGGCAGTTTCGATAGGGACGTTTGAAGTAAGTCGCTGGCGTTTGCGACGGGCGCGGTGATCTACCTATGGGATTTCAAATGGCAGCAGATGGCCTTGGGGGTGTTGTGGGGTCGGGAAGCGATGGTTCGGGGACCGCGAACTTTGGCTACAGGGCTAAATGTGGGCATGTGTGGTATCTCCAGACCTGCGTCGTCACGGTTGTTTTCGAAGGTCGAGCGCACTTCGGCGTTGCGTGCTGTTGCAC
>Ga0302320_10001504_pt1 | contig 56043 bp, 49 predicted proteins | sample Bog_T0_3_FD_202130 | JGI IMG/M metagenome (GOLD analysis project Ga0302320, IMG submission 202130) | Peat permafrost microbial communities from Stordalen Mire near Abisko, Sweden - Bog_T0_3 | ecosystem: Environmental > Terrestrial > Soil > Wetlands > Peat | place: Sweden: Abisko, Stordalen Mire...
TGCCCTTCGTCGTCCTGCCGATCCGGGTGGAGTAGCGGCGGCGTGGGCGTGGTTGTGGACTGGCTGGGGTTGTTCGGCGGTGTGAAAAGCGGGCCGGGTCCAACTTAAAGCGAGAGCCGGCGCGCATTCTGATCGCAACGACGGCTCATCGTAGTTTTCAACACCCCGCCAAGTCTCCGGCCCGATGGACGGTTGATCAAGGCAGAGAACCGCATTCTTCAAGCGCCTTCGTGTGACGGTGAGGCGAGAGGCGAAGTCCGGATGGCAATACCCCCAAGGCGGATGTTGTGCCTGCCCGGCCGCGGTGGATTTTAGGCATCGCCGAAGGCTGCGATGCGCTGCCCGTCCGCGACCTTGCAGGTCCAGCGAAGTAGCTGAGCAAAACCAGAATTCTCCATTCGGCCACCCAAGCGGAGCAGCCGAGCCAACGGGTCATTTTCCGCCGGGTCGGGCGCCTTGGCACTCCATCTGCCGGAGGGTATTGCCAGAGGACTTCGCGCCGACCAGGAACTGCGAATGGCCCTGAAAAATGCACGGCCGGGCGGGCCGCCCGGCCCTACCCCCAGAGGGTGCGCACAGGGCTGGACGCCTGTACCTACCAAGGGAGGCGAATCCAGGAGCCTCCGCATCCCTCCGTTACCGCACCTGCAGCGTGTCGCCTTCGAAGGTCAGCCCAAGGTCGGGGATGACCACCGCCTTCCGGTCCCCCTCCTTGCGGACGCGTCCCGCGAGCCATGCGTCATAGCCCGTGGCGCGGGCCGCTGCCAGCGTCGCGTCGGCAAGGGCCGGGGCGACGAAGGCCGCAAAACCGACTCCCATGTTGAAGGTCGCGTAGGCCTCGCGCGGGTCGATGGGGCCGGCCTCCATCAGGAAACGGAAGACGGGCGGCGGCCGGCGGAGCGTGGTGATCTCGTAGACAAAGGGCTCCTCCAGCCGCATCAGTTTTCGCCACCCGTGGCCGGTCACATGCGAAAGGTAGTTCAGCTTCAGTCCGCGCCGCTGGCACTCGCGGACAAATGCCACGTAGATCGTCGACGGGGCCAGAAGGGCTTCCCCGAACGCGGGCCCCTCCGGCAGGCGCGTCTCATAGCGCTTGGGCAGGTTCTCGGCAATCTGGCGGCACAGCGTGAGTCCATTGGTCTGCACCCCCGAGGACGCGAGGAAAAGGATGGCGTCATTTTCCCCCACGTCGCCCGCGACCCTGAGCCCCTTGGGCGCGATCCTGCCGATCGCCGAACCCGCCAGGACGATCGTCCCCTTCCCGACGATGCCCTGCAGGGCCGGTGTCTCCCCCCCGCCCCACACGGCGCCTGCCGCACGGCAGCCCTCGGCAAAGCCCTCGACGAGGTCGGCGGCGCGCCTCTCATCGGAAAACCAGTCCGAGTCCCCGACCGCGGCGTGCATCGCGACCGAGACGGGCAGCGCCCCGCAGGTGGCAAGGTCGTTCACGATGGTCGCCACCGTGTCGATCCCCATGCCGCGGTAATGGCTCCTCCCGGTCGCCGCCTGCATGGCGTCCGCGACCAGGTTCTTCGTCCCGAGGCCCTCCTCGACATGCGCAAGGTAGTGGTCCTCGGCCTCGATCAGGTAGGCGCTCTCCCCCCGCACCGACCCGGGCTCCCGGTATCCGTGGGCGGCAAGCAGGTCGCCCGTGGCCCGCGCGGCCCGCTGGCAGGCCCGCTTGAAGGCGTCGAGGCGGTCGTACCGCACGCCTGAGGACTCGTAGGACAGCGACAACGTCAATAGCTCCTTCCCTCGTTCTTCTCGTAGTAGTTCACGTAGGCCTGGTTGACGACGCGGTAGCCGCCGGGCGTCGGGTACTTCCCGGTGAAGTACCAGTCGCCCGTGTGGCGCGGAACGGCGGCGTGAAGGTTCTCGATCGTCTGGAAGACGATCTCGATCGGCCCGTTCCACTCGACCCCCTTGGGCCGCACGCGCTCGGCGATCTTCGCCGAGATCTGTTCCGGGGTGAAGGTGTCGTAGATCCTGCGCACGTGGTTCACCGGGGTGTCCTCCTTGGACTTTGCCATCTCCTCGCGGCACCGGTCATAGACCTCCGCGAGCAGATCCGAGCGCCCGCTCTCCTTGAGAAGGTCCACCGCGGCCTCGAAGGCGATGAATTTCCCGATCTGCGACATGTCGATTCCGTAGCAGTCGGGATAGCGGATCTGCGGGGCGGTGGAGACGATGACGATCTTCTTCGGGTTCAGGCGGGCTAGGATGCGAAGGATGGAGCGACGCAGCGTCGTCCCGCGGACAATCGAGTCGTCCACGCAGACCAGGGTGTCGCCGGGGGCAACGGATCCGTACGTGATGTCGTAGACATGGCTCGCCAGCTGGTTGCGGAGGCTCTCCTGCCCGATGAAAGTGCGAAGCTTGATGTCCTTGCTCACGACCTTCTCGCCGCGCGGCCAGTTGCGCAGGATCAGGTCGTCGAGCAGCGCGTCGGTGAGGCCGCCCGCGCGGCTGGCCTCGAGGATGGCCGCCTTCACCTCATCGCGCCGGCGTTCGCGCAGGGCCGACATCAGGCCGTAGTAGGCGACCTCGGCGGTGTTCGGGATGAAGCTGATCACCGTGTGGGCCCAGTCGTGGTCCATCGCCCGGAGCACCTGGCCGGCCAGCCTTGCGCCGAGCGCCTTGCGCTCGCGGTAGATGTCGTAGTCGTTGCCGCGCGAAAAATAGATCCGCTCAAACGAGCAGGACGCCTGGGGAAGAGGGGCCGTGAATGGAAGCGATGCGACGGTGCCCCGCCGCTTGATGACGACCGCGTGGCCGGGCGGTACCTCCTTCACGTCGTCGAGGGCGAGGTCGAACACGGTCATCAGGGGCGCCCGCTCCGAGGCAAACGCGACGACCTCGTCGTTCTGAAAGTAGTGGCAGGGCCGGATCCCCGACGGGTCGCGCGCGATGAACGAATCGCCGTTTCCGATCAGCCCGCACAGCACGTATCCACCGTCCCACTTCTGCGACGCCCGGGTCAGGACCCTGGCAAGGTCCAGTTCCTCGCTGATCCGGTGGGAAAGCTCCTCCCCGGCGACGTCCTGCTTGCGCAGGAACCGGTAGATGTCCTCGTGCTCCTCGTCCAGGAAGAACCCGATCTTCTCGAGCACCGCCTGGGTGTCCGTGGAAAAGATCGGGTGCTGGCCCATCGCGATCAGGCTCTCATTGAGCTGCTGGGTGTTTGTGAGGTTGAAGTTCCCGCACAGCGCAAGGTTGCGCGTCGCCCAGGGGCTGCGGCGGAAGAACGGATGGCAGGAACTGAGGCTGTACCCGCCGCTCGTTCCATAGCGCAGGTGCCCGAGGAGCAGTTCGCCGCCGAAGTCGAAGTGGCGCTTCACCGTCTCGGGGAACTCGGGATGGATGAGCCCGGCGGCGACCTTCTCCTCGTAGCTGCGGAGGAGGGTCTTGAAGATCCGGTCGAGGGAATTGGACTTCACGTTTCGCTCGCGGAACATGAATGGTTCGCCGGCCGGCACATCGAGCTTCACGCAGGCCACGCCCGCCCCGTCCTGTCCGCGGTTGTGCTGCTTCTCCATCAGGAGAAAAAGCTTCGTGAATCCCCAGAGGGGGGAACCGTATTTCTCCTCGTAGTAGGACAGCGGCTTGAGGAGCCGGACGAGGGCGATTCCGCATTCGTGGGTGGGGTTGTCGGACATGGATCAGGGTTTCGTCAGGTCACTCCAAACCCGGGCGCCTCATCGCATTCTCAATGCTCGTCTCCCAGGAACGGCGAAGATCGGCGACATTCCAGGAAACCGCAAACCGGGGCGTCGCAACGGCAAGGGAGCCGCCCGCAACCGTCCCTCCGACCGCGTGGGCCGGGACTCCCGCCGCCGCCGCCGCCGCAAGCACTTCCTCCTCGTTCCCGGGCCGGACGGCCACGAGGACCCGCCCCTGGCTCTCTCCGAAGAGGAGCGCATCCACCCGGGTCGGGGCGAATCCGGCCAGGTCCAGGGAGGCGCCAAATGCCTTCCCGGGTCCGAAGAGCATCTCTGACACGGCCACCAGGAGCCCCCCTTCGCTCAGATCGTGCGCCGCCGCGATCCTGCCGGCCCGGATCTGTCCCAGGAGAAGGCCGTGCAGCCGCGCTTCCGCAGCCAGGTCGACGGCGGGGGCGTCCCCCGTCTTCAGGCCGTGCACGATCCCAAGAAACTGGCTGCCGCCGAGCTCCGTCGGGGCGCCGCCGAGCAGGACCAGCCGCGCCCCCGGTCCGGGTGCGAACTGGGTGGTGATGTCGGCCTCGTTCTCGACCAAGCCGACGACGGCCACCGTCGGCGTGGGGTCGATGGACCCCTCCGGGGATTCGTTGTACAACGACACGTTGCCGCCAACCACGGGGATGTCGAAGAAGCGGCACGCGTCGGCCAGACCCCGGACGCACTCGCGCAGCTGGAAGAAGCTCTCGGGCTTGTACGGGTTGCCGAAGTTCAGGTTGTCGGTCATCGCCAGCGGCACGGCGCCGGTGCAGGCCAGGTTTCGCATGCACTCCGCCATCGCGATCAGCGCGCCCCGGTGGGGGTTCAACGCGCAATACCGCCCGTTGCCGTCATTGCTGATCGCCACGAACTTCTCGGATTCGCCCAGGCGCAGGCGGACGACGGCAGCGTCGCTTCCCGGCCCAACGGCCGTGCCGTGCTGCACCATGTGGTCGTACTGCCGGTACAGCCATCGCTTGGAGGCGATCGTCGGGTGCGCAAGGAGCCTGGGAAGGGCATCCGTTGCGCCGGTCTGGTCCAGGTCCGGAAGGCGGGCCGCCTCGGGCGTCCAGGCCTGGGACGCGGCAAGCCCGGCGGGCTCGCGCGCCTCCCGGTGATAGACCGGCGCCTCGTCGGTCAGCGTGGCGGCGGGAATGTCGGCGACGACCGACCCTCCCTGCTTCACCACCATCCTGCCTGTGTCGGTCACGGTTCCGATGTTCGCGGCATGGAGGTCCCACTTGGCAAAAATCTCCTCGATCTCCCTCTCCCGCCCCTTCTGGACAATCACCAGCATGCGCTCCTGGGACTCGGAGAGCATGATCTCATAGGAGTTCATTCCCGTCTCCCGCTGGGGAACCCTGTCGAGCTCGAGCTCGATCCCGGCACCGCCACGGCTTGCAGTCTCGCAGGTGGAGCACGTGAGCCCGGCGGCGCCCATGTCCTGGATTCCGACGACAAGCCCGGGAACGGCCATCATCTCGAGGCAGGCTTCGATGAGCAGCTTTTCCATGAACGGATCGCCCTTTTGCACCGCCGGGCGGTCGGAGGCGCTTTCGGCGCTCAGCTCCTTCGATGCGAACGCCGCCCCGCCAAGGCCGTCCCGGCCCGTCGCCGCCCCGACATAGAACACGGGATTGCCAACCCCCGTGGCCCTGCCAAGCCGGATCTGGTCATGCCGGAGGGTTCCGAGGCAGAGCGCATTGACGAGGGGATTTCCCTCGTAGCTTTTGTCAAAATAGACGTCGCCGCCGACGGTGGGCACCCCGACGCAGTTCCCATAGTGGGCGATGCCTGCGACAACGCCGCGCAGGAGGCGCTTGGTCGCCGGCGACCCGAGTTCGCCGAAGCGCAGCGAGTTGGTCAGCAGGACGGGCCTCGCCCCCATCGTGAAAATATCGCGGATGATCCCGCCGACCCCCGTGGCCGCGCCTTCGAACGGCTCGATCGCGCTCGGATGGTTGTGCGATTCGATCTTGAACGCGACCGCCCAGCCATCCCCGATATCGATGATTCCCGCGTTTTCCTCGCCTGCCTTCACGAGCACGCGACCGTACTTTGCCGCGGGAGACTGCTTCTCGGTGGGGAAGCCCTTGAGAAGGGGGCGTGAATTCTTGTAGGAGCAGTGCTCGGACCACATCACCGAAAAGATACCCAGCTCGGTGAGGGTCGGAGTGCGGCCCAGCCTGCGCTCGATCAGCGACAGTTCCTCGGGCAGGAGGCCGTGCTTCTTCACCAGCTCGGGGGTGATCGGCCGGTTCAGGATCGGGTCTGGGTTGGGCGGGAGGGGGACCGGCATCAGTCAGCAGGGTGTTGAAAAACTACGATGGGCCGTCGTTGCGATCAGAATGTGCTTTCAACACACTGTTAGGCGGATTTTTGGCCCAGGTTTTCCGGGAACCTCGTCGCCAGGACGGCGCGCGCGAACGCCAGGCCGTCCTGGCTCGGGTGGAATCGTTCGAAGGCACGGTCCGGGTGCGGCATCAGGCCGATCACGTTGCCCCGTTCGCTGCGGATCCCGGCGATGTCGTCGAGGGAACCGTTGGGGTTGCCGGCATACCGGACAATGACCTGCCGGTTTGCCACGAGCCGGGCGAGGCCGGCCTCGTCGATCCGGAAGTTACCCTCCCCATGCCCGATCGGCAGGCGGAGGGACGGCCCCAGGACGCGGGGATTGAGGCTCGGCGTGGAGTCCTCGACCTTCAGCTCGCAGGTGATGCAGCGGTATTCGAGCGAGTTGTTCCGGATGAGAGCCCCCGGGAGCAGCCCGGCCTCACAGAGGATCTGGAAGCCGTTGCAGATCCCGAGGACCAGCCCGCCCTGGGCGGCGAACGCCTTGACGGCGGCCATGACCGGGGAAAAACGGGCGATGGCGCCACAGCGAAGGTAATCGCCGTAGGAAAAACCCCCGGGGACAACCACCAGGTCGGCATCCCCGAGCGTGTCCGACTTGTGCCACACGTAGCGTGTCGGGAGCCCAAGGCCGCTCGCAAAGAGGTGGTAGGCGTCCTGGTCGCAGTTCGATCCCGGAAACTGGAGGACGGAAATCCGCATTGGCAGGGTGTCAGCGGCAGGTCAGAGGATTTCGTATCGAAAATCCTCGATGACGGGATTGCTCAGCAGGTCGCGGCACACCTGGTCGAGCCTCGCCCGGAGTTCGGGCGAATCCCCGGCGTTCACCTCGATCTCGATGAGCTTTCCGACCCGGACGCTTTTGAGTCCGTGGAATCCCAGGCTCTCCAGCGCGTGGCCCACGGCGGCACCCTGCGGATCGAGCACATTGCGTTTCGGTGTTACAAGGACGTTTATTTTCACGGGCCCTTAAACTCGAAGCATGACGTCGTGAATCCCAAAGTGGTCAAGGGTTTTTGATCGCCGGGACCTTGTTCCGGGGGTGAAATTTCGTGTGCTGCTCGACCAGCCGGCGGGACTCCACGGCGGTGTAGATTTGAGTCGTCGCGATGCTCGCATGGCCGAGCATCTCCTGGATCGCCCGCAGGTCGGCGCCCCCGCCAAGCAAGTGGGTGGCAAAGGAGTGGCGCAGCAGGTGCGGTTTCACCGCCTGCCGGATGCCCGCACGCTTTGCGTGCTTCCGGACCAGCTTCCAAAGCATGACGCGGGAGAGCCCCGTTCCTCGTCTGCCCAGGAAGAGCTGGCTGCCGGTCTGAGGTTTGACGAAGTGAGCCCTTCCCGAGGCCAGGTAGGCGGACATTGCATCGCAGGCCCGGCTCCCCACCGGCACGACCCGCTCCTTGGACCCCTTGCCGAAGACCCGGACAAAGCCCCGTTCCAGGTCAACCTGCTGAATGGCAAGACCTGCCAGCTCCGACACCCGGAGTCCGCTCGAATAAAACAGCTCCAAAAGGGCTCGGTCGCGCAGGGCAGCCGGACTGCCTCCGGTCGGGGCTGCCAAGAGCCGGGCGACCTCCTCCTTGGAGAGTGTTCCGGGAAGACGGCGGCCCAGCTTCGGGCCGACCAGGAGCTCCGTAAAATCTTCCGAACGAAGGTGTTCTCGGACAAGAAACCGGGAGAAGGTGCGGAGGGCGGTGAGCTTGCGTGCGACGCTCGCAGCCGCAAATTTCCTGCTGCCGAGCGATTGGAGCCATCCGGCGGCTTGGGAAGGCGTGACGGACCGCCAATCGACGGCTCCCTTTTGGGCAAAAAACCCGGCCCCTTGGTCCAGGTCCCGCTGGTAATTCTCCCGGGTGTGCGGTGAAAGGCCGCGCTCCAAGTCGAGAAACGCCACGAAGGCGTCAATATCCGTGGCAAAGGCCGGGGGTGCGGAGCTCACCGCCATCGCGCGGCGGGATGGCTTCGGGCTGGGTCTCCCGGATTGGGTGGTCAGCTTTGCCACGTTAGACAGCAGGCTGTTGAAAAACCCTGCCAAGTCGTGGTTGCGATCCGTCAGTAGCGACGGCGGAAAGGAGGCGGCGCCGTGGCGTTCTGCTCCTTCATCCGAAATGTGATCCTGGCCTTTTCAAGATCGTAGGGGCTCATCTCCATCTTCACCGTGTCGCCGGCGGCGATCTTGATGAAGTTTTTCCGAAGCTTTCCCGAGATGTGGGCGAGCACCACGTGACCGTTGGCCAGCTGGACCTTGAACATGGTGCCAGGCAGCACGGCAACCACCTTTCCCTCCACTTCAATGGCGTTTCCGTCAGCCATGGTGACTGCGGCTATGGGCAGGGGGAGTTATTGTCATGGGTCCGGTGCGAAGATAAGCCCCTTGAAAGGCTCGAAGGCCGCGGGTAAGTCAAGGCAATAGGACGATCTGGGACTAATGGGACTTATGGGACATATGGCCCGCGGCCGGGCATGGGACTTGTCATGGGTATAGGTGCGGTGCCAAGCAGGGTGTTGTGCTTGGTGCCGGCCACCGGAAGCTCGCAGGAGGTGGGCTTGACCCTATGGGTTCACTGGGCCGCGGTTGTCGTGCGCTCCTTCGGCTTGCAGCGCACCCGCCGCGGCCCCCTACTTTTGACGTGCCCTGCCCCTTCGACAAACGCTTTCCCTCGCAGCTGGTGCGCGACGATGCGTTCTTCATGAGCCTCGCCTACAACCAGGCGGTGGATGCCTGGCGCGAGGACGAGGTGCCGGTCGGCGCAATCGTCGAGATGGACGGCGAAGTCGTCGCCGCGGCGCACAACCGGGTGGAAGGCTCCAGCGATCCGACGGCGCATGCCGAGATGATTGCGCTCACCCAGGCTGCGGCAAAACGCGGCGACTGGCGCCTCGACGGGGCCACGGTCTATGTGACGAAGGAGCCATGCCCGATGTGCTCGGGAGCCATGGTGATGTCGCGGGTGCGGCGCGTGTGCTACGCCGTTCCCGACCCGAAGATGGGGTGCCTCGGGGGCGCGACCAACCTCAACGAACTTCCCCAGGCCAACCACAGGCTCACGATCACGGCAGGCGGCGTTCTCGAGGAAGAGTGCCGGGAGATGCTGCAGGAGTTCTTCCGGGGAAAGCGGGGATAGGGCAGAATAGGACCAATAGGACTTATTGGACGTATGGCCTGCCGCGGCCCCGCCGCCCAACTGCGGCCCGGAGTTGACTGCCCGCTTTCCTGGTGCACGTTACAGCCTCTACAGAAATCCATTGCTACTTCCAAATCATCATGGCCTACGAACTTCCCAAGCTCCCCTACTCCTACAGCGCGCTCGAGCCGCACTTCGATGCCCGCACGATGGAGATCCACTACACCAAGCACCATCAGGCCTACATCACCAACGCCAATAATCTCCTGAAGGACCATCCGGCGCTCGCTGCGTTGGATGTCAACGCCCTGATCGGCGACCTATCCGCCGTCCCTGAGGCGATCCGCGCCGGGCTGCGGAACAATGCCGGCGGGCACAGCAACCACTCGTTTTTCTGGACCATCCTCGGCCCGGGCAAGGGAGGCCATCCGAAGGGAAGGCTCGCGGACGCGATCGCGGGAACCTTTGGCTCCTTCGACAAATTCAAGGAGGAGTTTGCCAAGGCGGGTGCGACCCGGTTTGGCTCAGGCTGGGCTTGGCTGGTCGTGACTCCTGACCGGAAGCTGGCTGTGGGATCCACTGCCAACCAGGACAGCCCCCTCATGGGGAAGGCCGTGGCAGGAATCGAGGGAAAACCAGTCATCGGCCTCGACGTCTGGGAGCACGCCTACTACCTGCACTACCAGAACCGTCGGCCCGACTATATCGGAGCTTGGTGGAATGTCGTCGATTGGGACGCCGCCGAGGCGAACTTTAGTGGGGCAGTCTAGGACGAATAGGACTTCTAGGTCCTAGAAGTCCTATCGGTCCTATGCGCGAAGCTGCAATGCGGCTTCGCGCGTGCCCGACGCTACAGGCGGCGTCTGGAGCCCTACGGGCTCCAGACGTCCGCCTGTAGCGTCGGCCCAAAGCTCGCCGGGCTGATTGGCACGCTCTTTCCGGTCTCGGTGTCGAGGATGCACAACCTGCTCGTGTACGCCGTGCGTGCGGTGTACACCAAGTGCCTCCCGTCCGGCAGCCAGGAGGGCTCCAGGCCGTCAAAGGGCGCGTGCGACACGACCTTGCTCTCCCCCTGGGAAAGGCTGAGCACGGCAATCTGGTAGTTGTCGTGTCCGACGCGCACGGTGAAGGCGATCCGGTCCGGGTTCCCGCGGCTCCAGTCGGGCTCCGCGCAATAGCTGCTGATCCCATGGGTGATCCGCTCGAGGGGGCCGCCGCCGGCCGACATCATGTAAAGCTGGGGGCCTGGCGAGGAGACGAAGACAATCCGGCGGCCATCCGGGGACCAGCACGGGGACGCCTTGTCCGACTCGAAGCGGGTCTTGCGGGCCACCTCCCTGCCTTCGGCGTCGCTCACGTAGATTTCCGAGGTGCCCTCGCCCGTCAGGACCATGGCAACACGGCGGCCGTCCGGGCTGAAACGAGCCCCATCGTTGGTTCCCCGAAAGCTCTCAAAGGTGGATCGCTGGTAGGAGGCCAGGTCCATGAGGAAAATGTCCGGAAACCCCGAGTGGTAGTAGCTCGTGTAAACTATCTTTTCGCCATCCGGCGACCACCTGGGCTTCAGGGCGATGGCCCCGTCCCGGGTGATCTGGCGGACATCGCCCAGGAAAAGATCGCTGGTGTACACCTCCTTGTGGCCCGTGCGCTCGCCGATGAAGACCAGTTTCGATGCAAAGTAGCCCCGGAGCCCGAGCCCGTTGGTCTGGACGACCGCCGCATCGGCCGCCCGAAGCAGGGCGTTGCGCTGGCTCGTGCCCGGAACGACCTCGGACCAGGTCTGCTCCCCCTTGGCGATGTCCACCTTCACCTGGGCCGGGCCGGCTGCGGAAAACCGGATGTCGTACTGGTATCCCTCGGCGACGAGGTGGTACCGGCCGTGCGAACCAAACGCCTGGAGCGCCAGGTTGTTGAGTGCCGGGGAGTCGGCCGACACCCGCACGGGCAGGGTTCGCCCCTCGGCGACGACCTCCACGGAGCCGATGTCCCGCTGGGCCGACGCCGTCACGGCCATCGAGGCGAGAAGTGTGAATAACAGCGGGAGGTTGCGCATGGGTTGCGGCATGATAGGTTTTTATTTGCGCAACAACCGCGCACAACAACTCTTTTCCGACCCACCACCGAAACACCCATGACCGCGGACGACCTCAAGGAGCAACTGAAGCAAGTCAAGTACCCCGGCTTCAGCCGCGACATCGTGTCGTTCGGCCTGGTGCGTTCGGTTGGGTTTTCCGATGGAACCGCGCAGGTCGCTCTCGGGCTCACGACCAGCGATGCGCAGGTTCCCAGGCAGCTCCAGGCGGAAATCGACAAGTGCCTCCGAAGCCTCCCCGGCGTGAAACGGGTGATCGTGGACATCTCCGTTCAGCCGGTGCGGGCGCCCGCCATGGCGGGCGGAAACCTGCCCGGCGTGGAGGCCGCCCCCAAGACGATCCGTCATGCAGTCGCGATCGCCTCGGGAAAGGGCGGCGTCGGCAAATCCACCTTTGCCGTCAACCTTGCGTGCACCTTTGCACGGATTTTCTCGTCGAGGGGACAACCGGGCAGGGTCGGCCTCCTCGACTGCGACATCTACGGCCCCAGCGTTCCCCTGATGATGGGTATCCAGGGAAGACCCGAGATCCAGGGCGAGGGGCCCCAGGCACGGCTGATTCCGATGGAAAAGCACGGGGTGAAGGTGATGAGCATGGGGTTCCTCGTGGACGACAACACCCCGGTCGTATGGCGCGGCCCGATGGTCATGAAGACGATCCAGCAGTTCGTCCAGAACGTGGACTGGGGTGAGCTCGAAGTGCTCGTCGTGGATCTGCCGCCGGGGACCGGCGATGCCCAGCTGTCCCTCGTCCAGACGCTGCCCCTCGACGGTGCGATCCTCGTCACGACGCCCCAGCCTGCAGCCGCCAATGTCGCCCGCAAGGGCGGCCTCATGCTCCAAAAGGTGAATGTCCCCCTCCTTGGAGTCGCCGAGAACATGAGTTGGTTCACGGATCCGGCCGGCGGAAGGCATCCGCTCTTCGGGGAAGGCGGGGGAACCATCACCGCGGAAAAGCTCGGAACGGTCCTTCTCGGGCAGGTTCCCCTCTTTACGGAAATTCGCGAGGGCGGGGACGCGGGCCGGCCCATCGTCGTGGATCATCCGGCGAGCGCCGCTTCCGTTGTTTTTCAGCGAATCGCCGAGGCCGTCCTGTCCGCGCTGGCCCGTCCCGCAGCCCCTCGTTTGTAGCAATCTGGCAAAATTGTCTGCATTGACAGCTTCGCTCAGGTCGCTCTCATCTAGGTGCCCGCCGCCACGCCGCCGCATGACATCCCAGCAAAAAGAGATAGATTCCTCGTCGCGCGAGTTCGTCAAGCAATCCACCCTCTACCAGGAATTTCTCGCCGAGCGGGAGGAGATCCTGAAGCACAAGTGGCTTGAGTCCGAGCGCCTGGGGTACGATGTCGGCTTCGAGCGGGCCCTCCTCGACTGGATACGGAAGCACCGGGAAGGATGGCGGGCAGCGCGCCGCCAGCAGCTTGGTCAATCTCTCACGGCTCCCGCCCAACAGCCGGTCGGGAGCGAGAAGAAGTGACCCCCGAAGGGCCGGGTCAAACGCTTACTTGATCTCCTTGTGCAGCGTGTGGCGCCGCAGGAAGGGGTTGTACTTCTTCTTCTCGATGCGCTCCGTCACCGTCTTCTTGTTGCGGGTCGTGAGGTACCGGGATGGCGGCTTTCCCTCTTTGGCTGCCTCGGTGCATTCTAGGGTGACGGTTTCTTGCATGGTTGGAAGTGGTTGAAGGGTTAGAAGTAGGCCAAGAATCCCCCAAGGCAACCGAAAAATTGTTCGTGGATCCGATCGAGGGTTCAGAGAATCGAACGGATTGCCGTGGGTCGTTTTACCTGCCCGGGTTCGCGTTGCTTCGCTGCGGCAAGCTTTCGCACCGCGAAAGCTTGGCGGGGACGGGCAGCCGTTTGGGCAGGCTTGCGAGGCAGGGACGGGCGGCCCGCCCGTCCGTGCGGACCGCGGAGCCATTCGCAGGACCCGGACGCGCGGGCCGCGCGTCCCTACCCGGTTTCCAGTGCTTCCGAACTGCCTCGTTTCCAGTCCTACTGATTGATCCACGACCGAAAAGCGCCCTGAAACAGGGGTCCTAGTGGACCCATGGGACCGCAAGATGAGCGGAGGTTCAGCCTCCACTCATCTTGCGGTCGGTCAGCGGCAGCATCACGCCCCGTCGAAACAGCGTCACCTGTCCCGTGCTGGACGACACGATGATCGCTATGCAGTTGGCCGCCACGCTGATGGCCGCGGCCGCCGCGTGCCGGCTCCCCAGCCCGCTTGGGAGGTTGTGGTTGCTGTCTGTCGCCTGGACGAGGCTCCCGGCGGACTCGACCACCCCGTCGCCACGGATGATGAAGGCCCCGTCGATCGACGAAAACTCCTTCACGGTTTCGTCCATGAATGGGTTCAGGATGTTCCTGTCCTCCTCCTTGTATCCGTAGAACGGGTTCAGGACCAATGGCTTGGTCAGGAGTGCCACCTTGTCGGTGTCGCCGACCACAAACAGGCAACCCACCGGACGCCCCTCCCTGCCCTCGACGGCAAGCTCGGTCGCCACCGCGATCACCCGCTCTAGAACCTCGGGCTTCACGTCATCGGGGAGCAGGTCGGCCGCCGCCCCGGTGAGCAGGGATTGGAACTCCCTCTCGATGTCCACCACCACGAGGGTGTCGAACTGGTTGCTCCCGGTCATTCCTCCGACGCAGCAGATCCGGTCGTTGAAGGACACAATGCCGCGGGTGAGGGCGACCAGGATCGCACTGCGAAGCTGCGCCAGGCGCTGGCTGGAAAAGGAGCGCACCTGGATCGTCTCGGAAAAATCCCGCCGGTCCTCCGCCGCCCCGATCGCATTGCGCGTGACAAGGATCGTCTTGTGCTTTGCCCGGAGGACCCCCGGCTCGATGCCGCCGATGAAGGTGTCCCCAAACACCATGATGGCCCCGCAGTCCGCGCCGCGCGCGACGAATTCGGCCTCGCGGAACATCAGGCGGTTCACCCGGTTCTGCTGGGTCTGCACCGGCCGGATGCCCCCGAAGCGGCCCGTGAGGCGCTCGTAGAGGGCCTCGAGGCCCGGTGCGTTGACCAGGCTCGAGACGAGTTCCGGCTCGCGGATCTGGCGCGCGATCGCCGCGAGCACCTGGAGGTAGTCCCGCGCCTGCTCCCCGGCGATGAGCATCACGATCAGGTGCACCCGCTCGTCAGCCATGGAGCCGTCGTACCGGATCCCCACCCGGCTGCGGCCAACCGCAAGGATGTAGCGCCTGCTCATCTTGACCCGCACGTGCGGGAGGGCCACGCCAAGGCCGAGGTAGGTCGTCATGGTGTTCTCCCGGGCGAGGAGACCCTTGAGCACCGCCTCTCCCTTCAGGTCCGGAAACTTGGCAAGGGAGACCGTGAGAAGCTCCTGGAGGGCGCCCTCGAGATCGACGCTGCGCAGGTCGATCAGGCGGCTCCGTGCAATGATCTTGTCAAGGCGCATGGCCCGGGGGTTGGGGGTTTCGACCGGCGAGCCAGGTCATTTTTCCCAGTCCAGCGCGCCCTTCCGCACCTCGTACAGGAGGCCGAGGGAGAGGACCCCGATGAAGAAAAGAACCGGGCCGAGGATGGCCACGTGGTTCGCGAGGAATTCCCGGTAGATGAATGTCCACGGCACGAGGATCACCACCTCCAGGTCGAACAGCATGAAGAGGAGCGCGGTGAGGTAGAACTTCACCGAGAAGCGCGTGTGAACGACCCCGTCGCCCTGGACGCCGCACTCGTAGGCGGTGTCCTTGATTTTCGACCGGCGGGCGCGCTGGCCGAGCAGATGGCTGGCGCCGAGGATGGCTGCGGTGATGGCGGCCGCCAGGACGGCCTGGATCAGGAACGGCAGGTAGGCGATGGAAGTCATCGGGTTTGACCCCCAGAGATGGGCCCGTGGCCGCCCGGGAGACAAGCGGGAAGTTTCAGTACCCCTGCTGGTTCCCCACGGGAATGATCCGCGACTCCTTGGTCTTCGCCGAGCCCACCCCGAGCATCTCGGCAAACTCCAGGGTCCGGATGTCGTCGGAAATGTCCTCAAATCCCTCCCGCCGTCGCCAGGTGTTCATCCGGTCGCGCATGAGGGAATCCATGATCACCGGGTCGTCACTGAGCCAGACCAGCGGCTCGGAGCGCGTGTAGAGGGAATTGAAATACGGACCCCCGATGAATTGGTAGATCTGGAGGCTCGCGATCGTGCAGATCCAGGTCTGGCGCAGCTCCGGGATGGCGCTCATCTCGGCAACGGCGGCCGGCGCGTTCGCCGGGGAGCGGAAGAACCGGGCCGTGTTCGACGCGTTCCACAGCGTCGCGTTCACGAGCGCCCCATTCACCCCGAGCACGGGGTGGTCGGTGTAGACGGGCAGGTTGATCCAGAAGTCGGCATCCAGGAAGAGCGGGGTCGCGAGAAAGCTCTTGCGGTCGTCATCCTTGGTCGAGGTGTTCGGAACCCCGCTCGTCTGCTGGGCAGCGAACACGGGGTCGAATCGCTCGGGCAGCGGGCTCTCGTAGAACCACACCGGGTCGTAGTACCGGCGCGACTCGAGCACATACACCTTGTTGCCCTTGAAGGGAGTCTCCCCGGTCACCAGCGATGGCAGGTATCCCGTCATGCGCAACCGGAGCTGGTTGAGGCCGACGAGGAAAAGGTTCCTGTCCTCAAACCCCCGCCGCTCGAGCGCGTCCATCACGCCCCGGACCAGGGGAAGGGGGGTCTCCAGTCCAGGACCGGAGTCCGAGTAAATCTTCAGCCCGACCTTCTTCTTCAGGCCAGGCGTCAGCCGGTGCCCCAGGGCCCGCTCATAGGCCTCGATCAGATGCTCCACGGCGCTCGTGTAGTCGGTCTGGTCAAAACTGGCCAGGCGCGCCTGCCAGACGACGGCCTTGGGCGCCTTCGACGGGATGGGGGCGCCGGGGGCCTCCACCGTGTCCTGGGCATTCGCACAGGCCGCCGCAAGCGCCGAAAGCGCAACTCCCAGGACAATCGATCGGGTAAGGGTCATGAAGGGTTCTGTCGTTTGGAAGCCTGCAAAGGTTCCAAGAATGATGGCGAACGGTGATTCAAACCCGCCGAACTTGACAGGGGGCCGAACCGGTTGAAAGTGCATTCTTTCCGCTGCCGTACCCGACACGGGGGCGGCCCGGGTCCATGCCTGTCATAAAACCAACCTGTATCCGCGACCTGAAACTGCGGGTAAGCGTTGCCGATGTCGTGTCCCGCGTCGTCGCGCTTCGAAAGTCGGGGTCCCGGTTGAAGGGGCTCTGCCCCTTCCACAGCGAGAAGACCCCGTCCTTTCACGTCGATCCGTCGAAGGGTTTCTACAAGTGCTTCGGCTGCGGGAAGGCCGGGGACGTGATCACCTTTGTCCGTGACACCGAGCAGCTCTCGTTCACGGAGGCTGTCGAGGCCCTCGGCCAGCGGTTTGGGGTCGCGATCGAGTACGAGGCGGGCGCGGGGCCCACCAAGGAACAGCGGTCCCTGCGCCAGGAGATCTTCGACATCCACGAGCAGGCGGCCGGGCATTTTCACGAGACCTTCAAGGCCCCCGGGCCCGCCGGCGACTTCATGCGCGACTACTGGACCGCCCAGCGCAGGTTCCCCCTCGAGCTCGCCGATGAATTCAAGGTGGGGGCGGCAGCCCCCGACGACGCGGGACTCGCGGCGCGCCTGCTGAGGATCGGATACTCGGAGGCCGCCCTGCGCCAATGCGGGCTGTTCTTCATGAGGGACGGCGCCGCCCTCTCCGCCGGCTCGCTCCGATCCCGGTTCCGCGGACGGCTGGTGATCCCCATCCGCGACCACCAGGGCAGGATCGTCGCCTTCACCGCACGCCAGACCGCCCTCACCCCGGCCGATGACCCGGCCCGGGAGGCCAAGTATGTGAATTCCCCCGAGACTCCCATCTTCACCAAGGGCAACCTGCTCTTCAACCTCGACCGTGCCCGGACCTCCGTCGGCGACGGCCACCCGTTCGTCCTCGTCGAGGGCCAGCTCGACGCGCTGCGGTGCTGGCAGGTGGGGCTCAAGACCGCCCTGGCCCCCCAGGGCACGGCCATCACCGAGACCCAGCTCTCGCTGATGGGCCGGTACCACACCCAGGTCGAGTGCTTCTTTGACAGCGACTCCGCCGGCCAGAAGGCCTCGCTGCGCCTGCTTCCCATGGCCCTGCGCGCCGGCCTCGAGGTCCGCTTCCTTACGCTCGACGGCGCCGGGAAGGTCGATCCCGACCTTCTCTTCCTCGAACAGGGCCTGGCCGCCTACGAAGCGGTGAAGCGCGGATCGCTGAGCGCGATGGCCTTTGCCTGCCGCGCGGCCCTCCCCGCTCCCGGCGATGCGTCGCCGGAGGGCAAGAGCCGGGCCGCCCAGGCCGTGATCGAGATCATCGCGGCCGCCTCCACCGAGGTGGTTCGATCCGAATTTCTCGCGGAGGCAGCCGCCCACCTGAGGCTGCCCCAGGCGGCCCTGGAGAAGGACTACAACGCCTTCCTCGCCCGCCAGGGGCGCCGCGCGGCCGTGCTCCCGGCCCAGGACCGCCGGCAGCCCGCCGGGCCGGACGGGCCCGCCGACCCGGCCCTCGGCTCCCCGAAGACCTCCGAGAGGGACCTGCTCCTGATCTGCCTCCACTACGAGGCCCTCGGCAAGCCGATGAGCGCCCTCCTGCCCAAGGAGTGGATCGACACCGGACACACCGCAGGTGTCCTCCTCAACAGGATCCTCGGCGAGTTTGAGCACGACACCTGGGCGGGGCGGGACCACTTGGACGGCCTGCTCGAGACCGCCGGGGAGAAGGCCCTGGTCGCGTCGCTCCTCTTCGACAACCCGGGGCTCGACGATCCCGTGAAGGTCGCCCAGGAGGGCCTGCGCAGGCTCCGCGCCCGGGCGCTTGAGCCCAGGCTCCGCCAATTAGAACTTGCCTTGGCCACCACCCGGGACGACAGTAAGGTCGACCCAATATCACTCTTGAAAGAGCAATCCGAACTGCGCCGCCAGCTGCAACAACCGCTGGTTTTCGCGGTTCCGGCGTGACCTTTCCGTCCACGATTTTCTTCCACCAAACAACCATGCCGCGAAAAGAAAAACCCGCCGTTACGCCGCAAGCCGAGGCCGTCGAAGCAGCCCTTGCCCGCAACGGGCGGACCGATTCCCCGGAGGGCGCCGCGGCGGGCGGGATCAACGAGAAGATCCGCCAGCTGATCCGCCTTTCCAAGGAGCAGGGGTACCTGACGTTCGATGACATCAACGAGGCCCTGCCAGAGTCCGTGGAGAACCAGGAGGAAATCGACAACGTACTGTCCATCCTCCAGAACCTCGAGATCGAGATCCTCGAGCCCGACCAGGTCGAGGACTACAAGCAGCGCCAGGAGGAGGCCGAGGAGGAGGAGTCGCGGTCCTCCCAGAACGACATCCTGGACGACCCCGTCCGGATGTACCTCAAGCAGATGGGCCAGGTCCCGCTGCTCACCCGCGAGCAGGAGGTGGAGATTTCCAAGCGCATCGAGAACGCCGAGTTGAAGGCCCAGGAGGCCCTCTTCCACGCGAGCGCGGTCGGCAAATACATCGGCACACTCGGCGCCAAGCTCCTCAACCGCGAGGAGCGCTTCGACCGCGTCGTCATCGACAAGAAGATCGAGAGCCGGGACGCATACTTCAAGACGCTGCCGAGGCTCGTGGAGAGCACCCAGAAGGCCAACCTTGCGACGGCGGAGGCGTGGGACGCATGCATGCGCTGCCGCTCGGAGGCGGAGCGCAAGAAGCTGCTCGCGCGCTTCAGGAAGCGGGAGACCGCGCTGCGGGCGTACTTCCCGAAGTTCTACTTCAAGCTCAAGGTCTACGAGGAATACCTCGAGCAGCTGCGGCCGGTGGTGGACACGATCGAGGCCCTCCAGGGCCAGCTCGAGCGGGCCAGGGCCCCCAAGACCAAGAAGGACGCGGCGATCGACGCGAAGGCGATCCAGGCAAGGTTCCGGCAGATCGAGATCTCGCAGCGGATCGCCCCGGCGGCCCTGCTCGACATCCTGCGCCAGACCCGCGTCCACGTCCGCGAGGCCCACCAGGCCAAGACGGAAATGGTCGAGGCCAACCTCCGCCTGGTGATCTCGATTGCGAAGAAGTACACGAACCGCGGCCTCTCCTTCCTCGACCTGATCCAGGAGGGCAACATGGGGCTGATGAAGGCCGTGGAGAAGTTCGAGTACCGCCGCGGTTACAAGTTTTCCACCTATGCAACGTGGTGGATCCGCCAGGCGATCACCCGCTCCATCGCGGACCAGGCCCGCACGATCCGCATCCCGGTGCACATGATCGAGACCCTCAACAAGGTCATGCAGGTGCAAAAGCAGCTTCTCCAGGAGTATGGCCACGAGCCGACGCCGGAGGAGGTCGCCGACGAGATGAACCTGCCTGTCGAGCGCGTGCAGCAGATCATGAAGATGGCCCAGCAGCCGATCTCCCTCCAGTCGCCGGTCGGCGACGGGGACGACACAAGCTTCGGCGACTTCATCGAGGACAAGTCCGCGGAGAACCCCTACGACATGACCGCCTATTCCCTCCTGAGGGAAAAGATCATCGACGTGCTCGACACCCTCACGGAGCGCGAGCGCCGCGTCCTTTCCCTGCGGTTTGGACTGATCGACGGCTACAGCCGCACCCTCGAGGAGGTGGGCAAGCAGTTCAAGGTGACCCGCGAGCGGATCCGCCAGATCGAGGCGAAGGCGCTGCGCAAAATGCGGCACCCCACCCGCATCCGCCAGCTGCACGGATTTTTCAACGCCGAGCAGGTGGACAACGTCCAAAACCTCCTGAAGCTCGTCACCGCGGCAAGGCTGCCCGGACGCCCGTTGCCGAGGCTTTGACGGACGGGTAACAAACTGACAGCAAACGGGCTGCCGCGGTTTCCGCTTTACAAGGCGGAGCTCCGGCCTACGGTCCTTCCATGGCACTCCAATCCCCGATCTTCGCCGGGATTCTAGGCGGTCAGGAGCTATGGCTCATCCTTGTGATCGTCCTTCTCCTCTTCGGCGGCTCCAAGCTGCCTTCCCTGGCCCGCGGCCTCGGCCAGTCGATCAAGGAATTCAAGAAGGCCAGCGCCCCCGACGATCCGGACGCCAAGCCGGGCGAACCCAAGAAGACCGAACCGCCACCCCCCACGCCCGGACCGAACTGAGCATGGCCAACTTTTTTGGTTACTTCTCCAACGACATCGGTATCGACCTCGGCACCGCCAACACGCTCGTCTATGTGAAGGACAAGGGCATCGTCCTGCGCGAGCCCTCCGTGGTCGCGCTGGACACCGCCACGCGAAAAGTACGGGCGGTCGGCGACGAAGCAAAGCGGATGCTCGGCCGCACCCCTGGAAACATCACCGCCATCCGCCCGATGAAGGACGGAGTGATCGCCGACTTTGACGTGACCGAGGCGATGCTCCGCTACTTCATCCAGAAGGCCAGCCAGAGCTTCCGCGCACCGCCCCGCGTTGTCATCGCGGTGCCCTCCGGGATCACCGCGGTCGAGAAGCGGGCCGTGATGGATTCGGCGACACACGCCGGCGCCCGCAAGGTCATCACCATTCCCGAGCCCATGGCGGCGGCGATCGGCGTCGGGCTCCCGATCGACGAGCCGACGGCCAACATGATCGTGGACATCGGGGGCGGCACCACGGAAATCGCGGTGATCTCGCTCAACGGCATAGTGTTTTCCAAGTCGATCCGGGTCGCGGGCGACGAGCTCGACGGGGCAATCATCAATTACATGAAGCGGGCCTACAACCTCCTGATCGGCGAGCGCACGGCCGAGGAGATCAAGATCCGCGTCGGTTCCGCCTATCCCCTCGACGAGGAGCTCACGATGGAGGTGAAGGGCCGCGACTCGGTCGCCGGACTCCCGAAAACCATCCACATCATGTCGCAGGAGATCCGCGAGGCGCTCAGCGACACGGTGGCCGTGCTCGTCGACGCCGTGCGCACGACCCTGGAGCGCTGCCCGCCCGAACTTTCTTCCGATCTGGTGGACCGCGGCTTTGTGCTGGCCGGCGGCGGATCTCTCCTGCGGGGCATCGACCGCCTCCTCAGCGAAAAGACGGGGCTCCCCGTCACGGTCGCCGACGACCCCCTTTCCGCCGTTGCCAACGGCACGGGCGCCGTGCTCAACGATCTGTCCTGGTTGATGCAGAACGTGTAGCGCCTTCCCCGGGCCAAGGGCGGGGCCCGCGCCGGCCTCGTCGTCCCCAACAGCCCGCACGACCATGCCTGCCAAGCGCTTCGACCAGGCCCGGCCCTTCGCAACTCTGGCCATCGTTGCGATCGCGTGGCTAGCGCTTCCAGTGGTCCTGAAGACCCTGGCCCGGGCCAGTTTCTTCGAGCTCACCGCCCCGATCACGGCGACGGCCTCGCACGTGCGCGATCTTCAGGAATTCTGGTCGCTGCGCGCGCACAGCAACCGGGATCTGATCGAGGCTGGCAGGGACCTGGCACGTGTGAACGCCTCCTACGAACTCGCCACGGAGCAGAATTCCGAGCTCCAGTCGGAGATCGGGCAGTTGGAGCAGGAGATGCGCCTCCCCCCGCTCCCGGGCTACCGTCTCGAGCCGGCCCGGGTTGCGGTCCGGAATTTCTCCGGCTGGTGGCAGAGCATGGTCCTCCGAAAGGGTCGGAATTACGGCATCCCCGTGGACGCCCCGGTGATCTTCACCGGCGGCGTCGTCGGCAGGGTTGTCCAGGCGGGGGCCTATACCTCCGTGGTCGAGCTCATCAGCAGCCCGGGCGTCCGGCTTGCCGCGGTCATCGAGGGCGACACGCGCCCGATCAGCTTCCGCGGCGGCATCAATCCCACCTTCGGGCCCGCCGAGGGGGTGATCGAGTTTGTCCCGCTCGACATCTTCGCCCGCCCGGGCGCCCCCAGGCGCCTTGTGACGTCGGGGCTTGGGGGAATCTTCCCGGCCGGGCTCACGCTGGGCGAGGTCGTGGGGGTGGATGCCAGCACGGACGGGCTGTTCAAGACGGGCCGGGTGCGGCTCGACCCCCGGTTGTCCGAGCTCACCGAGGTGACCGTCCTGGTCCCGGTCCAGGCGCCGCAGCCATGAGACGATTCCTGGCCGTCCTCCCCACCCTCCTCCTTCTCTGGGCGCTGGTCGCCCAGTTGAACCATGAGCTGGCCGCGGCCCATGTCTTCCTGTTCGTCGGCGGACTCTTCGTCACCTACACCTCCCTGTCGTTTCCCTTGGGCGCCGGGATGGCGGCTTCGTTCGTGGCCGGGCTCGTGCTCGATGCAAACTCCCCGGTGGCCTTCGGGACGCACGCGCTGCTGTTTGCCGCTGCGCACGCCCTGCTCTACGACCTGAAGGACCGGATGCCCCGCGACGACACGCTCGGCCGCGTCGCAATTGCCCTTGTCGCAAATCTCGGCCTCTTTCTCGCGCTTTCCTTCCTGGAGGTTGCGGCGTCGACGACGGCCGGAACAGCGTGGCCACGGCTCTTCGCCGATCTCTTCTGCTCCCAGGTCGTTCTCGCGGTTGCGGCGCCGTGGTTCTTCTCCCTCCAGCGCCGTGTCCTGGTCCTCGCCGGGGCGGAGCCGGAGACGCTCGACGGATGAGCCCGGATCCCGACAGCCTTGGGGGCAGGCCCGGGAGCCTGGTCGAGTCGAGGGGGGGCCGGGACCCGCGGGTGACGTTCTTCTACGGGTTGGTCGCCCTCCTGCTCCTGTACCTTGTCTGCGGGCTTGCCTACCAGCAGCTCTTCAACGCGCGCACGCACCATGCCACCGAGCGTCACCAGGACCAAAGGCGCGTCGTCACGCCCGGCCCGCGCGGAAACATCTACGACCGGAATGGCCGCCTGCTCGTGTCCAACCGTCCCCGGTTTGCCGTGGTCCTCTACCTCGACGAGCTCGCGGACGAGTTCCGCCGGGAATTCATCCGCGTCCGCAACAACTACCGCGAGACTGGCGACAAGGACCTGCCCACCGGGGCGCAGATGGAGCAGATCGCCAGGTTCAGCGTGGTCCAGCGGTATCTCGACCAGGTGAACGCAATCCTCGGGACGGACCACAAGGTGAGCGCGCCCGCCCTCCGAAGCCACTTTGAGCACGAGCTGCTCCTCCCCTTCCCGTTGCTGGACGACCTCCCCCAGGAGGACTTTGCCGCCCTTGTCGAGCGCCTGCCCGTGCGGTCGCCCCTCGAGGTCACCTACACGAATGCCCGCTTTTATCCCTATGGATCGGCGGCCGCGCACACGCTGGGCTTCGTCGGGCCGGACGAGGATGTCGAGGCCGGCGGCCTCCCGGGCGCCGACCTCACGACCCTGAAGATGACCGGGATGATCGGCCGCGACGGCCTGGAACGCCGCTACGACGACCGCCTCCAGGGCGAGGCCGGGAGCACGATCTTCCGCGTCGATCCGGCGGGCTACGTCGTCCACCCTCCCTTGGAAAAGCGGCTCCCGGTGCAGGGCGGAAACCTGACCACGAGCCTCGACATCGATCTCCAGGTGGCCGCCGAGCAGGCCCTGGGCGACTACACCGGCGCGGCGGTCGCCCTGGATGTGAACACGGGCGAGGTCCTCGTCCTGGCGAGCAAGCCGGACTACAACCTGAACGACTTCTCGCCCCATCCAAGCCCGGCGACCATCGCCGACATCGAGCAGCGCGGCGCATGGCTGAACCGTGCCGTCAACGGCCTGTACCCGCCGGGTTCCACGTTCAAGGTGGTCACCACGGTCGCGGGCCTTCGGGTTGGCTCGATCGATCCCGAGGCCTCGACCGCCACCTGCACGGGCTCGATGATGATCGGGGGACGCCTCTTCAGGTGCGACAACGGCGACGGCGACCACGGCCTCCTGGATCTGCGGCAGGCGATTGCCGAGAGCTGCGACGTGTTTTTCTATACGTACGGGCTCCGAACCGGCGTCGAGGCGATCGCGGCCCAGGCGCGGCGGTTCCACCTCGACCGTCCGACAGGAGTCGACCTTCCGGGCGAAACGAAGCACATGATCATCCCCGACATCGACTGGAAGCGCCGCGTCCAGGACGAGGGCTGGTATCCGGGAGACACGGCCAACATGTCGATCGGCCAGGGTTTCATCCGCGTCACCCCGCTCCAGATGGCGTGCCTTGCCGCCTCCGTGGCCCGGGACGAGTCCACGACCGTGCCCACGCTCCTCCACGATCCCGACCGGCCGAGGCAGCACGGCGAGCCCCTGGGCCTGACCCCTGCGCAACGCGCCGCTCTGGTCGACGGGATGGAGGGCTGCACGACGGACCCGAAGGGAACCGCGCACATCCTCACCACCGTCCCGGACCTCGAGGTCCCCGGCATCAGGATCGCCGGGAAGACCGGCACCGCGACCGTGTCCCTGGGCGCCGGCAAGGGCTACATCGACATTGCCTGGTTCATCTGCTTCGCCCCCATCGATAACCCGAGGATCGCAATGGCGGTGGCCGTGCAGGGCGACACCCCCGACGAGACGTTTGGGGGCGGCACCTACGCTTCCAGGGTCGCCTCGGTCGTCCTCCAGAAGTACTTTGCGAAGCTGGGCGGACCCGCCCCCGCCGCGGTCCGGTAGCCGCCCCTATCAGGGTGTTGAAAAACTACGATGAGCCGGCCATCGCAGTTTTTCAACACCCTGCTATCCCGGGAGCTTCATCAGGGCTGAAAAGTCCTCGTCCGCAAACCCGGCCTTGTCGGCGGCGGCGAGCCTCGCGCGCACGAGATCGAGCGCCGGAAGCCCCCCTCCGGCCGGCATGCCAGAAGCCAGGCGCATATCCTTGAGCATGTGTTTGATGGAGAATTGAGGGGCAAAATCCGCCTCCCGCAGCTTCTTTTCCTTCAGCTTGGCGAGGCCGGAGTAGCCGGCGTTGATCGCGAGGGCCTGGAAGAACCGATCGTCTGGGACTCCGGCCCTCCTCGCGAGGGTCAGGGCCTCGATCAACCCCTCCATCTGGATGGCGAGGTTCAGGTTCATCGAAAGCTTCAAAGCCGCCGCCTGGGAGGGTGTGCCAATGGAAAGCCGGGTGGCCGAGACGAGGGACAAAAGGGGCTCAAGCTCGGCCGCCAGCCCCGGGTCCCCGCCGAGGTAGTACACGGTCTGCCTCTGCTCGGCCGCCGGCTTGCTTCCCGTGAACGGGGCCTCGAGATACCGCGCGCCCGTTCCGGTCACGGCCCGGCAGAACTCCTCGCTTGCCGCGGGGTCGATCGTGCTCGACTGGATGACCGCCTTGGAGGGCGTGAGAACCGGCAGGATCCTCGCGAGGATCCCGCGGACTGCGGGCGGGTCGGCAACCACAATCTGGATCGCATCCGCCGCAGCCCCCACTTCCTCGGGGGTGGCCTTCCAGCCGGGAAACCCCGGCTGCGGCGTGCGGTTCCAGGTCCCGGCCAACACGCCGGCGGCCTCGTAGTGCCTGGCCCAGGCACCCCCGATGATCCCGAGCCCGAGAACGCCGATCGTTTTCACGCCGGGCTCCCGCCGTTCCGGTTCACAAGCGCAGGATTCATGGGTCCAAATAACGCCCCTGCTTCGCGCCTTGTCAAATCTGCGGCCCCGGTGCTAACTGGCCCGCCGCGCATGCCATCGTCCCCAACCCCGCCCGCTCCTCCGGCCCAGGCGAATCCCGCGGATGCGGCAGATCCCGCCCGCCCAAGGATTCCCGGGCACGTCGCGATCATCATGGACGGCAACGGAAGGTGGGCCAAGCAGCGGGGCCTCCCCCGGATCGAGGGTCACCGCCGCGGCGTTGACGCCGTGCGAAACATCATCTTTGCCGGACGGGACCTGGGACTGGGCATGCTGACCCTGTATGCGTTCTCGGTCGAGAACTGGAAGCGCCCGAAAACGGAGATCAGCGGGCTCATGCACCTTCTTGAGTTTTTCCTGAAGCGGGAGCTCTCGACCTTTGTCCGCGAGAAGGTGGCCCTGAAGACCATCGGACGCGTGGACGAAATGCCCGCGGGGGTCCGGAAAATCCTCCGGGACTCCGAGGAGGCCACGGCCGGATTCAAGGGGTACACGGTCGTCCTCGCCCTCAACTACGGCTCCCGCACGGAGGTCGCGGACGCAGCGGCAGCCTACGCCGCGGCAGTGGCCGCCGGCACCGAACCACCCGGGCCCGGATCGTGGGACTCCTTCCGGAGGCACCTCTACACGGCGGGCATGCCGGATCCCGACCTGGTGATCCGCACCTCGGGCGAAACCAGGATCAGCAATTTTCTCCTGCTCCAGGCGGCCTATGCGGAGTTCATCTTCAGCCCGGTCCTCTGGCCCGATTTCACGAAGGCCGCCCTCAGCGCCGCCCTGGACGAATACGCCCGGCGGGAACGCCGCTATGGGCTGACCAGCGAGCAGCTCAAACCCGGCCCGGTTTAGCAGGGCGCACCATGGTCAAGCGGATCCTCACAACGATTGTGCTCTGGGCGGCGATCTTCACCGTCCTCCGGGTCTTCGGGCCCCCGGGAGCGGTCGCGGTGATCACCCTCCTTTCCGTCCTCACCCTCCGGGAATTCTACCGCCTGAGCGCATCGGGCGGCTGCATCCCTTTCTCGAATCTTGGGATGTTCTTCGGCGGGCTGATCACGATCGCCCCCTGGCTCGAGGCGCGCTTCGGTGGAAGCAACCACCACTTCGCGGCACACAGCCTGGTTCCCCTTGCAACGGTGGTGTTCTCGATCCGGATCCTCGGGGAGCGCAGGCCGGAGGCGCGCGTTCCGGCGCTTCGGGGAACCCTGTTCGGGCTCGTGTACGTGTCGCTTCTCCTGCAATACCTCGTCCGCATAGTAACCCCGCTGCCCGGAGACAGTGTCTCGCCCGCGGGCCGCATGGTCCTTTGCCTCTGGGTGGTGGCCGTATGCAAGTTCTGCGACACGGGCGCCCTTCTGACCGGCCTCGCCGCCGGCCGTACGCCGCTCGCTCCCACGATCAGCCCCAAGAAGACCTGGGAAGGCGCCGTGGGAGGGGTTGCCACTGCCATGCTGGTCGGGGCCTTGGGCGCGTGGCTGGGCAAGGCATGGCTCCCCGGGTCCTTTGGGCCGGGACGGGCCGCCCTGATCGCGGTGCCGCTCGCCTTGGCGGCGATCGTCTCCGACCTTGTGGAGTCGATCCTCAAGCGGCAGGCGAATCTCAAGGACTCCGGCGAGGCCGTCCCCGGAATCGGAGGAGTCTTCGACCTGACCGACAGCATCCTGCTGGCCGCACCCGTGGCCTATTTTTTACTGGGATTCCGCTGACAGTCTGAAGATGCCGAACGACCACCACTCCCTGCCGAGAAAAAGGGTCGTGCTCCTCGGCGCCACCGGCTCGATCGGCGACACTGCCCTGCGGGTGCTGGCCGCGCACCCCGATCGGCTGGAGCTCGTGGCCGTGGCCGCGAGGTCGGATTGGCGGAAGCTCGCCGCAATTGCCCACCGCTTCGGCGTCCGGCAGGCCGGGCTTTACGACGAACGTGCGTGGCTGGAGGCCCGCTCCTCCGGGGCCTTTCCTGCCGGGACGAACCTCGTCTGCGGCGAGGCGGGCCTTGTGGAACTGGCAACCATGGACGGGGCCGATGCCGTCCTCCTGGCGGTCGTGGGCACCGCCGGTCTCGCGCCCGCCCTTGCAGCCCTCGCCCTGGGCAGGGAACTGGCCCTCGCGAGCAAGGAGGTCCTGGTGATGGCGGGAAAGTTTGTGATGGCCGAGGCAAAGGCGCGCGGAGCAAGGATCCTCCCCGTGGACAGCGAGCACAACGCCGTCCACCAGTGCCTGGCGGGGCGCCCCGGGGCCGGCGTCCGGCGTGTGTTTCTCACTGCAAGCGGGGGCGCCTTCCGCGACTGGCCCGAGGAACGGCTGGCCCAGGCGACCCCCGCGGACGCGCTGCGCCACCCAAACTGGTCGATGGGCCCGAAGATCACGGTGGACTCGGCGACGCTTGCCAACAAGGGCCTGGAATTGATCGAGGCCCGCTGGCTCTTCGACCTGAAGCCCGACCAGTGCGCCGCGCTCCTGCACCCGCAGAGCATGGTCCACTGCATCGTCGAGTTTTCCGACGGCAGCATGCTGGCGCAGCTATGCCCCCCGTCCATGGCCTTTCCGATCCAGCACGCGCTGCTGCACCCCGGGTCGGCCGCCCCGGTGGATCCCCCCATCGACTTTTCCAGGATGGTGTCGCTGGACTTCAGCCCCGTGGACGAACGGCGCTTCCCGATGCTCCGCCTTGCCAGGGAGGCGATGCAGGCCTGCGGGGTGGCGCCCGCCATCCTGAATGCCGCCAACGAGGTGGCCGTGGCCGCATTTCTGGCTGAAAAAATTCCCTTTCTTGCGATTTCCGTCGTGGTCGGCCAGACTCTGTCCCAATGCTCCAACTTCGAACCTCCCGACCTGCCCTCCGTCCTTGCGGCGGACGCGGAAGCCCGGCGGGTGGCCGCCCGCGAGATCCTGAGGCTGCCCTGACCCAACCATGCTAGCCGTCGTCCTCCATTCCGTCCTCTCCAACCTATGGACCGCCTTGCTGGTCGTCCTTGTATTTGGTGGATCGATTTTTGTCCACGAACTTGGCCATTTCCTGGCGGCGCGCCGGCGCGGCGTCCTCGTTGAGCGGTTTTCCATCGGGCTCGGGCCGCCGATCTGGTCCCATCGCGGCCGGGATGGCGTGGAATATCGCATTTCCTGGATACCTGTGGGCGGGTACGTCCTACTTCCCCAGCTGGCGGACCTGGGGTCCATCGAGGGCGCGAGCCGGGTCGATCCGTCGAGGCTGGAGCCCGTCGGATACGTTTCGAAACTCGTTGTGTTCGTCGCCGGGGCGGCGTTCAACGTCCTCTTTGCCTTCCTGATCGCCTGCATCCTCTGGGTGGTTGGCCAGCCGGAGCCCAAGGACGCCGCCACGACGCGCATCGGCTATGTAAGCCGGACCGTGGAGCTTCCGGGCGGATCCGTCGTGCCAGGCCCGGCTGCGACCGCCGGGGTCCGGCCCGGAGACATCATCCGCTCGGTCGATGGGCAGACCGTGTCCACGTGGACGGACGTCCAGCAGCTGATCCAGCTGGGTTCGGGCCGCACCCCTTCCGGGGACCCAAGGATCACCCTTGGCCTCGAGCGCCAGGGCGCTCCCCTCCTCCTTGTGATCTATCCAAGGCTGGCAGGCGATGAGGGGACAAGGCTGATCGGCATCGCGCACGCCACGGACCTTCTCGTCTTCAGCGTCGCAGCCGGGTCGCAGGCTGCCGCAACCGGATTCAAGGCTGGCGACACGATTGAGAGCCTGGAGGGCGCTCCCATCCTGAGCGTGGACAGCATCGCCGACAGCCTCGATGCAGCAAATTCCAAACCCACGCCCGTTTCGGTCCGGCGCAATGGAAGCAGTGTTACGTTCGCGATCCCCCCGCATCCGGCCGCCAGGCCGGGCAGCGACTTCGGACTCGAGTTCACGGTGGCCTTGCGCACGGTCCACCCTTCGCCCTTTGCCCAGCTTGGGGAGCAGTTCACGATGCTCTTTCGGACCCTGCGCAGCCTGATCAACCCGCACTCCGACATCGGGCTGTCAAAGCTGAGCAGCGCGGTCGGCATCGTTCACTACATCCACGATGCTGCGGAGGTCGGGCTCCCCGTTGTGCTGATGCTGACGGTCCTTCTGAACGTGAACCTGGCAGTCCTCAACCTGCTGCCGATTCCCGTCCTCGATGGCGGCCAGATCCTGTTTGCGACGATCGCCCGGATCCGCGGGCGGCCCCTCCCCGCCAACCTCATCGTCGCGGCGCAGGGAGTGTTCGTCGTCCTCATTCTGAGTGTGATGCTTTACGTGAGCGTGTTCGATGTGCGGCGTTGGGTCCGGGACGTCGATCTTGAGCGCACCTCGTCCGTCAAGTGAAGCCTCCCCCCATCCCCTACTGCGGGTCCCGCTTCCAGACGGTGCGCCGCCGCACGATCGAGGTCTCGGTCGGCTCGGTGGGGATCGGGGCCGGCAACCCCATCCGGCTCCAATCGATGACCACGAGCGACACCCAGGATGTCGCGGCCACCGTGCGGCAGTCGATCGCCCTCGCGGAGGTCGGCTGCGAGATCGTCCGGATCACGGCTCCGAACGTCCAGGCGGCGCGCTGCCTCAAGGAGATCCGCGCACAGCTGGATGCGGCGGGCTTCGGCGCCATCCCCCTGGTCGCCGACATCCACTTTCTCCCCTCTGCCGCCATGGAAGCCGTCGAGCACGTCGAGAAGGTTCGGGTCAATCCGGGCAATTATGCCGATAAAAAGCGGTTCACGGTTCGCGAGTACAGCGACGCGGACTACGATCGGGAGATTCAGCGGCTCCACGACGCGTTTTCCCCGCTTGTCCGCCGCTGCCGCGAACTCGGGAGGGCCATGCGCGTCGGGACGAACCACGGCTCCCTCAGCGACCGGATCATGAACCGGTACGGGGACACACCGCTCGGCATGGTCGAAAGCGCCCTGGAATTCCTCCGAATCGCCGAGTCCCACGGGTTTCGGCAGATCGTCCTCTCCATGAAGGCCTCGAATCCCAAGGTGATGATCCAGGCCTATCGGCTCCTCGTTGAAAGGATGGGGAACGAAGACATGCACTACCCCCTTCATCTGGGCGTTACGGAGGCGGGGGACGGGGAGGACGGCCGGATCAAGGGAGCCATCGGAATCGGCTCGCTTCTCCTGGACGGGCTTGGCGACACCATCCGGGTGTCGTTGACCGAGGACAGTGTCTACGAGATCCCCGTCGCGCGTGCCCTCGCAGAAAAGGCGATGGCACTCTGGGGGCCCTCCCTTCCGCCGCAGCCAGCCACCGACTCCATCGACCCCTATCATTTTGAACGTCGCGAAGTTGCGCCGATGGACCTCGGAAGCGGCTGCCGGATCGGGCCCGAGCAGCCACCCCGAGTCGTTGTCCGGATGAAGCCCGACGGACTTCCGGGCCTGGCCGCCCTGCTCCGGGATCCAAAGCTGCTGGAATGCCCGATTGAGGGCGTCTTGGTGGGGGTGGATACGCCGCAGGAGGTCGCCCGGGTCGGTTCCCTTCTCGCAGGTGCGGCACCCCTCCCCGCCTTTGTGGTGCTCGAATCCGGGCCTGCACTGGGGCCGGAGGACCTCGCCGCAGCGTTCCCTTTGGCAGGTTCCGGGACCACGCTGGTTGTCCTCCGGCAGTTTGGAGCCGCGGGCGCTCCCGCGTTCGCCCGCTGGGTCGATTTTGCACTGGCCCGCGGCTGCTTTCTTGCCGCCGCCGTCCTGGCCTCCGACGTTTCGGCCCTCGCCGCAACGGTATCCCGGGCGGGCGCCGGGCGCGTGATCTTCACGCTGGCCGAAGGCTTCCGGGCGGGCACACCGACCCAGGCTCACAGCCTCGGCGCCTACCGTTCGCTCGCCGAGGCCCTCCTGTCCGCCGGGATTCATGCCCCCCTCTGGATCCGCAACACCCCGGAGACGGCAGTCCGCGGGGACAACAGCTTCCTCTCAAGGCTCCTTGAGGCGAGCATCCTCACAGGCGGCCTTCTTTGCGACGGGATCGGCGATTTCCTGAGCATCGAGACGGAGGCCGACCCGGCGCGTGCGGCCCGCGTGTCCTACAACGTCCTCCAGGGCGCGGGGGCCCGCATTTCCAAGACCGAGTTTGTGGCCTGCCCCAGCTGCGGCCGGACGCTCTTCGACCTCCAGGAGACGACCCAGCGGATCCGCTCCCAGACCGGGCATCTCAAGGGGGTGAAGATCGCCATCATGGGGTGCATCGTGAACGGCCCCGGAGAGATGGCCGACGCCGACTTCGGGTATGTGGGGGGCGCCCCCGGGAAGATCAACCTGTACGTCGGGAAGCAGTGCGTGCAGTACAACCTTCCCCAGGCCGAGGCCGATGCGCGGCTCGTGGCCCTCATCAAGGAGCACGGCAAGTGGGTCGAGCCCGCCCTACCCGGTTGACCGGGCGGGTGCGCAAAAGATTTTTCCGCGAAAACTTTTTTTCTGCGGCACCCCTCCGGCACCCGCAATTGCGTCAGAATCAAGGCGGCGGATGTATTCAAAAACACACACGCCGTCACGTCTCCGTAACCAGGGCGTAACCTGCGCACCTGCTTCCCAAGCCTCTTGCGGGACGGTGTAGTTTTTCGGAGACTACGAAAAAACCCGCGCGGTCTTTCGAAAGCTGAATCAACCCTGTTGAGGCAACGAAAAAATGAAAAAAGTTATGCTCACGGGCCCTGTGAACAACTTGTCGAAAAGTTCGTCTTGAAATGATTTTTAGGTTCACAGTTAGTGCGCCTTCGTCCAGTGCTTTTCCACTGCTCCCCGTTCTTTCACCACGTTCGTTAGCCCACTTGCCCTAAACTCCTGGATTTCTCGCGTACTGTTCTGACCACCAACGATTTGGCGAAAACCGCCGGTCGCTATCCCCATACGGTGGGTCAGGATTGAATTTTTTCCCGGAAGTTAGCGGTGAATTGGCCAAATTAACGTGGCGGAAGCCCCCCCGGTGGCGCAGTGTGAATAAACCGTCCCACCTCAAGCCAGTTCATGCCCTCTTCCTCCCTATCGCCCAGCCTCTGGGAGACTGTCAAATGCGACTTCAAGGCGCTGTTTCCCGAAGACGTTTTCCAGATGTGGTTCGAACCCATGGTATGCCTGGAGGCCCGCGAGGACTCGGTCTTGCTGGGCGTTCCCAACGACTTTGCGGCCATCTGGATCCACGACAACTACCTGGACCTGATCACCCAGCGCCTCCGCCTGACGGCGGGCCGAATGGTCAACGTCACCCTCAGGAAGATGGACTCCCAGGCGGGCCCCTCCCAGGCCCTTCGCGCCCCTGAGCCGCCCCCCGCCCGGGCCCGCGCCTCCGCCCGCCGGGCTCCACGGTCCGACGACCGCACCGCAGCCACGGGAACGTTGACGCCCCGTAACACGTTCGAAACTTTCGTCGTGGGCTCCAACAACCAGATGGCGCACGCGGCGTCCCTGGCCGTCGCCCAGGCGCCGGCACAAGCCTACAATCCCCTCTTTATCTGCGGCGACGCAGGCCTCGGGAAGACCCACCTGATGCACGCAGTCGGGCACGCGGTGCTCCGCAACCGTCCGGACGCCCGGGTTGCCTATCTTTCGACCGAGAAGTTCACCAACGAGTTCATCCAGGCCCTCCAGGAGAAGAGCCTGACGAAGTTCCGCCAGCGGTATCGGCACATGGATGTCCTGCTCATTGACGATGTGCAGTTTCTCTCGGGCAAGGAGGGGATCCAGGAGGAGTTCTTCCATACGTTCAACGACCTCTTTGAGTCGGGAAAGCAGATCGTCCTATCGAGCGACCGCCGGGCCAGCGAGATCCAGAAGCTGGAGTCCCGGCTGGTCTCACGTTTTGAGTGGGGACTGGTCGCCGATGTCCAGGCCCCGGACTACGAGACCCGCCTGGCCATCCTCCGCTCCAAGACCGCGAGCCTCAAGTGCGAGGTGCCGGAGCCGGTGCTGGTTTTCATCGCCCAAAACGTCACCCGCAACATCCGCCGCCTCGAGGGGGCGCTGATCCGGGTCGCGAGCCATTCCGTGCTCTTCGGGCAGACCCTGGACGCCGCGGCCGCGGAGCGCATCCTGCACGACCTTCTCATGGAGCAGGCCCAGACCCTGCTCACGATCGAGACGATCCAGAAGCGGGTGGCCGACCACTTCCAGATCCGCCACAGCGACATGACCAGCAAGCGGCGCCCCAACAACATCGCGATTCCCCGCCAGGTGGCGATGTATCTGGCCCGCACCCTCACCAAGCATTCCCTCCAGGACATCGGCGATGTGTTTGGCGGCCGGGACCATGGGACGGTGATCCACGCCTGCAAGGCCGTGGACAACATGATGGAGCAGGACGCATCGATGCGCAGCAGCGTCGAATTCCTGCGCACCCAGCTCTCCCGGTAGGCCCCAGGGCAAGGGTTTGTTCGACCCTTTGACCCTTCTAAGCAAAACCCGATTGGGATTGGACGCGCTTGCAGCCCGGCCTTCCCGGTGCAAGGATTGGGGCCGCATGACACTTTCCCCCGAACAACAGAAGGCCGTGGCGGCGTGGGTCGCGGAGGGCGACAACCTCTCGGTCGTGCAGAAGAAGCTCATCGAGACGTTCAAGGTCTCGCTCACCTACATGCAGGTGCGTTTCGTCGTGGATGACCTGGAACTGAAGCTCAAGGACCGCGTTCCCAAGGCCGACTCGGACCTGGGCGCGCCCCGGCAGGCGCCCCCGGGCGCACCCGCCCCGCGCAGCGAGAAGAGGGGCTTCCTTGAAAAGGCCAAGGAGAAGCTCGGCATTGGCCAGGAAGAGCCCCCGGCGGAGGCCGGATTCGAACCCGGCGCCGGGGAAGCGCTCCCCGCGGGAGGCGGCGTGAGCGTTACCGTGGACAAGGTGACCCTGCTCCCCGGCGCCCTTGCGGGCGGCACAGTCACCTTCAGCGATGGTGTCTCGGGAAAGTGGATCGTGGACAACCAAGGCCGGCCCGGCCTCACCGAGATCAGCAAGCCCGGGTATCGCCCGACGCCGGCGGACGCCCAGGAATTCATGCAGCAGCTCAGCATGGCCCTGCAGGACCGCGGCTATTGAACCAGCTTCAGGAAGTCGCCCTCGCTGAGCACGGGGACGCCCAGGTCCCTGGCCTTCGCCAGCTTTGAACCCGCGTCCTCCCCCGCGAGGAGGTAGCTCGTCTTCCTGCTGACGCTGCCGCTCACCCTCCCGCCCGCGGCCTCGATCCGCGCCGTGGCCTCCTCCCGGGTGAGGCCCGGCAAGGTCCCCGTAAGGACGAAGGTCTTTCCCGCGAGGGTGGCGTTCGCCGCGACGCTCCTCACCGGGGCGCTCGGCGAGACGCCGAGCCCGATCAATTCCGCGATGAGGGAGCGGTTCCTCGGCTGGTTGAAGTGATCCACGATCGCCTCCGCCATCGTCTCGCCAAAACCCGCGATCAGGGTCGCCTTCTTCTCGCCCAGGAAATCCTCCCTCCTCGCCGCCGCCAGCGCCTCGAGCCCGCCGAACTTGGCAGCCAGGTCCTTGGCCGACGAGACACCCACGTGGGGAATCCCCAGCCCATGCACAAACCGCCACAGCTCCGCGCCCTTGCTGGCCTCGATCGCCGCCAGCAGGTTGTCCGTGGATTTTTCTACGTTCTTGCCCAGGGTAAGCAGGTTCTCGCGGCGGAGCCGGTAGATGTCGGCCACGCTCCTCACCCATCCCTTTTCCACCAGGGAATCGACCATCGCGACCCCAAGGCCGTCGATGTCCACGCAGGCCTTCGAAGCGAAGTGCGAAACCCGCCGGCGGACCTGCACCGGACACTCCTGATTCGGGCAGCGGACGGCCACCTCGCCTTCCCTGCGGACGACCGCCGTGCCGCAGGCAGGGCATTTTGTTGGAAAGACATACGGCTCGCACTTCGGGTCGCGGCGTCCCGGGTTGACCCCGATCACGGCGGGAATGATCTCCCCGGCCTTCTCGATGAAGACGCTGTCGCCGACCCGGATGTCCTTGCGCGCGATCTCGTCGGCATTGTGAAGGGTGGCCCGCGACACCGTGGTCCCCGCGAGAACGACCGGCTCAAGCTCGGCGACGGGCGTCAGGACCCCCGTCCGCCCCACTTGCACCGAAATCCCGAGAAGTCGTGTCTCGGCCCTTTCCGCCGCAAACTTGTAGGCCATGGCCCATCGCGGAGCCTTGCTGGTGCTTCCTGCCTCCCTTTGCAGCCCAAGGGAATCGAGTTTCACGACCGCTCCGTCGGTCGCATAGGCGAAGCTGCGCCGGATCGAGTCGAGTTCCCCGATGGCCGCCCAGGCCTTGTCGATCCCGCTTGCAGTCCAGAACTTCTCCACGGTCGGCAGCCCCCAGGCCCGAACCCGGGCGAGAAATGCGCCCTGGGTGTCCCCTGCGGCTCCGGCCGGGGAACAGGCTCCAAGCCCGTAGAGAACGATCTCCAGGCGCCTCTGGGCAACCTCCTGCGGGTCCAGCTGCTTCAGCGTTCCTGCAGCCAGGTTCCTGGGGTTCGCGTAGAGCTCCAGCCCCTCCTCCTCGCGGGCCAGGTTGATCCTCTGGAACTCCGCCAGCGTAAGGTAGATTTCGCCCCGGATCTCGATCACTTCGGGGACCGGGGCCGCCTTTGCGGCCTTCAGCTCCCTGGGGAGCGACGGGATCGTGAACACATTGGCGGTGACGTCGTCGCCCTCGACTCCGTTGCCGCGCGTGACGGCCCTGACAAGCCGTCCCTTTTCGAAGGTCAGGCTGACCGCCAGGCCGTCGATCTTCGGCTCCACCACGTAGTCGAGGTCCTGGCGCCCCAGGGCCTTGGCCAGGCGTGCGTCAAACTCCCGGAGCTCGGACTCGGAATAGGTGTTGTCCAGGCTCTGCATGGCCTGCCGGTGGCGGTAGGTCCTGAAACCTTCCGCACGGTCATCCCCGACCTTCGCCGTCGGCGACTCCGCCGCCCCTGCCGCCGCCTCCCGGGGAAAAGCCTCCTCCAGATCCGCGAGCTCGCGTTTCAGCCCGTCGTAGTCGCGGTCGGCGACTTCGGGCTTTGCACGGCGGTGATAAAGCTCGTCATGGCGCGCCACCAGCGCACGGAGCTCGGAAATTCGGGCGTGGGCCTGGGCGGGATCCATTCCCCAGAGTCACGCACGTTGGCGCCGGAATTTCAACCGTGCTCGACTCAGGGAGCCAGGGTGCCACAATCCCGCACGCGTCCGCGTTTCGGTCGGCCGCAAAACCCATCGACGTCCCATGCCCGCTATTCCAGGTCTCCGCAGTCCCTACGCCAAGGTCGGCCGCATCGTCTATTTCGGGCGGATGCTCGACAAGATCCGCCTCCATGCGGCCGGCAAGCTTCCGGAGGACTACGTCGTCAATCTCGGCGACGAGAAGCCGGGCGTGTTCGACACCCGTTGCTGCCGGTTCCTCGGGCTCCGATTTTCAGAGATCCGAAACCGCACGCTGGAGGGTGGCTCCGACGAGGCGATCCTGGATTGGGCCGAGAACCTTGGGGGGCGGCGCGACGATGATGAGTGCGTTGTCTGGAATTCGTTCATGATGAAGCGCGGCTGGCACGACCAAGCTGAAAACGTCGCCCGCCTGCGCTTCCGCGTCGAGGAGGCGGGCCTCCAGGACAAGCCCATCCAGACTTTCTTTGACTTCATCGACTTCGATGAAGGCCGGGACCCCGTCGCGGCGAAGCTCTGGGAAAAGGCTTAACAGGATTTGGAAAAAACAACCTGTTAGCCGGCCTGGACGAGCAATCTGCGGAGCAGGACCCGGCAGGCAGCGACCTCGTCGTCGTTGATCGTGTGCGGCATGCCGGGATAACGCCGGAACTCCACCGCCGCTTCCATCCTCGCAAGGACGGCCTGCGTCTCCTCGACCCGCTCGATCGGGACGTGTGCGTCGGCATCGCCTGACCCGAGGAACACAGGCGTGCCGGCAAGCGAACCTGGGAAGTCCCACGGCGACCCCGGGGGGCCGATCAGGCCGCCCGAAAGCCCGAGAACAGCGCCGAAGCGGCGCGGGTGCCGGGCTACAAATTCGAGGGCCAGGCAGGCTCCTTGCGAGAACCCCAGGAAGGCGATTTTCATCTCCGGAACGCCCCGGGCCACGAGTTCGGCGACATGCCAGTCAATCCGGGCCAGGGCATTGTCCAGATATGGCTGGTTCGCCTCGAGCGGCGAGAGGAACGAATGGGGATACCAGCTTCTGCCTGGTGCCTCCGGGGCGATTGCTGCGAGATTTTCGATGCCCAGCTCCCCAAACAACGCCAGGATGCTCTGGGCCGGCGCACCCCGCCCATGAATGCAAAGGACCGTGGCAGCAGCCTTTTCTGGCTCCGGCCCTGCAAGCAGCACCGCACCGGGGCCTCCTGGCCCGCGATCCACCCCGCGTTGGATTTTTGTCGGCTTCATGCGTTAAGCGACGTCATCCCCAATTTATCCCCGATCGTCCACCACATTTCCGTGTCCAACCGAAGTGCGACGGCTCGTCGTACCTTTTTAGACACCCTGCTGACCCGTCCCTGAACCAACCCTTTGCCTCCCACTCCCATGAAGAAGCAGACCCAGTTTGCGATCCAGGTCCTCCTCATCCTCGACGGCTTCTTCGCCGGCATTCCCCAGATTCACCGGATCCTCGAGCGCGGATCGTCCGCCGACGTATCCATCCTGTCCTGGTCCTGGATGTCCGTCATGGCCTGTCTGTGGGTCTACCAAGGCATCCGGGAAAAGAGCCGGGTCCTGCTGTGGAGCAGTGTCATCTGGGGAATCAACAACCTTTCCGTGGCGGTCGTTGCGGCGGTGTACAGGCATTGAGGCGGAGCGTCGGAGAAGGGGCCATTCGCAGTGCAAGGACGGGCGGGCCGCCCGTCCCTACCCCCGAACGACTCTCGGCGCGTTTTCTCAATCGGAATCCCGCCGGCAGGCTTCGGAAGGGCCTTCGACTCGGCAGGTTGGGGCCGGCTTCGTTCGCCGGAGGCGAACTACGCCGGGGCCATTTTCAAAGCAGACAGGCCAGCGGCCTTACGGCCGCTGGCCTGTCTGCTTTGAAAATGGTCGGGCCGGAGAGATTCGAACTCTCGACCTCTTGCACCCCATGCAAGCGCGCTACCAGGCTACGCTACGGCCCGAACAAGAGAACGGTCAGCAAGGCTCACGCGACGCTGTGACGCAAGCCCTGAAATTCGGAGAATTCCGCGGGCGCCCGGGGGATGGTTCGGCCCGCATCCGACGGATGGCTCGGAGGGCGTCTTGCCGGGTAGGGACGGGCGGCCCGCCCGTCCGTGCCCACGTCTGGGCCATTCGAAGAACCCGGACGCGAAGGGACGCGTGGCCGCGCCCGCACATCACAGGTCGTAATGGCAGGAGACCGAGTGCTCGGGTGCGCCAGGCGCGGCCGTGCCTCTGAGATGCGGCACCTCGACTTTGCAGCGGTCGGTCGCGTACGGGCAGCGGGTGTGAAAGGGGCACCCGGGCGGCGGGTTGATCGGCGAAGGGATGTCGCCCGCAAGGGCGGCCTTCGCCCGGGGCCGGCTCGGGTCGGGTTCCGGGATGGATGCGATCAGGGCCCGCGTGTAGGGATGGCGGGGATTGGAATACACCGCCTCGGAGTCCCCGATCTCCACGATCCGGCCAAGGTACATCACGGCGAGCCTGTCTGACACGTGCTTCACCACGGCCAGATTATGGGCGACAAACAGGTACGAGAGGCCGAACTCGCGTTGAAGGTCGAGGAGCAGGTTCAACACCTGGCTCTGGATCGACACATCGAGCGCCGACACCGGCTCGTCGCAGATGATCAACCGCGGCCTGAGCGCCAGGGCACGGGCGATGCCGATCCGCTGGCGCTGGCCGCCGGAAAACTCGAACGGATACCGATGGGCGGCATCGCGGGGAAGTCCCACGCGGGCGAGCAGCTCCTCCACGGACTTGCGCCGGGCGGCCGCATCGCCCATGCCGTGGATCACGTACGGTTCCTCAAGGATCGCCCCGACCGTGTGGCGTGCGTTGAGCGACTCGGCAGGGTCCTGAAAGACCATCTGCAGGTGCCTCCGGATCGGCTTCATGGCGCGGCGGCCGATCGGCGCCAGGTCCGCCCCCTCGAAAAGAATCCTTCCGGCCGTCGGGTGGACGAGCCTGACTATGGTCTTCCCGAGGGTCGTCTTCCCGCAGCCGGACTCCCCGACCAATCCCAGGGTCTCGCCGGATTTGAGCTCAAAGTTTACGCCGTCCACGGCCTTGCAGGTGGCCTTTGAGCGCAGGAATACGCCTCCCTTTACTGGAAAGTGGGTCTTGAGGTCCTCCACCTTCAGGAGGCTCGGGGCCGGGGTTGGTTCGGGCTCCGTCATGGTTTGGCTCCCGTTCCCTCCGAGGACTGGATCTCGCGCCAGCGAATGCATGCGACCTCATGGCCCGGGGCCACGGCCTCGATCGGCGGCGGCCGCTCGGCGCAGCGGGGCTGCGCATGGGGGCAACGGTTCTGGAAGCGGCACCCCGGCGGAAGCTCGGACAGGCCAGGGACCATCCCCTCGATCACCGGCAGCCTTGTCTTTCGGGTCGTTGTCAGGCGCGGAATCGAGGCAAGGAGGCCCCGGGTGTAGGGATGCCGCGGACGGGCAAAGAGCTCGTTCACCGGGGCGCGCTCCGCGACCCGCCCCGCGTACATCACGATCACCTCGTCGCAGGTCTCGGCGATCACGCCAAGGTCATGCGTGATCATCACGATCGACATGCCCATCTCCCGCTGGAGTTCGCGCATCAATTCGAGGATCTGGGCCTGGATCGTGACGTCCAGGGCCGTCGTGGGCTCGTCAGCGATCAGCAGGGACGGCTTGCAGGCGAGCGCCATCGCTATGCCGACCCGCTGGCGCATTCCCCCTGAAAGCTGGTGGGGGTACTCCCCCACCCGGACCTCGGGCGACGGAATGCGGACCCTGCGCAGCATCTCGATCGACCTGGCGAGCGCCTCAGCCTTGTCGTCCGTCTGGTGGAGCAGGAAGACCTCGGAAAGCTGGCGGCCGACCGTCTGAACCGGATTGAGCGCGCTCAGCGGCTCCTGGAACACCAAACCGATCCGCGCGCCGCGGACGGATCGCATCTCCCCGATGGGTATCCGGGCGAGGTCCTTCCCTTCGAAGAGAATCTGGCCCCCCAGGATCTTCCCATGGGGCTGCGGAAGGAGGCGCATGATCGAAAACGCGGTCACGCTCTTCCCGCAACCGGACTCCCCCACGATGCCAACCGTCTTCCCGACCGGAACGTCAAAGCTCACCCCGTCGACGGCCCGAACAAGGCCCCCTTCGGTGTCGAAACCGGCTACGAGGCCGCGGACGCTGAGAAGTGGATCGGCTGTCACGGCGGTCGAATCCCGGGTCAATCGCCCTTGTACTCGTCGAAGGTGAGCACCTGCTTCGGGAACGTCCTGCCGTCGCTCCTGGCCTGCAGGGATTCCTTCTGTGCGTCCTGGTCGATCCACATCAGCCAGAATTCCTCCTGGTCGCGGCTCTGCATGGCATTGAACGCGGGCGGCCACTTTACCCAGCGCCAGTAGGCCAGCCTGTAGAACGGCTCCTTGACCCCGTTCACCCAGCTCGCGTCATCGTAGATGATCCTTTCTATCCTTGAGGCCAGGGACTTCACATCCTCCATGCTGACCGCGTGGTCGTAGAGATGGATCAGCCGGTCGAGTTCGGGATTGGCCGTCTCGGTCATGTTGTTGGTGTACGGCTTGACCTGGCGGGCGGGGTTGGGCGAGCCGTCCGCCAGATAAGGAACCTCGTAGGCATTGTCGCCGGCAAACATCTCCCAGTACCGCGGGTACATCTCGACGGAGCGGTTCAGGGCGGCCAACGCGATGTCGTGGTGCTTTTCCTGCATCTTTTTCCAGCCGGTCGTCGGGTCCAGGATCTCGATCGTGAACTCGAGGCCGGCCTTCAGGGCGTCCTGCTTGAGGATGACCAGTTCGTCCTGGGCGGCGCGGGCGTAGGAGGTGATGGTGAAGGACAGCCGCTGTCCCTTGTCATTGACCAGCACTCCGTCCGGGCCCTGCTGCACGAAGCCCGCCTTGGCAAAGAATTCCCGGGCCTTGGCGGGATCGAAGGGCCGCGCCGAAATATCCGGATTCATGCGCCACCCGTACCCGTCGGATCGGGTTTGCTGGCGCACCGCGTCGCCGCGAAAATACTCCTTGGCCACCAGGTCGAAGTTGCTGGCGTACTGGATCCCCAGGCGCACGTTCACGTCACTGAGCAGTGGCCGCGACTCGTTGATCCAGAGCCCGGAATCGGGACACGGGATGCGGTTGTAAAAGGTGGCCTTGACGACGTAGCCGTCGGCCACCGCGGGCTTGTTTTCCGAGACCTTGTCGTACCAGACCGTCGAGTTGAGAAGCATGTTCACCGGCGAGACGTCCAGGTCGCCGCGCAGGAAGGACTCAATGGCCTTGTCGGGATCGCGGATCACAACCAGGCGCACCCTGTCCGGATTGAACCTGTGCCGGATGAAGCGCTTGTCGGAGGCCCACCAGCCCGGAACCCGGCTCAGCGTCACCGAAATCTGCTTCTTCACATCCTCGTTGCGGATGGTGTAGGGCCCCGTAGTGGGAACGACCCGCCAGTTGTAGGCATCCTCCCAATGAGGCCCGAAGTCCCTGAAGAAGTGCTTGGGGTAAAGGGTGACGTCGCCCGCCCTGTCCTCGATGTCGGGCCTCATCTCGGGAAGCGTGACCGAATAGTCATGAGGGCCGTACACCGTGATCCGCTTGTACGTCTTCGTGTAGAAGTCGTTGTACCACGGTTCATCGAGCACGGGGCTCCGGTAGAAGTACCAGCTGAAGACGACGTCGTCCGTGGTCACCGGCACCCCGTCCGACCAGCGCGCCGCGGGATCGAGGCGAAAATACACGGTGTTGTGAGCGGCGTCCACCGCCCAGGCTCGGGCGAGCTCGGGATAGTAGCGGCCCGGAACCCCCGGGTGCGGGCGAATGACTACGAGTTCGTTGTAGTCGAGCGTGTACGCCCGGAATGCGTCGTTCGCATCCGGGCCGATGGTCCGGAACATCCTCGGGTAGTCCGGGATCTGGAGCCGGAGGGTGCCGCCGCGCTTTGCGGCCGGATCGGAAAATTCGGGAAGGTCCGAGCCGTCCTTCCATTGGAGCCCCGCTGTGTCGGTGGCGAAGTCGGCGGCTGTCTTGAACACATAAAAGTCGGGCTGAGCCTTGATCGTCTTCCGGAGGTCGGCCTCCATCCCGGGAAACGCACCCGGCGCGGTTGTCTCCGGTCGGGCGGACGCCGACGGCGCCGCCGGGACGGCCGCCGTACCCTGGTCGCCGGACTTGCCGCAGCCGGAGAGGCCAAGGGCAAGTGTTAGGACGGTGGGAAGGAGCAGGTGGATGCGGTGACGATTCATTGGAGAAGGTTGGCAGGGTGTTGACTGGCCTTACTTGTAATACGTGAACTTCTTCGGGTCAAAGGCCTCCCGGATGGCCTCCCCGACAAAGGTGATGAGAATCAGCGCGATGCTCAGCGCGCCGAAAGCCGCCGTCACAACCCACGGGGCATCGAGGTTCGAGGTTCCCTCCTTCAGGAGCTCACCCCAGCTCGGCATGGGCGGAGGGAGACCGAAGCCGAGGTAGTCCAGCGCGGTCAGGGCCGAAATCGCCGCCGCGGCGGAGAAGGGCAGGAACGTGACCAACGTCGAAAGGATATTCGGCAGGATGTGGCGGAACAGGATGCGGCCCGTGCCCGCGCCAAGCACCTGGGCCGCGGCCACGTAATCGCGCGCCTTCTCCCGGTAGGTCGCGCTCCGCATGTAGTACGTCATGCTGGTCCAGGAGAAGACGACGACGATCCCGAGAAGGACCCAGATGCCAAAGCCCAGGCCCGGCGGGAGGGATGAACGGACGATGATCACCACGAGCAGGAACGGCAGCAGCGACCAGATCTCGATGAAGCGCTGCGCACCCAGGTCGAACCGGCCTCCCAGGTATCCCATCGCGCAGCCGAGGGAGACGCCGATCAGGTAGGTCAGTGCCACAAACCCGGTCGCAAAGATCAGGGAATTCCTAAACCCGTAAAGGAGGCGGGCGAGGACGTCGCGGTTGATCTGGTCCGTGCCGAAATAGTGCCGGGCGCGGAAGTCGGGCGGACGAGGCTTGAAGTCCTGGCCAGGATAGCAGTCCTCGATGGGGTCATAGGGCACGGGCGGGAGCAACACCCAGTCCCCGTGGTTTTCGGCCCGGACCCTCTGCGCAAGGTCGCGGTAGCTCACCTCGTAGTCGAAGTCATACCCAAACTCCCTGCCTGTGTGGATCGCCCCATAGGTCGGGAAAAACAGCCGCCCGTGGTAACTCACGGCCAGTGCGCGGCTGCTGACCAGAAGCTCGGCAAGCAGCGCGCACACGGAAAAGGCGCAGAGCACAAGAAACGACCCGTAGCCCCGCCGGATCGACCGGAAGCGCTTGAACTGCCTGCGGGTCTGGGGGGACAGGTGGATCATTTGAACCTCACCCTCGGGTCGGCAAATGCGACGAGGATGTCCCCGATCAGGTTTCCGGTAAAAAGCACGATGGAATCGACCAGAAGCACCCCCATCACGACCATCGGGTCCCTGTCCAGCGTGGCGTTGTAGAACAGGAGACCCATCCCGTTGATGTCGAAAATGGTCTCTATGAGAATGGAGCCCACCACAAGGTATCCCACCTGCTGCCCGAGATCAGTTGCCAGGGGGATGAGGGAATTGCGGAATGCGTGCCCGAAGACCGCACGCCGGTAGGAAGCACCCTTTGCGACCGCCGTTCGAACGTAGTCCGCCGCAAGGTTGTCCATGAGCTGGTTCTTCGTCAGCAGGCTCACGAACGCAAAGCCCCCGGCGGTATAGCAGATCAGCGGCAGGACCGCGTGGTGCACGAAATCCCCCACCTTTCCGGAGACCGTCAGGTCCGACCAGTTCTCGCCCACAAATCCCCCCATTGGAAACCACCCAAAGTGCGCGGCCAGATAGACAACCATGAGGGCCCCGAGGGCGTAGCCCGGGACGGCATAACTCACGATGATGACCGCGGACGAAATGTTGTCGAATCGAGTCCTGTGCCGCATCGCCTTGAGGACTCCCAGCGGCACGCTGATCGAGTAGGTGATGATCAGGCTGATGATCCCGTAGGTCAGCGTCACGGGAATCGCCTCCCGGATCACCTGCGTGACGGGTTCGCCGTAGCGGAAGGAGTCGCCCAGGTCGCCGTGGAGCAATTGGACCAGCCACCTTCCGTAGGCGACCAGGGGCGGCTTGTCGTAGCCAAAGTAGGCCTTGAGCTGGGCAAGTTCCTCATCCGAAAGGGATCCCCCTCCCACGCTGTGGTTCGACACGGTCTGCTGGGCTCGCATGATCGCCTGGTCCACCGGCCCGCCGGGGGCAAAGCGCGTGATGAGGAAGACCACCAGGGTGACCCCGATCAGCGTGGGCGGTATCAGCAGCAAGCGCCGCAGGAAATAGGATCTCATCGTTTCAGTCGGCAGCCCCGTGGCTGCCGGAAACGTGCCATGCGGACCCCCTCCGCACAAGCGCCTACTTCACCTGGAGAAGATCCGAGGCGGACCAGACGCCGTGGTCGGCCACCTGGGCCCGCACCGCGGCCACCTTGTCGGCAGTGATCGGCGGGGCCTTGTTGCCCCACTCCTGCCGGACATAGGTGAGAACGGCTGCAATCTTGTCGTCGCTCCAGTTGGAGCCGCTTGGCCCGAAGGCCGGCATCGAGGAGGCGCTGAATGCGGTTCCCTTGACGGTGACGGGTCCCGTGAGACCGTCGAGGAGGATCCGGAGGACCCTGTCCTCGGGCCCCTGGGCCCATTCCGAACCGGCGAGCGGCGGGTAAACCCCGGCGATGCCCTCCCCGGTCGGCTGGTGGCAGGTGACGCAGGCTCCCGGCGTGTTGAAGAGCCGCTTGCCCATGGCGATCGGGTCGATCTTCGCAACCGCGGCCGCGCCCGTGGACGGCTTCTGGGTCTCGTTGTAGATGGTGGCCGAAAAGTGCCCGGCGTACCGGTTGAGGTAGGTCGCGGAAAACAGGATGAGCCCGCTCAGGAAAAACAGGATGCCCAGGGGGAGGAGCCTGTAGTTCGCCCGGTCGTCAGGCTGATGGCCGAGGAGCTTCTCGTGGGCTGCGAGGAGATTCTCGTCGTTCACGGCGGCAGGAACCTGCCGCGGATCCCTGGAGGGGGGGCCGCTCATTTTGGCTCCCCTCCCCCGACCGCAGGTTTTGCCTCAGGATAGTCATATCCGGTACCCAGGCCCTGGAGGTAGGCTACCAGGGCCAGCGCCCGGGCCGTGGGGACGATTTCGTGGCCGGGCGCGGGCCGCAGCGAGCCGGTCAGGGCCAGGGCATGTTCCGAGACCTGGCCTACGACCGGCCGATCCACAAAAAGGAACCGGTAGGCGGGCATTGCGCCCTGGCCGGCATACAGCATTTCCATGAGGTCCTCCTCATCCGGGGCGGTCGGCTTGCGGGACTGGAGATTCGTCAGGTCCGGGCCGATCCGCGCCTGGCCGAGCTGCACCCACGGCTGGAAGATGTAATCGCGGGCAACGCTCTGGCGCTCTCCCCATCCTCGGGCCTGGTCGGACCCGAAGTCGGGGCGGCGCACCTGCTGGGTATGACAGGACGCACAGTTGAGGTCCCGGTACACGAGTTGGCCGCGCGCCGCGATGCCGGGCAGGCGCTGGGGAAACGACTGGGCCTCGCTGTCGTCGTAGTAGGGCGCAAGTGCGCCGAGCTGGGCGTAGGAGCCCAGGACAATCCCCGCCCAGGAGAGGCCGAGCGCCGAGAACAGGCCGAGAAACAGCAAAAATCCGTTTTTCATGGCGTCACCGCCTCCTGGTCCCTGCCGCAACGGCAGGCCACGGTCTGGATGAAGTTGGCGGCGAGAAGAAGGTTGCCGAAGAGGATCAGGCTGTCGGCAGCGGTCGCAACGAGCAGCCATGTGCGCGTGCGCTCGGCGATCTCGGCGAACGGCACCGCGGGTTCGTTGAGCGCGGCCCCCTGGATCAGGCCCGCGGCCCCAAGGCTGACTGCCAGGAGCGCCACCCCGACGACCGCGAGGACCAGGTGCCCGGTCATCAGGGCGCCGGAGGCCCAGGGACGCCCGGCGAGCCGCGGCACGGCAAAGTACACCGCGCCGAAGAGCATCAGGGAAATGCCTCCCGAAAACGCCAGTTGCTGCTGCGCAGAATCAAAGTGGGTGAATTGGGTGAGGAGAGCGACTCCACGCATCGAGGTGACGGCATCGACGAGGCCTCCGAGCGCGTACGCCGCCAGGCCGAATGCCACGAACTTCAGGGCCACCCCTCCGCCGCCGAATGCCCAGCGGAGGTTGATCAGCACGATGAGGTAGTGGAACAGCAGCGTGACCGAGGCCACGATCGCGATGCTTGAAATCCACGCGGGCACCGGCCCGCCGATCAGGTGGCGGCCCCCCGTCCACGGCCCCACAAACACGAGGCACCAGAAACCGAGCGCTGCCGCGTCATAGGACGGAAGCGTGCGGCCCGTGGCCTTGGGAACCACGTAGTAGGCGCCGGCGAGTGCCAACGGCGCCATCCAGAGCGACCAGATTCCCTGGGTGTACCATCCGTCGACGATGGCCTGGAGGACGCCCCGCACCGGGACCCAGATCAGGGTCACCTGCGCGGCCGAAAAGATCCACGGGAAGAGGAAGAGGGCGGCAACCGCGTACCAGTGGGAGGCAAACATCACGGAGCGCCGCCTGCCCGCCCAGGAAAGCACGCCGGAAACCGCCATGGCGCCGTAACCGGCAAGCATGACGGGGAGCGCGTATCCGGGAAGCTGGAGCGCGGGGAGAGCCGTGCCGTCGCCCAGGACGATTCCGGCGAGGCCGACCAGGAGGCCCAGGTTCCAGGCTCCCGCGCCGATCACTACCAGGTTGCCCGCGCGCAGCGGTTCGCCGCCAAGGCGCGCAAGGACCCACAGCGCGACGCAAAGGCCTGCATTTCCCACCCAGCCGTAAATCCATATCGACTCCCGGAGAGCCTCGACCCTCCCGTGGTTCAGGATGCGGCAGTTCTCAAAAAACCACGGCGCATGCAGCTGGATCGCCGCAACCAGCCCGAGCACACCAGCCGCGAGCAGCCAGAGAATCCCGCATCCGAGGAGGAGGAGCAGGGGGAGACGTCCCGCCGATCCAACGGTCGAGGCCTCTTCCGGGGCGACTTGTGCTTGGGCTGTCATTTTGCGGTTCCGTATTGCTGGACGATCAGCTCCATCGCCCGGTCCACGGGCACCTGGACGATCCCGGCCTTTCGGTCTACCCAGGCGTAGGAGGAGGCCTGCTTCTCCTGCTTCGCGACCAATGCCGCGAGGTAGTCCCGCCTGTCCCCGGGGGTGGCCTTCCAGGCAAGATCCTTGGAGAGGGCTTCCGGCGCCTCATTCTGCGGGGCCGGCGGGAGGTGGCGCAGGTACAGGAGGCGGACCGGCACGAGAAAAAGCGCAAAGCAACCCAGGATCGCAAGGACTGCGACGAGGGAGACCGGTCGCGGCTTTGTTGGGATCAGGTCACTCATGGTTCGTGAGGCATTCGGCGATGCGGGGATCGTGAATCGGTAGCAACTTCGTTGTCGGGAAGCTTGTCAGATAGGCCCAGACGCAGATTCCGCCCACCCCGATCGCGGAAGTGACCGACCAGAGGAGCGTCAGGGAAAAGAACGGGTACGGGTGGCCCTGGGCATCCTGGAGGGCCGGAAGGACGTTCCAGCACATGTCGATGAAGATCACCCCGAGAATCCAGACGGCGATCCGCCGGATGATGCGGTGGGTCACCTTGAACCGGTACGAGAGGAGCGCGAGGAATGGCACCAGAAAGTGACCAAAAACGAGGAGCATCCCCACCCCCCACCAGTCGCCGTACTCGCGCACGTTGTACCAGAAGGTCTCCTCGGGGACGTTGGCGTTCCAGATGAGGAAGTACTGCGAAAAGGCGATGTACCCCCAGAACACCGTGAATGCCAGCATCATCTGCCCGATGCTGTGCCAGTGGTCCTCATGGAGGATGCCCTTGAAGTCCCCGCGGTTCCAGAGCCAGACCATGATCAGGACGCAGCAGGAATAGGCGCCGCGCATGCAGTTGGCGAAGTACCAGACCCCGTACATGGTCGAAAACCAGTGATACTCGAGGCTCTTGATCCAGAAGATCGCGGCGAAAGTCAGCGTGAGGCCCATGATCGGGAGGCCGAACCCCGCCGTGAAGCCGTTGCGCTTTGTCCACTTGGGATCGCCATCGAGGTCCTGAGTGAAGGAGTTTTTCCGCAGCCGCGCGGACAGCCAGATCCACAGGCCGAAGAAGGCCGCGGTCCAGATCACGAGCGCGTGCAGGTTCAGGAACCCCATCTTCTTGGCGTAGATGATGTCCGTGCCGACGGTCTTGCCCTCCGCGGGCATCAGGTGCGCGGGGTTCAGCCAGGGCCACACCCAGTCGCGTGGGGGGATGAACGAGATCACAAGCAGCGGCAGGAACAGGAGGGCGAGCCACTTGAAGGACGCCAGGGCGTGCTCCATCTGGCGGCGGACGACGGTCGACCACTGGGCGTCGAAGATGTGGTGGATCAGGACGAGGACCAGCATGCCGATCGCGATCGCAGTCCAATACACAAGGCCCACAAGCCACGCGGCCGCGACGTTCCGGACCGGGGAAACGATGAGTCCGAGCGCGGTGACCGCGATCCCGGCGAGGCCGATGCGAAGCGCCTTTGCGGCGGATGCCGCCGTTGGGCTGTTTGGATCGGTGGCTGTCATGGAAGTCCCAGCTCCGCCCGGTGGGCCTGGGGCACGTCGTCGGGCGTGCTCGCCTGGGCGCGCTGGAGCGCCCGCACGTAAGCGATCACCGCCCAGCGGTCCTCCGGGGTGAGCTTGTCCGCATAGGGGTTCATGTTGTTCTTGCCGTTCGTGATCGTGTTGAAGATCTCCCCCTCCGCCATCTTCCGGAGGCGGTCGTCCTGGTAGCTGGGCGTCGCGACCATCCCATACCGCTTGGTGACTCCGTTTCCGTCGCCGACGCGCCCGTGGCATGGGGCGCAGTAGATCAGGAAGCGGTCCCTGCCCCGCTGGAGCAACCTCAGGTCCACGGTGACCCCGCCCGGGAAACCCCGAGCCCAGGTGCCGTCCGGGTTCTTTCCGAGGTACAGATGGTCATCCTCGTGAAGCGGCTGCCCGAGCGGTCCGAAGTCCGCCGGGATCACACCGGGGGGCGGCGGCCGGTCGGCCCTGCCATCGGCAAAGAAGGCGCTTGCGCCCTGCGGCTTGTACTTCGGCTGGTACTTCATCCCCGGGAACAGCCACTCCGGGAACACGTCCATGGGCGGATGGGTGAACGGGGAGCCGCGGAAGCCCAGGACGGAAACCGTCAGGACCAGGGCAAAGGCCGTTGCTAGGTAAAGCGAGCGCATGTCTCAGGCTTCCAGTTCCTGGATGTCCTTGCCGCCGATCTCCTGGAGGAAGGCCCTCGTGCCGGCGGGGTCGTAGCGCTTGTCCGCGGCCTCGATGACCACGAAGAACAGGTCGTCCAGCCCGCGCCGGATGTTTTCATACTTGAGCACCGGGTGGTACAGCTTGGAAAGCCCGTTCAGGAAAAACATCCCCCCGATCGTGGCGAACGCGGTGAAAAGGATCGTCAGCTCATACGACACCGGGAAGGCGAACAGAGGGCTGAAGAAGGGTTTGCCGCCGACCGTCAGGCGGTAATCGTACGCGTCCGTATACCAGATGAGGGACATTCCCGTGCAAAACCCCGTGATGCCCCCGGTCAGGGAGAACCTTGGAACGATGGAACGCTTCTGCCCCATCGCCTTGTCCAGCCCGTGGACGGGAAACGGCGTGATGCAGTCCCAGTCCCGGTAGCCGGCAATGCGCACCCGTTCCGCCGCCCGGTACAGGTCGGCGGTGGTCTCGAAGGTGGCTATCAGGCCGTAGGGTTGTTCTGGCATCCGGATCGGGGGTGGAAGGGTTGGGAGGGGTCAGCCGTGGTGGTCGCCGGCGTGCGGATCCGCCTGCGGAGTCACGGCCTTGAGCTCGGCGGCAGCCATCAGCGGCAGGAAGCGGATGAACAGGAGAAACAGGACGGAGAATACCCCGAAGGTCCCGAAGAAGGTGAAGATGTCCACGACCGTCGGGCTGAGGTAGCCCCAGCTCGAGGGGAGGAAGTCGCGGGTAAGGGAGGTGCAGATGATGACGAACCGCTCAAACCACATTCCGAGGTTCACGAAGAGCGAGAGCACCCACACGAGGGTCGTGTTCCGGCGCACGGACTTGAACCAGAACAGCTGCGGGGTGATCACGTTGCAGCTCACCATGATCCAGTAGGCCCATGCGTAGGGTCCGAAGGCGCGGTTGATGAAGGTGAATCCCTCGTAGGGATTGGCGCCGTACCACGCGATGAAGAACTCCATCGCGTACGCGTAGCCCACCATGCTGCCCGTCGCCAAGGTGATCTTGCACATGCAGTCGATGTGGTACTGCGTGATCAGGTCCTCGAGCTTGTAGACGGCGCGCAGCGGCAGCATCAGCGTGAGCACCATCCCGAAGCCGGAGAAAATTGCGCCCGCGACGAAATAGGGGGGGAAGATCGTCGTGTGCCACCCCGGGATCAGGGAAACCGCGAAGTCAAAGGACACGATCGTGTGCACGGAGAGCACGAGCGGGGTCGAGATGCCGGCGAGGATCAGGTAGGCCATCTCGTAGTTGCTCCACGCCCGGGCCGAGCCCCGCCAACCCATGGCGAAGAATCCATAGATCCTGGCCCGCATGTTCCTGCCCGCCGCGGCGAACCGGTCGCGCAGCGTGGCGAGGTCGGGAATCATCCCCACGTACCAGAAGAGCACCGAGACCGTCCCGTACGTCGAGACCGCGAACACGTCCCACTCGAGGGGCGAGCGGAAATTCTGCCAGATGTAGTTGGAGTTGGGCAGGGGAAAAAGGAACCACGCGTACCACACGCGGCCCACGTGGAACACGGGGAAGATGCCTGCGCAGACCACGGCGAAGATCGTCATCGCCTCGGCCGCCCGGTTGATCGAGGTGCGCCATTTCTGGCGCAGGAGGCACAGGATTGCGGAAATCAGGGTGCCCGCGTGCCCGATGCCGATCCAGAAGACGAAGTTGACGATCGGCCATCCCCAGTTGACCGGGTTGCGGTGGCCCCAGACGCCGATCCCGGTGGAAACGAGGTAGATCAGCCCCGCGACCGTGAAGGAAGCGATGAAGCAGGCGACCGCGAAGCACCACCACCACCAGACAGGGGTCTTTCCCTCGACGATCCCGCAGATCTTGTCGCTGATCCAGGAAAAGCTCCTGTTGTTTTCCACCAGGGCCGGGCGCGGAAGCACGGCCGGGCTCACCTCCCGCAGGATGGCTGGGGCGGAATCTGCCAAGGCATGGTCGGAGGAGGACATTTAGCTTTTGGCCCCTTCATCAAAGCCGGGGGGCGTGGTCTTGCGGGTGCGCTCCACCCGGCTGAGCGGGAGGGCACCGTAGTCCGGCATGCGGGGATTCGGATTGCGCAGCCTGGCGAGGTAGGTTGTCCGCGGCCGTGTGTTCAGGTAGCCGAGGAGGGAATAGTCCTGGCTGCGTGCCTTGGCCTGGGAAACTGCGCTGCCGGGGTCACCGAGGTTGCCGAACACGATCGCCCCGGCCGGGCAGGCCTGCTGGCAGGCGGTCTTGATGGTGCCGTCCGGGACGACGACCTCGCCCGGCTCCCCTGCCTGGGTCATCTTCACCTTCCACTGGATCTTGCCGTTCTGGATCCGCTGCACGCAGTAGGTGCACTTTTCCATGACACCGCGCATGCGGATCGTCACCTCCGGGTTCTTCACCATCTTGACCAGCTCGGGCATGCCCTCCGGACCGAGGGGCCCGAGGTAGAGGCTGTCCAGGCTCCGCTGGTTGTAGTCAAAATAATTGAACCGGCGCACCTTGTAGGGGCAGTTGTTGGCGCAGTACCGCGTGCCGACGCAGCGGTTGTAGGCCATCACGTTCAGCCCCTCGTCGTCGTGGACGGTGGCGTTCACGGGGCAGACCATCTCGCACGGGGCCAGTTCGCACTGCTGGCAGGCGACCGGCTGCAGGGACACCTGCGGATCCTCCGGGATCTCCTTGTTTCCGGCGCCCCCGAAGGCCGCCGCGTCGGCCTGGCCGTCGGAGTAGTAACGGTCGATGCGGATCCAGTGCATCGCGCGCCCGCGGAGCACCTGGTCGCGCCCGACGATGGGAATGTTGTTCTCGGCCTGGCACGCTACGACGCAGGCGTTGCACCCGAAGCAGGTGTTCAGGTCGATGCTCATCCCCCATTGGTGCACCCCGTCGAAATGCGGGGTGTTGTAGAGCGAGTTGCCGCGCGGGATGAGCGTGGACTGCTCGGCGAGCGTCATCTTCGAGCCCTCCTCACCCAGCGTGGGCGGCGTCTCGGCCTCCATGCCGATCTCGCGCACGAACGCCGGGTTGGCCTGGTATTCGTCCAAGTTGGCCTCCCGGACGAGGTCGCGCCCCTCCATGGACCAGTGCTCCTGGAGGTCGGGCAACTGCGCCCTCTCCCCGGTCACCTCGATGGTCGCACCGGTCGCCACATGGGGCGCCCCCGCCGTCCGCACGGAGTAGGCGTTGAAACCGGATCCCCGGCCGACGTGGCCTGTGGCAGAGCGTCCGTACCCGAGCGGCAGGAAGACCGTGTAGTTGGAAAGCCCCGGCTGGATGTGGGCCGGCCCCCGGACCGTCCGGCCTCCGAGGGTCACCTCGACGATGTGGGCCGTTTCCTTTCCCTTGATCCAGTCCTGATCCTCCTTACGCGCCACCTGGAGAAGGGACGGCTTTGGCTCGATGCCGAGCTCCGCGGCGAGCCTCGGGCTGATCAGGATGGCATTTTCCCACGCGAGCTTGGTGATCGGGTCCGGGCACTCCTGGAGCCATCCGTTGTTGACGAAGCGGCCGTCGTCCATCTTGCCGTCCACCACAAAGCGGACCTCGAGGTTCCCCCGGGCGGGCGCCCCGGCCTTGGGCAGCGCGGCGAGCATCCTGGCGACTCCCGAGGGGTCGAAGTCCACCGGGACCACGGGGTAGGCCGAGTCGGCGAGCAGGCCGTCGTGCAGGAACCGGCGGAAGCCCAGGGAGGAGTCGCCCCCGGAGTTTGCTGCAACCGTCTGGACGACCAGGGCGTGGGCATCGGAATACGAGTCACCTGCGATCCTTGCGAGGACCTCGATCTCCGTCATCCCGCCGAAGAGCGGAAGGATCATCGGCTGGATCGGCACGATCGTGCCGTCGAACGCGCGTGCGTCGCCCCAGGACTCGAGGTAATGGGCGGCGGCGATGTGGGTCGTGCCCGGCCCCGAGGCCGTCTCATCCAGCGAGCCGCTCAGGCGAATTACCTCGGCCACGGACTTCTGAAGCGCAGCCCAGCCAAGGTCGACCGGCGCATTGTAGGCCGGGTTGCCTCCGAGGATCACCAGCGTCTTCACCGCGCCGGCCCCGACCGCCGAGGCAAGGGAGGAAATGGAATCCGCGTCCGGGGCAGGGACCTCGACGAAGTCCACCGTCGCCCCAAGGTTGCCGAGGGCCGCGTTGATCGCGTACACAACCGCGTGCACCGCATCCGGCAGGTGCGAGCCGGCGACGACCAGGCTCTGTCCCTTGAACGCGGACAGGTCGGCGGCGCACTCGAGGATCCACTCGGGCTTCACGTCCAGTCCCTGGGCATATTGGAGGAAGCTGGCGTCACCGGTGATCCTTGCGGCGAGCGCGGCGGCAATCCCGGGCATCTGGCTGCTCGGCAGGCGGAGGCGGTGGTCCGCCATGCAGCCGGTCAGGGTCAGGCCGCTCTCGGCCATGTACAGGCGGCTCATCGTGTCGTCCTTGCCCGTCACGCGGCGTCCCGCGGCGAATTCACGGGCGTAGACCAGGCTCCCGGCCTCTGCATGAAGGAAATCGGCATCGATCGATACAATCCGGCTCGCCTTCGAAAACCGGTAGATCGGCTTCACACTCCGGCCGAACACGGCCTGGGCCACCCGGACCGGCGGCTCGTCGACCACCGGTTCAAACTCGGCCCAGATCGCCTTGGGAAACTTTTCGCGGAGCGAGCCCACCAGGCGCGCCCTCGTGGGCGAGGCGGATTCCTCTGCGAGAAAGGCTAGCCCCGCGCCCTGGGTGGCCGCGTAGCCCTGGCCGACCCTCGCCAGGACGCCGTTCACGTCGGCGGTCGTGAGCGCGACTCCGTCCCGGGAATGGCCCCGTGCGCGGTCGGGGTCATAGAGATCGAGGACCGACGCCTGGGCCTGCAGGGAGCTCACCCCACCCAGGGGACCGTATGCGGGATTTCCCTCCAGCTTGGTCGGCCTGCCCTGGTGGGTCTCGGCGAGAAGCGGGACCGCCGTTTTCCGAAGCGGCATCGAGGTCGCGTAGTACAGGGGCAGGCCGGGAATGGCGCCCTCCACGGATTTTCCAAACGGCAGGATATTGCTTTCCGGCCTGCGGCACCCGGCCAGGCCCACGCCGCCCAGCGCGAACGACGCGGCCATGATCTTGAGGAAATGGCGCCGGTCCACACCGTCGATCGAGGAAGCACCCTCCGGGAACTCCCTCTCCAGCCTTTCCCGGAACCCGGGGGCCGCAGCAAGTTCGTCCAAGCTGCGCCAGTACCTTGGTCCCGCGAGGGCCCGCTCGGAAGGGGGCGGATGGATGACCTTGCGCTTCATCGGTGGCAGCCCGAGCAGCTCTGGGGCGGTTTCACTTTCCAGTCGTGCACAAATTGGCGGCCCATCTCGAGCTGGGCATCGGGACTCGGGGCGGACCAGGCGAGGTCCGTCACCTTCGCCGTCGGGCGCAGGTGCGTCTCAGGCGCCCGGTGGCAGTCCAGGCAGAAACCCATGCTCAGCGGCTTTGCATGGGACACCGTGTCCATCTGGTCGATCCGGCCGTGGCACTCCACGCAGCTGATGCCCCGGTTGATGTGAATCGAGTGGTTGAAGTAGACAAAGTCGGGAACCTCATGGATCTGCACCCAAGGCACCGGCTCCCCCGTCTCATAGCTCTTGCGGACGATCGCGAGGTCGGCGCTGGTGGTTTTGATCTGGTTGTGGCAATTCATGCACGTCTGGGCCGTGGGCAGGTTCGCAAAACCCGACTTCTCGACGTAGGAGTGGCAGTAGCGGCAGTCCAGGCCGACTTCCCCGACGTGCTTTGCATGGCTGAACGGCACGGGCTGGATCGGAGCGTACCCCACCCGGGTATACTTCGGGGTCATGTAGTAGTCGACCCCGGCCGTGGCAACCCCCCCCACCAGGACGAGGTAGAGGAGGATCTGGAGCGGCAGCCGGTTCGCGGATTTTGGAAAA
>Ga0302320_10001505_pt1 | contig 56018 bp, 42 predicted proteins | sample Bog_T0_3_FD_202130 | JGI IMG/M metagenome (GOLD analysis project Ga0302320, IMG submission 202130) | Peat permafrost microbial communities from Stordalen Mire near Abisko, Sweden - Bog_T0_3 | ecosystem: Environmental > Terrestrial > Soil > Wetlands > Peat | place: Sweden: Abisko, Stordalen Mire...
CGGTTTCTGAGTTCATCACCTGTCCCTGAATTTCGTGTCTCACCGATGGGGTGCACTTCAGCACTGTCACCAATATTTACTCTAATCCCTCTGGTAGATCACGGATCCGTCGAAAATCGTCATGTCGACCTGGGTTTTGTCGATCGCTTCCGGGGCGATGTTCAGGATGTCGTCGGACAGCACCACCAGATCGGCGAGCTTGCCCGGCTCGATCGAGCCTTTGATTTTCTCCTGATGTTCGGCGAAGGCAGAGCCGATCGTATAGGCATGCACGGCCTCCTGCACGCTGATGCGCTGTTCTGGAACCCAACCGCCGGGATTCTTGCCGTCGAGCGTGCGCCGGGTGGCCGCGGCATAAATCCCCTTCAGCGGGTCCAAGGGCGCTACCGGCCAATCCGAACCGAAGGCCAATACCGCCCCCTGATCCAACAGCGAACGCCAGGCATAGCTGGTCCTGATGCGCTCGGGCCCCAGCGGACCCGCCGCCCAGCGGCCATCATCGATGGCGTGAAAAGGCTGCATCGAGGCGATCACGCCCAGGGGGGCGAAGCGGGCCGCGTCTCCCGGCCGCAGATGCTGGACATGTTCGATGCGGAAGCGGCGATCGGCGGGTCCATTCTGCCGCTCCGCCCGCTCGAACAGATCCAGCACGGTGTGAATGGCGCGATCGCCGATGGCGTGAATCGAGATCTGCAAACCGGCCTGATCGGCGCCGTTGATCTTGGCGAACATCTGTTCCGGATCGACCAGATCGGCAGCGGCCAGGCCGCTATTGCCGGGCTGATCGGCGAATGGCGCATCCATCCAGGCGGTCGCCGAGCCCAGCGATCCATCAGCGAAACTCTTGAGATTGCCAATTCTGAGGCGCGAACTGCCGAACGCCGCCTGCACGCCAAAGTCCGCCAGGCCTTTCCAGTCGCGCAGTGGAAAGGCGGTATAGAGTCGCACCGTCAGCGTGCCGGCATGCTCAAATTTCTGAAATTCACGAAATTTTGCCGCACCGTCCTGGTCGGTCGAGGAATCCGCCATGTTCTGCACGCTGGTGACGCCGTGCCGGGCGGCTTCGCCCATCGCCGCCGTCATCGCCGCGTCCAGTTCTCGCGCCGACCAGGGCGGCATCACCCGTTCCACCAGGCCGGTGGCGGCATCCTTGAGGATGCCGGTCGGGTTGCCGGCGCCATCGCGCTGGATTTCGCCACCGGGAACGTCTCTGGTGGTGCGATCGATGCCGGCCAATTTTAGCGCCAGCGCGTTGACCAGCACCATATGCCCGTCGGTCCGCCACACCATCACCGGATTGTCGGGCGTGACATCGTCGATCAGCTGATGGGTCGGCAGCGCCGCCGGAGTCCAGCGCTGATGATCCCAATTTCCGTTCCTGACCCAGGCGCCTTTCGGCAAAGTCTTGGCGAAGGCGCCGATGCGGCGGCGCAATTCATCGGCGCTGTCGGCGTCACCGAGGCGGACGCCGGCCAGCGACGACCCGCCATCGAGGAAATGCACATGCGAGTCGTTGAAGCCCGGCATCACGCGGCGGCCGGCCAAATCGACGACGCGACTGTGCCGTCCCTCCAGTTTGCCGATGGCGCTATCGGAGCCGACCGCCAGGATGCGGTTGCCGAGCACGGCTATCGCCTGTGCTTCGGGCTGGCTCGGGTTCTCGGTCCAGATTTTGCCATGCATCAGCAGCAGCGTGGCCGGTTGCGCCGGCGCCCGACCGGCGCCGGCCGACAGCAGAACCAGTGCGGCACCGCCGACCCATTGGCGCCACCGCACCATCTTCATCGCTTGGCGGCTTTGCGCGCCGCATAGCGGGCGTCGCGCAGAGCTTTGCGTCCATCGGCCAGGGCGACCAACGCCGCAGCAGCTGCGATCTTGGCGGCTTCATCGCTCTCCTGGTCGGCGATCGCCTGACGGGCGGCCGCTTCCTGCGCCGCCTTGCGCTCCTTGAACAAAGTCGCCTTGGCTTCGTCCTTTTCCGCCTTGCGGCGGCGGTCGCGTTCCAAGCGGGCGCTTGCCGCCGCCTGGCGAATTTCCTGACGTTCGAGAAAATCGGGGGCGGTGACGTCGACGGCGACCGACCGGCATTTTTCCAGGCGGGCCTTGCTTGCCGCAGCAGCCGCGTTCATGCGTTCGCCAAATCCGGCGACCGCTTTCGACCTGTTCTGCTTATCCGCTTTCAACATCGTCTCTCAACACCCGATCAAGGGTCGGTTCCTCCGGCGTCGGCGAAGCTGGGCCGACAATCTGCCGCGGCCGTCCCTGTGACATAACTTAATGCCGAAAATGCCGCATGCCAGTGAAGACCATCGCCAGCCCCCTCGCATCGGCGGCGGCGATGACCTCTTCGTCCCGGATCGAACCGCCTGGCTGGATCACCGCGGTGGCGCCGGCGTCGGCCGCCGCCAGCAGGCCGTCGGCGAAGGGAAAGAATGCATCCGAGGCCACCACCGAGCCGGCGACGCCGGCCTCCGGCCATCCTGCCGCTTCGGCCGCTTCGCGCGACTTCCATGCCGCGATGCGGGAAGAATCGATGCGGCTCATCTGGCCGGCGCCGATGCCGACCGTGGCGCCGCGCTTGGCATAGACGATGGCGTTCGACTTGACATGCTTGGCGACGCGAAAGGCGAACAGCAGGTCCTCCAATTCCTGAGCGCTCGGCGCACGCCGGCTTACCACCGTGAGCGCGTCGATCATGCCATTGTCACGGCTTTGCAGCAGATAGCCGCCGGCGATGCTGCGCAAGGTCATGCCGGGCGTCGTTGGGTCAGGCAGACCGTCCGTCAGCAGCAGCCGCAGGTTCTTCTTTGTCGCGAATACGGCCATGGCGTCGGCGTCGGCGCCAGGCGCGATCACCACCTCGGTGAATAGTTTGGCGATCTCCAGAGCGGTATTGCCGTCGAGCGGGCGATTGAGCGCGACGATGCCGCCGAAGGCGCTTTGCGGATCCGAGGCCAGCGCCTTGAGGTAGGCGTCCTGCATGTCGGTGCCGATGGCGACGCCGCAGGGATTGGCGTGCTTGATGATCGCCACCGCCGGCCGGTCGAATTCAGCCACCAGCTCGAAGGCGGCGTCGGTGTCGTTGATATTGTTGAAAGAGAGTTCCTTGCCCTGCAATTGGCGCGCCGTCGCCACCCCCGGCCGCGACGGTTGGGACAGATAAAGGGCGGCCAGCTGATGCGGGTTTTCGCCATAACGCAGCGTAAGCGCACGTTTTCCGCCGATTGCCAATTGGTCGGGAAAGGGCTGATTCACCTCTCGCGCGAACCATTGCGCGATGGCGGCATCATAGGCACCGGTGTGGGCGAAAGCGGCGGCCGCCAGACGACGGCGCAGTGCCGCATCGGTACTGCCGCCGCTTTGCTGCAGCGCCTGGCCGACCAGCGCATAATCCGCGGGATCGACCACCACGGTAACGTCGCGATGGTTTTTGGCGGCGCCCCGGATCAGCGCCGGGCCGCCGATGTCGATATTCTCGACACAGGCCTGGAATGGCGCACCGGCGGCGACCGTCGCGGCAAAGGGATAGAGATTGACGACGAGGAGATCGATCGGCGCGATGCCGAACGCCGCCATCGCCGCCTGGTGCTCTTCATTGTCCCGGATGGCGAGCAGGCCGCCATGGATCTTGGGATGCAGGGTCTTGACCCGACCATCCAGCATTTCCGGAAAGCCGGTATGGTCGGAGACCTCGATCACCGGGATGTCCGCTGCGCGCAGCGCCTTGGCCGAACCGCCGGTGGACAGGATCTCGACGCCCATTCTCGTCAGCAAGACGGCAAAATCGATCAGTCCGGTCTTGTTGGAGACGGAAATCAGCGCGCGACGGATGACGGGCTCGTTCATCGACGACGGATCCTGCAAAAAGCTGGGGTGAATCGGGCTGGCTTTATAGCGAACAAGTTTTCATCCCGCATCATATTCCGGCACCAGCTGGTGCAACAGGGCCATCGCCGCAGCGTGATCGCCATGACGCGTCGCTTGTTCCAGCGCGTCCATCGTCCCCCTCAATTGGTCCAGATCGCCGGCCCTGACCCGCGCTTCCAGCACGCCGTCCATCTCGGTCGGCACCGGCGCCTCGCCGTTATGGAAGATCTCTTCGAAAAGTTTTTCGCCGGGCCGCAACCCGGTAAAGGTGATTTCGATGTCGCTTCCCTGGCGCAATCCGGCCAGACGGATCATCTGACGGGCCAAATCGACGATCTTCACGGGTTCCCCCATGTCGAGCACGAAGACGCGGCCGCGATGGCGCTCCGGAAAGCGGAACCGGAAGGCGGACGCCTGCAGCACCAGTTCGACCGCTTCGCGGATCGTCATGAAATAGCGGGTCATGTCGGGATGCGTCACGGTCAGCGGTCCGCCTGCCGCCAATTGCCGCTGAAACAGGGGGACCACCGACCCGGTCGACCCCAGCACATTGCCGAACCGTACGGTAATGAAACTGGGTCCGTCTTCGGCGGCGAGGTCGAGCGCCTGACAATAGGCTTCGGCGACCCGCTTGCCGGCCCCCATCACATTGGTCGGATTGACCGCCTTATCGGTCGAAATCAGCACCATCAGCCGCACGCCGGCGCGGGCGCAGGCGTCGGCGACCAGGCGGGTGCCCACCGCATTGGTCAGCAGCCCCTCCAGCGGGTTGGCCTCGACGATCGGCACATGCTTCAAAGCGGCGGCATGGAAGACCAGTTCGGGCCGCACGCCGTCAATGATCTCGGCCAGCCGTCGCGCATCCCGAATATCGGCAATCACGGCCTGGCGGGCGAGGCCGGGATGAGACTCGGCCAGTTCGAGATCGATCGTATAGAGCGCGTATTCACTGTTTTCCAGCAAAGTCAGTGCGGCCGGTCCGTCGGCCGCGATCTGCCGAACCAATTCGCCGCCGATGCTGCCGCCGGCGCCGGTCACCAGCACATGGCGCCCTTGAATCAGAGACTTCATGGCGTCGCGGTCGAGAACCGCCTGGGCCCGGCCCAGCAAATCCTCGACCGCAATCGGCGTGATCTCCAGCTGATCGGTGACCCCCGCCTTGAGGTCGGTCAGACGCGGCAAACGGGCCAGGCTCAACCCCAAGGCGTCGGCCTGGTCGAGCAGCTGGCGCATCGCCGCGCCGGACAGACTGTCCTCGGTGACAATCACGCGTTCGGGGGCCTGTCCGGCACGCTTGAGTCCGGTCACCACCTCGTCCAATTGGTCGAGCCGGCCCAGCACCGGGACGCCATGAATGTCGCGACCGACGCGGGACGATTTGCGCGCCAACAAGCCGAGCGCGCGATAGCGCGCGTCGCCATGCCGGCTGGCGCGCAGGAACAATTCGGCGCCGTCGCCGTCGCCGGCCAGCAATACCGGAATCGCTCGCATCTCGGGCGTGACCGATGGGGCGCGGCGATCGCGCAGAATACGGTACAGGAATCGCGGGCCGCCCAGCAGCGCCAGCAGCACGAACCAATTGATCAGCAACAGCGAGCGCGGCAGGTCGGCGGCGCGCGTCAGCAGGAACAGCACCGGCAGAAAGACAAGCAGGATCAGCGTCACGGCGCGTACCAGGGCCAGCAGATCCTGAACCGAGACATAGCGCCACAAGCCGCGATAAAGCCGCTGGCTGAGCAGTACCGGTGCCGCCACCAGGGCGAACAAAGCTGCCGCCGTAGCAAGACGCGCCGCATCCCAGGTCAGCCACAGGCTGTCGCCCATGCGCAGCCAGATCGATAGCACAAAGGACAAGGGCGCCATCGCCAAGTCATGGAGAAAGGCGAAATAGCCGCGATGCAGGCGAAATCGGAAAAGGCCGGGAGAATTCATTACCAAGCAGCCTAGTCTAATCGACCCGGAGCGGCAAACCTTGACGACAAGCCGGCGCTGCTCCTATACAAAATTCGCTGTCGCGACAGTCCCGTTTTCCGCCGCCAACCGACCCATCGTCCGTCGGGAGAAGGTTATCACCCTGTTTTTGCAGCATTGTGCCGAGACACTCAAGGATCCCGTCCTGCGTCGCTGGCGCTGGCAGCGCCTGTTGCACCGCACCGCGCCGCCGCAGACGCCGCCGCCGGTGCGTCCCGGCGACGCTGCCGCGCTGGGGTGCCCGCTTTATGTCGACGCGCTGGCATGCGGCGACGAACCGGCGGCGGCGCGGGGATTACGCTTGCTATTCAACGCTGCCCTGGACGGCATTGGCGAGTCGGGCATCACCCGAGAAGGATCCAGTCTGCGGCAGCGCCAGCTGGCCGGGCTTTATGTCACGGCCTGGCTGGCGGCGCGGCGCGCCGGTCGTACCGAGCAGCGTCGCCTGGCAGCCATCGCCGACGCCGTGCTGGCGGCGCTCGCCGCTATCACGCTGGCCGGCGGCCTGCCGGAAATCGGCGCATCGCCCGGTCCCCCCGAGTCAGGGCTCGACCGGCTGAGCACGGAAGACAGGCTGGCCTTGGCCGAGCTTCGGCGTCACTGTCATCTCGATGATTTGGAATTGCTGCGCCAAGATGGCTGGCTGCGTCTCGATCGGGGCCCCTGGTCCGGCCTCTGGCATTGCCCGCCGGGCGGCTGGCCGGCAGAGGGCGGGCTGGCCCACCACGACCTTGGCGCGGCAGAGTTGCATTGGCAGGGTGCGCCGCTGTTCGTCGATCCTGGCGCACCGGCCGAGCAAGACAAGGATCAGGCGGCGCGGGCAGCGGCTGCGACCGGGCATGGCGGGCTGTCGCTCGACGGGCTCGCCCCCTATCCCGACAGCCGGCCCTGCTATGACGCCGCATTTCGCCGCCGAATCGCCGGTCCCCCTCCCGAGCTGCGCACCAGCGCCGAAGGCGTGCGGCTCAGCATGGACGGTTTTGGCCGGATCGGCGGGCATATTCAGGTCGAGCGTCATTGGCACCTCAAGCCAGACGGATTGTACTTAGACGATCTGGTGTTGGGGACGGGTCAGCCCCGCATCGAGCGGCGGCTCTTCACACCTTGGACCGTGCGACGCGATGGCGAGGCCCTGCTGCTCAGCCGCGACCGGCAGGTTTTGCGCCTGTCCGGCGAATTCGCCGCCACCTTGCAGCCCGCCCGCCAATGGCGCGAGAATGGGGTCGAGAGCGCGCTGACCCAGATCTGCTTCACCCAATCGGTCAATCTGCCCTGGCGCGGCGCCCTGGTCTTGCACAGCGAGACATGAGCTGGCGGCTGGATCTCTGCGCCTTCGCGCTCACTTTGCCGACCGCCTGGACGACGGTCGGCCATGTGCGGCGCTGGCTCGAACGGCGGCAGATCCTCGACCACCCCAATGAACGTTCCAGCCATCTTCAGCCGACGCCGCGCGGCGGCGGGCTGGCAGTAACGCCGGTCGTTCTGCTGGGCTGGTTGGTCCTGGTGGGCATCGGTGCGGCGGCGCCCGGCAGCTTTGTGGTGATGGTTGCCGCTGCCCTGTTGCTGGCGCTGTCCTGGCGCGACGACCGCGTCGGCCTGTCGGCGCGCACGCGGTTGATCGTGCAGGCGTTGGCGGTGACGGCCGGTCTTTGGGCGATGCCGGCGGGACAATCGCTGTTTCACGGCGGGCTGCCGGTATGGGCCGACCGGACATTAGCCGGGCTGGCCTGGCTATGGTTTCTCAACCTCTATAATTTCATGGACGGGATCGATGGCATGACCGGCGTCGAAACCGCCTGCCTGGCGGCGGGATTGATGCTGGTGAGCGACGCCGCACCGCAGGCCGCCGTCCTGGGCGCTGCCGCGCTCGCTTTCCTGGCCTGGAATTGGTCGCCGGCGCGCATCTTTCTCGGCGATGCCGGCAGCATTCCGCTCGGCTATCTGACGGGCTGGCTGCTGTTGCGCCTGGCCGATCAGGGGCATTTGGCAGCGGCGCTGATCTTGCCCGCTTTTTACCTGGCCGACGCCAGCCTGACGCTGACCCGTCGTGCGTTGCGACGGGAACCGGTGTGGCAGGCGCACCGCCAGCACTTCTATCAGCGCGCGGCGGCGGTCGTCGGCCACGCCCGGGTCAGCGCCACCATTCTGGCCGCCGATCTCGGTCTGATCGCGCTCGCGCTGTGGTCGATGACATGGCCGGTCCCTGCCTTGGCGGCGGCGGCGGCCCTGACCGCCGGCCTGCTGTGGCGGCTCAGCCGGATGGCGGGCGGCTAGCCGCAACTTTCACGCCAAATGACCGGTGGCGAGCGCGCGGAGATGGTGCCCGGCGACCACCAGTGTAGCGAGATCGACGGCGCCGTTGCTGCGCATCTCGCCCAGCAGCCGTTCGATGCGGTCGACCGCCGTGCGGCGCTGCAGGCTCCAGGCCGCCAGTGCTTCATCGGCCGGCATATCGGCCGGAAAGGCACAGACGATATTGGCGGTCAGCGTGCCTTGATGGACGTAAAGGTCGTCGATCACGGCGTCGATCGCCAAACGCTGCCAGGGTCCGCCCTCCGGCAGTTGGTCGGCACTGGCGCGCAGCCAGCCCAGACCGAAACGCTGCGATACCCGGAAATAAAATTGTGCCACCCGCTCCACCGTCAGATCGATACGCTTGGCGATGGTGGAGATGTCACCGGCAGCGACCAGCAGGATCATCCCCGCCACCTTTCGCGCCAGCGCTTCGGAAACGCCTTGGTTGATATAATCGTCGGCGCGCAGCTCGACCATCGCCAGCGCCTGCGACGACATAAAGCTTTCCGGATGATGACGCAGATGCTCGATGGCGGGCGCCAGGGCAGACTTAAGCCGGCCCATATCGAGCGGCCGAGCCGCATGCGTCAAGATCCAGGCGACACCGCGATCAATCAGTCGATTGCCTTCGCTCAGCATGGTGACCTGCACCGACGCCGGCACCGTGCCGTCCAAGCCTTCGATGCTGTCCCACAGCGCGCGCAGATTGAAACTGTCGCGCACCACCAGATAGGCGCGCACTACCTCTTCCGGCGTGGCGCCGAAACGCTCGACCATGCGATAGACAAAACTGCCGCCGATGCGGTTGACCATGCTGTTGACCGCCACGGTGGCGATGATTTCCCGCTTCAAGCGATGGCGATCCATTCGCGGACGCCACTCCTTCTTGTGCAATTCCTTGGGGAAATAGCGCACCAGATCGTCGAGCAGAGCGGGATCGTCGGGCAGGCTGGAGGCCAGTACTTCCTCATACAGCCAGAGCTTGCTGTAGGCCAGCAGCACCGACAATTCGGGCCGGGTCAGGGCGGTGCCGCCCTGCAGCCGGCGCCGCAATTCTTCGTCGTTGGGCAGGAACTCGACGCTACGATTGAGCCGGCCGCTGTCCTCCAGCATGTGCATGAAACGAATCTGCTGCTGCGCCAAAGTGTTGGCCTGCGACTGGAACAGCGACAATGCCTGGGTCTGCAGGTAATTGTCGCGCAGCACCAGTTGGCCGACCTGATCGGTCATCTTGACCAACAGATCATTGCGTTGCTTCACGGTCATATCGCCCTCGGCCACGGTGGCGTCGAGCAGGATCTTGATATTGACCTCGTGGTCCGAACAATCGACACCGGCCGAATTGTCGATGGCATCGGTGTTGAGGCGCACGCCGGTCAGCGCCGCCTCGACCCGGCCGCGCTGGGTCATGGCCAGATTGGCGCCTTCGCCGACCACTTTGCACCGCAGTTCGCAGCCATTCACCCGCACGGCTTCGTTGGCGCGGTCGCCGACCTCGCCATGACTTTCGGCTTCGGCTTTGACGTAGGTGCCGATCCCGCCGAACCACAGCAGATCGACCTCGACAGTCAGCAGATGGCGGATCAAATCGGCGGGAGACAGGGGTGACATCGGCAGCCCCAGGCGATCGCACGCTTGGGGTGACAGCGTGATAAGCTTGGCGTCGCGCGGATAGATGCCGCCGCCGGGAGACAGCAGGGTCACCTGGTAGTCGGCCCAGCTCGAGCGCGGCAAGTCGAACAGACGCTGGCGCTCGGCGAAGGAAGCGGCGGCGTCGGGGTCGGGGTCGATAAAGAGGTGACGATGATCGAACGCCGCCAGCAGCCGGATATGCTGTGAGCGCAGCATTCCATTGCCGAATACGTCACCCGACATGTCGCCGACCCCGATCACGGTAAAATCTTCCTTCGCCTCACGGCCGATTTCGCGGAAATGCCGTTCGACCGATTCCCAGGCGCCGCGGGCGGTAATCGCCATCACCTTGTGGTCGTAGCCTTGGCTGCCGCCGGAGGCGAAGGCATCGCCCAGCCAAAAACGATAGTCGGCGGACACGCCGTTGGCGATGTCGGAGAATGTCGCGGTGCCTTTGTCGGCCGCAACGACGAGATAGGGATCATCCCCGTCGCGCCGGACCACCAAAGGCGGCGCCACCAGTTCACCGCCCAGCAGATTGTCGGTGAGATCGAGGAGACCACGCATCAGCGTCTGATAGCAGGCGATCCCCTCCTGTTGCAGCGCTTCGCGCCCGCCCGACAGCGGCGGCCGCTTGACGACGAATCCGCCTTTGGAGCCAACCGGCACGATGACGGCATTCTTGACGATCTGCGCCTTCATCAGCCCGAGTATTTCGGTGCGGAAATCCTCCGGCCGGTCGGACCAGCGGATGCCGCCGCGTGCCACCTTGCCGCCGCGCAGATGGATACCCTCCATGCGCGGCGAATAGACGTAGATTTCTACCATCGGCCGCGGCAATGGCAGTCCCTGCACGTTACGGCTATCGAATTTGATGGAGAGATAGGCTTTGTGGCTGCCATCCGGGCCGCGCTGAAAGTAATTCGTGCGCAAAGTACTGTCGATCAGATTGAGGAAGCGACGCAAAATGCGGTCCTCGTCGGCGCTGGCAACCGCATCGAGGGCAGTCTCGATTTTGGCCGTCACGTTGTCATCCCCGCCATCGCCAGCCGGATCGAAGCGCGCTTCGAACAGTGCAATCAACAGGCGGGCGATACCAGGATTGGCCACCACGCTCTTTTCGGTGTAGGCCTGACTGAAGGTCGAGCCAGCCTGCCGCAGATATTTGGCATAGGCGCGCAGCACCACCACCTGGCGCCAGCCAAGGCCGGCGCTCAGCATCAAGCGATTGAGGCTGTCATCCTCGGCTTCGCGATTCCACAGCGCGCGGAAGCCGTCCTCAAGTCGGTCCCGCGCCGCTTCTACGTCGAACTCCAGCCCGTCCAGCGTGGCCATCGCGAAATCATGGATCCAGACCACGTCGTTCGGACCCTTGCGCAATTCATGCGGCAACTCGGAAATAACGCGAAAGCCCATATGCTCGAACAGAGGCAGCACATCGGACAGTGCCACCGGCTGACTCTGATGATAGAGCTTGAACGAGACTTCATTGTCACCGGCGGTCAGCGGGCGGTGCAGATGGACGGCGACGCCCGCCGCCAGCTTGGCCAATTGCAGAATATCGGCCAGTGCCGCACGCGGTGTTTCGACTTCGCGGTAGGAGGCCGGGAATTGGTTGCCCCACCGCCGATAAAGCGCCAGCCCGCGCTCTTCGCCATGCGCTTCCAGCAGCACCTCGCGCAGCCGGTCGGCCCAGGAGCGCGCCGCCTCGGCCAATTGCCGCTCGAGATCGGCCGGATCGGGTGTTTTGAGCGGCGCTCCTTTGCGGCGCACGATGAAATGCAAGCGCGCCAACGGGCTGTCCGCCACCTGGGCGAACCAGGCAAACACGCTGCCGCCGAAGGCGTCCTCCAGCACTTCCTGCCAGCGCCGCCGCAATCGCGTGTCGTAACGATCGCGGGGAACGTAGGCCAGCGCGGAAATGAAGCGGGCCAGATCGTCCTCGCGCAGGAACAGTGCCACCTGCTGGCGTTCCTGCAGTCGCAGGATGCCAAGCGCGATGGTGTAGAGCAGGTCCTCGCTGGCTTGCAGCAGTTCGTCGCGCGGGTAATTTTCGAGAATTGCCAGAAGCGACTTACCGTCATGGCTGTCGGCGGCGAAACCGGCCCGCGCGATCACCCGGTTGACCTTGTGGCGCAGCACCGGAATCAGCAGGGTACTGAGACTGTAGGCGGAATGGCCGTACAGCCCGGCGATCGCCAGCATGCCGGTCACCTTGCCGGCGGCGTCGAAGCGCTTGATGCCGATGACATCGAGCTGTACGGCGCGATGCACGGAGGAGAGGCGGTCGCCTTTGGTGATGAGCAAAAGCTGCGGCCGCAAGAACACCTCGATCTCGGGCCCGGCGGTCAGGCCGTGATGCTCGGAATCGAACAGACCGAGTGACAGATCGCGCAACAGGCCGAGATTGCTGTCAGGCTCGACCTCGACATGATCCTGGCCGGCGGCGAAGCTCAGCGCGCGCATGCCGAGAAAAGTAAAGTTGTTGTCGCACAGCCAGCCAAGAAACGCGCTGGCTTCTTTGGCGTCGCCGGCTTCGCGCGGTATCGCAGCAGCGGCCAACTGTGCCATCGCGGCGCGCGCCCGGGCTTGCATTTTAGGCCAGTCCTCGACGGCGGCACGCACCTCGGCCAGCACCGCTTCGAGGTCCCGGGCCAGCGCGCCGGGCTCCTGCACCGCAGCAAGACGGTCGATCTCGATCTGCATGATGCTTTCGCCGGGCGCATCCGGGCCCGCTTCGGCAGCGATATCGACCAGTTTGCCGTCGCCCTGGCGCCGCACCTGCAGCACCGGGTGCAGCAACAGATGAATGCCGATATCGCGTTTTTGCAGCGCGGCCGACAGGCTGTCGACCAGAAACGGCATGTCGTCATTGACGATCTCGATCACGCCATGTTCGCAATCCCATCCGCTGTCCTCATAGCGCGGCTGGTAGACGCGCAGCTTGGCGACGCCGGGCGGGCGCTCGGCGATGAAGCGGGCAAGCGCCGCCGCCGCGCCGAACAGCGTTTCCGCATCGCGTTTAAGGACGTCCTCGGGCGCCACATTGGCATAGCTGGCCGAGATCAAGCGCTCGACGATGGCTTGCTGCGCGGGCGGCAAGCGGGCGCGAGCGATCTCGACCGCCTGCCCGATCAGGCGCTGTTTGAGTGCATCGACAGGCTCAGCCATGCGATGTTTCCTTTCCTGGCAGGCGCTTTTTCGTACCCTATTATATCAGAAGCAATTTTTTGATCAGGACATCCTGCAATTTGGCATGGGAAATCCTGTCGACTACACCCATGACGATCTGCTTGGCGATGTCCGGTCCCTTTTTGGCGTCGACGAAGGCTTCCCAACTGTAATTGGAAAATTCTTCCTGCAGGGCGGCCATGATGGGCTTCTTGGCCGATCGGGCCAACCCCAGGTTTTCCTCGTCCTTGGGCAACAGCCAGACTTCGAGGTCAAGCGCACGGAACTGGCGATTGCGCTCCTCCATCACGGTCATGTGCAGATGCGGCAAAGCAAGATAATTGCCGGGCGCCTTGGCGATGAATTGATTGGGCGGCGGAACCGGTTCTTCGGGCTTTTTGTCTTTGCCCAAGACCGGCAGCGCCGACAAAATCATCGGCACCAGCAGAAGCGTGGAAACAATGCGGCGCCTGGTCATCAGCGTCCCCTAAAGCAGCTTTCGACATATCAAAATAGGCTAGTTCGGCGCACACGCCAATACTCGCCTAAGTAATATTTGACATTTTTTTTGGAAAGCCGGTGTATATTGACAAAATTGATGTTAATTGTTGGAAAAATCAAGGACCCTGCAATGACCGCCCGGCTGAAATTATTCCACCTCTGGGTAATGGGTGCCCCTCACCGCGCTTCACCCACCTCGCACCGATCCCGGGTTCAGGTGAGCAGCGCGCGTCGGACCCTGGTATTGCGCGCGGCAATCCTGCTTGGCGTGGTCCTGACGGTACCGGTGGAGGCCAAGGATATCAAGCTGGGGGGCGGCGACAAGGCGCACTCTTTGGTGGTCGAACTGCCGACCATTGCCGTGGCGATCCGTGCCGACGATGGCGGCTGGAAGCACATCAAGATCGATGCCTGGCTGCAATCCAAGGACGTAGCCACCGCCAAAAAATTGGAGGCCGTAAAAAATACCATCATCGCCAAGGCAGATCGCGAGTTTCCCAATCATAATTTCGAAACCCTGAAATCGCCGCAGACGGGCGCACAGGATGCAAAACGTGCCATCCGCGCTGCCGCCGAAGCCAGTCTTGGACAAAAATGGGACGGCGAAGTCCTGATCCACAACATGCTGATCTATTAAGAAATCCGGACTGGACGCGTTTTTCATTGTTCCGGCAAGGGCGCTCGCTATACTCCGGCCGCATTTCCGTTCCCGGAGGATTGGATGGTGGACAGCGCATTCGACGTTGCCGCTGTAGGCAACGCCATCGTCGATGTGATGGTCCATGTCGATGAAAAGTTGCTGGCGGCACTTGGCCTGAAAAAGGGCGTGATGACCCTGATCGATGCCGAGACCGCCGATCGGTTGTATGACCGCCTGCCGCCCGCGATCGAATGTTCGGGCGGTTCGGCCGCCAACACCACGTCCGGCGTGGCCAGCCTGGGTGGCAAGGCGGCCTTCATCGGCTTGGTCAAGGACGACCAATTGGGCGCGGTATTCCGCCATGATCTTGCCAGCCAGGGCGTAGCCTTCCCGACCCGGCCGGCGCAGGCTGGCGCGCCGACCGCCCGCTGCCTGGTACTGGTCACGCCCGACGCCCAGCGCACCATGCAGACCTATCTCGGCGCCTGCGTCGAATTGGGCCCCGACGACATCGACGACGATGTGATCGACCAGGCGCGGATCACCTATCTGGAGGGCTATCTGTGGGATCCGCCTGCCGCCAAGCTGGCGCTGCGGCATGCCGCCATCCGTGCCCGTGCGGCCGGCCGCAAGGTCGCCTTGTCGCTGTCCGACCCGTTTTGCGTCGAACGCCATCGCGACGAATTTCTTGACCTGATCGCCCGGCATGTCGACATCTTGTTTGCCAATCAGGCCGAGATCACCACGCTGTACCGCACCAGTCTCGACGACGCGGTGCGGCGGCTCAAGAGCAGCGTCGGGATTGCCGCGGTGACCCGCGGTGCGCAGGGTTCGCTGGCGATCAAGGGCGAGCAAGTGGTCAGCGTCACCGCCGCGCCGCCCAACCAACTCGTCGACACCACCGGCGCCGGCGACCTTTACGCCGCGGGTTTTCTTTTCGGATTGACGCGTGGCGACGACGGTTTGGACCTTGGCAACTGTGCACAACTCGGCAGCCTGTGCGCCACCGAGGTGATAAGCCATATGGGTCCGCGCCCGGCCATCCGTCTGGCGCAGCTATTGACCGAGCCCATTCTCTAACCGGTGTACCGCAGATGAATCTTCGCAATATCGCCATCATCGCCCATGTCGATCATGGCAAGACCACCCTGGTCGACGCCATGCTGCGTCAATCGGGCACCTTCCGCGGCAACCAGCAGGTCGCCGAGCGGGTGATGGATTCGGGAGATCTGGAAAAGGAACGCGGCATCACCATTCTCGCCAAATGCACATCGGTGGTGTGGAAGGATACCCGTATTAACATCGTCGACACGCCGGGGCACGCCGATTTCGGCGGCGAAGTCGAACGCATTCTGTCGATGGTGGACGGCGTCGTGGTGCTGGTCGATGCCGCCGAGGGACCGATGCCGCAGACCAAATTCGTCACCGGCAAGGCGCTGGCATTGGGGTTGCGGCCGATCGTCGTGATCAACAAGGTCGACCGCGGCGACGCCCGGCCGCATCAGGTGCATGACGAGGTGTTCGATTTGTTCGCCGCACTCGACGCCAGCGACGACCAGCTCGACTTCCCCACTTTGTTCGCCGTCGGCCGAGATGGCTGGGCCGACGACAGTCTGGAGGGGCCGCGCCAGGATCTTGCCGCCCTGTTCGATCTGGTGGTCAGCCATGTTCCGCCGCCATCGAGCGATATCGCCGCGCCCTTCACCATGCTCGCCACCACCTTGGAGGCCGATCCCTATCTCGGCCGGGTGCTGACCGGCCGCATCCACACCGGCGTCGTCAAACTCAATCAGATGGTCAAGTCGCTGTCGAGCGACAATACGGTGATCGAGCAGTTCCGTGTCAGCAAGGTGCTGGCCTATCGCGGAATCGAACGGGTGGCTCTGGACCAGGCCGATGCCGGCGATATCGTCGCCCTGGCCGGCATGAGCAAGACCACCGTCGCCGACACCATCTGCGCAGCCGAGGTCAGCGAATCGCTGCATGCCCAGCCGATCGACCCGCCGACCTTGTCGATGACCTTTGCCGTCAATGACAGTCCGCTGGCCGGTCAGGAAGGCGACAAGGTCACCAGCCGAGTCATCGGCGCCCGTCTGATGCGCGAGGCGGAGAGCAACGTCGCCATCAAAGTCACCGAAGCCGATAGCCGCGACGCCTTCGAAGTCGCCGGACGCGGCGAGCTGCAGCTTGGCGTGCTGATCGAGCAGATGCGTCGCGAGGGATTCGAACTGTCGATCTCGCGGCCCCGCGTGCTGTTCAAGACCGACGAAGCCACGGGCGAACGGCTGGAACCGATCGAGGATGTGGTGGTCGACGTAGACGAGGAATATTCGGGCGTGGTGGTTGACAAGATGAGCCAGCGCAAGGCGGAAATGACCGGCATGAGACCGTCAGGCGGCGGCAAGCTGCGGCTGACTTTTCTGGCGCCCTCGCGCGGCCTGATCGGCTATCACGGCGAATTCCTCACCGACACCCGCGGCACCGGATTGATGAACCGCATGTTCCACGGCTATGCCGCCTATAAGGGGCCGATCGAAGGTCGCCGCAACGGCGTGCTGATCTCCAACGGCGCCGGTGAAACCGTGGCCTATGGCCTCTGGTATCTGGAGGAACGCGGACCGCTTTTCCTTGGCTCGGGCGTCAGGGTCTATGAGGGCATGATCATCGGCGAGCATAGCCGCGGCAATGATCTCGAGGTCAATCCGCTCAAGGCCAAGCAGCTGACCAATATCCGTACCACCAGCAAGGACGAGGCGGTCAGGCTGACCCCGCCACGGCGGATGAGCCTGGAACAGGCGATCGCCTATATCGAGGACGACGAACTGGTCGAAGTGACGCCGAAAAGCATCCGCCTCAGAAAGCGCTATCTCGACGCCAACACCAGGAAGCGTCAATCGCGCCAGAAGGAAGGCGCGTAGTCGCCAATGTCGGACTGGCTGGGGTCGCTGGCGGTCTATCGGGATCGCCGACAGCTGACCATTGTTCTGCAGGGATTCTCGAGCGGGCTGCCGCTGCTGCTGGTCTATTCGACGCTGTCGGCGCGGCTGGCCCAGGCCGGCATCCATCGCAGCGAGATCGGGCTGCTGCTGCTGGCGCAATTGCCGTACAGCTTCAAATTTCTGTGGGCGCCGATCTTCGATCGGGTGCCGCCGCCCTTGCGGCTGGGCCAGCGGCGCGGCTGGGCGATCCTGCTGCAGGCGGCGCTGATGGTGGCGATGATCGCGATGGGCGGCATCGACCCCACCCTTCATCTCGGGATCCTGGCGGCGCTGGCGGTGCTGGTGTCGTTGCTGTCGGCCAGCCAGGACATCGTCATCGACGCCTTTCGCATCGAATTGCTGCCGCCGGAGGGCCAGGGCGCCGGCGCCGCGGTGACCCAGGCCGGCTATCGGGTCGCCATGCTGACCGCCGGCGCCGGCGCCCTGGCGATCGCCAGTCTGGCCGGCTGGTTCTGGGCCTATGCCGTCATGGGGCTGCTGATGGTGGTGGGCATGGTCAGTTTCCTGGCGGTCGCCGAGCCGGCGGCGCGGCCGCGGGCGGAAACGCTGCAGCGCGAAAAGCTGGCCGCCGATTATCTGGGCCGCAATCCGCAGCTGCGCGGCCGGTGGGCGGCATTGCTGGCGTCATTGCATGGCGCCATCGTTTGCCCCTTTCTCGATTTCATGGCGCGACCGGGCTGGCTGGCGATCCTGCTGTTCATTCCGCTCTACAAGCTGGGCGAGGCGATGGCCGGCGCCATGTCGAAACCGTTCTACATCGATCTCGGCTTCTCGCTCGGCGAAATCGCTGCGATGAGCAGTGTGGTCGCTTTCGTCACGACCATACTGGGCGGGCTGATCGGCGGCGGCATCGTCGCCCGTTATGGCGTGCTGCGCGCGCTGCTGGCCTGCGGACTCGCCCAGTCGCTCGGCAATCTGTTCTATATCCTGCTGGCGGCGGCCGGACATCGCCCGGCGATGCTGGCTCTGTCGGCGGCGGCCGAGGATCTCACCGGCGGCATGGCCGGCACCGCCCTGATCGCCTTTCTGTCGCGCCTGACCCGCGCACCCTATACCGCCACTCAATATGCGCTGCTGGCGTCGCTGATGGTGGTCGGGCGCAGCCTGTTCACCGCCTCGGGCGGCGCCCTGTCGCTGTGGCTGGGCTGGCCGTCGTTTTTCCTGGCGACCACCGTCATCACCCTGCCGTCTCTGATTCTGCTGGTTTGGATGGGCAGGCGCTGGCCGCGGAATTTTGCCGCCACGTGACGAGACCCCGCCGATCGGCTATGCTGCGCCGCACAGGGCAGGAAAGAACAGGCGCATGAACCTCAAGAAGATCCCGATCGGCAAGAATCCGCCCACCGACATCAATGTGGTCGTCGAAATCGCGCTGGGCAGCGATCCGATCAAATATGAGGTCGACAAGGACTCGGGCGCCCTGTTCGTCGACCGCTTTTTGCACACCGCGATGTATTACCCGGTCAATTACGGTTTCGTGCCGCACACTTTGTCCGACGATGGCGACCCGGTCGACGTGATGGTGGTTGGCCGGCACGGCGTCAATGTCGGCGCCGTGCTGCGGTCGCGCCCGATCGGCGTGCTGCTGATGGAAGACGAAAGCGGCCAGGACGAAAAAATTCTGGCGGTGCCGCATTCCAAACTGCACCCGTTTTACGACGAGGTGCAAATCTATAGCGACCTGCCCACCATCCTGCTGCAGCAGATCGAGCATTTCTTCGCGCACTACAAGGACCTCGAACCTGGCAAATGGGTCAAGGTGGCCGGTTGGGGGGACCAAGCGGTGGCCGAAGCTCTGATCCTGGCGGGCATCGAGCGTGCCACGCGCAAAAAGAAGAAGGCAAAATAGCGGGTTCCGCGCGACGCCTAGTACTCCGTTTCCGAAATTCGAACTTCAAAAACGCACCCCCTAATACTTCCCTCACGCCACCGGCAGATAGACCGTAAATCGGGTGCCCTGGCCCAACTCGCTTTCGATCACCAGAGCGCCGCGATGGCGGTTCACCACATGCTTGACGATCGCCAGACCCAGCCCGGTGCCGCCCAGGCGGCGGGAGCGGGCGGTATCGACGCGAAAAAATCGCTCGGTCAGACGCGGCAGATGTTCGCGGGCAATGCCTTCGCCGTGATCCGTCACGCTCACCATCGCCGCCGGACGGGTACGGTCGGCCATGGCGGCGGGGTGCTGGGTGGTCACAGTGCCGGTGACTTCGACATCGGTGCCGTCGCGGCCATATTTGATGGCGTTGTCGAGCAGATTCTGAAAAATCTGGGTGAGTTCGTCCTCCTGGCCCATCACCGGCGGCAGGTCGGCGGCAAGATCGAGGGTGATCCGCATTTGCTTCTCGGCGGCCTGCAGCTCGAGCGCGGTGGCAACCCGGCGCAGGATGGCGGCGAGGTCGGCGCTGCCTTCCGGCCTGCTGTGCTCGTTGAGTTCGATGCGCGACAGATTGAGCAGATCGGCCACCAGCCGGCTCATCCGGGTCGCCTGCTCATGCATGATGGCGAGAAAGCGTTCGACCGCTTCCTCGTCGCCCCGCGCCGGCCCGCGCAATGTCTCGATGAAGCCCAGCACCGCCGCCAGCGGCGTCCGCAATTCGTGGCTGGCATTGGCGATGAAATCGCCGCGCATCTGCTCCGCCCGCTTCAGCGCGGTTATGTCATGCAAACTGAGCACAGCGGCGGCGCCGCTGTTGCCGGTGCGCGGCAAGGGCTCGACCATGGCACGGTAGTGGCTGTCGACCGGACTGGGCAAAGTCAAAAAGACCGAGCGCCCGTTTTGTCCGGAAACCGCTTGATCGGCGGCGTCGAGCAAATCGGGATGACGCAGCAAGGCGGCAAGATCGCGGTCGCGCGGCTGGCGGCCGAACACTGTGCGGGCGGCGGCGTTCTCGCCGATGATGCGGCGCTGGCGGTCGAGCAGCAGGATCGGGCTGGGCAGGCTGTCGAACAGCACTTCGTGGAACCGCAAGCGGCCCATCAATTCGTCGGACTGGGTGCGCCAGGCGCGCCGCGCCAATTTGAGGGCGATCACCAGATCATGGGCAATGTCGGTGCGCAGTCCGGTTGAGCTCGGCTCCTCATCGCCCAGCAGATCGCGGGCGACCCGCGCCGTATCGTCGAGATCCCGCAAATAGGGCCTGAGCAGCACAGCAAAGGTCAGGGTCAGGGCCGCCAGGCTGAGCATCGCTGCGGTGGCGGTCACGGCTTGCATCGCCAGCAGCACGAGAAATACCACCGTCACCGGAATGATCAGCACCGTTACCGAGGACCAAAGGCGGCGGGTCCGCATGCGGGTTAGCCGTAACGTGAGGTACGCAGGCTGTTATGGCCGGCGAGCGCCGCCATGGTGACGATATCGCTGACGGTTGCGTCCATTGGGATGATCTGCACCGGCTTGGCAAGGCCGGTGAGAATCGGCCCGACGATGGTGCCGCCACCCAGTTTCTGCAACAGCTTGGCGGCGATATTGGCGGAGTAGAGGCCCGGCATCACCAGCACATTGGCGGGTCCGGTCAAGCGGCAGAACGGATAGAGAGTCATCAGTTCGGCGTCGAGCGCCACGTCGGCCGCCATCTCGCCGTCATATTCGAAGGGCACGCGGCGCTTGTCGAGGATCTCCACCGCCTGGTGCACGCGCTCCGAATTGAGGTTGGGCGGATTGCCGAAATTGGCGTAGGACAGCAGCGCGACGCGCGGTTGATGTCCCATGCGGCGGGCCTGCGATGCGGTTTGACAAGCGATGTCGGCGAGCTGTTCCGAGGTGGGGGTCTCCCACACCACGGTGTCGGACATGAAGACGGTGCGGCCGCGGCCGATGATCAAGGTGGTGCCGAACACCATTTCACCCGGTCGCGGGTCGATCATCCGCTGCACTTCCTCGAAGGCCTGATAGTAGTTGCGGGTCAGGCCGGTCACCATGCCGTCGGCGTCGCCGGCCATCACCATGGCGGCGGCAAACACGTTACGATCCTGGTTGATCATGCGTTGCGCGTCGCGGTGCAGCATGCCTTTTCGCTGCATGCGCGCATAGAGCATGTCGGTGTAAAGCTTGAGCCGATTGGACAGGCGGGCATTGATGATTTCCACGCCATCCATCGGTCCGACCAGACCGGCCCGTTGCATGGCTTCCTTGATGCGCTCCTCGCGCCCCAGCAAAATCGCCGTGCCATAGCCGGCATTGTGGAAGGCGACGGCGGCACGGATGCTTTTCTCTTCCTCGCCTTCGGCAAAAACGATGCGGCGGGGGTTGGCTTTGACCTCGTCGAACAGCGGCCGCAAGGAGGCGGCGGCGGGGTCCATGCGGGCCGACAATTCGCGGGAATAGGCTTCCAGACTGGCGATCGGATGACGGGCCACGCCCGATTCCATCGCCGCTTTCGCCACCGCAGGCGGGATCCTTGATATCAGGCGGGGATCGAACGGTACCGGGATGATGTATTCCGAGCCATAGCGCAAGCGGCGGCCCTGATAGGCGGCGTCGACCTCGTCGGGAACGTCTTCGCGGGCCAGGGCGGCGATCGCTTGCGCCGCGGCAATTTTCATCGCGTCGTTGATGGTCGAGGCGCGCACATCCAACGCACCGCGAAAGATATAGGGGAACCCCAGCACGTTGTTGATCTGGTTGACATAGTCGGAACGACCGGTGGCAATGATGGCGTCGCCGCGCACCGCCTTGACCTCTTCGGGCGTGATTTCCGGGTCGGGGTTGGCCATCGCGAAAATGATCGGCCGCTCGGCCATGCTGGCGACCATCTCGGCCGTGACCGCGCCTTTGGCCGACAGGCCGAAAAACACGTCGGCTCCCTTCAAGGCATCGGCCAGGCTGCGCGCCGGGGTGTCGGCGGCATGGGCCGATTTCCACTGGTTCATGCCGTCGGTGCGGCCTTGAAATATCACCCCTTTGGTATCGCACAAGATGACATTGTCGTGCGGCACGCCCATCGATTTTACCAATTCGACGCAGGCGATGGCGGCGGCGCCGGCGCCATTGACCACCAGCCGAATCTCCTTGAGCGTGCGTCCGGTGAGATGCAGGGCGTTCAGCAGACCGGCGCTGGCGATGATGGCGGTGCCATGCTGGTCGTCGTGGAAGACCGGGATATCCATCAGTTCACGCAGCCGCTGCTCGATGATGAAGCATTCGGGCGCCTTGATGTCCTCCAGATTGATGCCGCCGAAGGTCGGTCCCAGATATCGGACGCAATTGACGAATTCGTCGACTTCCTTGGTGTCGACCTCCAGATCGATCGAGTCGATATCGGCAAAGCGCTTGAACAGCACCGCCTTGCCCTCCATCACCGGCTTGCTGGCGAGCGCGCCGAGATCGCCCAATCCCAGCACCGCAGTGCCATTGGAGATCACCGCCACCAGATTGCCCTTGGCGGTGAAATCATAGGCGGCCAGCGGGTCGGCGGCGATATGCAGGCAGGGATAGGCGACGCCCGGCGAATAGGCAAGCGACAGGTCGCGCTGGGTAACCAGCGGTTTGGTCGCCCTTATTTCGATCTTGCCGGGACGGCCGCTTCTGTGAAACTGCAGCGTATCCCGTTCCAGCTGGGCGGCCTGTTCATCCTGCGGCACGACCTTTCTCCCTGTTATCGGCTTGTCCGGGCTCTCTACCATAGCCGGCAGGCCTTGTCGCCGCGCACCATGGCAGCGGTCGGTTGGCAATTGAACGCATGGGCGAAGGCGGTGCTGTTGGCGAGCGCGCCATTGACGCGGAATTCGGGTAGCGAATGTACATCCGACATCGCCAGGGTCCGTTTCGCCTCATCCCGCATATTGCTGCACCACATCTGCGCATAGCCTAAAAAATAGCGCTGCGGCGCGGTGAACCCGTTGATCGGTGCATCGGACTTGCCGGCATGTCGCGCCAGATAGGCCGCCAAGGCGATGCGAATGCCGCCATTATCGGCGAGATTCTCGCCCAATGTCGCTTGACCGTTTTGTTTCACGTCGTCGATCGCAGTAAAGCCGCCATATTGGTCGACGAAACATTGTGCCCGTTCGCCGAATTGCTTGGCATCCTCTTTGCTCCACCAATCCTTGAGATTGCCGTCCTTGTCATATTGGCGTCCCTGGTCATCGAAGCCATGCGTCATTTCGTGGCCGATCACCACGCCGATCGCGCCGTAATTGACGGCATCGTCGGCCGTCATGGTGAAAAAGGGCGGCTGCAGAATGCCGGCCGGGAAATTGATGTCGTTTTCGGTCGGATCATAATAGGCGTTCACCGTCGGCGGCGTCATCGACCATTCGCTTTTGTCGTGTTTCTTGCCGATCTTGGCCAGATCGCGGTCATTGGCGAAACGGGTGGCGCTCTCGATATTGCCGACCAGATCATCGGCGGCGACCACCACCCTGCTGTAATCGCGCCAATGGTCGGGATAACCGATCTTGTCGACGATGGCCGCCAATTTGGCATGGGCTTGCGCCTTGGTTTTCGGACCCATCCATACCAATTGGTCGATGTCGGAATCGAAGGCCGCCTTAATGTCATGCACCATCACCAGCATGCGCGCCTTGTGTTCGGGGCCGAACGCGGCCTCGACGAAATATTTGCCGAGATCTTCGCCCAGCAGCGAATCGGTCAGTTGGACGCAGCGCTTCCAACGCGGGCGCAGTTCCGGCGCGCCGCTCAACACCTTGCCGTAGAACGAGAAATTCTCGTCGACGAAATCCTTTGAGAGCCACGGCGCATATTCATGCGCGGTCTGCCAGGTCAGATAGGCCTTAAGATCGTCAAGAGAACGGGACTGGATCTCGGCCTCGACCTTTTTGATGAAGCCGGGTTCGGCGATGTTCAAGGTGGCAAAGGGCGGCGCACCGGACGCGGCGAAATAGGCCGGCCAACCGAATGAAGGCGCCAATTTTGCCAAGGCCGCCATCGATTTCTTGTGGTTGGTGAGATGTGGGTCATTGAGCTCGGCCAGCGACAAGGACTTGCGGGCCAGCGCCGTCTCGAGCTTGATCACCACGCCGGCCTTGGCCGCCGCCACCGCGGGCGTGTCGCCCAGCAGGCGGAAGATATTGCCGACATGCGCCGCATAGGCGGCGCGCCGCTTGTCGTCGGCGGCGCCGGCACGCAGATAGAAATCCCGGTTGGGCAGGCCCAGCCCGGCTTGCGCCACCGCCGCGATATCCTGGCGGGCATCCTGGAAATCGGTCTCGGCGCCAAACCCAAACAAGGCATTGACGCCGACCCGGTGCAATGCCGCCAGCAGCCCGGCCAGATCGCTCTTGGCGCCGAGCGCGTCGATTTGCGCAAGCAGCGGCCGGATCGGCGCGGCGCCCTTGCTGTCGATCGCCGCTTCGGCCATGCAGCTGGCATAGAAATCGCCGATACGCTTGCTGTCGGGGATGGGGTTGGCGACCACCCGGTCAAGCGCCGTCCTCAGCAGCGCCTGATTGTCCTGCTGCAAAACCTTGAAACTGCCCCAATTGGATTGGTCCGCCGGGATCGGATTGGCTGCTAGCCATGGCCCGCAGGCGTAGCGATAGAAATTGTCGCAGGGGTCGACCGACTTGTCGATGTCGGGCAGGCCGGCGGGCGGTGGCACCACAACGCCAGCCGAAGGGTCGGCGGCGAAGGCGGCAAAGGGCAATGCCAGCCAAAGCAGAACGGACAAGACGGTCTTCATCGTTTCTCTCCCGGATTCTCTCTCGCGTTCCCTCATGTTGCCGGTTTCCAGAAAGAGCGCAATCAGAGACTATACCGCCATGACGCCAGAGCCCACCAGTGAAGCGCCGCCGATCGACGAGGCTCCGGTCACGCCGATGATGGCGCAATATCTCGCGATCAAGCAAAGCCATCCGGACACGCTGCTGTTTTATCGGATGGGCGATTTCTACGAGATGTTTTTCGAAGACGCGGTGCAGGCCGCAGCCGTGCTCGACATCGCGCTGACCAAACGGGGGCGCCATGCCGGCGCCGACATTCCGATGTGCGGCGTCCCGGTTGTCAGCCACGAGGGCTATCTGTCGCGGCTGATCCGACAGGGCATCCGCGTCGCGGTCTGCGAACAGACGGAAAATCCGGCGGACGCCAAAAAGCGCGGCGCCAAGTCGGTGGTGGAGCGGGCCGTGGTCCGCGTGGTGACACCCGGCACGCTGACCGAGGACACGCTGCTCGATCAACGCCGCCATACTTATCTGGCGGCCTTGGCGGAAGCGCGGGGACAGATCGGCCTGGCCTGGCTCGATTTGTCGACCGGCGAGTTCGCGCTGCAGCCGCTTGAACACACGTCGGTGGCGGCCGCGCTGGCGCGCCTTGATCCCGGCGAATTGCTGCTGGCCGCACCACGCAGCGGCGCGCCGGCGCTGGCCCACCTCGTTGCCGACTGGCAGGCGATCGTGACCAAGCTGCCGACACCCCGCTTCGATCCCGACAATGGCCGCAAACGCCTGGAGGCGTTGTACGGGGTGCGGGCGCTGGACGGCTTCGGCAGTTTCAGCCGCGCCGAGTTGGCCGCCGCCGGCGCCCTGGTCGATTATGCTGTCCTGACCCAGAAAGGACGGCTGCCGCGGCTGGCACTGCCGACCCGACTGGCGGCAGGCGCGGTGATGGAGATCGACGCCGCCACCAGGCGCAATCTCGAGCTCAACCGGACAGAGGATGGCGGCCGCAAGGGCAGCCTGCTGGCGGCAATCGATCGCACGGTCAGCGGCGCCGGCGCGCGGCTGCTGGCCGATCGGCTGGCGGCGCCGCTCACCGGGGTGGCGGAGATCGAGCGGCGGCTCGACTTCATCGACTTCTTTCTCGCCGGACCGGATTTGCGGGACAATGTGCGGAAGCGATTGCGCCGCTGTCCCGATATGCTGCGTGCTTTGTCGCGGCTGCACCTGGGGCGCGGCGGGCCGCGCGACCTGGCGGCAATCGCCGCCGGGCTTGGCGAAATTCCCGAATTGAGAACAGCCCTGCAGCAGCAAAGCAGGGTGCCGGTGCCATCCTTGATCGCCGACACAGCAGAGGATCTCGGCCGACATGAAACACTGGTGGCGCGCCTTCTGGCGGCGCTCGACGAATCGCTGCCGCTGGCCGCCAGGGACGGCGGATTCATCCGGCCCGGATACGACGCCGCGCTCGACGAACTCCGCGCCTGGCGCGACGACGGTCGCCAGAAGATCGCCGATCTGGAGGCCGGCTACGCCATCTTGGCCGGCGTGGCCAGCCTCAGGATCCGCCACAACAATGTGCTTGGCTATTATATCGAGGTGCCGCCAAAACAGGCCGACCGCATGGGCGAGAAGTTCATCCACCGCCAGACCCTCGCCTCGGCGGCACGCTACAGCACTGTCGAACTGGGCGGACTGGAGGATCGCATCCGCGCCTCGGCAGACAAGGCGCTGGCGCTCGAACTGGCCCTGTTCGCAGGCCTCGTCGATCAGGTCGCCGCATATGCCGACGCGATCGGCCGCGCCGCCGCGGCGCTGGCGGAGCTCGACGTCGCCGCCGGCCTGGCGCAATTGGCGGCGGAAGCGCGCTTTTGCCGGCCGCGTCTCGAGTCCGGGACCGACTTCGAGATACAAGGCGGGCGCCACCCGGTGGTGGAGGCCGCCAACCCGGGCGGATTCATCGCCAATGATTGCCGGCTGGACGCCCCGCAGCGACTGTGGCTGCTGACGGGGCCCAACATGGCCGGCAAATCGACCTTCTTGCGACAGAACGCGCTGATCGCGGTGCTGGCGCAAATGGGCAGTTTCGTCCCCGCCGACAGCGCCCGCATCGGCATTGTCGATCGCCTGTTCAGCCGGGTCGGTGCCGCTGACGATCTGGCGCGCGGCCGTTCGACCTTCATGGTGGAAATGGTCGAAACTGCCGCCATCCTCAACCAGGCCGGGCCGCGTGCGCTGGTGATCTTGGATGAGATTGGCCGCGGCACGGCAACTTATGACGGTCTGTCGATCGCCTGGGCGGTGGTGGAACATCTGCATGACATCAATCGCTGCCGTGCTTTGTTCGCCACCCATTACCACGAACTGACGGCGCTGACCGCCCGCTTGCCGGCCTTGTCCTGCCATTGCCTCAGAGTCAAGGAATGGCAGGGCGACGTGGTATTCCTGCATGAAGTGGCGCCGGGCGCCGCCGACCGCTCCTACGGTATCCATGTGGCACGCCTGGCCGGCTTGCCGGAAGCGGTGCTGGAGCGCGCCGAGGCCGTGCTGCGCGGCCTCGAAAAAAATGGCGGCGGCGGGCCGGCGCGCAGTCTGGCGGACGATTTGCCGCTGTTCCGCGCGCTACGCCCGCCGCCGCCCGCGGTTACGCCGTCGCCGGTGGAACGGGCGCTCGCCTCGATCAATCCCGACGATTTGTCGCCGCGCGAGGCGCTGGAAGCATTGTACCGGCTCAAGGGTTTCGGGAGCTCATAGCCCGCATTTCTCAAAGCTCAGAAAGATCGGCGCGCGCCCGGCCAGCCGCGCCTTGGTCTCATAGCGGGTGGTCGGCCAGTCCTCGGACTTTTGCGCGGGGTCGCTGGTGACATCGCGGAAATCGTCGCGTCCGGCCATCACCCCTCGCACCCAATTCTGATAGGTCGCGTCGTCGCTGGCGATGCGCAGCAGGGCGCCACCTTGCATCAAGGGGGCGAGCAGATCGAGGTTGCGGTCAGCGATAAAGCGACGCTCTTCATGCCGCGTTTTCGGCCAGGGATCAGGGAACAGCACAAACACCCGCGACAGACAGCCGACCGGCAGATGCGGCAGCAGTACGCGCACATCCTCGGCAAAAATGCGGATATTGGTCAAGCCGCGCGACTCGATATGGCCGAGCAGGCCGGCGATGCCGTTCAAGAATACCTCGGCGCCGATCATGCCGATATCGGGATGGCGTGCCGCTTGCCAGGCCAGATGTTCGCCGCTGCCGAAGCCGACCTCCAGCCAGATCTGCTGCGGCGGGTGCGCGAACAGATCCCGCGGCGCCCAGGCGACACCCTGCGCCGGCACAGCGATCGACAGTGCCGGCAACAGGCGGTCCAACAGGGCTTGCGGTGCAGGCCGCAACTTTTTTCCACGGCGGCGACCGAAAAATCGCGGCGCCGCGAACCGGTCAGCCAAACGCCGTCTTCAGGCTGTCGACCAGATCGAGCCGTTCCCATGAGAAGCCGCCATCGGCGTCGGGTTCGCGGCCGAAATGGCCATAGGCTGCGGTACGCGCATAGATCGGCCGATTGAGGCCGAGGTGGGTGCGGATGCCACGCGGGCTCAAATCCATCAGCTGCTGCAAGGTCTCGGACAATTTGTCCTCGTCGACTTGGCCGGTCCCGAAGGTGTCGACATAGACCGACAGCGGCCGGGCGACGCCGATGGCGTAACTGAGCTGCAGCACGCAACGTTGCGCAAGACCGGCGGCCACCACGTTCTTGGCGAGGTAGCGGGCGGCATAGGCGGCGGAGCGGTCGACCTTGGTGGGGTCCTTGCCGGAAAATGCGCCACCGCCATGGGGCGCCGCACCGCCATAGGTGTCGACGATGATCTTGCGTCCGGTCAGGCCGCAATCGCCGTCCGGACCGCCGATCACAAAGCGACCGGTCGGATTGACGTAGAAATGCTCCTCGTCGCACAGCCAGCCGGGCGGCAGAGCTTCGACCACATGGCCGCGCACGATGGCGCGCACCTGGTCCTGGTCGATGCTGGCGTCATGTTGGGTGGACAGCACCACCGAGGCGGCGCGCACCGGCTTGCCTTCGACATAGTGCAGGGTCACCTGACTCTTGGCGTCCGGTCCGAGCAGCGGTTCGGCGCCGGAATGCCGCGCCTCGGCCAAGGATTTCAGGATGGCGTGGGCATAAAAGATGGGCGCCGGCATCAGCGCCGGGGTCTCGTCGCAGGCATAGCCGAACATGATGCCCTGGTCGCCGGCACCCTCGTCCTTGTTGCCGCCGGCATCGACACCCTGCGCTATGTCGGCTGATTGCGCATGCACCAGAACCTCGACTTTGGCGTCCTTCCAGGAGAAACCGGCCTGGTCATAGCCGATTTCCTTGACCGCTTGTCGCGCCGCCTGTTCCATCGCCGCCGCCGTCACGCTGTCGGGACCCCGCACCTCGCCGGCCAGAACGATCCGATTGGTGGTGGCCAGGGTTTCGACCGCGACCCGCGCAAAAGGGTCGGCCGCGAGAAACAAATCGACGATGGCATCCGAGATCCGATCGCAGACCTTGTCTGGGTGCCCCTCCGACACCGATTCGCTGGTGAACAGATAATTGGACCTGGACAAATCTACTCTCCCACCTGTCCCCGGCGCGATGCCGGAGGGAAGGGAGTTTGTTAGAGCATTCTCACCGCAATTTGAAGCGCGAATAAGATACCTCGCGCCGCGGGGACCCATTTCCCCTTGCGTTTAAGCAAATCCAGACTCTGCGTGGCGCGCGGCGAGCGCGCCCCGCTCAGTGCGTCGAATCGGGCCCGACCAGGAGCGCCATGGCCTTGGCAAGTTCGAACAGTCGCTTGCGGACGACCGGGTCGGCGATCCTGTAATAGGCTCGCACCAGTTCCAAGGTTTCCCGCTTGTTCATCGGATCCTGGGTGGTATCGGAGGCCAATTCCTCGACCACGCCATTGACCATCATGCGCGGGCTTTGGCTGGCAGCGGTGTCCGGCATCTCATCGAAAAAATACGACACCGGTACTTCCAGCACGCGGGACAGATCGAAAAGACGCGAAGCGCCGATGCGATTGGCGCCCCGTTCATATTTCTGCACCTGCTGAAAGGTCAGGCCGATCGCTTCGCCGAGTTTTTCCTGACTCATGCCGAGCAGGGTGCGGCGCAAGCGAACCCGCCCGCCGACATGCGCGTCGATCGGGTTGGGTTTTCCCGAGGGCGTACGGCCGCGACTACCGCGGCGGGATGCAGATGGGGTTTTTACAACCTCTACTTTGTTGGCGACACCAGCCATAAAAATACTCCCCTCACGAGAGTTAAATTATTCGATTCAACCGGCCGAGAGTGGCTTCTGAAACGATTTCGCTCTCATTTCGCATAGCAGCGGGGGCGCGTCAACAACTCTCGGTATTTTTTGCCCTGGGGGACATGTTGATGCCGATGGCGGCGTGACGGCAGGGCCGCCGCGAGAGCGGTGGCGGCGAGCAGAAGCGGCAGGATCAGCCAGCCGGCGCGCGCGAAGAAAGTGGCTTCGATCGGGCGCGGCAGGTCGGCGTCCAGCACGCCGGCCTGATCCAGCCCCAGCGAAGCCACCACCCGGCCATAAGGGTCGATCACCGCCGATATGCCGCTATTGGCGGCGCGCACCAGCGGCAGACCCTCCTCGACCGCGCGCAGGCGCGCCGCCACCAGATGCTGATAGGGACCGCTGCTGACGCCGTACCATCCGTCATTGGTCAGATTGAGCAGCCAATCCGGGCGTTGCCGCCGATCGACCACCGCGGCCGGAAAAATGACTTCGTAGCAGATCAGCGGTCCGACCGGCGGCAGGCCGGCCAAGGTCAAGGTACGGGGGCCCGGTCCTGCCGTGAAGTCGAGGCTGCCGGCTGTCACCTTGACGAGCGGAATCCAGGACGGCAGCGGCATATATTCACCGAACGGCACCAGATGCGCCTTGTCGTAGGAGGCCAGCATGCGACCGTCGCCGTCGATGGCCTCCAGGCTGTTCCATATCCTGACCAGCTGCCGGTCCTGGAATTGTCCGCGCACGCTGCCCACCAGCATGAGCCCGCCCGGCGGCGCCACCCCTGCGATCGCCTGGCGGGCTTCCGCATCCTGGTCAAGAAAGGACGGCGCCGCCGTTTCCGGCCAGATGATTACCGTCGGCGGCTGCATCGCCGGCGTGCGGCTGAGGGCCAGCTGGCGTTGCAGATTTTCGGCGCGCAGTTCCGGGCGCCATTTCAGAGTCTGGGCAATATTGGCCTGCACCAGGCGCAGCCGGACGCCCGGCTGGCTCGGCATCGCCGCCGCCGGCAGCCTTATCATGCCGCCCGCCCACAGCAGCGCCAGCAACGCCAACCCGGCGCCGGTGGCCCAGGCGCCCTGGCGGCGCCCATGCCACCACACCGCCGGCGCAGCCGCAGCCGCGACGGTCAGCGTGCCCAGCCCGGTGCAGCCGATCACCGCGATGGATTGCAACATGGCGTCGGATCGGCTCCACACCGACGCGATCGGGTTCCACGGAAAACCGGTCAACAGGCGACCGCGCAAGGCTTCGGCGGCGCCCCAGGCGGCCGCCAGCAGCAGCAGGCGCGGCCAGCCTGGCTGCGCCAGCCGCGTCAGCGCCGTGACGGCGCCTAGATAGACGGCCAGCGAAGCCGCCAGACCGCCGATGGCGAAGGGCACCAGCCAGCCGAAACGCGCCGCATCAACCAACAGGGCATTGGCGATCCAGTACAGGCCGGCGCAGAAAAAGCCGAAGCCGAACAGCCATCCGGCGCGAAATGCCGGCCATCCGGGCCGGCCGCGCTCGACGGCGACCAGAAGCATCGGCAGACACAGCCAAAGTACCGGCCAAATATTGAGCGGCGGCAGCGCCAATACGGAAAGGACGCCAGCCAGTACCAGACCGGCCCGCCCTCTCACGCCGGGCGGTCCTTGAGATCGGCCCGATTGCGCAGCCGCAGCCGCTTGATGCGGCGCGGGTCGGCTTCCACCACTTCGAATTCCAGACCGGATGGATGGCGGATCAGTTCGCCGCGCGACGGCACCCGGCCGGCCAGAAAGAACACCAACCCTCCCAGCGTGTCGATATCCTCGCGATCTTCTTCGTCAAGCAAAGGACCCAGGCGGGCCTCCATTTCCGCGAGCGGTGTGCGGGCATCGGCCTCGATGACGCCGTCGGGATATTCGATGAAATCGGGCTCGGCGGCGCGTTCATGCTCGTCCTCGATTTCGCCGGTGATCTGCTCCACCAGATCCTCGATGGTGACCAGCCCATCGACACCGCCAAATTCATCGACCACCAGGGCCATATGGGTTCGCTTCTGACGCATTTCCAGCAGCAGATCGAGCACCCGGATCGAGGGTGACACATAGAGCACGCGGCGCATGATGCGTTGCAGCGAGAACGGCTTGTCGCTGGCTTGCAAGAGCAGTACGTCCTTGATGTGCACCAGCCCAATGGCGTCGTCCAGCGTTTCGCGGAACAGCGGGTAGCGGGAATGGCCGGTCTCCTGCACCAGCTTTACGATTTCCTGCAGACTGGCGCGGACGTCGATGGCGTTGATGTCGGCGCGCGGCACCATAACGTCGTCGGCGGTCTGATCGCGCAGCCGCAGAATATTGCTCAACAGGCTGCGCTCATGATCGTCGATCGGCTGCAGGGCATCGTTGCGCTGCTCGATCAGATCTTCAAGCGTCTCGCGCACCGACTCAGGTGCTTTGGCCTTGCGCCAACCGCGCAGCCGGTCCCACAAGCCGTCTATCAGGCCGCCGCCGTCGCGGGGATGATCTTCAGGCGGCGGCGGGCCGACCGCTCCGCCGGCGCGCGGCGCCACCGGTCTGTCGCCACCGCCGTTCACGATGGCTCTTCCCGATAGGGGTCAGCAATCCCGAGCGCCGCCAAGATCGACCGCTCCAGCTGCTCCATGCGCTCCGCCTCGTCGTGCTTCTGGTGATCATAGCCTAGCAGATGCAAAACCCCATGCACCACCAAGTGAGAAAGATGATGCGGCAGCGGTTTGGCCTCAAGCGCCGCTTCGCGGCCGGCGGTTTCGCAGGCGATGAAGACATCGCCCAGCAGGATCGGGCCGCCCGCCGGCAAGGGCGCGGTGTGGTCGAGGGCAGCAAAAGACAAGACATTGGTGGGCGCATCAACGCCGCGATAGTCGCGGTTAAGCGCATTGAGAGCGGCGTCGTCGCTCAGGATCACGCTGAGTTCGACGGCGCCTGGGGCTTGCCGCCGGTTACCGGCCCCCAACGTCACCTGTGCCACCCGCCGGCACAGATCTTCGACGTCCGGTATCAGAGCGGCCCATAACGGACAAGGCTGGTCTACCAATATCACGGGTTCGGCGGTCATGACGGCGGCGACGGTGGGGCGGCATCCCGGCTGTCATAGGCGCGCACGATGCGGGCGACCAGGGCGTGACGCACCACATCCTGGTGGGTAAATTGGATGCGGCCGATGTCGGGCACGCCGATCAGCACGTGAAGCGCGTCCTCGAGTCCGGACAGGGCACCGCCGGGCAGGTCGACCTGCGACAGATCGCCGGTGACCACCATGCGCGAATGCTCTCCCAGCCTGGTGAGGAACATCTTCATCTGCATCGGCGTCGTGTTCTGTGCCTCATCCAAAATAACGAAGGCATTGGCCAAGGTGCGGCCACGCATGAAAGCCAGCGGCGCCACTTCGATGTCGCCGGCCGACAGCCGTTTGGCCACCTGATCGCCGGGCATCATATCGTGCAAGGCGTCATAGAGCGGCCGCAGATAGGGGTCCACCTTGTCCTTGAGGTCGCCCGGCAGAAAACCGAGCCGCTCGCCCGCCTCGACCGCCGGACGCGACAGGACGATGCGGTCGACTTCGCCCTTTATCATCATTGACACCGCCTGCGCCACCGCCAGATAGGTCTTGCCGGTTCCGGCCGGCCCCAGCCCGAATACAAGCTGATGCTGCTGCATGGCGTGCATATAGGCTGCCTGAACCGGCGTCCGCGCCTGCACGTGACGCTTCCTGGTGATGATCACCGGCACGCCGTCGGGGGGCGAGGCTTCGAAGCGGAGCACGGCGTCGATGTCGGCGGTTCCGACCTCGAGCCCGCGCTGCAGCCGCGCATAAAGCGAATCGAGCGCTGCCAGGGCGGCCTCGACGCGCGCAGGTGCGCCGGCCGCCAGCACCCGATTGCCGCGCGGCGCCAGATCCACCCCCAATTGTTGCTCGATATGGCGCAGATGCAGGTCGGCGGGACCAAATAACATGTGCAGCAGGCTATTGTCTTGGAAGTCTCGCGAGGCGTGATGCGATCCGGCTGTCACGCGCAAGCCCGCTCCGCCACCAGTGCCCCACCGACGGAGTTGCCATAGGCAGCGGTGATGGTCACAGTCTGGACGCTGTGCAAAAGTGAGGCGGGAGCGTCGACGAAGACCGGCTGCATATGCGGGGTCCGGCCCAGCAGCTGGCCGGCGCGGCGGCCGGGCCGGTCCAGGATGACATCGCAGCTTCGTCCCAGTGAGGCGCGGTTGTAGGCCAGCGAATGCCGACGCAGCGACACCTGCAACATTGCCAAACGCTGCCGTTTGACGGAATCCGGCACCTGGTCGGAGCTCGCCGCCGCCGGCGTGCCAGGCCGGGCGCTGAACATGAAGGAATAGGCCTGGGCGAAGCCGATCCGGTCGACCAGTGCCAAGGTGGCATCAAAATCGGCGTCGCTTTCACCAGGATAGCCGACGATGAAATCGGACGACAAGGCGATATCGGGGACCGCCGCCCGCAGACGATCGATGATGCGGCAATAATCCTCAGCCCGATGGCGACGGTTCATCGCCGCAAGCACGGAATCCGAACCCGACTGCACCGGCAAATGCAGGAACGGCATCAGCGGCGCGACATCGCGATGGGCTGCGATAAGGTCGTCATCCATGTCGCAGGGGTGCGACGTGGTATAGCGCAGCCGCAGCAGGCCGGGAATTTCGGCCAAGCGTCGGATCAGTCGGCCCAGTCCGACGCTACCGGCAGCAGTGGCGCCGTGATAGCCATTGACGTTCTGACCAAGCAAGGTGATCTCCCGCACGCCGGCGGCTACCAAGCCTTCGGCTTCGGCCACAATGGCCGCCAGCGGGCGCGAATATTCGGCGCCGCGCGTGTAAGGCACGACGCAGAAACTGCAGAATTTGTCGCAGCCTTCCTGTACCGACAGAAAAGCGGTAATGCCCTCTGCGCGCGGCGGTGGCAAATGGTCGAATTTTGGCATGGCGGGAAAATCGGTCTCCAGCACGCCGCCGCCGGCCCGACTGGCGCGCGCCACCATCTCCGGCAGGCGATGATAGGTCTGCGGTCCCAGCACGATATCGACATAGGGAGCACGGGCGAGAATCGCTTCACCCTCGGCCTGCGCCACGCAACCGGCTACCGCAAGCAGGGTAGGGGCGCACCGCGCCGCGCGGTCCTTCTTGATCTGATGCAGCCGGCCCAACTCGGAGAAGACCTTCTCGGCGGCGTGCTCGCGGATATGGCAGGTATTGACGATCACCATGTCGGCATCCGTGGGCACAGTGGTCATCTGATAGCCGAGCGGGGCAAGGACATCGGCCATGCGGGCGGAGTCATAGACGTTCATCTGGCAGCCATAAGTTTTGATGAACAGCTTTTTGACCAAGCCTGGCACCTCGCGCAAATCCGAATTCGCCGATTGATAGACGCCGGACCGGCGATGTCAAGCATGACCTGTGGTCGCCACGCCGGTCAGCCGGCCGCCATTGGCGGCGACCACGCCTCGCTGGATCACCTGTTGGCAATGATCGGCCAAAGCCCGGCGCGAACGCCACAGCGAAAGTTGAGTCACCGGGTGGAAGACCACCGTCGCGGTGGCACGGCCAAGCCCGAGCGCGATCCAGATGTGCGGTGCCAGTTCCATATCGCCGTACCAGGTGAAATACGGCCGCCAGCCGCGTCCCAACGGCATGCCGTCGAGCGCGGTATAGGCAAGCGAAATGGGCTGCACCGGCAAGTCGCCTTCGCCATCGGCAGCCACCGCGAACAGGGAGCTCTTGAAGGGCAGCACGCGGCGCCCGTCGCTGCTGGTTCCTTCCGGGAACAGAATCAGCGATTCCCGCCTCTCCAGCATCCTCTCGCGCATCAGGGCACGCTGCTTGGCGCTTTGCCCGGCGCGGCGCTCGACGAACAGTGTGCCGGCTAATTTCGCCAGCCAGCCGATCAGCGGCCAGCCGGCCACTTCCTGCTTGGCGATGAAACCGGCGTCGAGGCAGCTTCCCAGCACCACAATATCGAAATAGGAGCAATGGTTCGCCACATAGAGGGTCGGCGCGACCGCACTGGGAGTGCCGATCAGGATCAGGCGAAAACCGCTGATGCGCATCTGACCGCGATAGATCAGTCGCTCGATCCGGCGCATGGCGCGCGGCCAGCCGAGCAGGCGGCACAGCAGCAGAACGGGCGCCAGCGCCAAAGTCCATCCCAGCAACAGACTCACGCGCAGGCCGGCGGCGACCGGACTGTGGACGGCCTTCATGCGATCACAGGACTCAGAAATTGCGGTGCGCCGTGCGATCGTAATGGCGAAAATATTTGTCTGTGATCAGGTCAGTCTGCACGATCACGCAAACATCGGTGGTATTGAACTGCGGATCGATGACCGCGCCGTCGCCGACAAAACCGCCCAACCGCAGATAGCCCTTGATCAAGGGCGGCAACGCCACCAGCGCCGCGCGGATATCGACGCTTTCGGCAGGCATCAGATTCATGTCTGCATAGCGGGCCGCGACGGCGCGGGGGCGGATCGCCGCCGGCGCCAGATGCCGATGATAGAGATAGGACAACGGCAAGGCCAAAGCCTGTGGATCGGTGCCGGGCAGACTGGCACAGCCGAACATCAAATCGATCTTGTGCGCGAAGACATAGCCGGCAATTCCGCGCCACAGCAGTTGCATCGTCATTTTGGTGCGCCAATCGGCGTCGACGCAGGAGCGGCCAAGTTCGAGAACCTTGCCGCCAAATGCCTCGATCTTACCCACGTCATATTCTGCCGACGAATAGAAACCGCGGAATTTCGGTGTGTCGCGACGATGCAGCCGGTAGGTGCCCACCACGCCGCAATCGTGATCGGCGCGGTTGTTGATCACCAGAAGATGGTCGCAATCATCGTCGATTTCGTCGAAATCGCGCTTTTCCGCCGCCATCGCCGCCGTCGGCTGGGCCCCCATCTCCTGGTAGAAGACACGATAGCGCAGCCGCTGCGCCGCTTCGATCTCGGCCGGGCTGTTGGCAAGGCGAACTTCCAGCCAGGCGGCCGTCGCGCCCAAGGTCTCGCTCATCCTGGAATTCATTTGTCCTTTTCCCGTCAGAAAGACGCGGCGGGTTCCGGCGAATGGGCGTCATCCGAGGCCCTGGGTCGGCCTGGGGTGGCGGACGCTCTGCCGCTCAGCCGCTTTCGCCGGTCTTGTCGCTGCCGGCCAACGGTACTGCATAAAGTTCAAGCCGGTGTCCGACCAGCTTATAGCCGAAGCGCCGCGCCACTTCACGCTGCAATGCCTCGATCTCGGGATTTTGAAATTCGATCACCCGGCCGCTTTGCACGTCGATCAGGTGATCGTGATGCGCATCGGCGACTTCCTCGTAGCGCGACCTGCCGTCACCGAAATCATGCCGCTCCAGAATATTGGCTTCTTCGAAGAGTCGCACCGTGCGGTAGATGGTGGCGATGCTGATATTGGTGTCGATCGCCACCGCCCGACGGTGCAATTCTTCAACATCGGGGTGATCCATCGAATCAGATAACACGCGGGCGATGACACGACGCTGCTCGGTCATCTTCATGCCCTTGTCAATGCACCGCTGTTCAATACGCGAAGACATGCCGGGTTTGTAACTGAATTTTCCAGTCCGGCGCAACGACAAAGCGTATGGGGCGCGCGCGGCCCACCCCTCATCCCGCCGAACGCGGCGCCAGCCTCAGACGACGGCGCGCCGACGCTTGCGCGGCTTGGTGCCGAGGCCGATCTTTTTCGCCAAAGACGACCGATGCTGTGCGTAATTCGGCGCCACCATCGGATAATCGGCGGGCAGTCCCCAGCGGTCGCGATATTCTTCCGGCGTCATGTTGTAGGCGGTCTTGAGATGGCGCTTCAACATTTTGAGCTTCTTGCCATCTTCCAGACAGATGATGTAGTCGGGCGTCACCGATTTTTTCACCGGCACGGCCGGTTGCGGGCGTTCCAGGGCAACCGGAACGGTGCCGACCGACGACAGCGTCCGATATACTTCCTGGATAAGCTGCGGCAGGTCGCTTACCGGGGTGCTATTGTTCGAGACATGGGCGGCCACGATTTCCGTGGTGAGTGCCAAGAGATCATTTTGATTCAATTGGTCTGTCATAGAAGGGAAGCCTTTGGGAGAAACACTGTGTCTTTATATAATTGATTTCCTCTGTTCTAGCAATATCGAAAGCTGCTAAAAAGCAATTCGGATGGACGGACGAGCAAGATGGCAGATTATTTCATCGACATCACAAGTGATTTTTGTCCAATCACATTCGTCAAGACCAAATTGACGATCGAGAAAATTCGGCACGGGGATCGTTTGGAAGTACGACTTAAGGGTACGGAACCGTTGAATAATGTACCGCGCTCGGTAACAGAACTCGGCCACCTGTTGCTTGCTATTACGCGCGAAGCTCGGGAACCGCCTGACGGTGTGTACAGAATACTCATCGAGAAAGTCGATCATAGTGGTTTAGCCATCAACAAAGCATCGGTGTCAGCGGCATAATAGCCAGCCCGACGCCCAATCTGCCGAAATGACGCCTTGTCATACAAAAGGATGGCCGACTGATTGCTCGATGCCACTTCAAGAAACAGTCGCACCGCGCCTTCGCTGCGCGCCTGCGCTGCCACCTGGTCCAGCAGACGCAATCCCAATCCCAGACGTCGAAAAGGCGGCAGCACCAGCAAAGTGAGAATTTCGGCCTCGTCGGCGGCGCGGCGGGCCATCACGAAGCCGCGCGGCGCGGTCTCATCGTCGAGCCACCCGAAACTGCCCGGCATTGCCAGCAATTCCGCCATCGCGCGCTTGTTCCAGGGTTTGACGAAACAGACCTGATGCATGCCGGCGATCAGTTCGGCATGGACGGCGTGCAAGGGCGTCATGACGGCAAAGCGGCGTCGGGGGGGCGCAGATAGAGCGGCTCCGCCGTCAGCGCCAGACCGTTGGCCCGACGGCGTTCCGCCAGACCGGCCAATGCATCGGCCCAGGGCCGGCTGGGCGCCACCTCGAGATCCGGCCGCAATGCCAAGAACGCCGGCGCCGCGTCGCCCACCACCAGCATCGCCCCGCCATAGCGGGCCAGCGCCTGGCGCGCGTCGAGCGCTCGAAGCTCATCGAGCACGCGGCGATTCTCGTCGAAAAGCTGCACGAAATGATCCTCGCGGCGACTGTCGATCGCCACCAGCAGCCGCCGCCCGGCCAGCGCGCCGGGCGCCACTTGCGCCGCCAGCAGGTCGGCGGTTGAGACCCCGGCGATCGGAATCCGGCGGGCCAAGGCCAGACCGCGGGCGGCCGCCAGACCAATGCGCAGACCGGTGAACCGCCCGGGCCCGACCGTCACCGCGATCAGACCGATCCGCTCCCAGACCAGACCTGAGCAGGCGACGGCGTCGGCAATCGCCGGCAGCATCGCCTCGGCGTGATTGCGCCCGGACACATCCCTTACCACCAGAGTCACGCCGTCCAGCCGCACCGCCACCGAGGCCGCACCGGTGGCACAGTCGAATGCCAGGGTTGCGAGAGACTCGCTCATCTGCGACAGGCTATACTGGCCGGCAAGATCTTCTCCCGTCCGGTTCTCTTCAATGACCCTGCTGCCGATCACCGCCGACCGCTTCGATCTCGACATCGATCTGCGCTACGCCACCGCCGACAATTTCACTGGCCGCCCGGTCTATGCCAAGGCGTATTGTTGGTTGCATGAAGATGCCGTAGTCCTTCTCGAGCGCGCGATCGAGATCGCCGCCTGCCAAGATCTGCGGCTGCGTATTTTCGACGCGTTTCGGCCGCAGGAAGCGCAGCGGAAACTGTGGCTTCATACCCCCGACCCCAATTTTCTCGCCGACCCGGCGCGCGGGTCGGCGCATTCGCGCGGCGTCGCCGTCGATCTGACACTGATCGACCGCAACTCCCGTGAACTCGAGATGGGCACCGCCTTCGATGAATTCACGCCGCTTTCCTATCATGGCAGCACCCTCGTCCCGGCGCCGGCGCAACGCAACCGCCATCTTCTGCTGGGCGTGATGAGCGCCGCCGGCTGGGATTTCTACGCCCATGAATGGTGGCATTACCAACTGTTCAACGCCCGCGCCCGCTACCCGCTGATCAGCGACAGCGCGTTGCCATACAGCATGATGAAATCATAGCGGGGCTAATTGCTGGCGACGATGGCGGCGACGAGATGCGTGTTGAGCCGCACATAGTCAAAGGATTCGAGTTCGTTATCGCGCATGATGCTATGCAGATCGCGCACATAGTCGTCACCGCGCTCGGAATAGCGGTGCAACGCCGCGGCCAGCTCCCAACCGTCGATCTCGCCCTCGAGGCGGCGCATCTTGGACCGCGCCTCGCGGAATTCCCGATAAGCGCGGTGGGTGTTGAGATTGCGCATGTAGGACGTAACGCCTTCATGCAAATTATCGAAGCTCCGATAGTCCCAATCTCCCGAGGCAGCCTGGCCGAACTGGCCGAACAGGGAATTCTGGGTGCGGGCGATGCGCGACGTGCCCCAGCCGCTTTCGACGATGGCTTGCGCCAGCGCGACCGATGGCGGGATGACGTCGACCTTGCGCAGCAGAGCATCGACGTCGGCATCGGGCTGGTCATAGAGATCGGCTATGCCAAGCACCCACTGTACGTCCAGCGCCGCGAGCTGAATATTATTGACCAGATTGGCCTTGATCTCCAGCAGACGCTGACGGTCTCTGCCGATCTGCTCGTTGACGGCCAGTACCATCGGCAGCATCAGCCGCAGGAACAGGGTTTTGCGGCTATCCAACGCATCGAGCCGCTCGAGATCGGGCGGCAGGCTGGACACCAGCAGGCGGGGCACCGAGATATATCCCTTGGCAACGGCGTCGAGATCGAAACCGATGCGATCGAGCGCCGCCATCATCAATTGTGCATCGCGAGTCTCTACGTCTTTGATCGGCATGATGGCCGGTGGCAGATCGCCATTGGCCACCATGGCGGTCGGCATCGGTCCGCGCGCCAGACGGGTCGGCGACCACAGGCCGGTCACCGTGAGAATGAGGCCCAACACGAAAACCCCCAACAAAATCAGAAGGCCCCCGTCCTGCGCCGAGGTTCGTCGTCGATGTCGCATGCTGATGTCAGATCCCAAAATGTGGGGCACGGTGCCCGCCGGTTTAACCGGTCATTCCATCCCGATCCGTCGCGGGACGTTGGCGCTCGAGCACCGGTAAGACAGTTCGTCCGCACTGACCATAGACAAACTTTTTACCCGGGCACAACAGGTTTTTCCCGCCATCAAAGTTAATAGATTGAATTTTATGAAAAATTAATTCAATCCACCGCTTCCACCGATTGTACTTCCGGGACGTAATAGCGCAGCAGATTCTCGATGCCGTGTTTGAGGGTCGCGGTCGAACTGGGACACCCTGAACAGGCGCCTTGCATGTGCAGATAGACGACGCCCTGTTCAAAGCGGCGGAAGACGATATCGCCGCCATCGCCAGCCACCGACGGGCGTATCCTGGTATCGAGCAATTCTTTGATCTGGATGATCAATTCGGCGTTTTCGTCATCGGCGTGGTCCGAGTGCCCGGAACCGGTCGCGGCCGGCTCGGCCTGATCGCCGCCGGCCGTGTAATGGTCCATGATGGCAGCCAAGGCCTGCGGCTTGAGCACCGCCCAATCGGCGTCCGACTGTTTGGACAGGGCGATGAAATCGGTGCCCAGGAATACCCGGCTTACCCCCTCGATGGCAAACAGCTGCGCGGCGAGCGGCCGCGCCGAAGCCGCGGCGACCGAATCGTAATCCGCCACGCTGCCGGTGGACACCGGTTCACCGGGCAGAAATTTGAGCGTATTGGGATTGGGCGTCGGCTCGGTCTGGATAAACATGCTGATTTGTCCTCGGCTAAAGGGAATGACATGAGCCACCCTGGCTAGATGGGGAGCGAGGGTTCCCACGTCAAGAGTTGCCCGATCCTGGGATCGCCTCGCCATTGTTGGTCCCTGACCGACCCCAGGGGCGTGGCAGCAGAAATCTGCATTAAGACACTGTTGCGTCGCTGTCTTCTGCCTGGCTTTGCCGGACCATCGCCTGCAGGCTCAATTCGGCGATTTCTTCAATCTCTTTCAGCGCTTCTTCAAGCTCTTCGCCGGCTTTGGCGCGTTCCTCCAACCTTTTCAGGCCACGGCCCAGCCCGGCAAAGCCCAGATTGACCGCAGCACCGCGCAATGAGTGCGACGTCATGGCCAGCGTCGGCATATCCTTGGCCTCCAGCGCACAGGTCAGCTCCGCCAGATTGGCGGGCAGACTTTCGCCGAACAACTCCAACAGGCTGAGGAAGCTGGCTTCGCCCAGGCTGTCGATAAGATCGGCAACCGACCCCTGGTCGATCATCGGCAGCAGTTCGGCGGCTTGTTGCCGGTCGGCGGCAGGGTCGGGCGATGGGCTCGCTGGCAAGGCCTGCCGGTTCGCTTCAGGAAAAAGACGGTCGCTCAGATGCTCGAGTTTGAAGGCCAGATGGCGGCGATCGATAGGCTTGGCGATGAAGTCGTTCATCCCGGCGTCGAGGCAGGCCTGCTGGTCGGACGGAGTCGCATTGGCGGTCATGGCGACGATCACCGAGCGGGATTTCGGACCGGGCAAGGCGCGAATGGCGCGCGCCGCGGAGAACCCGTCCATGACCGGCATCTGCAAATCCATCAAGACCAGGTCGTAGTCGCACTGCTCGATCAAAGCGACCGCTTCCTTGCCATTGCCGGCGACATCGGCACGGTGACCGAGCTTGGCCAGGAGGCCGACCGCGACTTGCTGGTTGATGGAATTGTCCTCCGCAACCAGCACCCGAAGCGGTCTGCTGGTGCGCGGCAGGGTATCGTCCGGGTCCGGGGCGGCCACTTTTTCCTTGCCGCCCAAAGCATCCGCCAGGGCGTCGAGCATCAGGCGAGGTCGCACCGGCTTCTGCAGGACGGCCGCCAACCCGGAGCAAAGCGCGCCCTGGATCTCCCGGCCGCCAGTGCCTGCGGTTGCCAGCACCAGGCGCAGTGATGAAAGTGCCGGATCGGCGCGGATCACCGCGATGAGGTCGAGCCCGCTCACGCCCGGCATGGTGTGATCGATCACTGCCAGATCAAAAGGCTCGGTCGCGGCACCCTGCCGCAAGGCGCTGAGCCCGGTCATGGCGTCGGGCGCGGTCGCCACGGATGCGCCCCAGGAGTCCAACTGGCGCCTGAAGGCTTCACGGCTGATTACCGAATCATCGACGACCAGAATCTTGAATCCGGCCAAGGGCGTGCCCCGTTCGCTTTCATTCGCATCGTCAATCCGCCGCAGCGGCACCTCGACCCAGAAGGTCGTTCCTTGATTTTCGACACTCTCGAAGCCGATTTGTCCGCCTACCGCTTCGACGGTCCGTTTCGAAATTGCCAAGCCAAGACCGGAGCCGCCGAAACGTCGCGTCACGGACGCATCGGCTTGCGTGAACAGGGTGAATAATCTCGGCTGCGCGTCGGCAGCGATGCCGACTCCGGTATCCTTGATTTCGATCCGCAACCACGACGTCCCGTCGCGCCGGGCGACATCGACAGTGACGGCGATCATGCCGGCTTCGGTGAATTTAATGGCATTGCCGGTGAGGTTCAGCAGAATCTGCCGCAAGCGGCCGGCATCGCCCTCGTAAGTGCCGCGCGCCGCGGGTGCGATGAAGCAGGTGAGTTCCACCGGCTTGTCCTGCAGACGCGGCGCCACCACATCGATCACGCCTTCCACCAGATTGGAGATCTTGAACCGGCTGAGTTCCAAGTCGATCAGTCCGGCGTCCAGCTTCGAAAAATCTAGAATGTCGTTGATCAGCGTCAGCAGCGACTCGGCAGATTTGCGCACCTTGTCGGCGTATTGACGCTGCTCTGCCTGGAGTCCCGAGTCCAGTAGCAGCCCGGTCATGCCGATGATGCCGTTCATCGGCGTGCGGATCTCGTGGCTCATATTGGCGAGGAATTCCGATTTTGCCCGGTTGGCGGTCTCGGCCCGGTCCTTGGCAAGCATCAGTTCCTCGGTATGGGTCTGGCGCAGCGCGGCCTCCTGGTAAGCGGTGGCATCGCGCTGTTGCCAACTGCGATAGATCAGTCTGGCGATGACGATCGTCAGTGTGGCGAACAAAACGTAGAGCAGTGAAAGTTCCAGCATCTGCCGCCGCCAAGCGGCGAAAATATCGGCGTCAGCGCTGCCGATGCTGGAATAGAGCGGCAAGGTTCCGACCTTGCGCAGGAAGTAATGCCGCTTGACGCCGTCCGGCGCGGATTTGGCGTTGAAGTGGACCTGATTGTCGTCATTGGCGATGAAGAGGCGCAATTCCGGGGAAGCCGGAGCGGCGGCGCTGAAATTGCCCACGGGATAGCGCGCGATCAGCTTGGCGTCGCCATTCCACAGGCTGACCTCGCCATGCGCGCCCGGCATGATCGGGGCCAACAGCGCCGACAATTGCGACACTGCGATCGAGACATGCACGACGCCGGCGAAGGAGCCGTCGGGGTTATTGACCCGTCGCGCCAGATTCACCACGGTCGTGGCTGAGACCATTCCCTGCGCGGGCGAAGAAATGAACAGCGAGGCTTTGGGGTTGTCGCGCATGGCCACGAAGAAATCGCGCTGACCGACCAGGTATTGTTGTGTCGGGGCTCCGGTGACCGGATGTTTGATCCCGTTGACCGCATAGCGGATCGCCCCGCCGCTGTCGGAAAAACGCAAGCCCAGTGCTTCGGGCAGGCGCGAATCCTGTTTGGCAAGAAAGGCATCGAAATCGGCGCGATTGATGCCGCCGGCGGCGATCTGCCGTTCAGCCTCGTCTTGGACGATCAGCAAGGTAAGATCGATGCTGCGAATTAACCCGAGCAGGCCAGACTCCAACAAATGCGAAAAATTTTCACTTTGGATTTCGTCCTGTTTTGCAGAATCACTATAATTTTTGCGAACGATGCCGATAATTATCATCATTACTATTAAATTTGCTAAAAAAATCCCAATTATAAGCCGATCGTAAACGGGTTTTACTTTTACGACGTCACTATATTTATTTGAATGTGTCAAAATTTGATTTGAAGTCATTCTAGGATATCATTTCTTGCTGGATCAAATTTTCCCATTTTTCCAGCAAAATGCCCAGCAGACGACGATCAAGCGGTTTGGAAATATAGTCGTTCATCCCGGCCGCCAGGCATTTTTCGCGATCTCCGACCATGGCGCTGGCGGTCATCGCGATGACCGGAATGAAGGCCAAGTCGCTGCTCATGCGGCGGATCTTGCGGGTGACGGCAAAGCCATCCAGGTCGGGCATGTGGATATCCATGAACACAAGGTCGTATCGTTTCTCCAAAAGCATACGCATCCCTTGTTCGCCGTCTCCGGCGATATCCACCTGATGCCCCAATTTGGTAAGGAACCCGGCGGCCACCTGCTGGTTGACCGGGTTATCCTCGAACACCAGCAGGCGTAGGCGTGAGGCCGCGTGACGGGGTCGCGGCGAACTCGCCGACGAACTGCCGGCCAGAATATTGGCCAGGGCCGTTTTGCCGAGCGGGCGGGCCATCTGCCCGTTGCTGCTTGCGCCGGGCAGCCGATCGCCAGGGTGGCCGGCGCCGATTACCGCCACTCTGGTGCCGGCCAATTGGTCATCGGCGGCGATAATGGCAACCAGGTCTTCGGGCGAGAGGCCCTCCGTCCGGTCGCCGATCAGCAGCAGTCCGATCGGCCGGCGATCGCCCGCCGCCTGGCGCAGTGCCTGCAAAGCGGCGATCCCTGAGATCACGCTCAAGACCTTGCCACGCGATGCCACCCATTGACGTTGAAACTCTGTCTCGTCGCCGGCGTCGAGACCGCAAAGCACCGCGCCAAAATGACGGTGGGGCGCGGATTCCCACGACTCCGGCGTCCTCTCGGCCGCCTTGAGCGGCACCCTGAACCAAAAGCTGCTGCCCTGTCCTTCACAGCTTTCGAAGCCGATCGCGCCACCCATCATCTCGACGATCCGCTTGGAGATCGCCAGCCCCAGACCGCTACCGCCGAAGCGCCTGCCGGTGGAGGCATCGGCCTGCGAAAAGACGCTGAAAATCCTCGGCTTCGCCTCCTCGGCAATACCAATTCCGGTATCGCTGACACTCACTTCGACGGTCGGCACTGCCTCGCCGTCCTGCTTCATGCCAACGACGATCGACACGCGCCCATGCAAGGTGAACTTTACCGCATTGCTGACCAGGTTCAGCAAGACCTGCCGCAAGCGGTCGACGTCTCCCTTAAACCAGCCGTCCGCCGCGGCAGCGACATGATAGGTCAAGTCGATGTCCTTGTCGCCGATGCGCGGTGCCAGGATGTCGATCACGCCCGTGATCAGCGGCCTGAATTCGAACGAATTTTCGACGAACTCGAGCCTGCCGGCTTCCATCTTGGAAAAATCGAGTATGTCGTTGATGATGCCGATCAAGGCATCGGCCGAAACGCGGACCGTTTCGGCCAGGTGCCGCTGCTCGGGCGACAAATCCTGGTCAAGCAGCAAATCGGCCATGCCGAAAATGCCGTTGATCGGCGTCCGGATTTCGTGACTCATGGTGGCAAGAAACTGGCTCTTGGCGGAATTTGCCGCCTCGGCAGCATCGCGCGCGACCTCCAATTCGGCGGTGCGCTTGTTGACTTGCTGTGCCATATCGCTGAAGGCCCGCGCCATCACCCCAACCTCGTCCCGCCGCTCGATCGCGGGGACCGCGGTCTCAAGGACGCCTTTGCCGATCCATTCCGACAACTGATTCAAGGCGTGCGCCAGATTGCGGCCGATCAGGAAAGTCGCCGTGACGGAAAGCGCAATCAGCGTCAAGAACACCCACAGGACCGATTCGGCCTCCTTCCAGAAGGTGGCATCGATGTCGCCAACATAGGCCCCCGTACCGACCGACCAGCCCCAGGGTTCGAACAGGCGGGAATAGGCGATTTTGTCGATTGGCTTGGTCTCTCCGGATTTCGGGATCTGGTATTCCGTCACGCCTTCTTTCCGATCGCTGCGGGCCACCTCGATCAACCGGGTCACCATAGTGGACACCACCGGATATTCTTTTGCCGTGGCAGAATCGATGAAGGTCTTACCCTCCCATTCCGGGTGGGATCCATGGGCGATCCCGGTACCGTCCAAGGTCCAGATGAAAAAATAGTTGTTGCCGTCATAATGCATCGCCCGAACAGAATTTCTTGCCGCTTCACGGGCAGCTTCGTCGGTCATCTGCCCTTTGCTGGCCAGATCATGATAATAAGAGACGGTGGAAAAAGCGGTTTCAAGCAGATGCTTTACTTCACTCGTCCTTGCCTGTATCAGCGAGTATCTGAGATTGAGCAGAGATACGACGGAGATTCCTGCGTGAAAGGTGAAACCTATCAACAGTACGAGCAGAAATCTTACTGACACACTGAGACGAGAAAGCAGCATGAAGTGAAGACCTTGGCATGAGAAATAATTTATTTGTCTTAAATATTAATAGCCACAAAAGTCATATTTAATAAGTAGTTCCCTCGTTTATCCACCTAAAATAGCGGTAACAGATCGTCCGTTGACGGGTTTCCATCGACATGAAAACTTCAGCGTTGGGTCGCATATTTCAGGCAGCCCGATGTCGAGACGGTCAGAGGGAACGGCGTTATCCTCCACGGATTGACCGGTCTCTTGTAACATGGTCGGGAGACGCCGGCGCCCGATCTTTCGGACACACGCCCTGTGGGAATGGATTAGGTCAGGCTGTCGATCACGCGATCGGTCAGGCTGCCGGGGACGATGGTCAAGGGGATACGCAGCCGGTCGATGGCGCGGCCGGTCAGTGCCGCAATCAACGGTCCGGGTCCGTCGGAGCCGGTGCCGGCCGCCAACACCAGGATAGAAATGGTTGGTTCGTCATCGATCAGGGTCAATAGCGCGTCGCGTGGTTCGCCTTCGCGCACATAGATCAGCGGTATTTCTCCGGAAATCTGCTGAACCTGGGCGCCCAGCTTGCCCAACAGCGTCTCGGCCTCGGCGAGTGCCTCGGCCGCCATCAACTGGCCGATCGAGGCGAAATGCTGGAACTCGACCGGTGCGATGACCCGCAACAGCGCCACCCGCCCGCCGGTATGGCGCGCCCGACGGCAAGCGTAGCGCAGCGCGGCGCGCATCTCTTCGCTGTCGTCGACCACCACCAGAAAAGTACGTTCACCGCGCGCCGGCCGGCCCGGTTCGGGCTCACCTGCTTCAGTCGTCACCCTGGTCATCCTCTGCGGAACGCCATGGCGGCGAACCAGCCGCCGAGCATCGCCGCGGCTACCGCCGCCGCGCCATAGAGTGCCGCGTGGCGATTGGCGATGTCAAAGATTTCGGCATCGAGGCCGGTCTTGGAAATAATCAACGGCGTCGTCCGGCTACTGACGATCTTCCCGTCTCTGATCAGATAGACTTCGGCCCGGTAGACACCGGTCGGCACATTGGCGGGAAAAGTCACTTGCGTACGAAACAGGCGTCCGCCGAGCCGGGTGACGCTGCCGGCCAGTTCGCCATAGAGGCCGGTTCGCTGCTTGATCCGCAACAGCGCCTGACGGTAATCGGCGTCGCTTTGATCCTTGTCATCGCGCGCCACCGTCAGGCCCAGATGCTGCGTGCCAAGACGATAGCGTTGCAGCAGCGACTCCGACGCGATCTGCCCGAGCGGCCGCGTCGAGGCAATCTGATAATAGACTGGAGCGTCGCCGATGACCGCCTGATAGCGGTTGACCCACAAGCCGAGCAGGCGGGCACGGCGCCGCACAAGCTCGCGCTGGGTGGGACCGCGTACTACCACCACGATGTCGCCATCGGTCTCGGCCACTCCGAACAGCAGCAGATTGGTACCGGCAAATCCCGAACTGATCGCCACCACATGACTGGAAAGATCCACCACCAGCGGGTCGGTGGCGGCAGCGAATCCGCGGCCACTCTGCGGCACCAGCAGCAATAAAGCGAGCAGGGCTGTTGCGCGGCGCACCCGTTGGGTGGCGCGATTTTGACGTTCCGACATCTTTGATCTCAGCGACTTTCGGAACGTCAAAAACATGATGCACTAATGCTCCGATCTCAGAAAACCGACGATATCCTGCAGCTCGGCCATGATCGGCGCCGACAGGTGGCGGGCGCGTCGGGCGCCTTCGGACAGAATCGCGTCGATCTGTGCCGGGTCGGCGAGGGTGCGGATCATGGCAGTGGTGATCGGCGCCAGCACCGCCACCGCCAGATCGGTCAGTTCCCGCTTGAAGTGGGAAAAGCTTTGGCCGGCGAAGCGGGCAAGGGCGACATCCCGGCTTTGGTCGCTGAGCGCCGCCCAGATGCCCAGCAGATTGGCCGCTTCCGGCCGGCCGACAAGACCTGCTTCGCTGTCCGGCAGGGCCAGCGGGTCGCTCTTGGCCTTGCGGATTTTCAGGGCAATGGCATCGGCATCGTCGGTGAGTGTGATGCGGGAATAATCGGATTCGTCGGATTTGCTCATCTTCCTGGTGCCGTCGCGCAGGCTCATCACCCGGGTGGCGGAGCCAAAGATCTGCGGCTCGGGCAGCGGAAAAAAATCGACCCCGAAATCATTGTTGAATTTCTGGGCGATGTCGCGAGCCAATTCGAGATGCTGTTTTTGATCCTCGCCCACCGGCACATGGGTGGCGCGATAAAGCAAGATGTCGGCCGCCATCAGGTTAGGGTAGGCGTAAAGCCCGACCGAGGCGTTCTCACGATCCTTGCCAGCCTTTTCCTTGAATTGAGTCATGCGGTTGAGCCAGCCGATGCGAGCGACGCAATTGAAAATCCAGGCCAGCTGCGCGTGATCCGGGTTCTGGCTTTGCACGAAGACGATATGGCGGGCGGAATCGATACCGGCCGCCAGCATCGCCGCCGCCACCTCGCGGGTGTGGGCACGCAACTCGCCAGGATCCTGCCATTGGGTGATCGCATGCAGATCGACCAGACAAAACAGGCATTCGAAATCCCGTTGCAGCCTGACCCAGTTGCGCACCGCACCGAGATAATTGCCGAGATGCAGATTGCCGGTCGGCTGTATGCCCGAGAAAATGCGTTGCATGGAAACCCCAGATCTTGAACTCCCGCTGAGGTAGCCCAAGGCCGGCGGCCGGTCAATCGGCTTTGCGACGCGTCATCGCCTTCACTTCGGCGAGCGACGTGGCGCGCAACCCCAACAGCAGGACGCCATAGGCGGTGGCCCCGCCGAACACCAGCAGCGCCACCTGCAGACCGGGAAGCGACAAGCCCGCCGTGGCGGCGCGTCCGCCCCACAACAGCAGACTCATGCCCAGGCAGGCCAGCAGGATCCGCCAGGCACGGCTCTGCAGGCGGCGATCGACGGTGAAAAGGCGGCGCCGGTGCAGTTGCCACATCAGCAGAACGGCATTGACCCAGGCCGCCAGCGCCGTGGCGAGGGCCATGCCGACATGCCTGAGCGGAACCATCAGCGCCAGATTGAGGGCGATATTGACCGCCACGGCCAGCATCGCCACCAGCACCGGGGTACGAGTATCATGCCGGGCAAAGAAGGACGGCGCCAGCGCCTTGATCAGCACGGTGGCCGGCAGGCCGAGCGCAAAGGCCGCCAGCGCCGGCGCCACCTGATCGGTATCGACGGCGGTAAACGAGCCGTACTGGAACAACAGCTTGATCACCGGGTGGGCGATCACCGCCAGCGCGAAGGCGGCCGGCAGGGTCAGCAGCAGGCCCAATTCGATGGCGCGGTTCTGCGCCTGCGACGCCGCCGCCAGATCGCCGGCCCGCACATGGCGCGACAAGGCCGGCAGCAGCGCGGTGCCGATGGCGATGCCGACCACACCGAGCGGCAGCTGATTGACGCGGTCGGCGTAATTGAGATAGCTGACCGCGCCATTGGCGATGCCCGAGGCGATCATGGTGCTGATCAGCAGATTGACCTGATAGACTCCCGCCCCGAGCGCACCCGGTACCACCCTTCGCAACAGTTGGTTTATTTCCGGCGACAGCGCCGGTCGCACCAGCCGCAGGGTCATCCCGGCACGGCGCATGGAATAAAGCAGCCAAAGAAACTGGCTGATGCCGCCGGCGAATACGCCCCAGGCGGCCGCCTGCCCGGGCGTGGCGGTGTAGGGCGCCAGGGCGAAAAGCACCGCCATCGCCGACACACTGAGCAGCACCGGCGTCCCGGCGGCGGCGGCAAACCGGCCGAGCGCGTTCAACACGCCGGATTGCAAGGACACCATCGAGATGAACAGCAGATAAGGGAATGTGATGCGCGACAATTCCGCCGCCAGCGCCATCTTGCCGGGCACATCGTCGAAACCGGGCGCCAGCCCGTAAATCGCCCACGGCATGGCGAGTTCCATCAACAGCACCGCCGCCGTCACCAGACAAGCCAGCACCGCATAGGCACGTTCGGCGAACTGGCGGGCCGCCTCGATACCCTCGCCTTCCAGCTTGGCGGCGAACAGCGGCACGAAAGCGGCATTGAAGGCGCCCTCGGCGAACAAGGCGCGGAACATGTTGGGAAAACGGAAGGCGACAAAGAAGGCATCGGCCACGGTGCCGGCACCGAGATAACTGGCCAGCATGGTGTCCCGCGCCAGACCGGCAAGCCGTGACAGCACGGTCCAGCCGCCAATGGTAAAGACGGCCTTGGCAATCGTCATTCTGCGGCGCCGCGTTTCAGATCCTGTGCGCCTTCGCCCTTGTCGGCAAGCGCCGCCATCAGGGCGGCGCGAATGTCGCGCTTCTTGCGCTCATGTTCGATTTTCAGACCGAATAAATCCTTGACGTAGAAGACGTCGACCACCCGTTCGCCATAGGTGGAAATATGCGCCGTGGCGATCTGCAGGGTGAGCTTGTGCATCGCCGCGGTAAGATCATAGAGCAGGCCGACGCGATCGCGGCCGTTGATCTCGATCACGGTATGGGCCGAACTGACGGCGTCGAAAATCAGCACGCGCGGCGGCACCGGGAACATCTTGGTGCGCGACTTGTTGGACTCGCGCCTTTTGGCCAATTCGCGCCCCAGCCGCAGATGGCCGGACAGTGCCTGCTCGATCAAACTGGCCAGCTTGGCCCGCCGGCTGCCATTGTCGAAGGAATCGCCCTGCGCGTCTTCGATGACGAAACTGTCGAGCGCCATGCCGTTGGTCATGGTGATGATCTTGGCGTCGACGATCGAGGCGCCGCACAACGCCATGGCGCCGGCAATCTGCGAGAACAAGCCGGGATGATCGGCAGCATAGAGCGTCACCTCGGTGACGCCGCGCCCCACGTCACCCCGCCAATCGAGCGTCAAGGGCGCGTGCGACGCCTCGGCCTGGCGGATCAGGCGGGCATGGCGCAGATGTGCAGCGGCGTCGAACGATACCCAATAGGAGGGATAACCGCGCGCCAAGGCGGCCTCGATGTCGGAATTCTGCCACTGTTCGGCCTGCAGCCTGAGACGCAGCGCCGATTGCGCTGCCAGCACGCGAGACTCGCGACGCTCGACGCCGATGCCGCCCGACATAACGTCGAGCGCGCGGTGATAGAGGTCGCGCAGCAGCCCACCTTTCCAGCTGTTCCACACGTTCGGACCAACGGCGCGGATATCCACCACGGTAAGGGCAAACAGCAGACGCAAGCGCTCCGGACTTTGCACCGCGGCGACGAAATTGGCGATCGTTTCGGGATCGTCGATGTCGCGCTTGAAGGCGGTCTTTGAGAACAGCAGATGATAGCGCACCAGCCAGGCGGCGGTTTCCGTTTCCTCGTCGGCAAGCCCGAGGCGGGGACCCAGCTTGAGCGCCACCTCGGCCCCGAGCAGGGAATGGTCGCCACCCCTGCCCTTGGCGATATCGTGCAGGAACACCGCCAGATAGAGCGCCCGACGCGACTGAATCGCCCGCACCGCGATGGTGGCCGCCGCGGCGTCGCCCTCGAGTGCGCCCTGTTCCAGGCGATGCAGAATGCCGACCGCCTGGATGGTGTGCTCGTCGACGGTGTAGACATGGTACATGTCGAATTGCATCTGCGCCACGACGCGGCCGAAATCGGGGATCAGGCGGCCCAGGACGCCGGCCTCGTTCATGCGGCGCAGCGCTGTTTCCGGGTCCTTGCGCGAGGTCAGCATGTCGAGGAACAGCCGGTTGGCTTCGGGGTCCTGACGCAACTTGGTATCGATGCGGCGCAGATTCTGCGTGATCAGGGACAATGCATGCGGGTGAATGTCGAGACCCTCGGCCAACGCAGTGGAAAACAGCCGGATCATCCGGATCGGCTCAATCACCAGGTCGCTCTGGTCGGCGATGTCGAGACGGCCGTTTTCCAGGGTGAAGCCTTCGACTTTTTTCAGCCGCGTCATCAGCGGCCAGCGCAGCTTCGGCCGGCGCTTGTGCTGTTCCTCCAGCAAGGCACAAAAGATGCGGGTCAGATCGCCGACATCCTTGGCGATCAGAAAATAATGCTTCATGAAACGCTCGACACCGGTGGCGCCGCCATGATCGGTATAGCCCATGCGGGCGGCGATCTCCGGCTGCCGGTCGAAGGTCAGGCGGTCTTCCATCCGGCCGGTGAGGTAATGCAGATGGCTGCGCAGCGTCCACAGAAAGGTCTGCGCCTTGGTGAAGCGATGCGCGGCATCCTGCGACAGCACGCCGAGACCCACCAGCTCGGACACATCATTGATGACGTAAAGATATTTGGCGATCCAATACAGCGTGTGGAGATCCCGCAGCCCCCCCTTGCCGTCCTTGATGTTGGGTTCCAGCACATAGCGGGCTTCGCCCAGCCTTGCGTGACGCAGGCCCCGTTCCGCCAGCTTGGCTTCGACGAAGGCCTCGCCGCTGCCGGCGACGATCTCGGCGCGGAAACGCCGCCGCATCGCCTCGAACAGGCGCTGGTCGCCCCACACCCAGCGCGATTCGAGCAGCGCGGTGCGGATCGTCATGTCGGCCTTGGCCTGGCGCAGGCATTCTTCCAGCGATCGGGTGGAATGGCCGACTTTGAGGCCGATGTCCCACAGCAGATAGAGAATACAGGCGACGATCGGCTCGGCCTCGGGCGTGCGCTTGGCCGGCAGCAGGAACAACAAATCGATATCGGAATGGGGCGACAATTCGCCACGGCCATAGCCGCCGACCGCCACCACACTGATCGGCAGCTCGCCCGAGGCGGGAAATTCCGATTGCACCGCATAGTCATAGGCCAGGCGGACAATCTGATCGACTAGAAAGGACTGTTCCTGCACCGCCTCGGTGCCGATGCCGCTGGCCTCGAAGCGTCGGCGTACTTCCTGATAGCCGGCCTGATAGGCCTGTTTGAACAAAGCGAGCACGGCAAGACGGCGTTTGGCCTTGGTCAAGCCTTGCGCTGCCAAGGACTCGATTTCCAGCACAAGTGCCTTGCGATCGATGATGCTGCGCTGGTTCTTGATGGTGCGGTTCATGCCGAACTATACCCCGAGCCGACGGATCAGCTGAGTTAAAAGCGAAATCATGCCGCCGGCAGTTTCAGGGTGAAGCGGGCGCCGATGATGGCGCCGGTCTCGTCAACCCGGTTGGTCGCCGTGAGGAAGCCGGCATGCGCCTCGGCGATCTGCTTCGAAATCGACAGGCCCAACCCGGAATGGGTGCCGAATTTTTCGTGACCGGGCCGCTCGCTGTAGAAGCGCTCGAAAATCGCCTCCAGCTTGTCGGCCGGAATGCCGGGCCCGTTATCTTCTACCGCCAGCAAAATCCAAGGTGCGACCCGATGCGCCGACAGCAGCACGTTACTGCCGGGCGGGCTGAAGGACAAGGCGTTGGCCAGCAGATTGCGGATGATCTGTCCCAGCCGCCCTTCGATACCCTGCACCAGCAGTGCGTCGTCGGGGTCGCAGGCGACGCTGATCGAGACCTCGCGACCGGCGCCGCTGTCACGATACAGCGTGGCGACGGCCGTCAGGGCATCCTTCATCGAGACCGGCCCGGCTTCGGCACGGCTCAATTCGGCATCGAGCCGCGACGCATCGGCGATGTCGCTGATCAGGCGGTCGAGCCGCATCACGTCGTCTTCGATGATGGCGAACAGCCTGGTCCGCTGATCGGGATCGGACACCTTGCCCACCGTTTCGACCGCGCTTCTGAGCGAGGTCAGCGGATTCTTGATCTCATGCGCGACATCGGCAGCGAAGCTTTCGATCGCATCCATGCGCCGCCACATCACGTCGGTCATATCGCGCAGCGCGCCGGCCAAGTCGCCGATTTCGTCATGGCGGCCGGCAAGATCGGGAATTTCGTGACGGCGGCCGCGGCCACGCCGCACCCGGTCGGCGGCGAGGGCCAACTGCCGGATCGGCTCGGCGATGGTGCCGCCCAGATAGAGCGACAGGGCGACCGTGATGGCGAGCGACAGGGCGAAGGTTTCGAAGATGGTCAAGCGCACCTGAAACAGGCGCGCGGCGATTTCTTCGCCGGTGCTGGTGACCTGCACCGCCGCCAGAATGCGTTTGTAGCGCTGCACCGGGACGGCCGCCGACAGCAGCAGATGCCGGTCGACGGTCTTGCGCAGCGCCCAGCTCGGATCGCCCAGCAAAGCGCGCATCACTTCAGGAAAATCCACCGCGCGCGGCCGCCTGGCCTCGCGATAGAGCGGCAGATCATCGCTACCCAGACGGGTCGACAGCAGGAAGTCATAGACCTTGCGAAACAACAGGACGAACCAGCTGCGCTCCAAAGGAGGCAATTCCTCGACCTGAACCGGCTGCGAGGCCGACAGCAGCAGCCGGCTGTCGGCCAGTTCGACGCCGTCGATATCGAACAGACGGGTGCGGACGCGGGCCGGCGGCGACAGCCGCCGCACCATCTGGCGCGCCATCGGTGCCGACAAGTCCGGCAGAGTCACGCCATTGTCGATCACCGCGCCTTCGCCGAGCGCCGCGGCGATCATTTCGGCACGGCTGCGCAGCGACGCCAATTCGGCGTCGATCAGCTCGTTGCGATAGCGATCCAGATAAAACAGGCCGCCGACCAGGATGACCGGGGCAATCATATTGACGGCCAAGATGCGCCAGGTCAGCGGCGAGCCGAACGGCAGA
>Ga0302320_10001506_pt1 | contig 55976 bp, 47 predicted proteins | sample Bog_T0_3_FD_202130 | JGI IMG/M metagenome (GOLD analysis project Ga0302320, IMG submission 202130) | Peat permafrost microbial communities from Stordalen Mire near Abisko, Sweden - Bog_T0_3 | ecosystem: Environmental > Terrestrial > Soil > Wetlands > Peat | place: Sweden: Abisko, Stordalen Mire...
GTCAGTGCCATCCTCGCCGAAACCAGCGACGAATGGGAAACCGGAAAAATTTACCTCAACCTGGAAAACCAAACCCAGCCCTCAGTTTAAATGCTCAAACATTTTACAGAAAAAAGATTGCGCCGCCCGGTGTCTGGTGCGCTTCCTCGTCGGTTTTGGTGTCGAATTGCGTTCTGGTTTCGAATTCTGCGTTGCAGGATGGCTGTGGCGCCTATTGTGGCACCTTTAATAATTGCTCTCTCTTGTTTAATGTTGGAAATGTTGGAGAATTCAGCATAAGCGGCGAGGCTGCTTATTTCGCCACGCTTAACAACTGTTTGATCTGCACCAATCAGTGTCTCGGGGTAAACGATTCCACATTAAATGGCTGCGCGGTCGCCGGCAATGCAAGCACCGGAGCAGACAATTCCTCGTTGACCAATTGCTCGATTTACGGCAATGGTGGCGGCGTTTCGTCCTCCAGTATCGATCACTGCGTGGTGACCAATAACGCCGGCTGCGGTGCCTCCGCCTCCACCGTAAGCCATTGCTTATTGGCAAACAATACGGGCGGGGGCGCAACTTCTTCCACGTTAAGCCAATCTGCGTTGATGGGAAATTCATCTGGTTCAGGCGCTGGCGCTGAGAATTGCGTCGTGAATGGTTGTGCATTGATTGGTAATTCATCCAGCTATCAGGCGGGCGGAGCCGAAAACAGCACCCTCACCAATTGTATATTGATGGGCAATTCAGCTGGCGGAGCCGGTGGGGGAGCATACGTTTGCACTTTGATTAATTGCACCATAATCAGCAATTCGGCGGCTTATGCTCCGGGCGGAGCCGAGAGCGGCATACTCGATAATTGCATTGTTTATCATAACGCGGTTATCTCCGCCGGGCAGACCAGCCTCAATAATGTAACAAATGCCACACTGAATAATTGTTGCATTTCACCTCTCCCTGCCAGCGGTGCCAATAACATAACCCTGGATCCCGCTTTTGTAAGCATTCTGACGGGCAACTTGCGACTGCAGACAAACTCCCCGTGTATAAACGCCGGAAACAATGCGTACATTGCCGCCGACAAGGACTTGGATGGGCGTCCGCGCATCGTTGGTGGCGCTGTGGATATGGGGGCCTATGAATTCCAAGGAGCGGGCGTGGGCGAATTCATTGGCTGGCTTCAGCAATATGGTTTGGCAACGGATGGGTCGGCGGATTATGCAGACACGGATGGAGATGGCATGAACAACTGGCAGGAATGGGTCGCTGGGACAGATCCCACCAGCGCGGCTTCTGTGTTAAGACTGCAACCGCCCGCGTTTACGCCTTCGGCACTTCAACTGCAATGGAATAGCGACACCAGCCATTCCTACTTTGTTCAGCGCGCCAACAGTCTTGGATCGCCGCGCTCTTTCCAGACCATCGGCACCAATGTCCCTGGGCAGCCGGGCGAAACCATTTTCCAGGACACTGCGCCTCCCGGCGGCAGCGCATTGTATCGCGTTGGAACCACGTCGAGCAGCGGTAATTCCCCGCTGCTGCTGCAAATTCCAAAGTTCGTTCCTCCGAGCGCGACAATCACTTGGTCTAGCGTCACCAACCGGTCTTATTTCATACAGCGGGCAACCAATTTGGTACCGCCTGCAACGTTTACTCTTTTGCAATCAAATCTCGCGGGCCTGCCTGGTACCACGCGTTTCACCGACAGCAATGCGCCCGCCTATGGTGCGGCGTTTTACCGCGTCGGAGTTCAGCAATAGTGGCTGATAATAAAATCCAATGGCGCCGCTGTCTGCCCTGTTTCAATTCAAAGCCGCGCGCCCTGGTTCGAAATCCGTATTCCAGTTGCAGCCTTTTCCGTCGGGGTCATTCGTGTCTGGTGCCGATCTTCGGCTTCGGGGTCACATGCCTCGTGTGTTTCGTGGCTTCCCCAAAAATCACCGCTGCCGCTTTTCCAAGTCCATGACGGCGCTGGTCACGCCGCCGTCCATGAGCAGGCGGCGGTCGCGCGAGCGGGTTTCGCCCACGGCAGTCACGCGGATGGCCGCCTCGTCAGTCACGGGGCATTCATGCTCGCAAATGCCGCAGCCGATGCACAGCGCCGGGTCCATGTAGGGTCGGCGCAGTGTGATGGGATTGCCGTCGCGCTTGATGATGGTGACTTCGCGCGAAAAAATAGCCTTGGGCGAAACCGGACAAACTTCCTCGCACACCACGCACGGCGTTTCCATGGCCCACGGCAGGCAGCGGCCGGTGTCAAAAAACGCGGTGCCGAGTTTGATGGGACCTTCCTTGTCAAACGGGCCGGTGCCGGTCTTTTCCTCGATGGTAATCCGTTGAATCGCACCGGTGGGACACACCTGGCCGCAGAGCGTGCAGTTCACCTCGCAGAAGCCAATCTTCATGTTCAGGATCGGCGTCCAGAAGCCTTCCAGGCCAGATTCCAGCACGGCGGGCTGCAAGACGTTGGTGGGGCAGACTCGGATGCACTGGTCGCACTTGATGCAGCGGTCCAGGAAATCCTTTTCCTCCACCGACCCGGGCGGGCGGATGACTTTCTTGTCGTAATTGCGGTCGCTGGCTCCCGAGGTGCGGGCAAAGGCGTAGAAACCCAGTCCCAGCAGCGTGCCGAAAAACGCGCGTCGGCCCGGCACGGCAGGCGCGGTGACCTCGCGCTGCAGCGGCGGCAGGAACTTGAACGAAATCGCGTCCTCCGGGCAGTCCTCGATGCAATTGAAGCACACAAAGCACTCGCTCTTGCGCAACTGCGTGTGCGGGTCGGAGGCGCCCTCGCAGTTTTTCAGGCAGAGGTCGCAGTCCACGCATTTGTTAGGATCGCGGTCAATGCGCCAAAGCGCTGCCGTGGAAAGCGTGCCCAAAAACGCGCCCAGCGGGCACAGTACGCGGCAAAAAAAACGAGGGATGACGACGTTCATGCCCACCAGAAACAGCAGGATGAACCCGATCGCCCACGCGCCGACATGGTAATATTGGCGCACATAGATGGACGACGGCCAGAACAAGTTCATCAGCGGCAGAATGACCGTGCTCATCGAGCGATGGAACAGGCAAATCGGGTCGAGCCAGCCGATTTGCAGGGTGCCGCCGACCGCGGCGGCGATCATGGCGATGAGGATAACGTATTTAAGCGAATACAGCTTTTTGTAGCGGTTGGCCTCAATGCGTTCGCGCTCCTCCGCGCGGCGTTTGCCCAGCAGCCAGCCGGTGACATGATGCAAAATGCCGTAGGGACAAACCCAATTGCAGAAGACCCGGCCGAAGAGCAGCGTGGGCAGAATCAACAGCAGGCTCCACAGCAGTCCCATGTATATCGTATGGGTGGTGATGGCCGTGGCAAAGGCGACGAGCGGATCCAGTTCCAGAAACAGCGAAACCGGATAACCCTTGAGGTAGCGCAGGTCGGTCACGAAAACAAAGAACAGGAATAGCCCGAAGAAAAACACCTGCGCCACGCGGCGGACGTTGCGGAGTTTGAGGAGGTCTTTCATGTCAGGGCAGAAATAAACGTGGAGATGCGCCCCCTCGCAAGCGGTGAATTGCGCATGCTCCGAGACGCCTCGAGCACCTGGTTCAAAGCGGCGCTGAAGACGCCGCACTCCAAACGCTTCGCGCAGGCTGGACGCCACAAAACAACTCCGCGTTTTTCCGCGTTCTGCGCGTCTCGGCGTTGAAACCCCCGCCTCAAGCCTGCACCTCTTTGTACACTGTTTCCTTCCAGTTTTTATTTCCCAAGCCGCGATCGTGGGCTTTGTGAATGTAGGTTAGCTCCGCCAAGTCGCGTTCGAGCAAATGTTCGTAGCCGTAGGCGTCCACTGCCACCATGTCCGTGCCGGCCACGATGGTGTTCATCGGCTTCACGTCGGAGAGCCGGCCGCCGGTCGGGCCGTTGCTCATGAGCACGTTCATGCCGTCGAGAATGACCAGCGTGGGCTTCATCATCAGCGCAAAATCCGACACAATGCTATGGATGTGCTGGTGAAACTGGTTGCGCCTGCCGCCGAGCAGGCCATACCAGTTCTTCGTCGTCATCGATGCATGGCACAGGTTGTGATCCTTGCACGGCGCGAGGCCGATGACTTTGGTCGCCTGCTTGAACGGCGTGCTAAAGAACGCCCACTCCTTCAGAATCTCGCCGTCGAGCGACAGGGGCGCGAACGAATTGGTTTCGGGATACAGCAAATCCAGGTCCATATCCGAAGCCACGGCGGTGAGGCCGCTCTTGAAAAAACAGCCGGTCGGAGAATTGATGGGGTTGTCGGCGACGATGACTTTGTGAGCGCCGGCCTCGAAGCACAACTTGGCCACGGCCCGCAGGGCGTCAGGATGCGTGGTGGCCGCCAGTGCGGGCGGACGGTCAAACGCGACGTTCGGTTTGATCACCACCACGTCGCCCTTTTTGATGAACCGCCCCATGCCGCCGAGCGCGCCGAGCGCGGCCCGGATGGTCGGATCGTGCTCCTTGCCGTGCGCGATGGCGAGCGAGGGCAGAAGCTTGTTCGCTTCCGGGGCATAGCTGCGCAGTTGCAGGCCCTTTACCTTCTCAAAGCCCGGAACGAAATGGCCCGGATGCCAGAGTTTCTTCGCCGCGAGGCCGGAACCGGCGATCAGCGCGCCGGTGATGCCGAGGCGGACAAGAAATTCGCGCCGGCTGACCGAATCATCCGGCAGTTGCGCCGCCGGGTCTGTTTTCGATAAATTCATATTCACCGTTAGCTAATCTATTCTCTTTATCCCGCCGCGCAAATCATTTGTGGTCTCAGGTCTCCTTGCCTGGCATGGAGGCCGGGATCCCTGCCGCCCGGAAAAGGCGTGGGTTGTCCGGTTCATTGGAGCTTTCCATTCAGGTACTGCTCCAAGAAATCGCGGGCCGTGGCGGCGTCCGCCGCGTCGAACACGCCGCCGAGTTCGCCGCCGCGTTGATAGACCACTTTCCATTTGCCAAAAAGCTGCGCGCGAAAAACTTTTGCTCCGTTCACGTCCGGCAGATTCTCCGCCTGGCCGAACCGGGCGCAGAAATCATGGAAAGATTGCCACGCCTTGGCCGCGTCGTCGGGCGCGCCGACCATGATGAAAAACGGCAGTTCCGCGCCGTTGAACTTGTATCTGGCCTGATACACGTCTTTAAAGGCCGCCTGGCCCTGCGCATTTTCCGGCACGAATGAAACGCTGTCGGCGATCATCCCGCTCGCAGGCAACTGGCGGCGGCCCGCCAGGCCACGGTCGTCCACCGGAATCTCCCGTGCGCGGTTCCTGGCAATGGCCGTGGCCAGGGCGAGCGTCTCCGGCTTCTGGTCGGACGCAATGATCTGAACATAGACGGCACCTTGCCGGAAAAAGTAACCCATTTCGCCCGAATAACCGTCGGGAGCAAAATCCAAGGGCCGGCCTTTGGGGTCGCGCTCGAGGGAGAACATCCCAAAAGCGTCTATCGGGGTGTCGAAGCGGTATTCGTAAAGGTCCACGTAGCTTCCCGCCAGGGCATTGACGGCAAAGGTGCGGCAACGGAGCTGCTGGACGTTGTAGTTTTGGTAGGCCGGCGCGCGGCCGTCAATTTTTTCAAATAAATTGTCCGAATTATAAAATTCCGTGGCGGACATCGGCTTGGTGCCCGGCAGCGAAACCTCCAATGGCTCAGCTTTCAGCGCCGGTTGGGGCGCGCCGGCGGCGGCTTCGCCGGAATTATCCCCGGCAGTGCCGGTGTTTTCGACCCCAGGTTCGGCGGCTGAAGGGGGTGCTGTAGCCGAAATTGTTGTGGCCTCGGGTGACGAGGGCACGGTGCCGGACTTGCCTGCGACCGGGGCCGCCGTGGATTTCAGGGAGTCGGTGCGAACCGCGTAGAGGTTGGGATCGAAAACTTTCCCTTTATGATAAATCGCAAAGGCAATGACCATGAGCAGCGCCAGGATGACGGCGCCGGCGATGCTTTCGGCCGCCGGGACGCGAGTGCGGACGAATTGTTTGCGTCCGCCGGCGGCATGTTTTTTCTCGTTGGCCACAAATTCAAGAGCCTCAGGCGAAGTACTGTTCCGCGCGGCGGATGATTTCCGGGTAGTCCGTCTGGAAATGGCAGGCGTCGCGCAAGGCGGAGAGATTCACCTTCGACGCGTCGCGCTGGGCCGCGGGCAGCCGGTGATACATTTCGCGTGCCCGCAGGTCGCCGTCCTGCTCATAATACATGACGTAACGCGCGATGTCCGAGAAAGCGAACTCAAGCGCCGCGCCTTGTTGGTTGCAGGACGGACAACCGGGGCACATCGCCCGGCGGCTGGCCAGCAGAGTTTCCTTAAGCAAGTCCAAGTGCGCGATCTTGAGCGGCCCCTTGTATCCGCGGGCGGCGGCCACGCTGGTCTGAATGTTGTCTGCGTTTTGCATCCGGTTGCAGACGGCGCTTATGCGCGGGTCGCTCCAGACCGCCTGCAGCAAGGCCTGGTGCGTGCTCAGGCCGAGTTGGTCAAATTCCGGCAGCCGCTTCGGCGCGTCAGCGGCGTTGCGGAGCGTTTTCATCCCAATCAGGCCGATTCCCGCCTGATGACAAGCCTCGAGCGCCCGGTCAAAGTCGCCGCCTTTGACATAAAAAGGGGTGTATTTAACCATGATGGCGTCCAGAAATCCGCCTTGCGCGGCGGCGGTCAGATATTGCGGGCTGCGATCGTCGTGGCAGGAAAAGCCGACCATTTTGACCTTGCCGGAATTTTTCAACTTTTCCGCGACCTTTTTAAGCGCGTCGCTTTTCGGCCAGTCCAGCGAGACGTCGCCGTATTCCCGCGGGTTGATGCCATGAATGAAAAAGAGATCCAGATAGGTGGTCTTGCAACTTTCCAGCCGGCGGTCAATCTGCTCCAGCAACTGCTCCGGGCCCTCGACGGGATGATCCTTGGAAACCAGAAACAGGTCCTTTCGGCGCTCGGGATTTTTGGCCAGCCACGCCGCCACCGTGCGTTCGTCATTGCCATTGCCGTAAATGGACGCGGTGTCGAAATAGCGGATGCCCAGGGACCAGCCGACCTCGAGGTGTTCCACGCTGTAGGCCGGCAGATCGCCGCCGAGGATCAACATGCTCACCGCCGGACCGTTGCGCCCCAGCTTCCGGGCGGGCACCGGCGGAGCATCCGCAGCTGGAGCGCCGGCAGAAGGTTTGGCTGCTTCCTCAGCTTTCGTTGTCAGCGTTGACCCCAGGGCCATGCCCACCGGGGCGATCATGGCGCTTCGCAGGAAATTCCGACGCGAGAGGGCGGATTTCGGGGAGCTCATAATCAGGCAAAGTAACGTTCAGCCCGGCGGATGATTTCAGGATAATCCGTCTTGAAATGGCAGGCCTCGCGCAAGGCGGCGAGATCAACTTGGGACGCATCCCGGTGCCCGGTCGCCAGCGATTGATAATAGTCGCGCGCCTCCAAGTTGCCGTCCTGCTCGTAGTAGGTGACAAACCGCGCGATGTCGTGGAACGCAAAATCAGTCTGCCGGGCCCATTGCTCGCACGCGGGACAGCCGGTACACATGGTGCGGCGGCCGGCAAGAATGGTTTCCTTGAGCAATTCACGGTGCGCAAACGTAAGCGGCGCCTTGTAACTCCGGGCGGCAGCGGCGCTGCTCTGCATCTGGTCCACGTTGTCAATCATGTTGCAGACCACGGAAATGCGCGGGTCGCTCCAAGCGGCGTGCAGCACGCCCTGATGCGTGGTGAGCCCCAGCTTGTCCAGTGCCGGCAGGCGTTTCGGCACGTCGTGCAGACTCCGCATGGTCTTCATGGCCACGAGGCCGATGCCGGCCTTGTGCGCGGCGTCCAGCGCCTGGTCCAAGGGGCCCCCTTTGGGATAAAACGGATTGAAGGCGAGCATGATGATGTCCACGAAGCCGCCTTCCGCCGCCGCGCTCACGTAATCCGGCAACCGCCCGTCATGGCAGGAAAAGCCGACCATCTTAACTTTGCCGGAACTTTTCAATTGCTCCGCGACTTTCTTGAAGGCGTCGCTCTTGGGCCAGTTCAGGGAGTCCTCGCCGTAATCGCGCGGGCCGATGCCGTGGATGTAAAAGGCGTCGAGATAAGTCGTGCCGCAGGCGGCCAGCCGGCGGTCGATCATCTGCAGCAACTGCTCCGGCCCCTGTGATGGATGGTCCTTGGAGACGAGGAAAATTTCCTTTCGGCGCTCCGGATATTTGGCCAGCCACTGGCCATAAATGGGTTCCGACTTGCCGTTCAGATAGGATTTTGCCGTGTCGAAATAGCGGATGCCCATGGACCAGGCGAGGTCGAGATAGTCGGGACTCATGGCCGTCATCATGCCGCCCATGCACAGCATGGTTACTTGCGGGCCGCTCTTGCCTAATTGCCTGCGGGGCAATGCCACCGAGCCAGCCGGCCCACCCGGAGCCGCTGACGCCTCGCCGGCGGGCGCGGATTGCGTCAGGAGCGCCGGCGCGGCGGCGAGCGCCACCGGCACTGTGAGCGTGGACTTTAAAAATTTCCGGCGTGACGGGGAGAACTGATGCTTTTTCATAAATATATAAATTGCTGGAGAATACCGTAGCACCACACCGCGGCGGCGGCAAATGGGAAGTGGTGGTAGTTGGGCAGGGCTGATAGGCCATTCCCTGGATTGCCCGCTCCGGGCTTTTCGGTTAGCTTCGCGGCGTATGGCTTTTGATTCCTTCCGCGATTTTGTGAACGCGCTCGATCGCGCGGGCGAGTTGAAACGCATTTCCCAGCCAGTGGCCACGGAACTTGAAATAACCGAGCTGGCCGACCGCGAAATGAAAACGCCGGACGGCGGCAAGGCGCTGCTGATCGAGCAACCCACCGTCAATGGCGTGGTTTCGCCGTTTCCCGTGGCCATCAACACCCTGGGTTCGCACAAACGCATGGCCATGAGCATGGGCGCCAATTCCGTGGAGGAAGCGGCCAACGAACTCGGTTCCCTGATGCGCGCCAAACCGCCCACGAGTTTCAAAGCCGCCATCAAACTGCTGGGACAGGCGCTCGATTTGCGCCACGCCAAACCGAAAATCGTCAGCGGCGGACCCTGCAAGCAGGTCATCCACCTCTTCAAGGACGAGGAGGGCAAAGGCGCCGCGGCGCGGAAGCCATCCTCCATCCTCCATGCTCCATCCTCGCTTCCCGCCGGCTTGGTCACCTTGCCGCCGACCTCACCGACGCCGCCAACGCTGCTCAATCTTCCCATCCTCCAGTGCTGGCCGCTCGACGGCGGCCGGTTCATCACGCTGCCCTGCGTGGTGACCCAGGACCCCGACACAGGTGAACGCAACGTGGGGATGTATCGCATCCAGATTTACGATGACCGCACCACGGGCATGCACTGGCAGTTGCAGAAAGTGGGCGCGCGGCACGGGCGGCGCTACTACGAGACCGGCGCCCGCATGCCCGTGAGCATTTTTCTCGGCGGTGACCCGATGTTTGCCTTTGCCGCCACCGCGCCCCTGCCGGACGGACTCGACGAATTCCTCCTCGCCGGTTATCTCCGCAAGAAGTCCGTGGAACTCGTGCAATGCGAGACCAACGATTTGCAGGTGCCCGCCAATGCCGATTTTGTCATCGAAGGTTACGTGGACCCCGCCGAACCGCTGCGCCCGGAGGGGCCGTTTGGCGATCACACCGGCTATTACACGCTGCCGGAGCCGTATCCGGTGTTCCACGTCACCGCCCTGACGCATCGCCGGGACGCGGTGTACCCGGCGACGATCGTCGGCCGACCGCCGATGGAGGATTTTTACATTGGGGGCGCGAGCGTGAAATTGTTTCTGCCCATCTTTCAGATGAATTTCCCGGAAATCGTGGACCTGGCCCTGCCCGCGGAAGGCGTGTTTCACAACCTTGTTTTTGTGAGCATCAAGAAAACCTATCCCATGCAGGCGTACAAGATCATGCACGGCCTCTGGGGCATGGGGCAGATGATGTTCACCAAGTACCTGGTGGTGGTGGACGCCGAGGTGGACGTGCACAACACGAGCGAAGTGCTGTTTCATCTCACCGCCAACACGGACCCGCAGCGCGACAGCATCTTCACCAAAGGCCCCGCCGACGTCTTGGATCATGCCACCAGCGAAGTGGCCGTTGGGAGCAAGCTCGGCATTGACGCCACCAAAAAACTGCCCGGCGAAGGTTTCCGGCGCGCCTGGCCGCCCTTGATCAAGATGGATGCGGCAGTGCAAAAGAAAATTGACGCGCTGTTTGGAGCCAGGAAATAAAGCCGTGTCTTGATTTGCTCTCGGAGCGCGGGTCTGTGACCCGCGGCAAATCCTCAACTCTGAGCGCGTTTGAATTGAAACGGAAGCTGGTCAGGATTTGGAAGCTGCTGCGGCTCACAAACTCGCGCTTCGCAAATTAGAACGCGGTCGGGAATAAGCCTCGATTTCAATCCCTTCGGGATGGAAAGCACCATTCCACTGAAAACAGCGGCCGCTACCGTGCCGCCCATAGGGAGGGCGTGTTGATCATGAAATTCAAGACGTTCTCACTCACGCCAGCATCGCGCAACCCGATCACATCCGACGCTGCCAAGTGATAAATCGTCCGCGTCATTCTGATCTGGCTGATGATCACGCCATCGCTGACGCCGGCTTTGGCCATGGCCTTGACGTCCGCAATGCTCGTCGGCGGGCCTTGGACCGGTGCCACATAAGGTGGCGGCGCCATGGCCCGCATTCGCGCCGCCTGTTCCTGGTCTGCCGCGTTCCCGATCAAGCCGCCCGCCAGCGCGCCCGCCGCCGCGCCGATCAGCGCATCCGGCCCGGCATGGCCGCGCGCGCCAATGGCGGCGCCGGTGAGCGCTCCCATCGCCCCGCCCATTAATGCGCCCGAACCGGTGTTGTTTGGCGAACCATCAGGATTCACGCAGCCGGAGAGCAAAACCGCCATGCCTGCCGCCGCTAAAATCAAGGTGTGTCTTTTTATATTCATAAAGTCGCGTCTCCATCATGCAAGACAATTTGAGGTGAATCAACGATGCCCCCCACCGTGTCCACCGCCAAATCCACCGCCATGCCAGCCCCCCCGAAAGCCACCACCATGATATCCGCCGCCATGCCATCCCCAGCCCCAACCCCAACCAATCCCCACTGGCGCATACCACGCATAACCCGGATAGTAGCAATAGGGATCATAATAATATGGAGACGAATAATAGGCCGTGGCCGGCGCGGTATCCACGTACGACACGGACGGGGCCACCGTGGCGGTCGAAGCCTGCACAGCATCCATTGAAGGCGCCGGCGCTGGGGCCGGCGTGGCTGAAGCCACCCCGGCTCCAGGCTGACTCAACATCGCCGTGATGACTGCATCCGAAAGGCCTTGTTGCCGCAAATAAATGATCTCATCGGCGTTCAAACCGTAGTGGTTGCCGGAATTCTTGATATACGCGATAATCGTCCCCTCGCTCAACTTCGCTTGGGCAAGTTGGAGGATTTGCGCCACGCCGTAACCCAAGCGTGGAGCGGCCGTGTTGGCCCCTGCCGGTTGGGCCGTGTTCGGCGCCGGGGCATCCTGCGCCAGGGCCGTGGCCCCGGAAAAAGTCAGACTCGCGGCGGCCATGGCCGCCAGCACATTTAGTTGCAAACAATTTGTTTTCATAAATCACGTTCACCCCGGTTTCCCGGCTTCTCAGTTTTGACCATGAGCGGAGCCGCAATGATCAAAAAAACAGCACCTGTGAAAAGCCGGCGACGACATTGAGCTTGCGGCTCGATCCGGGTTCCATCCGCGTGCGGTCATTAATATTTTGCCTTTCATTAAACCCTTACCGGAACCCGGGCACAATCTTGCAATAAATCATGGCGGAGCCGGGCTTGGCGCCTCTTCTTCCTCGGGGGAAGGACCAAGAAAAATGTCCAGCAGCGCCCGCCTTTGCATTTCATATTTCAAATCGCATTGACGCAACCGGCGCGGTTCCGGTATGCTGCGCGGCTCGATTAACTCATTTTTATTGTGAACGTATCCGTTGAAAATTTGGCCCCGTGCAAAAAGCTGGTGCGTGTGGAATTGGACGCCAGCGTGGTGGATGAAACCTTTGAGGCCATCACGAAGAATTACCAGAAAGCCGCCGTGCTGCCGGGCTTCCGCCCGGGCAAGGCGCCCCGCGACATGGTGGCCAAGAAATATGCCGCGGACATCAAGGAGGAGGCCAAGAAAAAGCTCATCGGCGACAATTATCGCCAGGCCATCGCGGAGCAAAAACTGCACATTGTGGGCTATCCCGACATCGAGGAGGTGCAGTTTGAGCGCGGCCAGGCGCTGCAATTCACCGCCACGGTGGAAACCGCGCCGGAGTTTCAACTGCCCGAGTACAAGGGACTGCCCGCCGCGCTGGAAGCCAAAACCGTCACCGACGCCGATGTGGCGCGCGCGCTGGAGATGCTGCGCGGCCAGCACACCAAATTTGAAACGGTGGCGCGGCCGCTGGCCGGCGGCGACTTTGCGGTGGTGAATTACACCGGCACCTGCGACGGCCAGCCCATTGCCGAGCTGGCCCCGACCGCCAAAGGCCTGACGGAGCAGAAGAATTTCTGGGTGGAGACCGAAGCCGGCTCGTTCATCCCCGGCTTCGCCGCGCAACTCATCGGCGCGCAGGCCGGCGAAAAGCGCGCCGTGAACGTGGATTTTCCGGCGGACTTCGTGACGCCGCAATTGCAGGGCAAAAAAGGCGTGTATGAAGTGGAACTGGTGGAGGTGAAGGAGAAGGTCCTGCCGGCGCTGGATGACGAGCTGGCCAAAAAATTCGGCGCGGAGAACGTGGAGAAGCTCAAGGCGGGTGTCCGCGCGGATTTGGAAAACGAACTGCGCTACTCGCAGTCGAAGGCCGTGCGGAACCAGACCGTGCGCGCGCTGCTGGGCCGGGTGAATTTTGACCTGCCGGAGACAGCGGTCGCGGCGGAAACCCGCAATGTGGTTTATGACATGGTCCGCCAGAACACGCAGCGCGGCATCGGGCGCGACCTGATTGAAAAGCAGAAGGACGAAATTTATTCCGCGGCCGCGGGCAACGCGAAGGAACGCGTGAAGCTGGCTTTTATCGTGCAGCGCATTGCCGACCAGGAGAAAATCACGGTGACGCAGGAGGACGCGCTGAAGCGCGCGCAGCAATTGGCGATGATGTACCAGATGCCGTTTGACCAGTTCCTCAAGGATTTGCAGAAACGCAACGGAGTGAACGAACTATACGACCAGGTGCTGCACGAAAAGGTGCTGACGCTCATCGAACAAAATGCGGTCATTTCAGCGGGACCGCCCGCACAATAAGAATTGTTACTTTGGAGCGGCGGGCGGCGTCTGGTTTTCCAATGAAAAGAATCGGTGCCCTTTTGTTTTTGGCCGGCTTCGTGCCGGCGGCTCTCGCGCAGACCAATGCGCCCGCGGTGCGGTCCCTGTCGCTGCAAGATTGCCTCACGGAAGCGCTCCAGCACAACTTCGACGTGCGGGTGGAGCGCTACCAGCCGCTGATCGCCCGGCTCGGCCTGGACGAGGCGTATGCGGGCTACGACCCGACGTTTAACATGGCCGGCGCGCACAATTACGATATGTCCGGCGGGGTATTCGAGAACGGCCTGCAAATTCCTCCCGTGACTTCCGACCAAAATGCGTTCAACTCGGGCATCAGCGGCTTGCTGCCTTCTGGCTTGCAATACAATTTGAGCGGCAATGTGGCGCAAACCTACGGTTCCGAAAGCGGCATCCCGTTTGATAGCACCAGCGGCACCATCGGGGCGACCATCGACCAGCCGCTGCTGAAAAATCTTTGGATCGACAGCACCCGGCTGAACATCACTGCCGCCAAGAACACGATAAAGTCAACCGAACAAGGTTTGCGCAACCAGTTGATCACGACGGTTTCCGCGGTGGAAAAGGCCTTTTACGAACTCATCTACGCCCGCGAGTATTTGCAGGTGCAACAGCAGGCGCTGGATCTGGCGCAGACGCAACTGGACCAGGACCGGCAGCGGGTGGAAGTGGGCAGCCTGGCGCCGCTGGACGTGCAGCAGGACGAAGCCCAGGTGGCGCAAAGCCATGCCAATTTGATCGCGGCGGAGCTCACGCTCCAGCAGGATGAAAACACGATGAGGAATCTGATCACGGACAATTACCTGCAATGGCACGACGTGCATATTGAGCCGGCGGGCACGCTGGAAGCGGTGCGGCAGTTGTTTGACGTGCAGGACAGTTGGAACAAAGGGCTGACCTCGCGGCCGGATTTTTTGCAGGCCAAAATCAAACTGGAACAGCAGGGCATCCAGCTAAAATTCGATCGCAACCAGATTTTTCCGCAGTTGGACCTCACGGCCGGCTATGGTTTTAACGGCACGGGCAGGGAATACAGCGATGCCTTTGGGCAATACGCCCAAGGCAACCGCCCGTTTTATAGCTACGGCGGCAAATTTTCCGTGCCGCTGGACAACTTGGGGGCCCGCAGCGCGTACAAATCAGACAAGGCGGTGGAGAAGCAGTATTTGCTCGCGCTCAAGGAACTGGAACAAAATATCATGGTGGCGATTGACAACGCCGTTAAGCAGGCGCAATCCGACTGGGACAACGTGCAAGCCACCAAACAACAGCGCATGTATTCCGAGGCCGCGCTGGACGCGGAGCAAAAGAAATACGCCGTCGGCAAAAGCACCACCTTCACCGTGCTGCAATTGCAAAACACGCTCACGGCGGCGCGTTCCCAGGAAATCCGCGAGCTGGCCAACTATAACGAGGACCTCACCGCGCTCGCCCAAGCCGAAGGCACCACGCTCGAACGCCGGAAGGTGGACGTGACGGTCAAGTGAATCCTACCAGAAATTCCACGCGCCGCGCCAGACCACCCACACCCCAAGCAGAAAATTAGTGATGGCGTGCGCGGTCATGGCGTCGCCCAGCCGATTTTTCCGCAGCACCAGCCATTGATATGCCAGGCCGCACACGAGGCCGGCCAGCCATTCGTTGTGCGCCAAACCAAAAACAACCGCCGTGGCGATGAATGGCGCTGGCAAAAATCGGTTTAGCGGCACCTCCAAAAAATTCTGCCTGGCGATATAGCGGTACAGAAACGAACGGTAGAACACCTCCTCGAGCGGGGGTACGATCAAGGTCGAGCCCAGCATCCGGGTGGCAATGAACAGCCAGGCTGGCGCGGAGCCGAAGTGCTCGTGGGGATTCCACGCCCACGCCGGGGTTGCTGGCGCGTGCGAGATTCCCAATTTGAGCCATAAAGAATCTTGCCTGCTCCATTCCCCGTCAATCCCGACCCACACGGCAAAGATCGCGACGCCGACCGCGGCGGCTTCCCAACTGAAAGCCCAGCGCATTTCCGGGACGAGCGGCCGGATTTCCAGGACCAGCCAGAGTCCGACCACGGTTTTGGCGAGGTAAAACCAGTAGGGCGAAGCAGGGCCAAACCGCCCCTGCCCGGCGGTGAGGAGGACGAACAGAATGAACGGCGCGACGCGCGAGGCCATCGGCGAGCGGGCGAGAAATCTGCGCAAAGCCATCGGTCAGTTCCCCATGCCCAACTGAAATTCCCGCTTGTCCGGCCCAATCAGGGTGACCGTGTATTTGGAGATAGCCTTGACCCGATACGCACCGAATTTGTCGCCTGGGCGGACAGTCTTGCCATCCACAATGGCGGATGGCGCGGTTGGGGAATAGAAAATGCCCTGCAACTTGGGCGCGTCGGCTGGATTGATCGGCGGCGGCTCCACCGGCCGCGGCTTGCTGACCGGCAGGGAAAAGGCGGCCACCTCTTGCGTGGAGGAGCCGGCGGATTCCGGTTCGGCCACGAGCGCGCGGACATTGCGATGCGCCACGGCCCAGCCGATGAAAAAGATCGCGGCGACGATGAGGAAAACCACGAGGGACGGCAACAGCCACGATGGGAAAAACGACGGGTCATCCGCGGCCGGCCGCGGCGGCGGCACGGTCGTGGGCAGGTTGCGCGGCGGCGTTTTCCGCGCCTGCTTTAGTGCGTCGTTGATCAGGCTCATGCGTGGATGTCTCCTTCCAACTCACGGATGGCGCGTCCCACCATCCAGTAATTAATTCGGTAACTGCGCTCAACAAAGCCGGCCAACAGAGCCTTGTCGCAGAGCGCGTTGACGAGGCGCGGAATGCCCTGGCTGTAGCCGTACACCCGCCAGATGGCCGGCACGCTGAACGTGGGCGCGCCCTGGGATCCAGCCAGTGCCAGCCGATGGTGAATATACTGCCCCACTTCGTTCCGCGTCAATGGTTTCAGGTGATACCTCACGGTGATGCGCTGGCGAAGCTGTTTGAGCTTGGGGCTGTTCAGGCGGTCGCGCAATTCCGGCTGGCCCAGCAGCACGATCTGCAACAGCTTGCGGTCGTCGGTCTCGATGTTCGAAATCAGCCGCACCTGTTCGAGCAGGTCTTCCGTCAAATTCTGCGCCTCGTCCACGATCAAAACGGTCTCTTTGCCGGCCAGCGTCTGCTTCAGCAAATAATCGCTAATGGCCGCAATGGTTTCCATGCGGTCCAGCCCTTTGACCTGCAGGCCATATTCGGTGGCAATGGCGCGCATGAGTTCATCGGCATTCAAGACGGGATTCAAAATCAAGGCGGTGGAAAAATGGCCGTCGAGCTGTTCCAGCAAGGCCCGGCACAGGGTCGTCTTGCCCGCGCCCACCTCGCCGGTGAGCTGCACAAAGCCCTTGCGCTCGCGAATGCCGTACAGCAGGTGGTTGAACGCTTCGCGATGCTTGGTGCTGTGGAACAGGAAGCGCGGGTTCGGCGTGATGTCGAACGGAGCCGCCTTCAACCCATAGAACTCAAGATACACATAGTTCTTTTAGCAGAATCCACCCGCAAGGAAAGATGAAACGCATCGAAACGAGCCGAAAAATTCCACTTGCAAGCTGTTCCGGTTTGCCTTAACAGTTAACCATATGGTTAACTTGTCATCGCGCAGGTTGAACCGCACGTTTGCGGCGCTGGCGGACCCGACGCGCCGGCGCTTTCTGGAGAGCCTGGCGCAGGGCGACCGCTGCGTGACCGAACTGGCCAGGCCGCACGCCATGTCCCTGCCGGCGGTTTCGAAACACCTGCGCGTGCTGGAAAAAGCGGGCTTGCTCCGCCGCCGCCGCGGAAGGGTGCATCGGTTGAAACTGGAGGCCGCTCCCATCCGGGCGGGAAATTGTCATTACGCGGGTGGTCCAGGCGCCGCGCGAACTCGTGTGGCAGGCCATGACCGATCCCAGGCACGTGATTCATTGGTATGGGCCGCGTGGCTTCTCGAATGCCTGGCAGAGCATTTGCCGAAGATGGCTTTGACCTGATATTTTGACAGGCCAACACGCCCTAATCTGCATATTTCACACCGAGATCGAACTGGCGACCAAGCGCCGCGCGGCACGCGGCCCAGCTGTCAGAAACGCGCGCCGTTTGGATTTCAGCCTTCCGTCCGCAGCTGGCATTTCAAGGGTCAAAAGGTTTGCTTGTGAAAAAAATCACAAATTGAACTTGCTGGTTTTAGGTCCGGCGGTTAGGCTGAACTTGCGCCTGTTTGCAGGTGCGTTTCATTTGTAAAACAAGATGCAGGCTCAAACCGAACCGATCGAATTCGGCTACAATTCAAAAATTGAAGGCGATGTGGTGCTGACCACCGTGGACGCCGCGCTGGCGTGGTTCCGCAAGAATTCCGTCTGGCCGATGCCGATGGGGCTGGCCTGCTGCGCCATTGAATTGATGGCGGCGGGCGCGAGCCGCTATGATATTTCCCGGTTCGGTTCGGAGGTCATGCGTTTTTCGCCGCGGCAGTCGGATTGCATGATCGTGGCCGGGACCGTGACTTACAAAATGGCCGGGTCGCTGAAGCGGATCTGGGACCAGATGGCGGAACCAAAATGGTGCATCGCCATGGGCGCCTGCGCTTCGACGGGAGGCATGTATCGCAGTTACGCCGTTTTGCAGGGCGTGGACAATATTGTGCCGGTGGACGTGTATATCAGCGGCTGTCCGCCCCGGCCGGAAGCCGTGCTTGATGCGCTGATAAAAATCCAGGAGAAGATCGGCAAACAGGCGGTACTGCAGGACACCGTCATCGCCAAAGCGCTGCATCTGCAAGGTACCAGCAAGTAATTGACGAATGACTAAAGAATCTGCCAATGTCCAATTGACGAATGCCTCACCGGTTACTCATTCGTGCTTCATCATTGATTCGTCATTCCCAGCGTCATGACTTCCCTCGAAGCCGCCAAAGCCATCAAGGACAAATTCGGCGACCTCATCTCCGAGCCGGTTGAGTTTCGTGGCGAAATCTCGCTGAGGATTGCCGAGCCGCAGCAGATTGTCGAGGTTTGCAGTTTCGCTAAAAGCATGGGTTTTGATTATTTGGTGGATATTTCGAGTTTGGACAATTACGGTGACGATCCACGCTGGACAGTGGTTTACAACCTCCGCGCTATCGTTAACGGGGCTGAAATTAGACTCAAAACAGACGTACGCGAGGAGAAATCGGAGCTTCCCAGCGTTATTGGTGTCTGGCGCTCGGCCAACTGGCATGAGCGCGAAATCTACGACATGATGGGCATCAGGTTCAGCGGGCATCCTGATTTGCGCCGGATTTTGATGTGGGAAGGCTATCCGTATCATCCGTTGCGGAAGGATTTCCCGCTGGCGGGCAAGCCGACCGATTTGCCGGGCGTGGCGTTTACGCGGGTCACGCCGATGGAAGGCGGTCCGTTTGTGACGGTGGCCGGCGGCAACGATTCCATTGCCCGTGAACCGCGGGTGCGGGTTCCGGAAGACGACGAGGTGGAATTGAACGCGCGCGTGGAAGCGCGCGGCGACAACAAGGCCATGCGTGGCCAGGCGTTTGGGCCGGGACCGATGGAGAAAAAATAACATGCCCGAGGTTCAAATTATTGACATTGGCGATTCCGCCGCGCGTGCTTCGCAAGCGGCGGAGGAGCTGCCAGACATGCCCGGCGAAAGAATGGTCTTGAACATGGGACCGTCGCATCCGGCTACGCACGGCGTTTTGCGCATCGTGCTGGAGTTGGACGGCGAAGTTGTGACCAAGGCTGACCCGGACGTGGGTTATCTGCATCGCGGCGATGAAAAGATCGCTGAGAACATGACCTATACCCAGTTCATTCCGTACACGGACCGGCTGGATTATCTCGCCCCTTTGGCCAACAACGTGGCCTACGCGCTGGCGGTGGAAAAGCTGCTGGGCGTGCATGACAAGCTGCCGCCGCGATGCCAATACATCCGCGTCATGTGCTGCGAATTGGCGCGCATCTCGGCGCATCTGCTGGGGCTGGGCGCCTTTGCGATGGACACCGGCGCGGTCACGGTTTTCCTGCTGACGTTCACCGAGCGCGAGAAGATTTACAATCTGGCCGAAGCCGCCAGCGGCGCGCGGTTAACCACGAGCTATACCCGCATTGGCGGACTGATGCGCGACATCCCGCCGACTTGGTGCGGGCAGGTCAAGCAGTTCTGCGATGAATTTGAAGTGTCGCTCGCCGAGTCCGAAACGCTGCTTACGCGCAACCGCATCTGGGTGGACCGCCTGCGCGACCTCGCGGTGGTGTCAAAGGAAATGGCCATTGATTACGGCCTGAGCGGCCCGAACCTGCGCGGCAGCGGCGTGGACTGGGATTTGCGGAAGAACCAGCCGTACCTTTGCTACCCGGATTTGGAATTTGACGTGGCGCTGGGCTCGGTGGGCGATTGCTACGACCGCTATCTGGTGCGCATGGAGGAAATGCGCCAGAGCGTCCGCATTTTGCGCCAGTGTTTGCAGCAGATCCCCGGCGGCTGGGTGAATGACGCGCAGGAGCCGGTTTCCATTCCCGACGGCAAAATCACCCTGCCGTCCAAGCAAAAGGTTTTGTCGAGCATGGAGGAATTGATCCATCAGTTCATGCTGGTGACGGAGGGCGTGAATTGCCCGCCCGGAGAAATTTATTTCGGACACGAAAATCCGAAGGGCGAACTGGGTTTTTACATCCACAGCCGGGGCGGCGGTGTGCCCTATCGCCTGAAAATCCGCGCGCCAAGCTTCATTAACTTGAGCATCCTCGGCGAACTGATGCCGGGTTGCATGATCAGCGACGTGCCGGTGATTCTGGGCTCGCTGGACTTTGTGATGGGGGAGAGCGACCGATGAGTTTTCAAGCGTCATCAGAACTTGAAACGGAAGTGAACGAATTGATTTCGCACTATCCGGTGAAGCGCGCGGCGTCGCTCATGGTATTGCACGCCATCCAGGAGCGGTTCGGCTGGATTTCGCAGGCAGCGGTGGAGTGGACGGCGAAGAAATTGGAGCTCCAGCCGATCAATGTCTATGAAATCGTGACGTTTTATCCCATGCTCCGGCAGGAGCCGCAAGGCCAGTACCAGATCAAGGTCTGTCGCACGTTGAGCTGCGCCCTCGGCGGAGCGCATGAATTGCACGGGCATTTTTGCGCGAAGCTCGGTCTGGACGCCCACAAACATGGCCCGCAGACGACCAAGGACGGAAAGTTCACGGTCGAGTTCGTCGAGTGCCTCGCCAGTTGCGGCACTGCGCCGGTGATGATGGTGGGCGACCGCTTTTACGAGGGCGTCAGCCACCAGAAAGCAGATGAGATTGTGGCGGGCTGCAAATGATGGACCACCGATGCCAATCGTCAAACGCCAATCACAAATCGCAAATGGAGAGTGGCTGCCCGACATGGATTTGAACCATGACAAGCAGATTCAGAGTCTGCTGTGCTACCGTTACACCATCGGGCAAGATGGGGTGCCCAGCCTAAAGAATTCTGGTTAAGAGTCAAGTTGCTATGGCGCAAGAATACAAATTGATTTTAAAATACGCCGATGAACCCGGTTACACGCCGGACCTCGAATGCTATTTGCGTCACGGCGGCTACGCGGAATTGCGGAAGGCGCTGGCCCTGCCAGGCAAGGATTTGCCGGACGGCAAAAAGCTTTCCGCCCAGGAGCAAATCCGCGAGGACGTGAAGATATCCGGCTTGCGCGGCCGCGGCGGCGCGGGTTTTTCCTGCGGCCTCAAATGGAGCTTTGTGGACCGCAAGAGCGGCAAGCCGATTTACCTGATTTGCAACGCCGATGAATCCGAGCCGGGCACGTTCAAGGACCGGCAGATCATGCACAAGGACCCGCACCAGCTCATCGAAGGCATGATCATCTCGTGCTTTGCGAACGAGGTGAAGCTGGCCTACATCTACATTCGCGGCGAAATGCCCGAAGGCGCGAAGATTTTGAACCGCGCCTTGCAGGAGGCCCGCGACGGCAATTTCCTCGGCAAAAACATTCTGGGCGCGGGCTACGACCTGGAAATTTACGTGCATCGCGGCGCGGGCGCCTACATCTGCGGCGAGGAAACCGGCCTCATCGAATCGCTGGAAGGCAAACGCCCTTATCCGCGCATCAAGCCCCCGTATTTCCCGGCGGTGCTGGGTCTGTGGATGTGCCCGACCATCGTCAACAACGTGGAGACGCTATGCAACGTCAAGCACATCGTCAGCCTGGGCGCCACGGAATTCGCCCGGCTCGGCACGCCGAACAACACCGGCACGCGCATTGTGAGCCTCAGCGGCCAGGTGAAACGGCCCGGCTACTATGAAATCGAGGTCGGCAAGGCGACGCTCGGCGAACTCATCAATGACCCGGCATTTGGCGGGGGCCTGCTGGATGGCCGCAAATTGCAGGCCATCATTCCCGGCGGCTCCTCCTCGAAAGTTCTGAAGGCGGGCGAAAAATTCAAGCTCAAGAAAAAGGATGCCGAGGGGAAGGAGGTATTGGTCGAGACGGACGTGCTCGATCTGCCTTATGACTTCGACTCGCTGGCTGCCGCCGGCACCATGAGCGGTTCGAGCGCCATCATCGTGATGGACGACACCACGGACATTGTGGAGGCGCTGGCGAACCTGTCCGAATTTTACGCGCATGAAAGCTGCGGCCAGTGTACCCCCTGTCGCGAGGGTTCGCTCTGGATGAGCAAGGCGCTGCATCGGCTCACGCACGGCGAAGGCCGCGCGGGCGACGCGGATTACCTCGTGAAGATTGCCGACAACATTCCCGGCGGCCGCACGATCTGCGCGTTTGGCGAGGCCTGTTCCTGGCCGGTGCAAAGTTTCGTGGCCAAGTTCAGGGATGAATTCGTGGCCAAGGGCAAGGCCGACGAGGCACGAAGGGCGAAGCAAACCGCCGCGCCGGCTGAACCAAAACAACTGGCTGAGGCGCATCACTGATTTCAATGTCCACCGCAACCACAACAGAAGCGAAGCCCGCCGCGCCGGCGATTGAAAAGATCAAGGTGAAGGTGGATGGGCGCGAACTCGAAGTGCCGCGCCTCATGGCCGACTGGTCGGGCCGGCTCACGCCCACGACGATGATCCAGGCGTGCGAGCTGGCCAAGACCGATGTGCCGCATTATTGCTGGCATCCCAAGCTGCCCGTGGCCGGCAACTGCCGCATGTGTCTCGTGGAATTCGGCACGCCCGCGCTGGGCCCCGACCGGAAGCCCATGATGAGTCCGGACGGCACGCCGAAAATCGCCAAGTCGCCCCGGCCGGCCATTGCCTGCGCCACGCCGGTTTCGCCAGGCATGGAGATTTATACGCAGACGCCCGGCGTAAAACAAATGCGCGAAGGCGTCCTGGAATCACTGCTCATCAATCATCCGCTCGATTGCCCGATCTGCGACCAGGCGGGCGAATGCAAGTTGCAGGAATATTCCGTGGACTACGGCCAGAGCGCGAGCCGCTTCGTGGAGGCGAAGGTCCACAAGCCCAAGGCGGTGGACTTGGGTCCGCGCATCATGCTCGACGCGGAGCGCTGCATTCTCTGCACGCGCTGCATCCGTTTCACGCGCGACATCGCGCACGACGACGCCCTCGGCATCATCAACCGCGGCAGTTACAACACGATTTCCGCCTATCCGGGCCTGCCGTTCAACAACAACTACACGCTGAACACGGTGGACATCTGCCCGGTGGGCGCGCTGACCTCGAAGGATTTCCGGTTCAAGATGCGCGTCTGGTTCCTCAAGGAAAGCAAGAGCGTCTGTACGAGCTGTGCCACGGGCTGCAACATCATCATCGGTTCGCGCGAGGAAAAAATCCAGCGCTACACGCCGCGCGAAAACGACGCCGTCAACGGCCCGTGGATGTGCGACGCCGGACGCCTGAATTACAAGTGGATTCAGCGCGCAGACCGGCTTAAGGATGTGCTGGTGCGCGGCCAGAAGACGACCTGGACGGCGGCGATCAACGAGCTTTCCGACCTGCTGAAACGCGCCGCGGCCGGGTCCGTGGCCATCATTGCCTCGGCCCGCCAGACCAACGAGGAACTCTGGCTGATCTCGAAATTGAAGGGCAAACTCGTCGCCCTCAGCGACTCCGTGCCTCGCGCCGGCGCCGGCGACAAGCTGCTCGTCAGCACGGACAAGAACCCGAACACCAACGGCGCGCGGCTCACGGGAATCTGTTTCACCGAAATGGGCATCAATCTGGCGAGGATTGCCGACGGCATCGCGCGGGGCCAAATCAAGACCCTGCTGGTTTTCGGCGAGAACCTCGTCAAGCGCGGCGTGAGCAACGAACAATTGCGCGAGCGCGAAACCATCAGCGAAGTCGTGGAGGAGCACGGCCTCACGGCGGAATTGCTGGCAAAACTGGAAACCCTGGTCGTCAGCGATATTTTGCCGAATGAAACCACGAAGCTGGCGCACTACGTTCTGCCCGGCTGCGCGCACGCGGAAAAGCGCGGCACGTTCACCAACACCAAGGGCCGGGTGCAAAAGTTCATGCAGGCAGTCGCGGCGCCCGGCGATGCGCGCTCCGAGTGGGAATTCTTGCATGACCTCGTCCATCATGTCACCGGACAGGACGGCTTTGTGACGATTGAAGGACTGTTTAACCAAATGGCCAAGGAAGTGCCCGCCTTCAACGGTTTGACGTGGGCGGCCCTGGGCGACACCGGAGTGACGGTGCAAATCTAAAATGGACTGGAATTTCATCATTTTCAGCGTGATCAAAATCGCCGTCGTGGTGGGCGTGGTGTTGACCCTGGTCGCCTATGCGGTGCTGGCCGAGCGGAAAATTTCGGCGTGGATTCAGGACCGCGTCGGGCCGAACCGCACGGCGCCGCCGTTCGCAAAATACATTCCCATCCTCGGCCCATTGCTTACGCGGTGGGGCATGTTCCAGCCGCTGGCGGACGGGCTGAAATTTCTGTTCAAAGAGGATTTCACCCCGGCGGGCGTGAAGAAGATTTATTTCTGGCTGGCGCCGGCGGTTTCGTTTATTCCGGCGTTGCTGCTTATCGCCGTCATTCCCTTTGGCTCAGTGCTGCCGCTCGGGTCAGCGCTGGGCACCCAGAAAATGGTCATCGCGGACTTGAATGTAGGGATCCTGTACACGTTCGGCATCGTTTCGATGGGTGTGTATGGCATCGTGCTGGCGGGCTATGCGGCGAACTCCAAGTATCCGTTTTTCGGCGGCATCCGTTCGAGCGCGCAAATGATTTCGTATGAGATTTCGATGGGCATGTCGGTGATTCCGGTGCTGCTGATCGTCGGCCATTTGAATTTGAGCCAGATCATCGGCTGGCAGTCCGCCCACGGCTGGCTGGTGGTGTATGCGCCGATTTCGTTTGTCATCTTCATGGTGGCGTCGTTCGCGGAAACCAACCGCACGCCCTTTGACCTGCCGGAAGCGGAAACCGAGCTCGTGGGCGGCTACCACACCGAATACAGCTCGATGAAGTTCGCGTTGTTCTTCATGGCGGAATACTCCAACATGGTTTCGTCGTCGGCCATGATGGTGACGTTGTTTTTCGGCGGCTGGACCCTGCCGTTTTGGGGCCTGAACCAGCCGGCGCAATCACTCGGCATGGGCCTGGCGCAAATGCTGGTGTTCCTGCTGAAGCTGTGCTTTTTCATGGTCGTGTTCATCTGGGTGCGCTGGATGTTCCCGCGCTTCCGCTACGACCAGTTAATGGACTTGGGCTGGCGGCGGTTTTTGCCGCTCGCAATGGCAAACATTTTAATCACGGCCGTCTGGCTGTGGGTGAGGAGTTGACATGAGCATCACCGTTAATCGCAAACCACTTACGTTTTGGGAAAAGCTTTACCTGCCCGCCATTGTGGGCGGACTCAAGGTCACCACCAAGCATGCCTGGGGCACGTTGTTCCAGGGCAAGAAAGTGACCATGGAATATCCGGAGCAGAAGTGGACCGTGCCGGCGGATTATCGCGGCGCGCCGTATTTGGTGAAGGACCAGGACGGTGACACCAAGTGCGTGTCCTGCCAGCTCTGCGAATTTGTCTGCCCGCCGAAAGCCATCCGCATCACGCCGCCGGGCGACAGCGGCTTGAAGGCCGATCGTGCCAACGCCGAAAAGATGCCGCTGGAATTTGAGATCAACATGCTGCGCTGCATTTACTGCGGCTTCTGCCAGGAAGTCTGCCCCGAAGAGGCCATTTTCCTCCAAAAGGATTACTCCCTGACGGGTCTGACCCGCGAGGAATTTATTTACGACAAGGAAAAGCTCCTGGCGCTCGGCGGGGTCAGCCCCGGTATCCAGAAATGGAAAAACAAACTGGAAGAGGCGAAGGAACAGGAAAGTTTTCCGGTGAAAACCTGATCATGGAAGCCATTAACAGCTTAATCGCGAGCGGCGCGGCGACGGACGTCTTGTTTTACGTCTTTGCGGCGCTGACGCTGTTGTGCGGCCTGCTGGTCATTGTCAACCCGTTCAGCCGCAGCCCGGTGACCAGCGCGATGTTTCTGGTGCTGACCATCATTTCCATGAGCGGCTTGTTTGTCCTGCTCCACGCGTTCTTTTTGGCTGCGGTGCAAATCATCGTCTATGCCGGCGCCGTGATGGTGCTGTTTGTCTTCGTCATCATGCTGCTGGATCTGAAGGAAGAGCAGCGGCGCAAAATAAAACTGTTCGGCTTCGTCGCCGGCTTGATTGCCGTGGGCGGCATCGCCTCCACCTTCGTAAAATCCCTCGCCTCGGTCAATGCGTTGGCGAATGACACCAACCTGCAGCATGAAGGGGACACCAGTTCGCTGGGCCACTTGCTGTTCACCAATTATACGCTGCCCTTTGAAATCGTCTCCGTGCTCCTGCTCGTGGCGATGATCGGGGTGATCTTGTTGAGCAAGAAAAAACTGGAATGAAATCTTAGGATGATATCCGAAACCCGAATGTCCAAAACCGAAAGCAATCCGAAGCCCGAAGGCCGCAGCGCCGGTCCAAATCCGGCGGTCGTGGCCAAGACCTTTAGGCATTGGGATTTCGGTATTTGTTCGTCATTCGTCATTCGTCATTCGTCATTTTAACCATGCACGTTGGACTCCATGAATATTTGACCGTCAGCATCCTGCTGTTTTGCCTGGGACTGCTGGGCGTGATCCTGCGGCGCAACCTGCTGATGATTTACATGTCGCTCGAGCTGATGCTCAACGCGGCGAATCTCGCGCTGGTTTCCTTTTCGCGGTTCAATGACCGGCTCGACGGCCAGGTGCTGGTGTTTTTCATCATCACCGTGGCGGCGGCGGAAGTGGCGGTTGGCCTGGCTCTCATCGTGGCCCTCTACCGCAAGCGCCAGTCCGCGCACGTCGAGGATTTGACGAGCATGAAACTTTGATGGAATGAACAAATATTCAACTTTCGACCTTCAAAGCCGAACATCCTATGCCCGGCGCGCGGCTGCTTTGGAGGCTGGATGTTCCCGGCTCAATCAATGAAATACGAGACTCTGCCTTGGCTAATTCTGTTCCTTCCGCTGTCGTCGGCGGCGGTGATCACACTGTTTACGCTGCGCAGCAAGACCGTCAGCAGCCTCATTTCCATCGGCGCGATTGTCCTCGGGTTTGTTTTGACCTGCATTTTCATCGCCGCCAACAGTTTCCATCCCGCAGTCGCCGAAACCACCGTCAGCTGGCTGGCCATCGGAAATTTGAATGTGGATTTCGGCCTCAAACTCGACACTTTAAGCCTGATGATGACGCTCATCGTTACCGGTGTCGGTGGGGCAATCCATATATACTCCTACGGCTATATGCACGAGGACCGAAGCCGGGCGCGGTTTTTCGCCTGCATGAGCCTGTTCACTTTTTCGATGCTTGGGATCGTGCTGGCGAATAATTTCTTGATGATGTTCATCGCCTGGGAACTGGTTGGCGTGTCCAGCTACCTGCTCATCGGTTTTTGGTTCGAGAAGCCCAGCGCCGGCGACGCGGCAAAAAAAGCCTTCATCACCAACCGCCTCGGCGATTTTGGATTCCTGGCCGGCATTCTAATGATCTGGGGTCTGCTCGGCTCGCTGAATTTTGGGGAACTGCAATCTGCGCTGACGGCGAATTCCGCCGCGCTCGGCGCCAGTGCGACGATTGCCGGCCTCTTGATTTTTTGCGGCGCCATGGGCAAGTCCGCGCAGTTCCCGCTGCATGTCTGGCTGCCGGACGCGATGGAAGGCCCGACGCCCGTGTCCGCCTTGATCCACGCCGCCACGATGGTGGCCGCGGGCGTTTACATGCTTTGCCGCACGCTGTTCTTGTTCAACCACGAAGCGCTGCAAGTCATCGCTTATATCGGCGGGTTCACGGCGCTGCTGGCGGCGCTCATCGCCATCCAGCAAAACGACATCAAGCGGATTATCGCCTACTCGACCTTGTCACAGCTCGGCTACATGGTCATGGCCGTCGGCCTGGCTGGCCCAACCCCTGCAATGTTTCATTTGACCACGCACGCATTTTTCAAGGCGCTGCTGTTCTTGAGCGCCGGTTCGGTCATCCTGGGGATGCACCATGAGCAGGACATCTGGCAAATGGGCAACCTGCGAAAAAAAATGCCGATTACGTTCTGGACTTTCCTCCTCGGCGCGCTCGCGCTCTCGGGCGTGTGGCCGCTGAGCGGTTTCTTCAGCAAGGACGGCATTCTGGCGCAAGCCGTCGAGCAGCATAGCTATCTGCTTTTCGCCAACGGCGTGTTTATCGCCGGGCTGACCACGTTTTACACCTTCCGGCTCTTCTTCGTCGTTTTCCTCGGCGAGGAGAAATCCCCAGCCGCCGCGCAGGCGCATGAATCGCCGGCCGTCATGACGCTTCCGCTGATTGCTCTGGCCCTCTTCAGCGTGATTGGCGGTCTGATCGGAATCGAAGGTCTTTACCGCCATGCTTTCTCCAGCGCCGTGGAAGCACCCGCCGGCTTTGCCGCCGCGTTGTTTGAGCCGTTTACACACTCGCCGCTGGCTGCGTCGCTTGGGCTTCTGGCCTTTGCCATCGGTTTGGCGGCCGCGTGGTCCTGGTACGCCAATGCCGCAACCGACCCGCTGCCCGCCAAATTGGGCGGGCTGGCGACGGCGATGAAAAACAAATTTTACTTCGACGAACTTTACGAGGCCACGGTCATTCCCCTGCATGATTTCATCGCGGCGGTGATGGATTGGTTTGACCGGTGGATCGTGCAAGGCGCGTGCATCGGCCTGGTTCGCGGCGGCACGGACCTGGGCGGCCGCATGTTGCGCCTCATGCAAACCGGCAACCTCCAGACCTACGCCTTTATGTTCGTGTTCGGCGTGGCCGTGCTGCTCTATTTCGTTTTGGTGAAATGATCAACCGAGAATGTCCATTTTAACTTACATTTGGGGAATGCCGCTGCTGGCGGCGCTGGCGCTGGTGGTGGTGCCGCGCAACTATCGCGTTCCCATCCGCGCCATCGCGGTGCTGGCCACGCTCGTCTCCGCCGTGCTCGCGATAAAAATGTTCTGCCAATTTGTGCCCGGCGCGAACAGCTATCAGTTCGAGCAGCAAATCCCCTGGGTCGAATCGCTCGGCATCAGCTACCACGTGGGCGTGGACGGGTTGAACGTGGGCCTGATTTTGATGGGCGCCATCGTGGCGTTTGCGGCCGCCTTGTGCTCGTTTGAAATCCAATCGCGCGAGAAGGAGTTTTACATCCTGCTGCTGGTGATGAGCGGAGGCATTCTGGGCGCGTTTGCGTCGCTTGACCTGTTTTTCTTTTACTTCCTGCATGAACTCGCGCTGATTCCCACCTTCATCATGATCGGGGTCTGGGGCCGCGGCGAAAAGAAGAACTATGCGACCTTCCAAATCACTTTGTATTTGAGCGCCGGCGCGCTGATCGCGCTGATTGGCCTCATCGCGCTGTACCTGCAATCCGGCGCGAATACGTTCGACATCCCCAAAATCATCGAACACGTCCGGGCGAATCCGCTTTCACTGAAAGCGCAAAATTTCATCTTCCCGCTGCTGCTGTTTGGCTTCGGAATTCTGGTTTCACTCTGGCCATTCCATTCCTGGGCGCCGCTGGGTTACGGCGTGGCGCCATCGCCCACCGCGATGCTGCACGCGGGCGTGCTGAAAAAATTCGGGCTCTACGGCTTGATTCGCATCGCGTTGCCGATGTTGCCGGATGCCGCGCAAAGCTGGGCGCACGTTATCGCGTGGCTCTGCGTGGGGAACATCTTGTATCTCGGCTGGGTCGCCATGCGGCAAAAGGATTTGAACCTGCTCATCGGCAATTCCAGCGTGGCGCACATGGGCTTTATTTTCCTGGGCATTGCCAGCCTCAACCTCATTGGCATCAGCGGCGCGGTGCTCATCATGATCGCCCACGGCTTCCTCGCGGCGCTCACGTTTGCCTTGAGCGGCTACATTTACCGGCAGACCGGCACGCTGCAAATCAGCGAACTCGGCGGCCTCTGCCGCAAACTGCCGTTCATCGGCACGGCGCTGTTGATGGCCGCGATGGCCGGCTGCGGCCTCCCCGGATTCGCCAATTTCGCCGGCGAAGTCACGGTGTTTTTTGGCGCGTGGAAGGCTTTTCCTGCCATCACGGTCTTGGCCCTCTGGGGCGCGCTGGTCATCGGCGGCGTTTACATGACGCGCGCCGTCCGCAGCGTGCTGCACGGGCCGCTGCCGGAAAAATGGAATGCCCTCACCGACGCCGCGCATCTCTGGCGCAAACTGCCGTACGCGCTGCTGCTGGCCAGCCTGTTGGTCTTTGGTTTTTGGCCGCGTCTGCTGACGGAAAAAATCAACCACGATGCGGAAAAAGTGCTGCCGGGCTATAAATTGCAGCTTGCCCGTGCCTCATTGCCGGAAGACAAACTGAAAGCGGCTTCTATCGGCGATCGGCAATTGGCAATCGAAAATAAATGAACGCTTCCTTGATCAGCCTCGAAATGTCGGTGATTGGCCTCGGCCTGGTGCTGATGCTGGCGGATTTGTTCGTCCCGCCCGCGCGCCGCCGGTTCATTGCCTATGCCGCCATCGGCGCCCTGGGCTTTCTGTTGTGCGCGAGCTTGAGCGGGAATGGAAGCTGCAGCCTCGCGGGCACCGCGTTTAATGGCGAGTTTATCAACGACGGGCTGTCGCTTTTTTTCAAACGCTTCTTCATGGTCGCAGCCATCCTGGTGCTGTTCATCGCCGTGGAGTTCTCCGACCGCATGGTGGCGGCGGCCGAATACTATTCACTTATCGTTTTTGCCCTGGCGGGTATGCTGTTCGCCGCTTCCTCGAACGACTTTGCGATGCTGTTTGTTTCCATCGAACTCATCACCATCACATTTTATGTCCTGGTCAGTTTCCAGCGCGGCAAACTCGCGTCGCTCGAAGCGGGCGTGAAATATCTCATTCTCGGCGCCCTGTCCTCGGCGTTCATGATTTTCGGCATCGCCTTGATCTGGGGAACCACCGGCGAACTCAACTTCAACCGGCTCGCCGCGGTGCTCGCCGCCACACCCGGGCTGGAGACGAGCAAAACCTTGCTGCTGGGCGTGCTGCTGGTGCTCGTCGGGCTCGGTTTCAAGATCGCCGCGTTTCCGTTCCAAATCTGGGCGCCGGACGTATATCAAGGCGCGCCCACGCCCACCACCGCCTTTCTCGCCGTGGGTTCCAAAGCCGCCGGATTTGTTTTGCTGCTGCGGGTCTTGTTCACGGCCGTGCCGGGTGTGGCGGCGAATGGGGCAAACCTGCTGATCGTGATTTCTGGCGTCACCATTCTCTACGGCAATCTCTGCGCGTTGCCGCAGCGCAACCTCAAGCGTTTGCTTGGCTATTCTAGTATTTCGCATGCGGGTTATTTGCTGTTGGGCGTGGCCGCGCTAAACGCCACCGGCCAGGCGGCGATCCTGTATTATCTCGCCGGCTATCTGTTCACCGTGCTGGCCGCGTTTCTGGTCATCGCGCTGGTGCTGCGGCAACTTGAAACAGAGGATATTTCCGGCCTGGCTGGCTTGAGTCAGCGTTCACCGCTGCTCGCGGCGACCATGACGATTTCGATGGTTTCGCTCGCCGGCATCCCGCCGCTGGCTGGTTTCTTTGGAAAGTTCTTGCTGCTCAAAGCCGCCGTGCAAGCGGCGCAGGCGACCGGCAATCACGGCTATTATTGTCTCGTCTTCACGGCGCTGGCCGGCGTGGTGATATCGCTCTATTACTATTTTGGCGTCATCAAAGCGATGTACTGGAGCCGGGAGGCGAAGGATTTATCGGCCATCGAACTCTCCGCGCCGGCGATGCTTACGGCGTGGATTTGTATCGCCGGCATCTTCTGGATTGGGCTGTTCCCCAACACGCTGCTCACGCTGGCAAACGCCGCGGTCGAGGCGCTGAAGATTTAGAGGCAATCAATCCGGGCTCGTTCCTCCCCGGTAATAGCTGTTCAAATTTGGTTCGTATGTCCGTTGCTCCACGAACTGCGCCGGGGACGTCCAGCCAACCGTTTGCGCCCAAGGCCGCGAACTAATGCGGCCGTAGCGTTCGACTTTATAATCGGGCGCCGTCGTTTTGGCTTTCCAAAACTCGTTAATTGGATGTTTGGTGGCGGTCTGGCGGATGTTTGTTGATGCGGAATGACTGCCGGGACTGCTGTCCGGACTTGCCGCCTCGGTCTGTATCACTAAGCCTCCAGCAACCATCAGGATCATGATTGATGTTTTCATGTGGCAATTTGGTTCCTCTTTATCCGCCTGTCAAGGGGTCCGCTCTGAACGGCTGTGCTGTCCGGTTACACCTTCGCGTTCTGCAAATCGCAGCTACTTCGCCAGGCATGGTGTGCTCTGAATGAACCCGCCATAGAACGCTGCTGCGGCATAGAAGAGCCAAGCTTAAAATGCCGGGGGATTGCAGATTGCAAAGCTGCGATAGGCTGCAGTGCATAATGCGGACTTGATTCACCATACGAAGTGGTGAAAACTAAAATCCCGGCAGTGTTTTCAGCCATCGCCGCTGGCATGAAGATTGCACCTGAACTTCTGTGAACAAAGCAATTTGGATTCTTCCCGTTCTGGCCATCAGCCCGCTGGTGCTGTTGGCAGGCTGCAATAGGCCGGGAAAGGATGGGGAAAAATCCGCCTCGCCCCCGATGGAATACAATTACGCCTACGACAAAAAGGAGGTTTTTTTGGCCGACGCGAGCAATGATCTGGCTGCGCTGAACCAGAAAATAAACGAACTGTCGGACAGGGCTGCCACCGCCGCCGAAGCCTTTAAAACCAATGCGCAACCCAAACTCCAGGCGTTGCGCAACCAGCGAGTCACTTTGATGAAGCAGTTGGTTGTCCTCAAAGACGCGACCGAAACCAACTGGAATGGCGCGAAAAGCAGCTACATGAGATCCTACGACGAGGCGACGATTTCATGCGTAAGAGCTTGGCAATGGCTGACCAATAATGTGGGCCCGTGATTTACAAACTTTGAACCCTGAATAACGCTAGGGCGGGCGGACCTGAGTTAAGGACCGCCCGCCCCTCCTCTTTGGCTCATCCCAGCCCGATTCGCTTCCGTTTGCGGTAAAGCGTGGCCTGGTCTATACCAAGAATTTCCGCGGCCTCCGTCAGGCTCGGGGTTTGTGCGAGAATTTTCCGCAAATGAGCTTCTTCCAACATATCCAGCGAAACCAGCGACCCCACTTGGGACAATGTTTCGCCGCCAGCTTTGGCCAGGACGGTTGGACCACGCAGTTCGGCGGGGAAATCTTCCGGGTGGATGTTTTCCCGTTTGGCCAGGATGACGGCGCGTTCGATGGCGTTGCGCAATTCGCGCAGATTGCCTGGCCATTCGTGGGCGCGGAGGCACGCGACGGCTTCCGGGGAGAACTCTCCCAGCTTGCGGCCGCATTGGTCCGCGAAGAACTTCGCGTAGTGCCTGGCAAACCGGATCAGGTCTTCGCCCCGCAAACGCAGCGGAGGCATTTCGACGGCGATGACATTAAGCCGGAAATAAAGATCCTCGCGTAACCCGCCGTCAGCCACCCGCTTTTTCAAATCGCGGTTGGTCGCGGCGATGACCCGCAGATTGGCCGTCCTAGTGATGTTTTCGCCGAGCCGTTCGTATTCGCGCTCCTGCAGCAGCCGCAAAAGTTTTGGCTGAATTTCCATCGGCAGATCGCCGATTTCGTCCAGAAACAGCGTGCCGCCTTCGGCGGCCCTGACCTTGCCCCAGTGGTCCTTGATCGCGCCGGTGAAGGAACCGCGCACGTGGCCAAAAAGTTCGCTTTCCAAAAGCTCCCGAGACAAGCTCGGACAACTCACCGTGACGAAGGGCTTGTCCGCCAGATGGCTTCGCGCGTGAACGGCCCGCGCGGCCACGCTCTTGCCGGTGCCGCTTTCGCCGAAGATCAAAATGGATGCCGGCGTCCTGGCGGCGCGGAGCAGCAGGTCCATGACCTCCAGCATGGCGGGCGCGGTAAAATCAAAAATCGGTTCGGGACTGTGGGACCTGCTCTCGGTCACGGCTTGTTCCAATCGTTCGATCCGCCGGCCCATTTGCGTCAACCGCTGCAGCCGCGCCAAAACGGTCAGGAACTGCTCGCGCCCGAACGGCTTCTCGAGAAAATCCACCGCGCCGCGCCGCATGGCTTCGACGGCGGTGGATACGCTGCCCTGCGCGGTGACCATGACGACGGGGATTCCCGGAAACTGCTTCTGGATGTCCGTCAGCACCTCCAAACCGTTTTCCTGGCCTAGATGCAAATCCAGCAGGACCGCGCCCCATTTATCTTCCTTGAGCCAAGCCAGGCCAAGCTGACCGCTTTCAACGCCTTCCGCGTAATGCCCCGCTTCTTCGAGCAGAAAGCAGGTCGCGTCCCGAAACGTTTTGTCGTCATCAATAACCAGAAAATCCATGAATCAGTGCGAATTTGGCCGCGGTTTGGGCAGACGCACCGTGAACGCGGCGCCATGTCCCGGCTGGCTTTCACAGCGCAGTTCACCGCCCATGGCCACCACCAGTTTGCGGACGATGCTCAGGCCCAAGCCCGTGGACGGTTCGCCGGCCGTTGGCCGCGCCGAGAGCCGGACGTAACGGCGGAACATCCGGGCCTGGTCCTCGGCGGTGAAGCCCGGCCCCTCATCGCGCACCACGTATTCGGCATGATGACTTGCTTCGCGGACGGACAGAAAAATATTCTTGCCGGGCGGCGAAAATTTCAGCGCGTTGGAAACCAGATTATCCAACACTTGGTCGAGCGCGGAAACGTCCGCCAGCGCCGTGACCGCTTCGGCCGGGAAATCCGTCCTAAAGTTGATTTGTTTTTGCCGGGCGGCTTCTTCAAATTGCCGGACGGCGGCGGCCGCGGCGGCCGCGAGGTTGACGGTGGAAAGTCGCAGCCCCAGTCCGCGATCCGCCGCGGCATTGGCGAGGAATTCCTTCACAAAGGCAAGGGACTGCGCGCTGGTGCGGAGAATGTTTTCGGCCAGTTGCGTCAGGCGCTCGTCCTGGAAACGGGCGGCTTGCCGGCACAGCAAGCCGGCGCTCAGATTCATGCCGCCCAGATAATTCTTCAGATCGTGGGCGAGCACGCCCAGCAATTCGTCCTTGTCCTCGGCGAGCTGCTGGAGCTGGTCCCGTGCCGCTTTCAGCGCCAGTTGCGTCCGCACGCGGGAAATGAGTTCGGACTGGTTGAACGGTTTGGTGAGGTAGTCCACCCCCCCGGCATCCAGCGCGCGGACGATCAAATCCTTGTCATCCGCCGCGGACAGGAAAATGACCGGGATGTCCCTCCAGTCGGGATTGTCCTTCAACTGCCGGCAGACTTCACAACCGCCCATTCCGGGCATGAGCAAATCGAGCAGAATCAAATCCGGCCGCCGCAAGGCCACGCGTTTCAGCGCCGTCGCGCCATCCGTGGCGGGGATGATTTCGCACCCGAGGCGGCCGAGCACCGCGCCGACCATCTGGAGATTGGCGGCATGGTCGTCCACGACCAGGATGGTTGCCGGAGCCGGGGCCGGCAGCGCGGGGACCTGGGAGGTGGCCGGTGTTTCTGCTCTCATGATGGTTTGTCCAGTTGTTCGACCAGTGCGGCGAATTCGCCCAGGTGTTTTTCCAGATCCGTCACCGCATATTCCTCCGCGTCGAGGAGCAGCTTTTGCGCATAGTGAACCAGCGGTTCGCACCGCCAGCGTTCGCCCAATCCTTCCAGCCCCTGCGCAAAGACCTTGCTTTGATTCACGGCCACACTGTCGCGGATGGACGGCCACGGCTCCACCAGCAACTGGCGCAGTTGGGAAATGAGCTCCTTGGGAGCTGCCGCCGCCGGCTGCGGCGCAATATTCGCCCGGCCCGCCGCATTGATTTCGCCGGGCGGATCAGGCTTGGGATGCCGGGGCAGAAAATCCGCGAGTTCCGCGAACAGTTCGCGCCTGGAAAAGGGTTTGCGCACGTAGCCGCTGAACCTCTCTTTCCGCGCATTGTCCTCGTCGGAAAGACTCGACGCCGTCACGGCAATGACCGGTAGAAATTCCAGGCCGGGCGTCTTGCGGATTTCCGCCAGGGCTGCGTCGCCATCCATGCCGGGCATGCGAACGTCGAGCAGAAGGATATCCGGCTTCAGTTCGCGCGACTTGGCCACGGCTTCTGCCCCGCTCGAACCAAAAAACAGCCGGTGATGCGAGCCGGCAAACATGCCGGCGATCAACCGGCAATTCATTTCATTGTCATCCACCACCAGCAGCGTGGCGGGTCGCAATTCATCAAAGTTGATTTCCCCGTTGGCCGCCGGTTTTTCGGAGGCCGGCAGCCGCGCGGAAATGGGCACGTTGGGGAAGCGCAGAGAAAAGGCCGACCCCTGCTCCGGCACGCTGGCCACCGTCACGGTGCCGCCCATGATTTCAGTGAGGCGCTTGACGATGGCCAGACCCAGGCCGGTGCCTTGTTTTTCCTTGTCGCGGTGCGCGCCGGCCTGGACGAAGGGCTTGAAGATCGAGTCGAGCCGGTCCTGCGGAATGCCCACGCCCGTGTCCTGCACCTCAATGACGAGCGTGACATGGCTGCGGGTATCCTGCTTTTCCCAATCGACGCGCACTTCGACGCCGCCTTTATCGGTGAACTTGACCGCATTTCCAACCAAGTTGATCAACACCTGCCGCAGCCGGATGCGGTCCAGCAACAGCGCATGCGGCAGATTCTCGGCGGCCTGGCATTCCAGCTTGAGCCCCTTCCTGGCCGCCAGCTCGGCAAACAGCGTATGGAGAAAATCACAAATCTCGCGCAGATCGGTCGGTTCGGGATGCAGTTGCAGCACGCCCGATTCGATTTTCGACATGTCCAGAATGTCATTGATGAGGAGGAGCAGCGAGTCGGCGCTGGAGCGGATGGACTGGAGGTATTGCCGGTGGCGCGGCTCGCGCAAATCGCCATGGAGCAATTCGCTGAAGCCGACAATGGCATTCATCGGCGTGCGGATTTCGTGGCTCATGTTGGCGAGGAAGATGGTTTTTTCCTGGTTGCTGTGCTCCGCCACCAGCTTGGCCTCAGTTAAAATGCGTTCGTGTTCCTGATGTTTCAAGGTGACTCGGGCCAGCCACAACGCCAGCAGTCCCGCGCCAATTCCGAAAGTGCCGGCGACCAGACTGGTCAGATTCGCCCGGAAGACCCGTTCACGCACCTCGTGCCGCACGGACCCCAACCGGTCCGTATAAAGGCGATCCAGCTGCTCGGATTGGTCGCGCATCTGATCCATCATTTTTTTGAGTTTTCCCGTTGCGACCAGGGCCACGGCTTTGTCGAAACTTTTCTCTCTGACGCTGATGACATCCCGCTGCCAGCTCAAGCTTGCATCCGCTTCCTCCCGCAATTCCGTGATGATGTCCAGCATGGTCGGGTCGTTATGCACCAATGCCACCAACTCATTGAATTGTGCCGGCAGGTTGGTCACCGCCTGTTTGAACGGCTCCAAAAACTGTTTGTTGCCGGTGATCAAATAGCCCCGTTCGCCGGTTTCGCAGTCGAGCAGCAACTTTAGGACGTTGTTCAAAGTGTCGCGGATGGTCACCGTTTGCTGGCCGACGAGCATTTGCGCGGCGAGGTCATGCCAGGAAAACATGGCCAGCAGGACGCTCCCCAGCGAGAACGTCAGCCACGCCACCACCACTAGTTGGTAAAATTGTTTTCCGGCCTCCAGCTTCATGCCTTCCCTCCATTTTGGCCCGTTTCGCGGGGACAAACCCATGTTTGTAATACAACGTATGACTCTAAATCATACAAGGCTGAAGTGTCCAGTGCCAAATGTTGTCTAAACTTTGTCGCCCCGGATAAGCCGCACCACCACCATGACGATGGCGACGGCCAGCAGGACATGGATGAATCCGCCCAAAGTGTAATTCGAAACCAGCCCGAGCAGCCAGGCGATGATCAAAATGAGGGCGAACGTGTAAAGCATTGGAGCTGGTCTAGCTAAAGCCATGCCACGCTGAATATGGCGGTTTCCCTGGCGATCGGGCATTTTCGTCGGTCGGCCAACTCCAGCCAGATGCCGGCAATGAATGCAACTTGCAACGCCCCAAGGAACCGTTGCTGTGCAGTCTGCAACCGACGATAACCTTTGACTCAGGCCGGTTGTGCGGCTGGCTCCCCAATATTTGATTGGGCATCAATAATTGTAGTTTTCTTCGGCGGCACACAATTTGCGAACGAGTTAACCCGTCCGCACAGTATCACGCGGACGAAAAAAAATGAGAATATGACGACCCTGGCAGCCAAAGGAACCTGGAACATCGCCAAGGGCAGGCTAAAACAAACCATTGCCCGGCTGACGCATGACAATTTGCAGTTCATGGAGGGGAAGGTGGATGAATTGGTTGGCCGCATCCAAAAGCGCAAAGCCCAAACCCGGAACAGAATCGAGCGCGGGGCAGGCGATGCGAATGACGGCGGCGGTCATCAATAAAGAACCTCACCTTGACCAAAACGCTGTCGCTGTTGTGGCTCCTTCACGATAGAGCGGCAGTTACGTGGTCGTGGTCGTCAGTCGGCTGCAAGTCGGCGTCCGCACTCGCCTTGCCTTGCAGCCCCACATGGCCAGAGCTGGGTCGGGGCGGCGGCCAGAAGCCATTCATTTTCCAATCGTCTTCGCCAAGCCCTTGCGAAAGCGCTGGAGGGCTGGCGCAGTCCAAGACGCTGCGCGAGATTCGATGGTCGATGATCATGATCAACGCGATAGCGTCTTGGATTGCGGTGGCCCTCCGGCGATTTCTCGCGGCGTCCCGGCTCTCCGCATGCCCGCCTTTGGACACCGTCTCAAATTTTAATGCTGGTTTGCGCTTGACGTTGGGCTGGGAAAATTTATGCTGTATGAACAAAGCGGTATTGGCTGGTTCTGCCAGCGTGCGAAGTCGGAGACGCAGGTCTTTCCGACTTTTTTGTTCGCCGGCACCTTGGCCAATGCCGCGCAAGCGTAAGTTGACAGCGTATGAATCCTGATTTTATAGCCGGGCTCGAGTTTTGGGAGCGAGAGAAAGGCGTCAGCCGTGAAACCCTCATGGCTGCCGTCCAGGAAGCACTGTTGCAAGCCGCCAAGAAAGCCGTGGGCCCGGCGCGCGAGCTCCGCGTGGACATGGACTCAAAAACCGGTGATATCAAGGCATTTGCGAAGCTGATCGTGGCCGACCGGGTGGTCTCCCAGCACGACCAGATTTCCGTGTTTGACGCGCGCCGGCTCAAGGCCGACGCCAAAGTAGGCGATGAAATTGAAAAGGAAGTCACTCCGCAGGGCTTCGGTCGCATCGCCGCCCAGTACGCCAAACAAGCGCTGATGCAAAAGGTGCGGCAGGCCGAAAAGGCCATGCTCATCACCGAATACAAGGACCGCGTGGGCGACATCGTCAGCGGCACCGTGCGCCGGTTTGACCGCTCAGATGTGATTTTGGACCTGGGCAAATACGAGGCGCTCCTGCCGAACAAAGAACGCGTGCCCACCGAGGAATATCAAGTCGGGGAGCGCATCCGCTGTTATATCAAGGCCGTGCAGGAAGGGCCGCACGGGCCGGAGATCATCCTGTCGCGATCCGACACCCGGTTTATATTGAAGCTATTCCAACTGGAAGTGTCCGAAATCAACGATGGCACGATTGAGATCAAGGGCATCGCCCGCGAACCCGGATTCCGCACCAAGATGGCGGTCTATTCGCGCGATTCCAAGGTGGATCCGGTGGGGGCCTGCGTGGGCATGCGCGGCCAGCGAGTCAAGAATATCGTCCGCGAATTGAACAACGAAAAAGTGGATGTGATCCCGTGGTCATCCGACATCAAGGCATTCGTCACCAAAGCGCTGGAGCCGGCGAAAATCAAGAGCATTGAGATCAATGAGGCGAAAAAGACGCTGTACATCCTCGTGGCCGAAGACCAGTTATCCTTGGCCATAGGCAAGCGCGGCCAGAACGCGCGGCTTACGGCGCGGTTGACCGGTTGGGAAGTGGACATTGACGCCGAGCAGGTGATCACCAAGGGCTTTGAAGAAAAGGTCGCGGAAGCGGTTGCGCACATCGCCGCGATTCCCGGCATCACCCGCGAACAGGCCGATGCCTTGGTGCATGCCGGCGTGACCCGGCTGGAAGATCTATTGTCCGCGGAAGCCGGCGATTTGGCGGACATTCCGGGAATTGGCGAAAGCGCTGCGGCCATTTTGGAAGCCGCGCGCGCCGAGGCGGGGCGCCGCACGTTGACCGTCGGCGGTGAGCCGGCCAACCAACATTGATTTTATGGCGCGGACTGGAGCTGTTTGTTTGCGATTTGAGCCATGACGGCGAAGCGCGCATTCCGGTCGGCGGCAGTGAAAATAATATATGCCCGTTCGTGTTTACGACATTGCGAAGAAACTCGGCCTCGAGAGCAAAGAAATTCTCTCGAAAGCCAAGGAAATGGGCATTGCCGCCGCCAAAGTTCCGTCCAGTTCGCTCGATAAAATCAGCGCGGAGTGGCTGGAGGATGAAATCATCAGGACCAATCCGGCGGTGGCCTCTCGGCTCACCGCCAAGCCGGCCGAGCCCCCCAAGCCCGTAGTAGTCGAGGAACCCGTGGTGATCATCCACGCGCCCGAGCCGACCCCGCCCCCCCCCGAGCCCGCGCCACCAGTGGAGGTGAAACCGGAGCCGGTGGTCGAAGTGAAAGCCGAGGCGCCGCCCGCGCCAGTTTCCGCGCCCGCGCCCGCACCCGCGCCTGCAACGGTCCCGCCGCCGCCGGTGGCGCCAGCCGCCCCCAAGCCCGTGATTCCGACCATTCCGCCGCCGCCGCCCAAACCGCAAGTGGGGGACTTGGTGGGCAGAATCCAATTGCCCATCCGGCCTTCGCCGCGTCCCGGCGAGCGTGAGCGCGGGGGGCACCGCGGCGCGCAACCAAGTTCAACGCCCGCCGTCCGCCCGGGCCAGCCGCCGCGCGGAGACCACCGCGGGCAGCATGGTCAACCACGTGGCGATGGCCGTTCAGGTGGCTATCGAGGTCGCGATGGCCGTCCGCTGCCTGGCGTGGCGCCCGCCAAGCCCGCCGTTCCGCAGCAACCGAAGATTTCCCTGCCCTCTGATGCCCAAGTCATCACCATCAAGCCGCCCATTATCGTGCGCGCGCTGGCCGAGGCGCTGAAGCAAAAGCCGTTTTCCATCATTGCCGAGCTGATGAAGTTGCGCGTCATGGCCACCGTCAACCAGTCCATTGACGAAAAAATCGCGGCGCAAGTCGCGGCCCATTTTGGTTTCCGGTTTGAGGCGGAAAAACGGGCCAAAGGCGAAGGCATCGTGCATCAGCAGGAGCGGAAGGTCGAACTGGATGTGGACGACAAGCCGGAGGACTTGAAGCCCCGCGCGCCCGTGGTGACCATCATGGGGCACGTGGACCACGGCAAAACGTCCCTGCTCGATGTGATCCGCAAAGCGAACGTCGCGGCGGGAGAAGCCGGCGGCATCACGCAGCACATCGGGGCTTACACGATTTCCGTGCCCCACCCGGAACGCAAAACGGACCTGGCGCAAATCACCTTTCTGGATACACCCGGTCACGCGGCGTTCAGTTCCATGCGCGCCCGCGGCGCCAACGTGACAGATATTGTCGTGCTGGTCGTGGCGGCGAACGACGGTGTCATGCCCCAGACCCTGGAAGCGCTCGCCCATGCCAAGGCCGCCAAGGTGCCGATTCTGGTGGCCGTCAACAAATGCGATCATCCGAATGCGAACCCGCTGAAGGTCCGCCAGCAGTTGCAGGAAAAAGGCCTTGTGCCCGACGATTGGGGAGGCGATACCATTTACGTGGAATGTTCCGCGCTGACGAAGCAGGGCGTGGACAAATTGCTGGAAATGATCCTGCTCCAAGCCGACCTGCTGGAATTAAAGGCCAATCCGGACCGCCATGCGAAGGGCAATGTCATCGAGTCCGGCGTATCGGCCGGCGGCCCCACCGCCACGGTGCTGGTGCGCAAAGGCACGCTGCATCTGAGCGACGTGGTGATCTGCGGCGAGTTTTACGGCAAAGTCCGCGCGCTCATCAACGAGGAAGGCCAGCGGCTCAAGGTGGCCGGTCCGTCCGTGGCCGTGAGCGTGCTGGGCCTGAACGGCGTGCCGGAAGCGGGCTGGGAATTCAGTTCCGTGGATGATGAAAAAGCCGCGCGCGCCCTCGCGGAGGAACGGGCCATGGCGGCCAAAAGCCAGGAATTGGAAAATCGCTCGAAGGTCACGCTGGAAAACCTGTTTGCGTCACTCGAGGCGGCGCAGAACAAGGTATTGCGCGTGGTCGTCAAGGCCGACACCCAAGGCTCGGTGGAGGCCATTGTCGAGGCGCTCAAGAAAATCGAGTCGGACAAGGTTTCGCTCGAAGTTTTGCACAGCGACGTCGGCACCATCACGGAAAACGACGTGGCACTGGCTTCGGCCTCCAAGGCGGTGATTCTCGGGTTCCACACGCGGCTGGACAGCACCGCGGCGGAAAAGGCGAAGCATGCCAGCGTGCAAATCAAGCTTTACGCCATCATTTACGAATTGATTGACGAGGTGAAGGCCTCGATGGCCGGCCTGCTGGACCCCCTCATCAAGGAGACCGTGGTGGGCTCGGCGGAAGTGCGGCAGGTTTTCGAATTGTCCAAGGGCCTGCCAGTGGCCGGCTGCACGGTCACGGCCGGCCGCGTGGCGCGCGGCAAAGTCCGCGTGCGCCGGCACAAAGACATCATTTACGAAGGTGTCACGCAGTCGCTGCGCCGGTTTCAGGATGAAGTCAACGAGGTTCGCGCCGGCATGGAATGTGGCATTCGCATCGAAGGTTTTGGCGAAATCCAGGTCGGCGACGTCATCGAATGTTATGCGATTGAAAAAGTGGCGGCCAAGCTCTAATGAATGGATGGATTCATGGATCATTGGTGCAGATACACGCTTGAGCGCCATCCATCAATCCAATAATCCGGCATCCATTAATCCAATTGTTGTATGCAGAACCTCCGACACGAACGCGTGCGCGAACTTTTGAAACGCGCGATTGGCGAGGCCGTCCGCCGCGAGTTCAACGTGGATGAGGTCGGTCTGATCACGGTCAACGACGTGGATGTCGGCGGCGACCTTAAATCCGCCCTGGTCTTCGTCAGCATCCTCGGCAACGCCGGCCAGCAGAAGCGCGGCTTGCAGGCCCTGGAGGAAAATCGCATCCGCCTGCAAGGGCTAATGGCCAAATCCGTGGTTCTGAAATACACGCCCACCCTCAAGTTCGTCGTGGATGATTCCATTGTGCGCGGCAACCGGGTATTGCAGATCATTGACGAATTGGAAAAGGAATCCCCCGCCCAGGACGAAAACGCAGGACCGGATTCCAACCCGGCTGAGCAAACGTGAACCACTTGAGAAAACGCAGCGCAGGCTGGCAGTCAGCTGTATCGCAGGTTGGCAGCCTGCGGGGCGCTGGTAATTCAACTGCCCCCTTGCTGCCATGTCCGGCCGGCTGCCAGCCGGCGACCCGGCAGGATGCCCGCCTGCTGTACGCGAGCGGAAGCCGCGTACCCCCGAGATTTTGCCCGTGAAAAGTTACCCGAAAGTCATTGACCGGATCCTCGAAATTATTCGCGAACACGAGACGTTTTGCATTGTCGGCCATGTCCGGCCCGACGGCGACTGCATCGGCTCCCAGCTCGGGCTGGCGCTGGCGCTGAAAAACCAAGGCAAAAAAGTCACGGTCTGGAACCATGACGCCATTCCGCAAAAATACAAGTTTCTCAACGGCGACGGGCTGTTTGGGAAACCCCGGGGCGGCGAAAAATTCGACTGCGCCATCGCCGCCGATTGCGCCAGCTTCGAACGGCTCGGCCGGGCGGGCGAGTGCATCGGCGACCGGAAAATCTTCATCAACATTGACCATCATGAGAGCAATACGCGCTACGCCGACGTGAACTGGGTGTCGCCGCGCGAGCCCTCCACCGGCGAGTTGATTTTCAAGCTTCTGAAGGCGGCGCGCTGGCCCATCACCCCGCCGATTGCCGACCAGTTGTTCACGGCGGTTTCCACGGACACCGGCTCGTTCCAGTATTCGACCACGCGTCCCGGCACGTTTCACGTAGGCGCGGAACTGGTCACGCGCGGCGCCAACCTCGCAAGAATATGCGACGAGGTTTACCAATCTTACCCGCTGTCGCGGGCGCGCCTGCTCAAGCATGTTTACAGCACCTTTCGGTTGACGGATAACAACCGCATCGCGTGGTTTTGGCTCAAGCAGAAGGACTTTACCCGCACTGGCGCGGAGAGCGACGACACGGAAGGTTTGATTGACCACATCCGAGCGATTGAGCCGGTGGTGGTGGCGTGCGTCTTCGAGGAGGTGGAGCCGGAATTGACGCGCCTGAGCCTCCGCTCCAAGAGCTCGCAAGTCAACGTCAGTGAAATCTGCCGGCAATTTGGCGGCGGCGGGCACCCGGCAGCGGCGGGCGCGCGCATCCCCGGCACGCCCCTGGCGGTGCAGCGCAAGGTCATCGCCGCAGTCAAACGCGCGCTGAAGGCGGCGAAGTAGCATGAAGCCGGCGACCGAAGCCAGGGCAAAGTGCGTTGCACGCCGCCATGCTAAAAGCGGCGGAGGGCCGCCGCACTCCAAGACGCCTCGCGCATACGGAAGCTCCGTCATTCGCGCCAGCGTCTTGGAGTGCGCCCAGCCCTCTGGCGCTTTTCTATCGTTGCCCAGCCCGCGCCCAAAGTCGCTGAAAGCAAAATCGCGCGACATTTTCTACCACACAGTTTTGGTCGAAGTGAACCATTAGCCTACCATGCAAGAATTCTCCAGTCTCGACGGCGCCATTCTCGTGGACAAACCGGCGGGTCCAACCTCGCACGATGTCGTGGACGCCATCCGCCGCAAGTTTGCCATCAAGAAAGTCGGCCACTGCGGCACGCTCGACCCCAACGCCACCGGCCTGTTGATCATTGTGCTCGGCCGGGGCACCAAATTATCCGAGCGGCTGATGGGGGATGACAAAGTCTATGAAGGCGCCATCAAATTCGGCGAATCCACCGACAGCTATGACGCGGACGGCGAACTGACCGGCTCCCTGCCGGTGATGCCGATGACCCTCGACGAGCTGAATGCGGAGGCGGCCGCCTACATTGGGGACCAGATGCAGGTGCCGCCGATGGTTTCCGCCATCAAGAAGAACGGCGTGCCTCTGTACAAATTGGCGCGCAAAGGCATCGAGGTCGAGCGCGAGCCCCGCCTGATCCATGTCTATAATTTCCGGTTCACGGAATACTCCGAGCCGTTCGGCAAATTCCGCGTGGCCTGCACCAAGGGCACTTATGTGCGCAGCCTGGCGAATGACCTCGGCCAAAAGCTGGGCTGCGGCGGGCACCTGACGGCCCTGCGGCGGAGCGCCTCGGGAAAATTCGACGTGGCGGACGCCCTGCCGCTCGACGCCATTTTGCAATTGAGCGAGGCGCAGTTGGAAAAGCGCGTCCTGCCATTCTTGAAACTGGCCAGTGGCAGCGTCTCGTGAGCGCGCTGCAAACATGATTTTGCCATGCATGCATTAGCAGTGTTCCCACGATGCACGGCCAGAGATTTGCCATGAAACTCATCCATGCCGCGCACGACCTCGGCAACGGCAACCGCCGGGTTTGCCTGGCCATCGGGGTGTTTGACGGCGTTCATCTCGGCCACCAGCAGATCATCCGGCAGACCGTCGCCGACGCGCGCCAGCACGATGCGCTGGCCCTGGTGGTCACGTTTGACCGGCATCCCAATGGCGTGGTCGCGCCCGACCGGGTGCCGCCGCAGATTTATTCCCGGTCGCAAAAGTCGCGCGCCATTGAATCGCTCGGCGTGGACGCGCTGCTGGAGATTCCCTTCGACCAGCCCTTCAGCCAGAAATCCGGCGACCTTTTTGTCCGCGAAATGGCGCGCGGCTTGGCAAAGATACACAGCATCTGCGTGGGCGCGGATTTTGTTTTTGGCCACCGGCGCACTGGCGACGTGGCGCTGCTAAAGGCGCTGGGGGCGGAACTGCAGTTTCAGGTCCACGGACTCGCGGCGGTGGCGCTGGACGGCCAGGCCGTGAGCAGCACGCGGATCCGTGAAACGATCCGCGCCGGTGAATTGGACGCGGCCAGCCAGATGCTCGGGCGACCTTACGCGATTTGTGGCCGCGTGGTCGAAGGCGACCGGGTGGGCCGGGAGTTGGGGTTCCCCACAGCGAATTTGGAGACGGCAAGTTTGATCTTGCCGCCGCACGGCATCTATTCCGCCAGAACCGAAGTTGAAGGGCGGTATTACCACGCCGCCCTGAATATTGGATTGCGGCCCACAGTGGCCTCCGCCAACCCGCAATTACGGGTGGAGGCCCATCTGTTGGATTTCAGCGGAGAACTTTACGGCTCGGAGCTGGAACTGGAACTGGGGGTGAAACTGAGGGACGAAATGCGATTCCCCTCGCTCGAAGCGCTGCGCGCCCAAATTGCCCGGGATGTAGCCGCCGTGCGGGCGGCAAAGTAAGACCGAAACCTAAAATCCCAAATTCGAATCCCCGAAAGCCGAAATAAGCGCGAAATCCGAATGCCGAATGCTGGGGCAGACAAGCGTGCCGGGAGGCCGGCGACCCATTTGCCTTCTTCGCAATTTGCCCCGCTTTCGGCCGGCGCTGAAAGTGTCGGGCTTCTGACATAAGTTTCTGTGTTGGTATGGCTTGTGATTTTATTGTAAAGAGGCTTGCCGTCGCATGAGCTGAAAGATTATGCTTGCAGTTTCGCCTGGAAGGTATAGGATAGACGGGCGTCAGACTTCTGGTGTTCGCAGTTCCAGCTTCACAGCCATGAACACGGTAATTGCGTCAGAAGCCGCTGGCTTGCCGTCGTTTATGAGTGAATTTCTGAACCGACAGCCGATTCGTTTGTCTGATTATTTATGTTGAAACGCAAAGCTACGGCGGCCAAAAGCACGCCGCACACCCGCAGCAGCAGTCCGAAAGCGCCGAAATTGAAAGCCGCGCCTATCCGGCGACGTTTTGTCATTTCCAGCAAGGCAGTGAAAATGGATGCGGCCAAGACCGAACCGCCATCCACGGCCAAAGCCGCGGCTGCGAAAGTCCCGGCGAATGGTCAGACGCCCGTGCCTGCGCCTGCATCAGCAGGGGCTTCACCTTTGGTGGATTTGACCGAGACGATCAAAACACTGCTGCATCTCTCCCAGGAGCACGGTTATGTCACTTACGACGACATCAACGACATATTGCCGGACAATTTAAGCCCGGAAGATCTGGATTCCGTGCTCTCCAAGCTGCGCGGCTTGGACGTGGAAATTGTCATGGACCAGGCCGAAGCCGAGCGTGCCGAGCGCAAACAGCCGGATCAGGCGCAGCCGGACGAGGCGGACGAGGACGCGCGGCTGGAAATCCTCGACGACCCGGTGCGGATGTACATGAACCAGATGGGCAAAGTCCCGCTGCTCACGCGCGAGCAGGAGGTGGAGATCTGCAAAAAAATCGAGGACGCGGAAGTGGAGATGAAGAACATCGTGTACAGCCTCGGTTTCACGGCCAAGGAGCACATTGCCATCGCTGAAAAGCTGCTGTCCGAGCCGCCCAAAGAGCGGTTTGACCGCGTCATTGTGGACAAGAAAATCGCCAACCGCGAGGGGCACCTCAAGGATTTGCGCCAGCTCATCAAGAAGGTGCGCGACCAGGACCACAAGGTGGATGAAAAATACTTTTCCTGGCAGAAGGCGCAGCAAAAGGGCCGCAAGGAAACACTGGAGCGCGAGCTCAAGAAGCTCAGCGCCAAGCTGCAGGAGACCTTCGTCAAATTCTTTTACAAGCAAAAGGTGATCGAGGAAATGATCATCGTGGCCGGCAATATCCACGAAAAATTTCAAGTCAGCGTTCGGCGCTTGCAGGAGCTGGAAACCCAGCGCAGCAGCAACGAAAGACGGGAGGCCAGCGAGGCTGAACAGCAGAAGATTCAGACGCTGGAACTGTTTGGGCGCATGCCGCGGGAGGAGTTTTATCGGGCATTTGGCGCGCTGAAAGCGGCGGCGGATCGGGGGCTCAAGGCCAAAACACACATGGCGGAGGCCAATCTGCGCCTCGTCGTGTCCGTGGCCAAGAAATACACCAACCGCGGCCAGTCGTTCCTGGACTTGATCCAGGAGGGCAATATCGGCTTGATGAAGGGCGTGGAGAAATTCGAGTATCGCCGCGGCTACAAGTTTTCCACCTATGCCATCTGGTGGATCCGGCAGGCCATCACCCGCAGCATTGCCGACCAGGCGCGCACCATTCGCATTCCGGTGCACATGATCGAAATCATGAACAAGCTCTGGCGCGCGCAGAAGCAGCTGACGCAGGAACTCGGCCGCGAGCCCACCCCGGAGGAACTGGCCGACGAAATGCACATGCCCGTCGCGCGCATTCATGCGTTGCTCAAGATGGCCCAGCAGCCCGTTTCGCTGCACGCCCCCGTGGGCGACGATGGCGACGTGAGCGTGGGCGATTTCATCGAGGACAAATCGGCCGAAAACCCGTCCGACGTGACCAGCTACAGCCTGCTGCGCGAAAAATTGAGCGACGTGCTGACCACCTTGACCGAGCGCGAACGGAAAATCCTGGAAATGCGCTTCGGCCTGGCCGACGGCTACGAGCGCACGCTCGAAGAGATCGGCAAGATGTACAACGTCACTCGCGAACGCATCCGCCAGATCGAGGCCAAGGCGCTGCGCAAACTGCGGCACCCCACCCGCGTGCGCCATTTGCAAGGCTTCCTCGAAGGCGCCGAGGTGGCGTAAACACAGGAATTCAACAGCAACCGCCCGCGATCAAAGGTCGCGGGCGGTTTCATTTGGGCTTTCTGCTTTCTGTTTTTCAAGGTTCAACTTTTGCGGTTCACCTGCTCCAGCGTGTGCAGAATGGCCTCCGCGTTTTGGGCGAGCGATTTCTTTTCGGCCTCGTCCAGGCCCGGCGGATCGAACCGGTATCGGTAATGCAAGCGCAGCAGTTCCCGCAACGGCAGCCGCAGGCTGGCCAGCGCGGGTTCTGCCAGCGCGCGTTCCAGCCAGTCGGATAGCGGCTCCGGCGGCTGCCGTGGCAAGCCGCGCGCCGCCAGCGATTGTTCGAGGCGGTAAAACGCCGAATCGTGTCCCGGCCAGACTGCGGTCGCTTCCGCCGCCGCTTTTCTGGCGGCGGAGCGCGCCTTGGCCCGGCGTTGGAAAATGATGTAATACAACAGCACCACGATCACGGGCGCGATCGTCCAAACGAAATACTTGCGGAGATCGGCCTGGCGGTAGCGAAATTTTTCAAATTGGAATACCAGCCAGGAGCGCGCGTCGGAAAATGCGTCCAGCAGCGAGGCATTGCGCCCTTCGACGGCGACCCACGACGCGGGCGTGGTGTCGAAATCGTCCCAAGTTCCAGTCTGGCGATTCCAGACCAGGCACCACGCGTGCGCATCGCGCTCGCGCACGACGTAGCCGCTGCCCGAGGTTTCATGCACGGCATAGCCCACGGCGTAACGGGCGGGAATTCCCAGTTCCCGCAGCAGCAGGACCGTGGCGGTGGCAAAGTACTCGCAATGACCTCGGCGGCGGACCAGAAGAAAGCGGGTCAGCGGCGAGTTGGTGCCGCCGCGCTCATACCCCTGCCACGTGCTGTAGGTGAAATTGCGGGCAAAGAACGCCTGGACGGCCAGTCGTTTTTCCATGTCGCTGGCGTTGGTGAGGTTCATCCCGGCCAGCACCTGATCCACCGCGGGAATTTCTCTGGCGGGCACATTGAGGTCGCCAAATTGGTTCGTACTGATGTCGGGCCGCGAGTCCATGGTTGCGCCGGGGCCATAACTCGCGTCGAAAATCAGCAGGCCCGGTCCCGTGGCCAGTGCCACGCCGGTCTCGTTGGTCTGCACGGTGGTTGAAATTGCGGGCAGATTGTCCAGACGACAGGATCCCGACGGCAGCGGCAGTACCCCTTGGGGGACACCTTCGGACCGGCCCTCAAGATAGCAGGCAATGTTGACGCGGTCCCTGGCCGTCTTGGCCGGCAGCAAGATCCAACTGGTGTTGTCGGACTGGGCTGGCAACGAGGCGAAATTCGTGCGGGCAAACCAGCTCTGATTATTCGGGTTGTATCGGCAATAACTGGCTTCGCGCAAATACGGCGGCGCCACGCCGACTTGGCTGGGCTCCAGCCGGATGACGATGCGCGGCGACAATTTCAATTCGCCAATCTGCCCGATGGACGTCATGCTTTGAGAGGGATCCGTTCGGGAATGCCACAGGCGCACCAGCAAGCGGGCTTCGACCCTTTGGGCCAGCACCATGAACGCGTTGAAGCCCGCCAGTCCAACCAAGCCCAGCAGGAGAACCGCGGCCAGCACGGCCGCCCATGCCTTGAGGCCAAAACGCTGCGAACGCCGCACCCAGAGCGCCCACAAAATCAAGATCATCTGTCCGCAAAAATAACTGTAGGTGCCCCAGTAAGTGCCGCCGCCGCCGTGAAGGCCGGCCGAGAAAATGCAGACAATGAAATACGGATAGGAAATATCCACATACCGCCCCGCCAGTGACTTTTCTCCGCGCCGGCGACGGATCCGCAGTGCGAGCGACACGGCCGTGAGTGGCACAGTCGGGCGAAGGTTGTAAACCTGGGCGGCGAGGAAGGGAAAACAAATCAGGGGCAGCCAGCGAAGCGCGGTGTAGGCGGCCACCGAGGCGGAAACCGTGGCATTGCGCAAGGCCGCCGGGCCGTGGGTCATTCCGCCCGGGCCGCCGCCTTGGTCATTGGTAGTAAAGATGTAGCCAAACGTCGCCACCTCCACCAGCACGCACAAGCTCCAGATGCGGTTGAAATCCACGTCCTCGAGCTCCCAGCGCAGTTTGATCATCCGCGCGGATTCCAGCGCCGCGCCCGCCAGCGCGCCATAAAGCAGCCAGTTCGATTGCCAGCCCCAGAAAAGCAGCGCGGCAAACAGCAGCAGAGGCGGGGTGTTCATTTCAGCTTGGAAAGCCCTTCGCTGATCTTGCCCGTTTCCAAAACGTGGAGCGCCCCTTCGGCCCCCGCCAGCGCGCCGCCCGCGCCGGAAATGCCGCCGCCCGGCGGCACCACGATCAGCACCAGCAGCGGAACCTTCAGCACCTTGAGTTTTTCGATGAATTTGCGCCGTGGCTCATCCCATTTTTGCAGCACGCAGACGCAGCCGCTGACCAACGGCAGATGATTGAAGACCAGATGTTCCAAAACGCCGAAGGGTTTATCCGCGCAGTTGTGGGCGGAGGCCAGGATTTCCAGCATCTGGTCGGCTGTCCCCAGGCCGCGGCCGGCGGTGAAACAGTACGACTTGTGGCCCACGAACAGAAGGTCCAGCAAAGATTCCTGCGTGAGCACCGTGCAGGCAAACGACGCCGCCACGGACACGGCCTCCTCCAGCACTTCGCTGTGCGGCTCGTCCGTGAAGGTGTCCAGCACCAGCGCGTGGCGCACGAAAAATTCATCCTCGAATTCCTTCACGATCGGTTTGCCGGTCTTGGCCCAGCTCCGCCAATGAATGTGCCGCAGCGGGTCCCCATGACGATAGTCCCGCAAGGAGACAAATTCCTCGCTGCACCCGACATTTGCCGCCAGCGCCACGCCGCCCTCCTGGTATTTCATTTCGCCCGGCAGAGCGATGGGCGGCAGCGGATAGCGTTTTGGCAAAATCAACATGGTCTGCGGGCAAGTTACGCGGCGAAAAGCGCGGAACAATCCCAAGGGATCCGGGCACGCCACCGTCACATCGGCAAAGCGCAGGATGCCGCGCCGCAAGGGCAGCAGTTCCATCGTCACGCTCTCCTCGCCTTTGGCGGGCAGGGGCGGTATCGCCGCCGGTTTCAGCTTGGCGCGCGGGAAGGGTTTTCGCTCTCGCGGCCTCGTTATGCTGAACGGACGGATGCGCCGGTTTTCCGAAAGCTGAAAGGCCAGCCATTCGGCGAAGTCCGGCCGCGGATCGGCCAAATCATCCAGCAGGGTCAGGCCAACCTGTGGCTTGGCAGTCAGGTTCTGCACCCGCACTTGGTAACGGAGCGGCTGGCCCGCGCTGCCAAACCGGGGCAGGAAGCGGATCGCGGAAAACTTGGCGTGAAAGAAAAAGCTGCTCGCCACCGCAAAGATCAGCAAGGCCAGCAGCAGCGCGAACGACTGGTAGGCGACCGTGTTCTCGATGTCCACGCCCACCGCGCCGGCTGCCACCCAGCCGCCGGCCACGCACAGGCCCGCCGGCGTGAAACGCCGCGCCAGCCAATGCCACAGCCCCGCGGAGCAGCGGTAGCTCCAGTAAATTAACCGGTAAATGAAGTTCACAAATCAGCAGCGTGTGACCGGTGACAAGTGCCGTGTGAAAAGGGACCGGATGGGGTTGCTGCGCGTCTGGTCACCGGTCACCTTCGGTTCGCATTCGTCCTTGTCATTCGACATTCGTTATTTGCCTCAGGCCGGCACTTTCAGCTTCTTCAGCACCGCTTCCACCACGCTGCGCGGCGTCACGCCGGAAAACCGCGCCTGCGATTCCAGCACCAGCCGGTGCGCAATCACCGATACGGCCAGCTTTTGGATCTGTTCGGGCGCCACAAAATCATGGCCGTCGAAAAGCGCCTCGGCCTGCGCCGTTTTCATCAGGGCAATGGAGGCGCGCGGACTGGCGCCGAGCTGCACGCCGCCCGTCGTGCGCGTGGCCGCCACCAGGTCCACCGCATAGCGTTTCAATTCGTCGCTGATGCGCACGTCTTCCACCGCTCGCTTGAGCGCCAGCACCTCGGCCAGGGTGGCGCACGGTTGCAACTCATCCAATGGATGGTTATGTTCCTGCGCGGTCAGAATGGCCACTTCGTCGGCGGGCGAAACGTATCCGAGCGTGAATTGCATGGCGAATCGGTCCATCTGCGCCTCCGGCAGCGGATACGTGCCGCGGAACTCCACCGGATTTTCCGTGGCAATCACAAAAAACATGTCCGACAAGTCGCGCCGTTCGCCCTCCACGCTCACCTGTCCTTCGCCCATGGCTTCCAGCAGCGCCGACTGCGTCCGGGGCGAGGCCCGGTTGATTTCGTCCGCCAGGAGGATGTTGGTGAACACCGGGCCTTCGTGAAAATGAAACTGCTGGTCGCGCTGGTGGAAAATGGACACGCCGAGAATGTCCGACGGCAGCAAATCGGGCGTGAACTGAATGCGCTTGAACTGCGCGTCAATGGATCTGGCCAGCGCCTTGGCCAGCGTCGTTTTGCCGGTGCCGGGGTAGTCCTCCAGCAGCACGTGGCCGCCCCCTGCCAGCGCCGCCAGCAAATGCCGGGTGGCGGCCGACTGGCCGTGCATGATTTTGGCGATGTTGTCGGAAATTTTGCGGTAGGTATCCCGCGCGGCGGCAAAGTCAGTCGGCGTTATCATTCAGGTGACGCCATTAAAGCATTCGCCATGCCGCATTGGAAGACCGGATTGCGGAAGATGGATGTGCCCCGCGCCAAAGAAGATCGGCCAGTTGCCGGGCAGAACAGGGCACTCCCGCGGCGAGGTTGAGGAGCTCGGCGGAGCTGTGTTCGCTGGTGACGGTTCGTGATTGGCTGGACGCCGCCAAATCGGTAGCAATGATCGGGGAAAGGTGGTTGATTGCTTTTCCGAGTCATCGCCCATGGTGACCGGAAAGAAGGCTCGGTCCGGTTTTATCTGCAATTTTACGACTATCCCTCACTTGTACTTTATAAAAAGCCGAAGGTTCATACCCGCACGGAAGCTGTCCTCCACTATGTCACGACTTGAACGTGCGCGGCGGGCAGGTTGGGGGACGGAAACGTTGAGCCGGCGATTATTACTCTCCGTTTAGCGCGCCGCCTGGATACGGGGAAAAGAAGAGCCTGGAAAAAACCACTAAACCAGGCTCTTCAACCCTATCAATTGACCAACCCTATCTATTTGGACACGGTGGCAGGCAGATGTGTTCAATCCTCCTGCCCGCCACGTATTCGTCTGCACTGACCGAAAGGCAAAGACCCACCCCCTGTGACCAGATTTCGAGGTTCCTTCGAATTGACTTTCCCGCACAATTGCAAGTCGGCCGACAGGTTTTTTTGACTATGTCGAAATACGAGATATATTCGGGTATATGTGAAAATGAAGCGGAACGCAAATGAAGCATCCTCATCAAAGTTTAAGCGAAGCCGAGGTGACCTTTTTGATCACGATGATTGTTCTTTTCGCGCTCATTGTTTTTGGTGGTTATTTGTTCTGGGGAAAGACGGGCCCATAATCCGTCTGCTGTTTGCCATCCCTCAATTCGATGCAGGTGGAGGGGCAAATCCAGGTATCGGTGACCTGCAATCCTCTCGACCTGCTCAACTTCCTGAAATGAGATTTTCTGCCCATGAACGTGATGCGTGAAAGGGCCGGGATGTTCGAGGACCGGGTTTGGGACAGGACCAAGGCGCTGTTTGAATATTTTGGGCTGCCGTTTGAGGTTGAACCGCCGGCACCAAAACGCAATTGATGAAGCGCCGCACATTCAGACAACTGCGAGCCAAACTGCCTGAACAGCACCACAATGTTTACGTCGTGCTGCTCAAACCTGTGGTCGGAAAGCTCAGAAAAGTGCGGGCTGAAAATCCGGACCCTGATCCGAAGAAGCCGTGTGTTTATGTGGGCCTGACTGGTTTGAGGCCGGAGGAGCGGTTTGCCAATCACAGAGCGGGGATCAAAGCAGCATCAGTTGTGAAACGATATGGTGTCCGCCTTTTGCCAGAACTATTCACCCACCTCAACCCGATGCCCTTTGATGCAGCGGTCGTGATGGAGAAAGACTTGGCTGAAGATTTGCGTAGGGCTGGATTCACGGTGTTGGGCGGGCACTGAACTGAGCGATGGATGGGGGTGGAGAGGTGGATGGCGGGTGATGATTTTTATGTGAATGGCTGTCGTTTCAGGATCGAAATTGGTGGAGGAATATCAAAAAGCCAGACCGAGAATTGGCTAAATGACGCACTCAAACGGACGCATACAGTCTTGAACCGATTTGAAATTGTTATGCCAGAATGTTATGCCACGGCTTTTGAGGTTTCCCTAAAAATGATAGAACCATTTATTATCAATGGTTCTATGAAAGTGGTGCGCGCGAGAGGACTTGAACCTGAAATTGCGGTTTCGTGAACTTTCGTAAACGTTCGTTTGGACCCAGTAAAAATTGACGAGTATGCATATTCACCATTTTGTCGTCACGAACGCTCATACGCCCAAAATGAATTTTTTTTGTCAGGAATTGTCAGGAGTTTTTCAGGCTTTCACGCCAGCCAAACCGTGCGACGCCGATTACGCGCCTTCGATCTCTGCAAGGGCCTTGCGCTGGTGCATCGTGGCTGTTCGGCGAGCGATGACGAGCATTTTGTCGCGGCCGTAGCGGTAGTGGCAGGAAAGCAAGGTCGTGATCCGTTGGGCATACTCCTCCGGCTCCGCAGTGGCCGAGAGCACTTTGAACCAAGTCGGCAACACTCTGGCCCAGTCCACTCCGACCTGCCAGGAGCCGCCCTCGTCCGCAAAGAAGATCACATCGTCGTGGCCTTCATCAATGTGGTTCAGCAGGCCAAAGAGGATATCCATGGCCCCACGCACCTTCGCCGGATTACTCTTCGTCACGTTCATCACACAGCGATCAAGGAGCCGACGGTACTCGGCAATCCACGCGCTCGTCCCAGCCGACACTTGGGTATAGTTCTGCGAATTGACGCCGAATGACTCGTAATACTCGCCGGCCAAACTGGCCTTCTCAAAACGCCTCACGTCCGTGAGCAAGTCCGGTTTCGTCGCCTTCTCCGCGTCCAGACGCAGCCGCTTCAGATCAAGGTACTTCTTCGCGATCTTGTGGAGCTTGGACTGGGGCAAAAGCTCGATGGCGTCGTCCAACATGTAGAAAACGTACTCGCTTCCGAGCCTGCGAACCTCCGCGCGCAGCTTGTCACGGTCAATTTGGATTGGCTCCCGCGCCATCGTCATCTGCCGCGCGCCCAGCGGCGAAACACTTCAATCCACTCCGAACCTTCGGGCGGAGGGTCGGGCAAAGTTAAATCCAAGATCGGAACGGCCTGCTTCAATTTGCCGCGTGAGCACACGGCGACGATCTGTTCGTCATCAGTCATGTCAAGTCGCTTGACGGTGACCTCCATTCCCAGCACCTCTGTCGTGAACGGTAATTTGAGTCGCTCTTCGAGCAGAGTGAAGAAGCCCACGGTTTGCTCCGACTCCCCATAGGCGTCCACAGTGGCCT
>Ga0302320_10001508_pt1 | contig 55963 bp, 52 predicted proteins | sample Bog_T0_3_FD_202130 | JGI IMG/M metagenome (GOLD analysis project Ga0302320, IMG submission 202130) | Peat permafrost microbial communities from Stordalen Mire near Abisko, Sweden - Bog_T0_3 | ecosystem: Environmental > Terrestrial > Soil > Wetlands > Peat | place: Sweden: Abisko, Stordalen Mire...
GAAGCCATCTGCCGCAGGCTAACTATATAAAACTACGTTGAACGATGGTTTCGAATCCCACTCTCTCCGCCATATTTTCAATGGCTTAGCGATGCTTGCAATCAGTTTGCAATCACTTTACGGCGAAGAGCCATGCCTACCACTTTGGAATGCGCCACCGCCATCTCATCCGTAACGACATCTCCGTAAATATTCAGAGTCGTACGGATGTCGGAGTGACGCATCAGTTTCTGCTGCACCGCAATTGCTGTTCCCGCCGCATCGAGCCATGACCGGTAACTGTGCCGCAACGAATGTGTGCCGAGCTTCCCGATACCGGCTTTTGTGGCTGCCTTCTGGAACATCTGCCAGACCCAGGGATACGATACCGGCAACCGGCCGAGCTGCACTCCGCTGCCGAACATCCAGTCTTCGCTTGACGAAAACGGGGCGTTTTGTCTCCAGGTCTTGAGAACCTCCAGCATTTCCGGGTCGATGGACATGAGCTTGCCCGAGTAGATGGTCTTAACGTCATCCACCTGCTGGCGGACAATCGCCCGTTCAACGCGGAGTTTACTGCCCAGCCAGTCCACATCCGACCACCTCAATGCAAGACATTCGCTGATACGCAGGCCAAAACAAACGCAGACGAGGGCAATCGTGCGGAAGGGCTCCTCGAAGTTCTCCAGCAGAAGTTGGAACTCTTCTACTGTCAGACTGCGAGGCTTGCGCATTCGCTTCGTCGCGCCTTTGATCGTGACCAGCTCCATCGGGTTACGTTGTGTGGCCGCATCACCGCGCCACATGGCGTAATCCCAAAGCGCATGGATGAGACCACGCACGTGAACCCTGCTCTTGGGAGAAAGGGGCAGGGTGTCGAGCCACAATTCCACGGGGCGGGCTTGCAAGTCTGCAAGCGGGCAATTCCGCCAGCGCGGGAGTATGTGGTTGTTCAGCCAGGCCTCGTAACCCCGCCGTGTGCTGAGGCGTCGGGGCATTTTTTCGGTCCGGTACTGGGCGACGATGCTGTTCACTGTGATGATCGGATTGCTGTTTGCCGGGTTTTCCACCAAACGCCGAAATGGTTCGGCAGCCCGCCACGCTGATGTCTTCGTGGGGAACTCGCGTGCCGAGCCGATTAACCTCGTGCGTCGATGGCCATTCTCACACCAGAGGAAATTCCAGGATCTACGACGCTTGTCGAAGACCACACTACCTTGTTGTAGCCGTGCTCGTTTCATGTGCTCCTTTCGCTTACGAGCACGGACGGCTGCGTGGATCATAGCGCAGGCGTCACATTTTTTGGATCACTGTTTTCTCGCAATGGCAGCGGCAAGCTCTGAGAGACGAAAAACCCAGATCTTTCGCTTCATTCCCATGCCCAGGGCATAGGCTCCGGCAATACCGCTGCGCGCGAGTGCGAGCAGGTAGCGGCGTTTGATGGAAAGAAACTGCGCGGCTTCTTCAGCCGATACAAAGGGTTCCATACGCGGCATTCCTCCACTGTCAGTATTGACCGGAGTCGCTGCCGCGCATCAGTTAAGCCTTGTTACATCTATCGTTCTGAATTTTCGGTCTTTATTTGGGTGGGGACTACCGTCACAAAACTGTAACTGGAGCTAAGAGCGCGGGCACGGTAAGTTATTCCGGATCATCAACATTTGCATGGCTCTCGGTGTCAGGTCCGCAAGAAGAAAGTGAATTACTGCATGGGCTGCAACGAGCAGCGGAGTTCATGCGCGTGGTTCGCAAGGGACAGGCAGAGCGCGGCAAAGGAATGACTGGAGGAATTTTTCTCAGTTCTGAACAACTGGCCGCGATAGAGACAGCGGTCGTGGATAGCAACCTTGCGCGAAAAGTCGAGGAAGCTCCTGAGCTGGACGAGGCCGTGTTTCGCACGGCGCAAGTATTCGAGGAAATGTGCCGCCGTCAGCATGTGGATGTTGGCGAGTCCATGAGGCCGCGGGTGGTGAGTCTGCTCGCGGTCGAGTTGCTGGCAAATCATCAAGCGCTGCCCGAGGCCACGACGGACAGGCTGGAAGCTCTGACGGCATTACAAGGCGGCATTGGGCCGGAACTGGTCAGGGAGTTTGGCGAACGGTTCAAGGACAGCCGGAGCTACTTCGAAAATGCCGCACGGCACGCTTCGAACCCGCGTGAGCATTTGCAGAAAATGTCAAGGATGCACACGGGTAAGTACGAGAAGAGCTCTCCGCGTTGGACGACAGAAGTCAAACGGAACCGGGAGAGCCGGAACGAAACGGGCAGAAGCCCCAACCAAGAATGACGCAGGGTGACTTTTTGCGGAGAAACTGCGAGGCCCTGAACAAAAAACGCCGGATTGACTCCGTTTGTCGTTGGTTCCTTGAGAACAAGACTGCCAACATTAGCGCTACTCTCATCGCGAAGTTACTTTTGTGTCTTTCGTAACTGATCACAACAAAACGACCTAGTGGCACGAGCTGAGTAGGCCCGACGACATCGATGCGGCCATAGAAAAGATTTGGCAGCATACCTGCACAATCAGGCGCAGGAAGTCGGTCAGTCTAAAAGACTTTTTTCAACTGACAAGGAAAGGCGAAGCAAGAGGCCCCGGGAGGGGTCGAGCCCGAAGTGTTTTCAAAATGAAGTGCGGGGAACAGGGGAGGTTTGCATGTCTTTCAAGGAAATCGGAACACTGAGCAATGAAGAGATAAAACAGCAGCTTGAACGAATCAGGAGGAGCAAACGCTTCGCAAGGGCCAGCCGCTCATTCCGCTTCCTGAAGTTCCTGGTGGACGGCGAGCAGGAAGGAAAGGAATTCAGCGAGGAGGAAATCGGGAGACAAGTGTTCGATCTGCCCGATGATTGGGTGCCGCTTCTCGATGCACGGGTACGTGGTGGGCGGCTGAGCCTGCAGAGGTACCTGGACGAATACTACAACTCCGAAGGAGTGCAGGACCCGGTGAGAATCGAGGTCCCGGCCGGTAGCGGATATCGCGCCGTGAGTTCGTGGAACCCGCAAGCGCTGCGGGACAAGGGCTACAGCGCAAAGATAGCCCAGCTCGTGGAAATCCTAATAAACCTCTGGCCGATTCTCTCGCCACTGCAGGAACGCAAGGACCTTGAAGATCTCCTGCAGCGGCTCGCTGCAACCGAACGATGAGTGGAGCGCGCAACTCCCCCGCGTGCTCCTCCTCAAGACTTCTTCTAACTGCAATCAACTGTTGCCCGTTCTGATTCGCTTATAGCCTGCAATAAAAGTTCGACTCGGGAAGGGGGTCACGACATGGATTTTCTGACGCTGCTGAGCATCGCGCTGCAGGTGATCCGGATCATCGTTGGTTCCGGAGACAACTGAGTGCAAGGGTGGCGGCACGCAAGTCATGCCGTCACCCTTGCTTTCCTACTGATTCGCAAAAGGAGGTTTTGGGGATATGGCGAATGAAAACTTTATGGACGAGCTTTACAAGGGCCTGGGCAATGCAATAACCGACATCCGGCAGAAAGTGGTCGAAGAACCGATGTACGGACGGGCCGTAACCGAACAGGAGCCGCAGGCACCGCAATGGCCCGAAGCTAAGGAGCAGTCCTGGCAGGAAAGAGAGGCTCCTGAGCAAAAGAAGGAACAATCGCCGAACCTTGAACGCTAAGCCGCGTGATTCACGAATCATCGCAGGGCAGGGGGGCGCAATGGACAGTGCCAGCTGGCTCCCCTTCAACGAAGTTCTCAACAAGAGGAGGAACTATGTTCACGTGTCCCGGCTGTCTCGCTCAATTCACCGATCCCGGAAATTTCTGTACCGCGTGTGGCATGCTGATGGACTCTCAACCTCAGCAGGAAGTCATTCCCCCGCAATCGGGATTTACAACTGAGGTCCCCAGGGTTTCTAACCTCGATCAGGCGACCGCCCACGGGTTAGGCCGCGTTTTCGGCCTTCACTCGGGCGTTGCCTTTTTTACCATCGCCGTAAACGGGATGCTCTTTGGTAAAGACGGCTTAGCGTTGGTTCTTGCCCCGGTGACTGGCGGCGCAGATATACCGGTGGCTTTGGTCATTTCAATGCTTGCCGGCGCCGTTGTGGGTTACATCACATTCCTCGGCCAGAAGAAGTGGTCTGGCGACGATTACGAGAGCGCCAAAATCAAGGGCCTGATTACCGGGGTATTGACAGCCATTCCTACCGGGCTGCCGGGCATGTTGTTTGGGTCGGCTGCCTTGGCGGGACTGTTGTTGCGAAAAAAGAGTGGTGGAGGGGTGGCATGACGTTCGTAAAAGATCTCGACACCCCGCTCTTGCGGTTGTCCCCCAATGATTATTTTTCTTTGCGGGACGCCTGTGCTGGCGTACATGCGTTCGGACAGATTGGCGGGGGCAAGACTTCCGGGGCAAAAGTCCTGGCGGGAGCGTACCTGCGTGCGGGGTTCGGTGGCCTGGTCACTGCAGTAAAACCGGAAGAAGTTGAACTGTGGAAGCGCTATGCGCGCGAACACGGTCGGGAGAGATCACTCATCCTGTTCGACGAAAACGAGGGCTTTAATTTTCTGACGTATGAACTCTCGCGGCAGGGGATGGATGGGATCGGAACGGTAACCGAATGTTTGATGCGAATCCTGGAGGCCGCAAAAAAAACCAACCCCACGGCAACGCACCGCAGCGGAGAGGCCTTCTGGGATGACGCCGCGAGAAAATTGTTACGGTATACGATTTTGCCTTTGTACGCAGCCAATGGAACGGTTTCAATTGGCGATATTATCCGATTCTTAAGTACAGCTCCCCAATCATCTGAAGACGTGACTGACGCCCGTTGGCAAGAACGGTCCTTCATGTACAAAGTTGAGCAGGCGGCGATCCGCTCTCCACGCGTGCCTGTACCTGCTCAAGCAATGCGCGACAACATCGAATTCTGGTCGGAAGAGTATCCGGCCATCCCTGAGAAGACGCGCGGCAACATTTTGATCACGGTCAGCGCGACGCTGGACAGATTCAAGCATGGCAGGCTGCAGCGGGCTTTCTGCGGGGCGACTACAGTGGTTCCAGAACTCAGCCTCCATGGGGCTGTTACTCTGCTCGCGATGCCTACGAATACCTGTAACGAGGACGGCGTTATAGCCCAGCAATTGTTCAAATATATGTGGCAGCGGGCAGTGCTGGGACGCAATGCACTGGATGAAAAACACAGAGAACGCCCTGTATTTTTGTGGTCAGACGAGGCCCAGGAGACGGTAAATTCTTACGATTTCGAGTTTCAGAGCATGTGCCGGGCCTCGCGTTGCTGCACTGTGTACCTGACCCAGTCTCTTCCAACGTATTACGCGAAGGTGGGCGGCGATAATCCGCGCGATGCGGCTCTGGCACTCGTTGGTAAATTCGCGACACAGCTGTTTTTCTCAAACTCATGCGCGGATTCAAACGAATATGCCGCACGCACCATCGGCAAAGTCATGAAGCGCCACGCCAATTACAACGCCGGCATGTCGCAGAATGTCAGTTTCGGAATGTCGGCGGGGGAAAGCGAGAACCACGGCAGCAACTCGAATTACGGTCACTCTTCCTCACGTTCGTTTCAGGCCAACGGACATAATGCCTCCTCAAACTTCAATACGGGGAACAATTCCGGGACGGGAAACAACTGGGGCTCAAACCGCAGTGAAGCCAGAAGCGACAGCGAAAGCCACGGTTACTCCGAGTCAATGGAGTACGTGATTGAGCCCGGAGACTTCGCTCGCGTTCTCAAGACCGGCGGCAAGCCGAATAACAACTTGGTCACGGCCTTCTGGTTTCAGAGCGGGAGGATTTTCAAGGCGACCGGCCAAAACGTGATGCTGGAGACTTTCAAGCAATGAAACGACCTTCATTTGCCGCATGTGTGGCGGGACATCCGGCCGCAGCCATTCCGCTCACCCTCGTCGGTGTTTGGATGATTTTACTGTGGACCAACGGGCACACTTCCATATGGCTCCCACTGGTTGGTTTTTTTGTCGTCATCCAAACGCTCTCCTCCGCCATGCACCGTCGCCGTTATAAGGCCTGGCGCAAGGAGTGGGAGTCAGTAGGAAACTTCGACAAGGCACCGCCCGTGCGACAAAAACGTAGGTCGCGTTGGACAACGGCTCTTGCGGCGGTGTTGTTCATCGGAATTATCGCCTGTCTGCCGCAGCTGACCAACCATCCGCAACTGCAGAACGCGCTTACGTGGCTCTGGCTTCTTTGCGGCATTTTTCTCATTGCGAGGCTTGTCATTGCCATCGGGCGGCGGATCTTCAAGCGGCGCAGCAGGAATGTCGAAAGAGCGCAACAGGAAGTAGCACCTGTCTCATGGATGCTGGGCAGAACCCTTGACTCGCCGTCGCGTGAAATGGCGGTGAGAAGTCTGCCGGAATATGCGGCTCGAATTCTCAATCGACAGAACTAGAGGTTGACAAGAATTCGTAACTGATCCACTAGATGTTGTGATTCCGTGCAGAACAACAACACCTCAAAACCATGCTGTTTATCACGCCGGCAACGGGGGCAAAGGAAGCAAAAGACTACTTCACGCGCCACATGGCCGTGTCGGATTATTACCTGCGCGATGCGACCGAATGCGCGGGTCATTGGCATGGACTGGGAGCACAGCTGCTCGGGTTATCGGGAACGGTGGACAAGGAGAGCTACTTCAGGCTCTGCGACAACATCAATCCCAAAACCGGAGAGCAACTTACCCCCGTCAATCGCGATGTACGCCGCGTTTTATACGATTTCACCTTCGATTTACCAAAGGAAGCAACCCTTGCTTACGAGCTGGGCGGGGATGAGCGCATCATGGACGCGCTCAGAGGCGCGGTGAAGGACACCATGTCCGAGATGGAAGGCGCGATGATGACGCGCGTGCGCACGAACGGGCGCAACGAGGACCGCGCGAGCGCCAACATGATCTGGGGCGAGTTCATCCACCACACCAGCCGGCCGCTGGAAGACGGAACGTGCGATCCGCAGTGCCATATACATGCTGTGGTTTTCAATGCCAGCTGGTGTCCGGAGGAGGAGCGCTGGAAGGCAGCGCAGTTCTCAAACCTGGTGCGCGACAAGGGCTACTACCAGGCGGCTTTTCACAGCCGGCTTGCGGAACGTCTTGCGAATCTTTCCTACGGAATCGAGCGTGACCGAAACAGTTTCAAGCTGGCTGGTATCGACAGCAGTATTACGGAGAAATTCTCTCGCCGCACGCAGGTCATTGAGGCGGAGGCCGCGAGACTCGGTATCACCGACGCCAAGGCGAAGGGCAAGCTCGGCGCAAAGACACGCGAGAAGAAGAACGAAGTGCAGCAGTCGATGGCGGAGCTGCGCAAGGAATGGAACTCACGGCTCACCGATGAGGAGCGGGACGCAATCTCAGGAGCACGGCGGGGGCAGAAGACCACGTCGCTTGATGCCACACAGGCGATGGATTATGCCCTCTCGCATTGTTTCGAGCGCGGTTCGGCAATCCCTGAGAAAAAGCTCCTGCAGACGGCGCTTATTCAGGGAGTAGGGGCAGCAAGCGTTGACGAAATCAAGGGCGAAATGGCGCGTGAAAGCGTGCTCAGGCGTGAGCGTCTCGGGCAGCGATGGGTTACAACCCAGGAAGTGCTGCGCGAGGAAATCGCCATGACCGACTTTGCCAGAAGCGGCAAGGGCGTTTACGCGAAGCTCGGAGGCGACGGAAAATCCCTCAGGCTCGATCCGAAATTAAGCCGCGAGCAGTACCAGGCAGCGCAAGTAATCCTTAATTCGCGCGACCTGGTCACCGCGCTGCAGGGGGGTGCCGGCACCGGCAAAACCACCATGATGCAGGAGACGGTGCGGGCGATTGAGGCCTCCGGCAAGAAGGTTTTTACCTTTGCGCCTTCGGCGGAAGCCTCACGCGGCGTGTTGCGCGCCGAGGGCTTTGAGAACGCCCAGACGGTAGAGCGCCTGCTCGTCGATCCCAGAATGCAGGCCCAAGTGCGCGGGCAGGTCATATGGGTGGATGAGGCGGGTCTTCTGTCGGTAAAGGATATGAAGCGGCTGTTTGATGTCGCAAAGGAACAGGAAGCGCGCATTGTGCTCTCGGGCGACTCAAAGCAGCATGCCGGCATCTATCGCGGTGATGCACTGAGAATTCTGGAGAAGGATTCGGGGCTGAAAACTGCAAAACTCTCGGAGATCCGACGCCAGACAAATGAAACATACCGTAACGCGGTCAAGGCAATCAGCGAAGGGGACATTGTCGGGAAAGACGGCAAGACGCGCCTGGAGGCTGGTTTTGAAATGCTCGACAACATGGGTGCAGTCATCGAACGCTCAGGCGATGAGCGGTATAGGCAAATTGCCGCCGACTATGCGCACATAACCTCTGAGCGCAAGGGCAAGAAACTCAAGACGGCGCTGGTAATATCTCCCACGCACATCGAAGGCGCAAAAGTCACGGCGGCTATCCGCGATGAGCTGAAAGCCCAGGGCAGGGTCTCCAGGGATGAACGCACATTCCTGTCGCTGCGCTCGCTTAATTTGACGGAAGCGCAGCGCTCCGACGCCCGCGAATACCTGCCGGGCAGCATCGTGCAATTTCACCAAAACAGCAAAGGCTTCCGTAGCAGCGAGCGGGTGACGGTCACTGCAGCCAAGGACGGCAAGGTAAGCATCCGCCGCGCGGATGGAAGCCTGGACACACTGCCGCTGAAGGAAGCGAAGAAATTCCAGCTTTATGCGGCAGGTGAAGTGGCGCTTGCGGTCGGTGACAAGATACGCACGACGCAGAACGGATTTGCAAAGGATTCACGCAAGGGCCTCTTTGGAAAAGACGCGAAAAAGGATGTCAATAACGGCAGGACTTACGAGGTGGCAGGCTTCACGCGCGATGGCGATATAAAGCTCGATAACGGCTACATCCTGTCGAAGAATTACGGCGGATTAACCCACGGATATGTGGTCACCAGTCACGCCTCGCAAGGAAAGACCAGCGACGTGGCGCTCGTGGCGGTGGGCCCCGAATCGCTGGCGGCAGCGAACCGAGAGCAGTTCTATGTGAGTGTCAGCCGGGGCCGCGAGGCGGTGAAGCTTTATACCGACGACAAGGAGGCGGTGCGCTCCGCTATTCAGAGCAGCGGCGCGCGGCTCTCCGCCACGGAAATGATGGAAGGCGTGAACGCTATTTCCAAACCAAAGCGGGGTCTCAGGGAGCGGATTTTCAAGCTGCAGCACACCTACCGCATATATAAGGAAAAGCTCGCGCGGCTTGCCGCATGGGATTCGATAAACCGGCAGAGGGAGGGCAGGGGCCTTGAAAGATAGTGAAGCGCCAAAGAGGTGGCCATCCCACCGTGAAAAGGTTCTCAATTACCCCTCTGTCCAGGAGGCGGATGACGGAAAACAGTTTGAGGATGCGCGCAGCCGGGACAATCTTAATCTGGAGTTGCGCTATTGCGACGGAAAGCGGAAATTCTTTAGCCTTGTCGAATTGGGGGAAACAGATTTTGATCCGGGCGAGACCGAGACGATCACTCTGCGATTCGCGCGCGCCAATGTCGTCGTAACGGGACAGAAACTGGTTCGCCTTTACGAGAAATTGCTCGACCAGCGCGCACGGTTCATCCAGCAAAGCACGGAAGCCGAAGCCGAGATGGAGTCGCCTGACGAACCCTATATAGAAGAGATCGAGATCCTGAGAAAAGAGGATTAATCTATGACGCTCGAAACGGTGAAGGCACTCTCGGATGCAGAGCTGTCGCAGGTCGAGGTGTGGGTACAGGATGAGAAGAAGTCCCGGTCCGAACGGCGCAAGGAAGACGCCATTGCCAAGATAAAAGCGCTGGCGGAATCGGTCGGCGTGAAGGTTGCCATCGGTGGTGTCCGGGGTCGGCCGGCAAGGATAAAACCGGACGCCAAAACAGCGAAGCCAACGACCATTAAATAATCACAGCGGGGCGACTGTTTCATCCGGGCACGGGAAGACCGCTGCCTGATGATTTGCATTTTTGCCACACTCATAAATTGCCCCTCTCATCCCCAAGGGACTCTCAGTTCGTCGTCACTGACGGGTCAATTCTTGCCCACAGGTTCGTCACGGGAGGCATTGATTTTGCCACTAACTCTGGAAAGGCAGTTTCGTGGATTTTACTCCGGGGGCGTCCACCGGGGACTTGTCTATACGCTTAATTGCTTCTATTTGTTGTGGGGTAGCTATGGGGAAAGCCCCTAGATTTAGTGGCTCGGCAACGACTCGACAGGAACACAAGCATGAAGGTGTGCGGCTGATCTCGCGGGTCGGTCAGTGGATGCAGAAGAAAGTCTGGGCGAGGTTTTGTCTTTACTTGCGATTTTGGAACTCCTATTAGTTTGAGGCAATAAAACGCCGCGCGGGGTCCAGATGTTTTGCATTTGTAAAGCCACAGTTATAGGTGTTCTGTTGTTGCTGGTAACACCCGCTTCCGTCGCAGCGGCAGAACCACCGGAAGCGTTGGCGTGTGCCGAAGTTTCACAAATAAATAGGGATGCGGAGGCTGGTAATCCACAAGCGCAAGCCACACTAGCAAAACTATATCGGGGAGGGCTTTGTGGGCTATCGAAAGACGATGGCAACGCCGCAAAATGGGCAAGACTGGCGTCGGGAAAGGGCAACGCTTCGGGAGAGGCTTTACTCGCATTTCTGTTGAATCGCGGTTTGGGTGTGACTAGAGATGATGTCGAGGCCGTCAAGTGGGCGAGACTATCCGCGCAACAGGGTTACATTCCGGGAGTATATTATCTCGCGGTATTGCTTCACCATGGATGGGGTGCGCCAAGAGACGATGCGGAAGCTATCAAGTGGGCAAGACTAGCCGCAGAACACGGTAATCTTCCAGCAGCAGGTTTCCTCGCCTTGATGCTTTATGAAAATTCAAACACCCCGAAAGATGATATCGAGACCGTGAAGTGGGCGAGACGCGCTGGGGAACATGGTGATGGGGGAGCACAGTTTGTTCTTGGCAGAATGTTTCTGAAAGGACGGGGTGGATTACCAAGAGATCTTATTGAAGGGGATATGTGGCACATTTTAGCTGAGAGAAGTGGCGACGGCGGAACAAGCACCGAGCTCGCTCAGAAACATGTCGAAGCGCTGATGTCAAAGGAAGAGATCGCGGAAGCACACCGTCGAGCGGATGCGTGGAAACCCAAACCAGAAGTCGGAGCACTGCAAGAATAATGTGGAATGTTGCGCGTGGAGTCAAACATTGACTCCACGCGCAAACCCCGAGTGTCTTCATCTAACTAGGGAGTCGGGTCCCATATGGTGCAAACGCCTGAGGAGTCGGATGGGTTATAGTTCAGTTCCCAGTCCTGTAGCGGTATTGGTTGAGGGGGAAATGAACCCGGCGGATTGATCCCATAGTGCTGCAAGATATGTCGACCAGCCCATGAATCGTAAAATGCTTCCACGCCTTGTGGAAACAGCCAACTCATGTAGCCGTTATAACTGAGAGCACTGGTCAATTGCCCGCCCGTATTGAGAATAGCTTTCTCGTAGTCAAGAAGAGAAGCGCCATCATCAATATTATTCACGATCTGCTCCACGAAAGGCGCGGCTCTGTCATAAGGCGCAGAGGCATCCTGCATGTCGCAAGGACAGAACCCCCACCTATCCGTAAACTTCCCCGGATTGGCATTGGCATAGAGATAGGGATTGAGTCCACCCTTGAGACCGATTGGGTCGGTTTCGAGGTAACGGCCCAAATTCGGCATGTAGTCGCGGTTGAGGTTGTAGCTAAAGCCGGTTTCTATGTCGAAATTCTGCCCCGGAAAGCGCAGGTTCTGGACGATGGAACTGACGATGGTCGGCGTTGTACCGAAGGGCTGGTAGGTCGTGCTCCACACTGCCGTCTGTGCGCTGTTCGTCACAAGCTGCGGCGTGGCCTGCCGATCGGTGTGGGCGTAGTACAGCGTGCCGTTAGTGCCGCCCGGTACGAAGATACCCAGCGGCATTCCGCCCAAGTAAATGTAATCAGTCACGGAGCCGTTGTTATTCTCCTCCAGTAGGTGGCTGGCGAGGTCGTAGGCGTAGGTGACGGGATTGCTGCCCGGATTGGTCTTGCTGTAGCGCTGCCCGAATCCGTCATAAGCGAACGTCGCCGCAAGCGTTGTGCCGGACACTGACGAGAGCCGGTTGGCAACGTTGTAGGCGAACGTAGCCGCCGTGGTGCTGTTGGCCGGCGGGATACCAGTGATGTTGCCATCGGCGTTGGTGCTGACCGTGACAACCGGATTGGTTCCTACCTTGTAGCTGGCAAGCTGGTTGCTGCCGGTGGCTGTGGTATACGTGGTGGTTACCGTGCCTATTTTCAGGGTTTTGGTGTTGCCCACCTTGTCGTAAGTCCATGTGTAGCTGCCGTAATTGCCACTCGCGGTGTTCAGGCGGTTGAGCACGTCATAACCCAGCGTCTGGTTGTTGGCGGAGTTCACTGTGTCGGTAACGGTCTTGAGGTTGTTGGCAGCGTCAAGGCCGAATTTAAGATCCATCAGGTTAGTTGCCCCAGATGTCGCATCCGTAACTTCCGACATGCGGTAGTCGAGATCAAACTGCCGGGAAGAGGTTTCGTTGTCGCCGTAGGTCAGCGAATAAAGCGGACCAAACGGTTCATAGGCCGCAAAGGCAACGGTCTGCTGGGTGGAGGAGCCCGACGGCAGGACGGTCACTTTCCAGATGTTCCCGATGCTGTCACGGTAGTAGGAAACGGTCATGCCATCCGGGTAGGTGCTGCTGGTGACCCTGCTGGCAGCGTCGTAGGAATAATAGACGCCGCTGAGGAAGGTGCCGCCGCTGGTGTAACGTTTGGTGTTTAGCACATTTCCGCGCTCGTCGTAGTCAATATTCAAAAAACCAACGGCATCGGTCATGGTGCTCAAGCGGCCTATGCCAAAGCCAAACAGTCCGCCGTTTTTGTCGTAGGTGTAGGTAACATTCTGCGTGCTGTCAGCCGGATAGACGCGACTGGAAATGCGATCCAGTTTGTCGTAGGCGTAGTTGGTGGTGACGCTCAAGGCATCCACCTTTTTCGTGAGGTTGCCGTCGCCGTCGTAGTAGTACACCGTCACGCCGGAGTCGGGGCTGGTCTGCTGTATCGCGTCTTCGAAACCGTCAAAGACGTAGTTCGTTGCATGGGTATTGGCGTCCGTGACCTTGGTGGTCCGGTCATGGGTGTCGTAGGCAAACTTCGTCACGCCGGTATTGGCATCCGTGATCTGGGTGAGGCGGTTGAGCGCATCGAAAACCTGCGTTGTCTGATTCAGCAGCGGGTCTTTGATGGTCTGCACGTTGCCGTTATTGTCATAGTTGCTGTAGGTCGTCGTCTGGCTGGCGCCGCCCACGTCCGTGAGAATCCGTCCCAGAGCATCAAACGTGGCCGAATGCTGGAAGCGTAACCCGGCGCTGTTGTTGTAGGTATTAATCGCCGTAATATCGCTCAGCGAATCGGGAGCGTATTGGACGTAATTGTTCTGCGCGTCTGTGACTTGGGTAACGCGGTGGGCGCTGTCATAGCCAAAGACAAGAAATGAGCTGTCCGGCAGAGTCACTTTCGTAAGCTCGCTGGCCGGGTCAATCGTGTAGGTGGTAGTAAGCACTCCCGCGCTCGTCGTCACGGCGCTGCTGGTGAGGCGCTGGCGGGCGTCGTAGGTCAGGGTCGTGGTCACGCTGTTGGGGTCCACGATGGTCAGCGGCCGTCCGCCTCCGGTGTGTTGCGTGATGTTGGTGGCATGGGTTAGAGCATCAGTGATCGAAGTCAGAGCACCATCGCTGCCATAGCCGTAATTGGTGATGGCTGTCACGTCCGTGCGCGGGTTCTGCACCGAAGCCAGCAGATAATTACTCCATGTGTAGGTCCACGTGCGGGTCTGGCCGTTGGTGGAATAGGGCACGGATTGGCTCGTCGTGTCCTTGTCAGTCCGGGTAAGGAGATTACCGGTGCTCGTGTCATACACCAGCGTCGAGGTCAGGCCCGTGGTCGTTATGGTTTTTGGAAGGTGAACCAAGAGTAGAGGTGTCGTGTAGTAGCCAATCGTCGTCGTGCGCGTTGGCTCTACGATTTTCGTGGGGTCGCCGTGGGTGTCATTGGTGTAGGTCGTCTGGTTGCCGTTCCAGTCTGTGGCCGTTTTCAGATAACCGTTCGTGTCGTAGGTGAAATTGCGCGTTGCAGCCGTAATGGTTCCAATAGCAGCCCGGCTGATTTGGGACGCCTTCGGCACGTTCTGCAGGACGGTAAAACTGTAGGTGTCATGCACGCCAAACGGGTTGATTACCGTGCGATTTCCGGTCGAATCGTCATAGGAAATGCTCGTCAAGCGGGCGTTTGTACCCGTGCCGATCTTGCTCGATGTTCCCCGCGACGCACTGTCGTAGGTCCACGTTCCATAGCGGTTGCTATTCTCGTCGGTGATGCCGGTCAGCGCATTGGCTGGAGCACCGCCTTCGCCGTAGGTGTAGGTCAGCACCGAGGACGGCGAGGTCGGGTAGGTAATCGAGGTCAGGTTCTGCCCGCTGCCACCTGCCGTGTAGCCGTAGGTAAGCGTTGTGCTGTCGGGCGTGCTCACCGTGTTGAGCGTGCCGTTGCCGTTGTAGGCAAGGACGAGTGAACGGCTGTAGGGGTCCGTCACACTCGTCAGTTGGTTGCTGCCGTTGTAATGCAGCGTCTGCGTGTAGCCGTTGCGGGACTTGATTGAATTCAGCAGGGCTTCGGTGCCCGTGCTGGTCGTGGTGTACGTCTCCATCGTGTCGTCATGGTCGGTCAGCGTCCATGTGCTGCCCGCATTGGCAAGCGTGACATCTACGTCGCTGTCCGTGACCCACGAGGAGCCGCTAAGTGTGAAGGTTAATTGCTGTCCGTCCGCGCGTTCAGCTATGACGGTGGAAGATGAGAGTTGCAGATAGCGGTCAAAATTCGAGCGCCAGTTCACGCCGAGAGAAGTTGCAAAGGTGGGGCCGTTGCTGGCAAGGCTGTTGTAATAGCGCGTAAACGCGAGTGGGTTCTGCCCCGCTGTGATGTAATCCGTGGCTTGCTCAAACACATTGCCGTTGGCAATGGTTATCGGGTCCCCGCATTGCACGCCATTGACCGAATCACATGCCCGTCCGTTGTTTTTCAAGGAGGGTACCGGCGTGCCCAGAAAGCCGTGATAGGCAGAAGAGACGAAATAATAACCCACGATCTGGCCGAGGTTGTTGATACCAAAGACTACGGCATTACTCGGACTAACGACCAAGACGTAACGTCCGGCGCTGTAAATGAATGACGCGGATTGGTTAAACAATCCAGCGGCATAACCAGAATTATTGACACCCCAAACGGTGGTCCTGCCTATGCCGTTGAAATCAATAGAAGTGAAAGTGCTGCCGTTGTACAGGAAGCCCTTGTCACCGCCGGAATCTATATAGGTCCCGGCAATCAGACCGGCGTTATTGACACCAGTGGCAATGGTAGTGGTTGCGCCGGGGTAGTCGATGGTGGTGAAACTGCCGCCGCTAGACGTAAATCCATGCTGGTTGCCGCCTGAATCCGTGTAGGAACCGGCTATCTCACCGCTGTTGTTGATGCCGTACACCTGGGTCAGGCCGCTTGTGCCGGGGTAGTCGATGGTGCTGAAACTGCCGCCAATATACGTGAACCCGTGATTCCCCCCTCCTCCATCGACGTAGTACCCCGATATAACGCCGCTGAGGTTGATGCCCCAAGCGTAAGTTGCACCGGAGCCGGGAACCGTCAGGGAAGTGTAGGTGCCGCCACTTAAGAGAAAGCCGTGGACGACGCTGTTTGCGTCCGCGTATTGGCCGACAATCGCGCCATTGTCATTGACCCCTAGACCGATGGTACTGTCCTGTTGGGCACCGGGATAATCGTAAGTTATGGCAGTGTAGATGCCACTCTGGGCACCGGCTGTGCAGGGCAACAAAAGCAAGGCCAGTGCGAACGCTGCTAGCAGAAAGCTACTGCGTAGCTTCATTGGAAATTTCTCCTTGTGGGATTTGGCTCCCGGAGGCGCACGAGAATCCCGTGCTCCCCGAGGTCACAGATGTGCCAGCACGTCAAGAACCACTAATGGTTCGTACTGTCAGAGAGATTCTGGTCTGGCGGTAAAGCGAGTAAAGCAAAGAAGATTGCCTGAGAATCGCGGTTGGTCTGCGCCAATCCCTCACGAGGGTGAATCTCCCAGAAACTGCACTTCTGTGCGCAGTATTTCCCAAATATGGTAATCTTTACAGCAGAGCAGCCAGAGCACGGCCAATGGAATACGGCGTGAGGAATGAACCCCCGCCCCGTGCTTCCGGGTTTGGCTGCTATGCTGTAAGGCCGAAGGACGATAGGTGACGAGTCTATTTAAGGACGAGAAGCCGGTTTTCGAGAGGGTTGGGTTCGGAAGCAAGGCCCGCGAGATTCACCGGAGCCTTGCGATGGATACCGAGCTTGACGGGGTGGACCTGCGGGTCTTCCTCTATCTCACATCGTGCCTTGATTTCGAGAACTTTCTCCAGGTACCGCAGCTGGAGATTGCCGAAAAGCTTGGGCGGCGCAGGCAGCATATCGCCCGCTCAATGGCGAAGCTCAAGGAAAAGGGTATCGTCATCGCTGGCCCGAAGGTCGGCCGCGCCGCCGTCTGGCGGCTTAATCCCAAATATGGTAAGTGACGAAGCCCGGAACCACGGCGGGCAGGGGTCTTAGCGGCAACGGTCGTGGCACTCTTCCAGGGCCGCGTGCGATTCTTCATCCTTCTGTCTGTCCTTCGACAGCCGGTAAGTCCATACGGCTTCCGATGCAAGCGCTGCACCAACTGAAACAAACCGCATGGCACGCCATTTTGCATCGGGGTCCTTGATGACTTCACCGATTATGAGAGGGGCCGCGACAGCGGCCAGATGTATCCAGTGTCCTGCCGCGCCAAGGGAAGTACGCGGATGGTGGAACTGCTGCCTGTTGAACGGTGCCGCTGAGTAGCCAGCGCGTGGCGCGGTGGCTTGCGAAGCGAAGCGGTCGGTGAAGCTGGCGGTACGGTTCATGCGGAGTTGTTTCGCGTGAGGAAGATTGCAGCGGACTCTAGCGTGAAGATTTCCGGTTGGCAAGCGTTAGACACAACAGGTAGTAGGAAAGTGAAAACTTATCCACTACCGCTCGTAAATCTACCGCGCGTGGATATTGCCCTCCCTCGGGTTGACTTTGCCATCCGAGACCGTAAGCTCCTCGCGAGATTGCTGGCGCACGGGAATGTACCTGCTGCAAGAGCAAAGCTCGCTGGGAAAACAATGCACGCCACTCTGAAGAAGGCCATCAGAACATTGCAAAGCGAACTTCCGTTCGTGAAAGAGGCTAAGGACACCCTCTATCTGCATGCCAGACGCAAATTGCGGGTGGCGCATGATCGCGATTTCATTGCGCTGAGATTCATTCCTCCGTATTGGCCGGGGTCCTACGTCGATGTCGGGGCCAATCAGGGGCAGAGCATTGAGTCAATTCAGCTTTTCAGGCCAGACGCCCAGATTATTTCCTTCGAGGCCAATGCGGCATTGGCAACCAAGCTCGCCACACGTTATGAGGGACAGAAAAACGTCCGCGTAGTTGCAAGAGGGCTCGCCGAATCGGCAGGAAAGTTCACACTCTTCGTTCCATCGTACAAAGGCTTCGTCTACGATGCGCTGGCTTCCTTCGACAAAAAAGCCGCCAGCTCATGGATCAATGAAGGCACGGTTTTCCGGTTCGACGCATCGAAATTGAAACTGGCAGAAGTGGAGTGCCAGGTAGAGACGCTGGATGCGCAGCAGCTCGCACCGCTCTTCATAAAATTGGATGTGCAGGGATATGAATACAATGTGTTGGCTGGCGCAAGGGAAACACTGAAAAGATATGAGCCAATCGTGCTCGTGGAGTCATTCGGAGACGATGCGAGAAGCGTGCAGCTCGCAAAAGAGCTGGGATACGAGGAATATCATTTCGGAGACCAATTCATATACAAAGGTGCTCCGGTGTACGGACCGAACTCTTTCCTGATGACACGCCGGAGGTATGAGGCGCTGCTGGAGGAAGCCCGCAAGCCTTCAAAAGTGCCATCCATTCCGGCATAGCATCTTCGCAACCCTTACCAGTCATGAAGGGGCAACATCCTTCATGAATACCCTTAAAGTGGCGGCCGTGATGCCGTCAATACGACGGGCAAGGCTGTGAAGATGTCCAGCCGCATCCATGATGCAGAAGTCAGCCCGGTCCCCGCGTATCAGCTTGTAGCCTTGCTCAGCGAGCAAGGCTACGAATTCAGCGCCGCTCTTGCTGGCGCGGTAGAGCTTTGTTATCGCCTGCTTCATTTCCCACGGATCTATCCCGCTCTTCTGTCCCCTGAAACTCTCCCAGGTCTTTGGTCGCCGGGAAGGACGCGGGCCGGAGGCCCGCGTCCGCCCTGAAACACTTTGCACGCGCTCCAGCTCGAACGCATGTTCGAGCTGCCGCGCCGTCGCCTGGTGCTTCTCGTAATCGTCCGCCATTATCGCGGCGGTCATGCTGGCAACGTCGATGCGTGACCAAATGACGTGCCGGTGCGTACGGCCTTCTTTTCTGTGTTCCACGACAAAGCGAGCGTGTCGTTCAAGGCCCAGGTTCTTCTCAAACAAATCTATGGCCATCAGCCACTGCTCCGCTGTCAGCTCCTCGTGGTCTCGCGGGTTGATGTTCGCATGGTAGAAGTAATTCTTGCAGAGGGTTCCCATTGCGATAGCCGCCATCTCCCGGAACGCGTCAGGGATATTTTCTGCGGCGAGGTTGCGCATTTCGCAGAGCGTCACGCGCTCGTTCTGCTCGCCGTTGGTCAGGTGCTTCGCAAAAAAATCCCCGTTGCTGCGGGAGCCGCCGTTAATAATCATGGGCGCGCTTCCCTAGTAATTGCATGATGGCCGCTGCCGCTTCGCGAAAGCAAGTCAACGCGGCCGCTGCTTCCGTATTCGCAACAGTTCCGCCGGCATCAAGGCCCTTTGCTAGCAGGCGAAGGTCACCTCCCACTGCCCCCATGAGGCCCAGAAGCTGGGAGAGCTGCGCCGTCGCCACAGGCGGACGGCGCACGGCGCGCGTCGTAGGTTGTTTGAGCGTCCGTGAGCGGGCATAAGAGCCGACCGTAAGTCCCACGCGGTCTGCGTTAGCCTGAATCTGGGCGCGTTCGTCAGCCGTCGCACGGAACCCTATTATCGGTTCGCGTTTCCTCGTCTCACTGCCGCTGCGGCTCGCGCCATCGCTTCGCTTTCCACTCCGGCTCGGATTCTTGCTGTCCACCATCAACTACTGCATCGCATGAATGCGCCTGCGAGACGGGCGTTGGACCGTCTGCGCATAACCTGCGCGGTTAAACCATGTATTGCTTGTCACTGTTACATATCGAGACAGATTTGTCTTAAAGCGGGACAGGGGGACTGTCAACAGTTTCATGCGAGACGCCGCGATGCGACAGCGTGGTACTTGGCGTCCAGCTCGATGCCGATGTACGGGCGGCCCAGAATTTTTGCGGCGAGCAACGAAGAACCGGAGCCGCTGAAGGGATCGAGCACCGTATCCTGGGGTGCGGAGAACGTCTCCACCAGCGGCAAGAGCGCCGATACAGGTTTTTGCGTCGGATGGAGCTTGTTGCCGGTGTATTCCCACTCGATAACGTCAGCAATGGGTTTTTCAGGCTGGCGGGGATTGCCCTTTGCCAGAAGGTGTGCAGATTCGTGCTGGTAACGCAGGAAGCGGGTCGAGGATGCATAACGCTTCGGGAACATCAGGTGGCCCACAATCCGGAATCCTGCGGCGCGGTATGCCTGCATGAACCGGTCGGCCATCGGCCAGCCATAAAAGCTGACACAGAAGCTGTCATTAGCGAGTACGCGGTGCATCTCCGCAAAGGCGGGCACCAGCCATTTATCGTTGTCGTCGTTGGGAACTCTGCGTCCATCACGGGACTTGTAGTTCGTGATGTACGGCGGATCGGTGAGGATGAAGTTGACGCTTCTGTCCTGGAGCATCGGCAGGGCTTTGAGGCAGTCGGCATTGAGGATAGTGTTCGTGAGGATGGTCATGGTGCGGTTCTTTCTGATTGAAGTGGTTATTTGGGAAACTTGAGATGGCGGAGCGACTCTTCAAATATGTCGCCCCGGTAGGAATTAAAGCCGAAGGCGATGTTCCCGGCTGTGAGCTTCGCCACATCGAGCACGGCGCAGTGATACGGCTCCTCGAAAAGAATCCCGACTTTCCGGGTGTTCTCGTCGTCCACGTCATCAAAGAGGACAACGTGGAACGGTGCGCCGCACATGCCGTTGCGGTGGTAGGCCCAGTCAATCACGCGGATAGGGACGCGAGGTTTGTTGCGCCTGGTCATATCGCGCCTCCCTTTGCCTTCGCAAGGGTGACGGTATAGGGCAGATATTCGTAGTGCCACTCAGATGTATGCGTCGAAACCATATGCGTGCTCCTTGCTATTGCTGGTCAGGGATGTTGATAAAGATGCCTTCTTCGGTGCAGAGAATATCGAGGTCGAAGAGGTCATCGAATAACGGGTGTAGCGGATCGAGGTTGGCGGTTTCGAAGGGTATGTAATTGCACGGTGTCATGGGTTTGTTCCTTTTAAGTGTGAGGTGAGGGAAGATGAAGGGGCGGCCTTTCGACCGCCCCCGGCAGGGGTTATTTGCCGTTCTGCGGACGGGAACGCTCCCAGTAGAGGGTGTGGCCCTCTTCGGTGCCGGTCTTGACCAGACGGCAGTTGATGCGTTCTGCGAAGCTCGGATCGTCGATGCTGACGGAAAGGTATTCCGCGCTTTCCCTGGATGTCTTCTTCCAGGCTGCGCCGATTTCAGAAGAGCACGAGTCGGTGATGTGAAACACCCGGAAGTCCGGGGCGTTGTCGCTTTTCTTCTCAACCGGCTCGAAGGTGAGTTTTGCGCTGAGGGTGAGCGTCTCGATAGTGCCTGCGTATCCTGCGCCGTCTTTCTTGAAGTTTCCGATGGTAGCCATGATGTAGTCTCCTTTTCGTTTTGGAGGTCGCCCATTGCGTCCTCGCTTACGGCCATGTACAGGCGATCCGGTTAAGCGACTGCGTCATAGCATTTTGTCTCTCGCGAGGAATGACCCCGATCCTTCACTTGGGGGCAGGGGAAAATGCGTCATTGACGCCAAGGAGTGGCGGTCGCACATTGGCCGGTTAAAAGCGAGTCGGCAAAGGGCGTGGTTCACGTGAAAAGGAGAATTACGGCGGGGCCAGCGGATTTGAAATCCGGCGGCGGGAAACACGGCGGGGGCTATGACTTTCTCGGCAAAAACTCAACGCGGCTGTGAGGCTGTGAGAGACAGCGAACACAGCGCTACTTACGGCGTCATCGCAGCTTCTCGGGTTTCTGAATCGAGGCGGCTGACAAAGGTCGTCCGGTCGGAAAGTGCTGATTCCTTGCCTTCCGTCTCGGCGGAGTCCTGAGCAACCTGGTGCTCATTCTTGTCCAGATCAAGTGCTGAGTTGAGTTGGGCCTGCTTGGCGAGCAGATCCCTGAGCCGCTGCTCATGCTCGAACGCCCTGTCGAGCTGGGCCTTGTAGTCGGTCAGCGCCTTTTCCTGCCGCTCAATCTGTGCGCGTTCATCCTCGGCAAGCCTGTCCAGCGCTCGCAGCGTGTGCTCGATGCTCTGGATGGTGCCGATGGGATTCTCGGCGTTGAGGTGTGCGCGGTAAGTATCTTTGCCTTTGACGAAGAGTTCCGGCAGTTCCGCTTCGCCATCAAAGCGTTTCATGCCGCTGCCACGGCTCAGGATTTCGAAGCCCTTGAACCGGGCGCGGATGGCAAGTGTATGGTCATCGCGCCAGGACATGACAGAGTTGGTTAAGGCCTTCGCCGCTTCCTCGCGTGCGCCTTTGCCGGAATAAACGTGATTGCCGACGGTCATGGCAAATTCCTGATCGGCGTGAGCGTCGCGGGTGGCAAGGTCGGCGGTGATTCGCTCATGGCTTTGCTTTGAGCGCTGGATCTGCTCCGGCAGCTTGCGGACTTCCCAGGCAATAGTGAGCTGCTGGTTGATGTGGGCGGAGCGCAGCTGGTCGAGCTTGCGGACTTCAGTATCGACACGGACTTTTTCCATCACGGCGGGGTTGCCCGAAGCAATTGCCTTTATCTCGGCATAGGTGAGAGCGCCGCCATCGAGGTCTTCGGCGGTGCGCACCGTCGTGCTGCCGTTCATGACCTGCTGGATGAACCGGGCCTTGGTCTCCAGCGTCTGCCACATATACGCATCGAAGCTGCCCTCGGTGACATAGCGGTAGATATCAACCTGCGCGTTGCCGTTGCCCTGGCGAAGTATGCGCCCCTCGCGCTGCTCGATGTCACGCGGACGCCACGGGGCGTCAAGGTGGTGCAGAGCCTTAAGGCGCTTTTGCACATTGGTCCCGGCTCCCATCTTCTCGGTGGAGCCTATAAGGATACGAACCCGTCCGGCATTGACGGAATCAAAGAGCATTGCCTTGGCGCTGTCGGAGTCGGCATCATGGATAAAGGCAACCTCGCGCTCCGGGATGCCGCGCTCGTTGAGCTTTGAGCGCAGTTCGTCATAGACGTTGAATTTGTCGGGGTTGGGAGTCGATAAATCGCAGAACACAAGCTGTGTGGAGCGGGTGTCACGGGTCTGGTCCCAGGTGGCATAGATGCGCTCGACCGCGCGGTTGAGCTTGGTGTCCCCGTGCGGGTCGGCAAGCCCCTGAACCAGTCGCATGTCCAGTGCGGCCTTGCGCCCGTCGCCGGTGATTTTGAGCATGTTGTCGACTCTAGGGTCTACACCGCCGCTGCGAAGTTTCTGCGCGCGGTCCACCAGCGTCTGCACGAATGCCTTGAGGTCTTCGGATGCGGGAGCGGCGACGACGTGCGGCTTGCCGCCCGCGACATCGGGACGGGGCAGTTTGAGCATGTCGGCGGTCTGCACGTCAGCGAAGCTGCGGAACATCGAAAGCAATTCAGGCAGGTTCACGAACTTGGCAAAGCGCGTGTGCATCCGGTAGCCCGAGCCGTCCGGTGCCAGCTCAAGCGATGTAACCGCCTCCCCGAAGTTGGCCGCCCAGGCATCAAAATGCTCGACGCCACAGGCCTTGAGCATTTCAGGTGCGAGATAACGCTGCGCGGTATACATCTCCGCCATCGTGTTGGAAATCGGTGTGCCGGTGGCGAAGACAACGCCCCTTCCGCCGCTCTTATCCTTGAGGTAACGCGTCTTTATGAACATGTCGATCGCGCGGTTGCTCTCGGAGTTGGGCAATCCCGCGATGCGGTTCATCTTGGTCACGTAAGGAAGATTCTTGTAAAGGTCCGACTCGTCGATAAAAAGCTGGTCCACGCCGAGTTCTTCAAAGGTGATGGTATTGTCCTTGCCTTCACGGTCGGCGCGTTCCTTGATCTTTGCAGTCAGGCGTTTCTTGGCTTTCTCGATTTCCTTGACGATGCGGCGCGTGTCGCCCTTTTCCGCTTTGGCTTCTGTGATAGCGTTTTCAAGTTCCGCAAGCTGCTGGCCCACAAAACGCGAGAATGTCGCATCGGAGACGGGTAGTTTCTCAAACGAGCTGTGCGAGACGATGACCGCGTCGTAATTGCCGGTGGCGATGCGGGACATGGCTTTCTGCCGGTTGCCGGTAGAAAACTGGTCCCTGCCGGCAACAAGGATGTTGGCCTGCGGGTAAAGCTGCAGGAACGCCGCTCCCCATTGTTCGACCAGATGGTTGGGCACGACGATCATGGGCTTTTTAGCAAGTCCCATACGCCGCAGCTCCATCGCGGCTGCGACCATCTCAAAGGTTTTGCCTGCGCCCACGACATGGGCAAGCAGGGTGCTGCCGGTCTGTAATACCCTCCAGACCGCATCCTTCTGGTGCTTGTCGAGATCCGCTTCACGCAAATGCTCACGCGCCATGCCGGGGAAGGTCAGGTGCGAGCCATCAAAAGTGCGAAGGCGCAGGTTATTGAATTTGTCGTTGTAGTCGCGAGCGAGCCTTGCGGCCCTTTGCTCATCCTTCCAGACCCACTCGCTGAATTTGTCCTTGAGTTGCTGCTGCTTTTCCCGTGCGGCGATGGTCTCGCGCTGGTTGATGACGCGCGATTTATCGGGCATCTCGTCGTAAGCGGTCGGCACGCGGCCATTCAAGGCCTGCTCGATGAGGTCCGAGGCAAGGAAACGCTCCGTGCCGTGCGTCGTCGTGTTGCTGACGTTGGATTTGGCGTAACCGTCGAGCGTCACGGTCCAGCTCGCGATAGCACCCGCATGGGCAACCGACACCGCGCGCTCAGGGATATCGAGCAACTGGACGATAAAGTCGCGGATGTCGCACGTGGGAATCCACGGCGAGCCGAGCCTGGCGCTGATGTCGCCGGGCAGGATATCTTCGGGCTGCACGGCCTTGAGTGCATCGACGTTGCGCGTAAAGGCGGAATCAAGCGCGCTTGCGGCGGAGGCCACTTTAAGCTTTTCGCGGACATAGCCGCTTAAGTAGCGATCCGCTGTTTCCCAAAGCCCTCCTTCGGGATTGCGGTAAACGAGGGTTCCAAGCTCATGCTGCATCTGCCTTGCGCTGTGGCCGGTCAGAGCCGCCATGCGTGGCCAGTTGATTTCCCCGGTTTCATTGAGGCAGACGGCCAACGCCTCGGCTGCCGACTCTACATGTTCGACGGGTTTGTAACGCGCCAGCGTCCTGCGCTCGAATATGGCGGTCTTCGTCGCGCGTTTGGTCTCCGCATCGTAGTTTTCAAGCGAGAGCAACAGCGGCAGGTCGGGGTCGCCCGCAAAAGCACGGAGGTTCTCGCGCGAGGAAAGCGGGCCGTAACGGCTGACGAACGATCCGTACATGCGACCCAACAGTTCGCGCGCCTGTACGATCTTCTCTTCCGGTTGGTCCTGAAGCTGCGTGTTGAACACAAGGCGCACCGCATCACGCACGGCGAGCATCCCGCGCACTCTTGCTGCGACGGAAGCGCCGAGTTCGACCGGCTCGAAGGCATTTGCATTGCGTACGAACAATGCGCCGTCACGCTCAACAAAGCCGCCTTCCTTGACGCCGGATGTATCGGTGACGTGACCGACAGGTTGCGGCGGGCCGCGGCCTTCGTCCCTTGCTACATAAGCGCCGTCGGGAAGTTTTGCGATAGCTTGCGAGAGAAGGGCAGGTGAGAGGGAGCCTGCAAGTGTCGGCTCCTGGCCCCGGTACATCGTGCCCTCTAGCCTCATCTCGCCCAGCATCATCTGCGGGTGTCTTGCGAAATATTCATTGACCGCGATTTCACCGTCGGGTGTGTGGATTGGAGTGAGTCCGCGCCATGCCTCGCCGGAAGGCGCTTTGCCCGGTGCGCGCTTTTGCAGGAAGAGGATGTCGGTCGTGACTTCCGTTCCGGCATTGGCCTTGAACGCCGTATTGGGCAGGCGTATCGCGCCTAAGAGATCCGCGCGCTCGGCGAGGTAGTCGCGAATCGTGCTGTCCTGCTTGTCCATCGTGTAGCGGCTGGTGATGAGCGCCATGACGCCGCCAGGGCGCAGTTTGTCCAAGGACTTCGCAAAGAAATAGTCATGGATGGCGCGGGTGAGATTGCGTTTGTAAGACGGGTCATGCACGCCGTAATCGCCGAAGGGGACGTTGCCCACGACCGCGTCGAAGAAATTGTCAGGCAAGCTCGTCTCCTCAAAGCCCTTCGCGAATATCGTGGCATCGGGATAGAGCCTGGCCGCGATACGGGCCGTCATCGAATCAAGCTCGATGCCGGTACGCTTACAGCCTGGAACCACGGCGGGGGGCATGAGCCCGAAGAAATGGCCGACGCCGAGCGACGGCTCAAGTATCTGTGAGCCTTGCTCAAGGCCAAGGCGCGACATGGCGTCCCAGATAGCAGTGATTACCATCGGCGATGTGAAATGAGCGTTGGGTGTCGAAGCGCGCGCCGATTCGTATTCGTCGTCGGTGAGAAGTTGCTTTACTTCATGCGCGACAGATTTCCATTCAGCGGGTGGGAAGTGGTCAAAGGCATTGGGCATTGCGCCCCATCCCGCATAGCGGGCAAGGACGCCTTTTTCCGATTCGGTCGCATCGCGTTTTTCGGCTTCAAGTTGCTTGAGCGTTTTGATGGCGGCGAGATTGTCGCGGGCCTTGTCATGCAATCCGCCTTGTCCGATACGGTGGGAGTCAGTTATCCGGAAATCGCGGGAGGGAGTTTCTTCTATGACCGGGTTGAGGTCAAATAAAACGCGTGTTACCGGGGGTCCTCGCTCGGCAGGAACGCCCATTCCCGTGTCGCCAGTTCCCAGGCGTCCTGGTACTGCATCTTCTTCACTGACAGCAGGTCGTAGAGAAGATCCGACGTGCGGGCTTCCGCCTCGGAGATCGCTTGCTGCAGGTGGTTCTTCTGTCGCAGTTCCTCGACCATCTGTGGCCGGTGAACCAGCCAGTGCTTCAAGATCATTTCCTGCAAGCGGTTCTTCTCGTCCATCTACCTTGACCTGCTCGGGTGGGCTCTGTACCGGCGCAACCGTATCGGCGGGATCTATAGAGAAGCTGGCGAAGAAATCAAGCTGATTGGAATTGCGCGCTCTTCGGGCGCTTGTTCCATAGGCTGGGGCCATGACACTACCGGTAGTGGTTGCGCCACGTACTCTAGCCATAGATGTAGAGAATTCAAGCGTGTTGTGGAATGGGTCAGACATGGGCATCTCCATTTGCTTCGTCGGTTTCCTCATCTCTCTGCATTTCAATGTGGACTTGTATGCTGACCTCGCCTGGGACCGGCACCGTGCTGACCAGATAGCCAAAGCGGTTGACCAGGTGATAGCCGCTCGCCACGTAAAGGTCGCCGTCATCTCTGTCGAGCAGAGTCCAGATGGTGCGCGGGTCCTGTTTCCTGACGAAATCCAGTTCTTCGCCGTAGGTCTCAAACAGACATCCGTTGTCCTCGCCAGTCGCCCAGCCAGCGCTCGGGTTGAGATGATTCGGCACCAGCGGGTACGTCGCGTGGAAATCTTCTTCGGAAAGTTCGATAAATGTTTCGGTCATGGCTGGATTCCTCCATTGGCCGCAATCAATCGCAGCGGGTCTAAGTGTTCGAGTTTCTGGGCGCGTCCCATCCACGGCTCGGGACGTATCGCCTTGACCCAGTCGGCGAAGGACGGGATGAACCCGAGGTCTTCGCGGACATGCTGCTCGCCGATCCACCGGGTCGGGATGACACGATTGGTCGAGAGCGTGACCGTGCAACCGAAAATCGTCTCGGACATGAAGATGCCTTCGGCATGGTGTCTGAGCGCCCGGTGACGGAAATCCGCGATGATTTTTTTCGACTCGTCAAACCAGTCGTGGATGCGGATATAGTCTTCGACCGTGCCGCCCCATTTTCTTATGCTGGAAAGGGAATGGTGATAAGGATGTGCCATTTGTGTGCCCCTCAAAACGTATGCAGGTGTTGGGTGGAATCCGTGAAAAACTGGCAAAAGTCCAACTCTATTCGGCGGTCTTCGACGTGAAACAGAAAATCTCCGCTCCCGCCGTCATTGTTTTCCCAACCGCAGTGCTCTTGTGAGAGGCAGTCAAAGCAAAGCTGCTCGATGGCTTCGCGAAAGGGCGTTTCCACACGGTCGAGCTTGCCCTCCCACAAGGCGTGTTGTATCTCGATCTGGATGTCCGGCAGCGCGACGGCCTTGTCGCCTGCGTCCGCCCTGATGTCCTCAATCTGGCCGCTATCGCCTCCGCCATTGAATGTGACGGTCACGCTGGTGATCCCCGCATTCGCGAGGGCCTCGAAGACGGCAACTTTGTTCAAAGTGTTCGCTTCGGTGAGAGCCTTCGCACGGTTTTGGTATGAAGCCATGATGTCGTCGATATCGCTCATAGTCTTTCTCCTTTTGGTTTCTGCAAGACCGCCAACCGGCCTCGCTTACGGCGAACGTAATGCGTGCGGCAAGCCGAGCGGGTCATAGAATTTTGTTTCGCGAGGAATGCGTGCCCCATTCTTTTCTTATTGGGAGCGCAGGGGAAAATTCGTTATTGACGCGCGAGCGCCGCACGCCAATGTCGCCGTCATAAAGCGAGAGGGCAGGGGTGCAGAAGGTCAGCCAAGTGGAGTGACAATTTTTGTCAGTCTAAGGCTGTGAATTTCTCGTGAATTGGAAAAATAAATCTGACTGAAATCCGGCAGTCCGATCTAAACTCTTCGATCCGATTTTTGTCCCGCAGGTTCCTCCGCAAGAAAAACCCAGGGCCCCGGAACAAATCCGTAAAGAGGTGTTGCGATGTCCAAACTGATTCTCGGGCGCAGTGTCGCTGCAGCCCGCGCAATGGGTTTTGCTGCGCGAGGTAACGATAAAGCGGGAGAGCTAGTGACCTATTCGGGTGACGGGCATCTCATCACGTTTGCGCCAACAGGGACAGGAAAGACCAGTGGTCCCGTAATTACGAATTCACTCACCTGGCCGGGACAACTCATCGTCCTTGATATGAAGGGCGAGGTTTACGCTGCGACCGCACAGGCACGGCGCGACATGGGCCAGGATGTATATGTGATTGACCTCCGGGACGGCAGCGACAGCGGCTCACTCAATCCTCTCGATCTGGCTGCCCGCTGCGGAACCGACCCGGCTGCAACGGGACGCAGCTTTGCGGAGGAAGTCATCGAGCGGGGCTCGGATGAGCGCGAGAGGTTCTGGAATGACTGGGCACAGACATTGATAGGAGGAGCTGTGGCATGGCTGCTCGCTGACCGGCCGGCGGAAGAGCGGCGGCTTAGCAACCTGTTCGACCTGTTTACCGATGATGATGTCACGTACCGGCTGGCCGTGATGCTGGACAAGAAAGAAGTGGTGCATCGTGCGGCGAAGGCCGCGTTCGTCTCTTTCCTTCAATTATCCGAGCGCGAAACGCGCCCGAGCGTTCTTGGCACGGTGCAATCGCACTTAAGGCTGTTCGACAGCGATCTGACTCGCAGGCTCACGGACACCACCACGATGGATCTCGACGGCTTCCTTGCAGGAAAGCCGATGAGCCTTTACATCATCGTGCCGCCATCCCGGCTTAGTGCCTATCGTCCGTTACTGCGGCTTTGGCTGTCGGGGTTAATCCTGCTGCTGACACAGCGCAAGCGTCCGCCGAAGGAACGCACGCTCATGCTTTGCGATGAGATAGGAAATCTCGGGCGTCTCGATGCGCTGCTCCTGGCGACGACACTGCTCAGGGCAGGGGGACTTACCGTGTGGTCGTTCTGGCAGAACGCTGCGCAGCTGCAGATTTATGGCTCACAGGCGAATACGCTTCTCGACAATGCGGGCGTAATCCAAATCTTCGGAATCCGGAATTACCGGATGGCGCAGGATCTCGCGAATGTCGTAGGGGGGATTTCCGCCGATGAATTATTAGGCTTGCCGGCCAACGAACAAATACTGCTAATCGAGAGCAAGCTGCAACGCTGCAGGCAGGTGCGCCACTATGAGGATCGCGAGTTTCTCAAACGTGCATGACCATCGCGCCCTAACGCGACTCCCGCAACCCCTACGGCGCTTTTTTTTTAGCGCGGGGTTGCTTCGTCGAAGCAAGGATTTCGGTATCAAGGTTGGCGTGTGACTGATGCGCGCAATCTTACGCCGGGTCGGTCATCGTCGAGGAATTCAATCCCGCCACGTTCAAGGGCAACCTGAACCTTGTAGAGCGTCCCGGTCTGCGAATTGATGGTGCCGTCGAAGGATTCCATCCTGCGGATGGTGCCGATGGAGACACGGGCGGATTTTGCAAGCTTCGCCTGGTCCCATCCAAGCAAAACGCGGGCTGCCCGTAACTGCCTTCCATTCGTGAGCTTCAAGAGCGCACCGTAACACGGGCGCGCTGCAAGACCCAAAGAACAGATTATTATAAACAAGTACTTGATTATTATAACTATTCTATGGCAGGATCACGATCTGAGTTGGAAAGGAACTCCGGTCATGGCGTTCTGCCAAAAGTGCGGATCTGCAATCGCGGAAGAAGCTTCCTTCTGCGGCAAGTGTGGCGTACCTGTTGCCTCTCCATCCTCACCGCTTCCTGTCGCTACGGTTCCCGTACAGGTGTCGCGAAGGTCGCCGCTGAAGGTTCTCCTCTGGGCAGGAGCGGGATTCTTCGCGCTCATCATCATGCTGGGGTTAATCATTGCGGCGGGAGGCAAGGGGGGCTCGCAGATTTCTGACGCTGCGGCAATTCAGGCGGTGAGACAGCAGGACAGTGACTTTGCCGCCGCGATGACTTCAGCAAGCAAGGGACTTCGGGTAAACAGCGACGAGGATTTGGACAAGGCGGGAGCCATCATCAAGGACTACGTTACGGTAGCCCGGCGAATCGATACGCATTCCTGCCCGCGCGATTTCGCGGAAAGCTACTACCGCAACATTACCGCCTGGTCGGATGAGGCCGATGCCATCCTTGCACACCCGCATATTCCGGCAACGCAGACGGAAGCCTTTGTCGATGGGTTTTTCCTGGGCCTAGCCGGGGATTTAAGCGGTGGGACCAATGAGACCAACGCATGGTTCGAGCTGGTCAAGGAAAAAGACGCCGAGGTCAAAAGAACCCAGGACGAAGTAAACGCACTCGCTGTGCGTTACGGTGCGCACTAGAAGCACGGGCGGGGCATTAGAGATGCGAATCGGGAGAAACGGGAATGCTCGGCATTGACGCCAAGGCCGCTCGCACCGCGTGGACCTACGCGGTGGTAGTGCTGCTGCTCATTGGGGTCTATCTCATCCGCAAGACACTGCTCGTATTCGTCATCGCATTGATGTTCGCGTATCTGCTCTACCCGCTGATTGACGCGATTGATCGAAGGTTTTCATTCAAAACTCGTACGCCTGCGGTGGCTTTTCCGTTCCTGCTCATCTTTGGGTTGCTCACCGTCTTTGGCGTCAGCGTCAGGCATCAGGTGAAATCCGAGGCAGCGCAACTCGCCATGCAGGTGAAGAGTCCCGAGTTCAGGCAACACCTGACCGATTGGAGTCCGCTCGGCATCCCCGTGGGCAGGGAGATAGTGGACAACTCTAGCCTGGGTCAGGTGCTGAACATGATGCCGCAACTGGGCAAGGGACTGCGCGCCGCCGTGCGGGATCTCACGAATTTCTTCATCGTGCCTATCCTGAGTTTCTTTCTCCTGAAGGATGGGCGATGGATACGCGACAGCCTGATGGAGATGTGTTTCGGCAACGAGGACGCCGGAGTCGCCTGCGATAGGCGGCGGGCGGTGGAAAGCTTACTCAAGGACGCGCATACGCTGATACTCCAGTACATGCGCGCGCTGCTGTTCCTGTGCCTGGCGACACTTGTTTCTTTCACGATAGGGCTGCGCCTCATGCACGTGCCTTACGCAATTCTGCTGGCGCTCGTCGCATCCCCGCTGGAATTCGTACCGCTCGCGGGGCCGCTGACAAGCGCCGTCGTCATCCTGGGTGCATGCGAGTTCAACAAGTACCCGCATCTCTTCTGGGTTGTCGTGTTCCTCGGCGTCTATCGGCTCTTCCAGGACTATGTTCTTTCCCCGCACTTGATGAGGCAAGGCGTGAAGCTGCATCCGCTGCTCGTGCTGTTCGGGGTTTTCGCGGGTGGCGAACTCGGCGGGGTAGGGGGTATCTTCTTAAGTGTGCCGATACTTGCGCTGATCAGGCTCGTATACTACGAGCTGCGCAAGCGCCGTGTATCTCCGGCGAGTCTGGCGGAAACGGCCACACAGAGGGGGACTCCGCCAGATTTTGAGACCATTCCTGCGGGTGCGCCTGCGCTCCCGTTCAGGGCCTGTTCAAAGCCCTGAAAGCCGCTCTCAACGCCCAACGCAAGCTGCAGCCTAATGACAGGCCGTAGCCAGTGACTACCTAAGCAGGGACGTTATATCGCTACTCCTTGTAATGCATCCAGGGGATATTCGAATGCACATTTGGAACCTAGTCCACTGCTGCTGCCAAACTATTTCAGCTCCGCGCTGCTGGCCATCTGGCTGCGGGTCTTAAAGCGCACGATATCGTCAAAATTGTCATTATATTGGGTAGAGTCGATGGTTTTGGATTTTTGAACAAAAATGCGGTCGAAATAGTTAGTGGAAACACCGTTGTTCGTACAGTGGCAGTTTTTGAGCTCGTCAGTATTAATGGAACCCGCATTGATGCGGCCGGTACCGGCACTGCCGTTGACGTTGCGCGGATATGCGCCGTGGCCGTTCTTTCCGGCAGAAACCAGTGCATATATGCCCTTATAGGTTATTGCATTGGCCAGCGTGTCGTTATACGTCTTTTTGATGACAATCGCCCCGACGGTAGTGTCATTAATAAGATAAGTCGTAAAGGCGGACCAGTTAGTAGTGCGCTCGTCTACCACATAAAATATTTTATTTCCCCAAGCATCGTAGGCATATTTATCGGCAATTTTAAGGGCTTTGGTAGGAACTGCGCCTTCCACCACATTAGCCACGCTATTGGCATCAAAGAGAGGATCGGCAGCAGGCGCATAGGAATCACCCGTTATTCCAACACCATAGGGAGTAGAAGAGTCAGGGTCAGTATGAACTAAGCCACCGACATGACATGAATTGCCGCTACAACCACCATTCATGTATTGGGAATTTATATAGTTGGCACCGGTACAGTTACCATCACCCAGCGAGTCCGTCTCAGTACCGAATGCCGCCGCGCTTTCCGGCTGCGTAAGGTCGGCCGGACAGGGCAGGCGGCCAAATTCGTTGCGGTAATTGAGCAGCGCCGTCTCGATGACATCGAGCGTGGCATTGGTGGCCGCAACGGCATTGGACTCGCTGACCGAGTTGACATAGCGCATGGCGACCGCCGCAAGCAAGGCAAGCACCAGCACCACGAGGGAAAGCTCAATGAGGGTAAAAGCTGAGTATGATGCAGGCCGTGGCGGGCGATGTGCGATTGACGCCCGGCTACGCAAGATGAACTGTCCTACGAACAATGACCTGCACATCAGGAGTCTTTAGCAGTTATTGACAAATATCGCAAAAGAAATGGACTCGCCAAAAAAGAATTACTGGCTACACCTTGTCTATTACGAGCTGCGCAAGCGCCGTGTGTCCTCGGCGGGTCTGGCGGAAACGGCCAACCAGAGAGGGACTCCGCCAGATTCTCAAACCATTCCTGCGGGTGGCGTCGCAAGCCTGGCAGTGGACACGTTTGTCAATTATGGTGGATGGACAGCGCGCAACGGCAAGCAGTACGACATTGGCGTCACCACGAGCCAGACGACCTGCAACGCTACTGGAACAAAAGGGCTCGGGGAAAAAGTCGATCTCGACTATTTTGCGGCAACGATGTTTTAGTTAAGGGATTAAAGCCACAGCAACGAGCTGTGGAACTCCGTTGACTTCTAACGCGATAAAATACATTATCGCGTTTAACAACAGGCGCTTGTAGGGAGAGGCGGGAGCAGTGGGCGCTACGGCTCTTGAAATAACTGAGCGTTGACGCGCTTAAGTACGTTCAAAGGCATCCAGATCGCCATGTCGCTTATTCGCCGCCGCACCGGCATCGCTGATGATTATAGGCACTGTTTTCCTTTTTCAGAGGCGACGTTCAACGACATGAGCCGCAGGATAACCTTCGTATGGCATGAGTGTCAGTCATCGACGGGCCTTCTCGATCGTCCCGAGGCTAACCATCCAATCGATCATGGTTCGAAACGCGAGGCCCATATTGCCCACTTGAACGTGGTTTTGCGCCTGCTCCGCGCGCGTGAATAAACGTGCGGTCAGCGAGCGCACATGCGTCAGAGTGGCGATCTGGTCGGGTAGTTGGTGCACCGGGATATAGTGATCCTCGGCGCCTGCCATCAGGAGTACGTCCTGGGTCAGCTGGGACGAGATGCTAGCGGTTTCGTATTTCTGATAGTGCTTCATCATCTCATACGTCGTCTTAACTCCAGTGTTGTGTATCGCCAATTTCACCATCCAGTCCAGAAGCAGGCTCTTGGCCATCGCATCGGCGAAGAACTTGTCGACTGCGACCTCGTTGCCAGTGTCGATCCAGTCAAGGAGCTCCTTTTGTGCCGGGGGAGGCAGAGGGCGAAGGAAGCACTCGATCCCGTTGGTCATAATGTCGTACGCGATGACCCGGCGCACCCTTGGCTCGAAGGCGGCGGCGCGAATGACCAACCCGCCGCCGAGGGAGAATCCCATCAACGTGACCGCGTCGAGGCGGAAGTAGTCCAGCACCGCTTTGACCGGCTTCTCCCACTCTGGAGTCATGGTCAGGTGCGCCAGTTCGAGCGCCGCTCCCTGGCCGGGGCCCTCGAATAGGATCGTGTCGTAGCCGGCGTCGCGAAAGACCAGCGCTGCGGGCAACCATTCTTCAATGTAGCTGTCGAACCCTCCGAAAACGACCAGTGTCCCTATCGGCTTCTTCGGCGTGAGGCGATAGGCCGGGAGCCAGCCGGCCTCAAACGGAATTCTGCTATATGCAGACGGCGCTATCTGGAGATGGTCAAGGAGCAGATCGACAAAGCGCTGGCGTATGGGCAGCTTGCGCGGGTCGCTAAAGAGCAAAAAGAACTCGGCGAGACGCAGATAGTAGGCTCCTTTGAGCACCTCGTGCCGGGCGAGCGCCTTTTCTCCCAAGTCGAGAATGATTTTCGTGAACGTCGGATAATCGTTCACGCTGGCCACCGCGCCGCGCATCTCGGTCAGCATGCTGTCGTCACCGACCCAGCCATAGAAGCGGTTCAGTTGAAAATTGATGCTGATGTCAGGGTGTAACTCGTAGTAGCCGATCGGAAACGAGAACGACGGGGAAGTGGACGGTAACGTGCCAATTTCCTGGGGCGACGACATCGCCCGGACGATACCGGTTTCGGGAGTTGGACTGGCACCGAAGTCCTTGACCTTTTTAACAGCGGTATTTGTGCTCATGATGTCCTCCAGCGATGGGTTTATGTCTGTTAAGTAGTGCCTTATCAGCTATAGGAAACCCATTTCGATACATTCGCTGAGTTGTAAATAACCCATGCCTGGCGGGCGAACGGCTTAAAGGAACCTTCCTACGGTATCCGGCCGGCGGACGGTCGGTAAGGGGGTTTCCATTTTAGAGTCCACACGCCAACGATTAAAGGCTCACGGCGGCAGAGCGTCTGTCCAAAAGCGCTCACATTTGTGGGAAACCGGTGCGAACCCGAATCGGGCCGCTCGTCGTAGCCTGTAATCTTCAGAGATAAATTGCCCCGTCACCGGGATTGTCCCGCTGCTCCCCTTTCGGATTGATGTGTCTGATAAATTCTGTTATCGGAAAAATAAAAGGAGGAACGAGTCTGGAGAGCTACTTCCAGCACATCTTCAAAAAAGCAGCCAAGCCCTCATCGTTTTTGAGATAATGCTCCACCGTTTCCCGAGTGGTATTGGCATTGTTTCCCAAGAGCCCTACCTGAGGCAAATGCGTCTGATTCCATCGAAAAAATCGGTAGTGCCTCAGTTTGAAATTATTTACCAGTCGTAAAGGGTTTACGCTTAGGGAAGTATTCTGCATCTTCTCGTTCCTTATCGGCAACGTACTTCTCAAGCTGATCGTCAGTGAACGCATCAGTGATTGAGAGGATGTCTACGTTCTGAAAAGCTCGCGTGTTCTGGACAGTTCTTAACCTTCTTATCAACTGCTCATGGCTGGGATGTAGATCGTCGGGCACGCTCATATTTTATCAGGCAAGACTCTCCGCGCAGTTATAAGACTTGAAGGCGCTTCTTGTAAGGGCCGCGCGATGCCCTCAGATTTCAAACTGAGGCGCTACCCATTTTCCTGTTGGAAGGATTACGTCCCATAAAAGAGGTTATGAGTCGTAATCTGATTGACCGTTCAATCGGGTTCCGCTATGGTGCGCTCGGTTTGTGCAACCAGCAAATATGTAGTTTGTGAAAGAGCCAGGCGTCGAGATTATCCCCGCCGTGCTGCCATCGGATTTTCCGGTACCGGCAATCATCGCTTCCGCCGGTGACAAAGCCAGTGAGCATTTCCTCGAATTCTTCGCCGCCACCATCCGCAATAAAAACACGCGCGCGGCCTATGTCCAGGCTGCAGCGCAGTTCTTCCGCTGGTGCGAACAATACGGTCTCCGGCTCGCCTCAATCCGGCCGCTGCACGTCTCCGCCTATATTGAGGCCAAGCCCACGACCGCGCCGTCCATCAAGCAGCACCTGGCCGCACTACGCGGCCTCTTCAACTGGCTCGTCATCAAGCAGGTGGTTCCGGAGAACCCGGCGATGTTCGTCAAGGGTCCCCGGTTCAGCCGTCAGGTGGGCATTACGCCCATCATGGAGGCTGAGCAAATGCGCCTGCTGCTCGACTCCATCCAAATCACCCGGCGGATCAAGGTACCGAAGAAGCACGGTGGGGGGTATAAAGAGGTTGCGGATTTGAAGGGGCTGCGGGATCGCGCCGCTATCGCCATCATGGGCTACACGTTTGCCCGCGTCAGCGCCGTGGTGGGATTGACGCTCGGCGATTACCGGCTCGAAGGAAAGCGCGGACGGTTGCGCTTAATGGAAAAAGGCAACAAGGAAAAGCTGGTCTGGCTGCACCGCGAGGCGGAGGAATTTCTGGATGCGTATCTGGCTGCGGCAGGCATCGAGGACGCAAAAGCGCCGATATTCCAGACACTGGATAAAGCGCACATTCTTTCGGGAGAAGTGCTGAGCAGGCGCGACATGCTGCGCGCCGTGAAGCAGCGCTGCAACGCGGCGGGACTGGCGGAGTCATTCTGCAATCACACATTTCGCGGGACGGGCATCACGGTGTTTCTTAACAACGGCGGGTCGCTGGAAGCGGCCCAGGACATGGCGAATCATTCCGATCCCCGGACGACTAAGTTGTACGACCGGCGCAAAGACCTGGCGAACCTTAGCGAGATCGAGCGGCGGATTGCGTTTGAGTAATGGCTCAAGCAGCTGCCGCTGATGGCAAGCCAATCTCCCAATGAGAAGAAATGATAACGGTAGGACCGGGAGTGCCGTGATCGGCACTGGACCGGCGATTTCGTGTTGCCTGAAGATGGATAGTGTTTAGTATGGGACACAGATAACCAGCCATGTTTTCGCGTCAAAGAGCCATTCTGCGGTTGATAGAAAACGAGGGAGGTGCTATTGCACGCCTTCGCCTGGTCAAGCTTGCCTTCCTTCTGAGCCGTGAGGACGATGCCCCACGGGCGGGCATATATGATTTTGTGCCGTACAAGCGAGGCCCTTTCTCGTTCACGCTTTATCACGAGTTGCGGACTCTTCAACGCGACGGCTGGCTTGCTGAAGCCGAGCACGATATCAGGATCACCGAGGCGCCACACTTAGAAACCGCATTCCTAGACAAGGAATTTCTTGCCTTGATTGATAGTGTGAGCCGCCGTCACCGCGCCGTATCAACCTCCGCAATGGTTGATGGCGTCTACCGCACCCACCCGTGGTTCACCCTGAATTCAGAATCTATTCAGAAGCGAGCAGCGACCAGACCCGAAGCGGAGTCCGCAGTCTATACGGTGGGTTATGAAGGGATTATGGTCGATGCGCTGCTTGATTTGCTCTTGAGACAGGGCATAAAAAGACTGATCGATGTTCGTTGCAATCCGATTGCGCGGCGCTACGGGTTCCATAAGGCTACGATTTGCAGGCTTTGCAATGATGTTGGTATTGAATACGTCCACGTTGCGTCCCTTGGGGTTCCTTCCGCGTGGAGAGCCGATCTCTCCGACCACTCGTCCTACGAACGGTTGTTCGAGCGCTATGAGAAGGAAATTCTGCCGAAGCACGAGGGGGCTCTTGAGAGTGTAAGCAAGCTAGTCATAGAATCACCGTCAGCATTGATGTGCATGGAAGCGGATCATCAATGTTGTCACCGCAGCCGGTTAGGAGCGGAAGTATCGCGGCGAACATCACTTCCGGTCTGGGAGCTGAGAGGAACGTGAACCCGCAATTTACGAAGACCAAAGTACTCATCACAGTGATGACCTACCCACACCCGTCCGAGTCTCATCAAGAGCTCGTCTGCACGGCGGGCATTACAGAAGGTGGCGAATGGGTGCGACTTTATCCCATCGATTACCGATACCGGCCGCAAAATCAGCAATTCCGCAAGTACCAGTGGATTGAAATCGGATTGGCCGACCACGGTGCCGGCAATGACGATCGCAGAGAAAGCAGGCGGCCGGATCTGGAATCAATCCGGATTCTCGCCGAGCCAATTTCCTCCGAGCACAACTGGAAGGCGCGGCGCGAAATTATCGACCCCCTGCCCCACCGGACTAAGTTGGAGTTAGAGGCGCTGTACGAGAGCCAGAAAGTTTCGCTGGGCATCGTCCGGCCCACGGAAGTTATCGACCTGAAGATTGAGTCCGTTGATCGCGATTGGAAGCCGCAATGGCAGGACGCACTCAATCAGTTCAACCTTTTCAGCGGGCAACCAAAACATCTGGAGAAGTTACCATACAAATTCAGCTACTTGTTTCGTTGCGCTGATAGCGGAGAGAAGGTGCATAGCGCGATGATTGAGGACTGGGAGCTTGGCGTGCTCTACCGAAAAGAAGTGGAACGGCTCGGTGACGAGCAAGCTGCCGTCGCATCGGTGCGTAAGAAGTTTTACGACGAGATCTGTCATTCCTCCAGGGATACTCGCTTCTTTATGGGAACCGTGTTCCCTTACAACACTTGGGTGGTTATTGGTATCTTCTGGCCTCCGAAGGAGTTGCAGAGTTCACTATTCGGGGGAGGATGATGAAAGTGGAGAATTTTCCACCGCATAGAGATTCAATTTCTGTCGGGGCGAGAAATGGAAACGAGATGCATTTTTTGTAAGAAAGACGCCAGTGCCAGCAGAAGCGTAGAACACATCGTTCCTGAATCTCTTGGTAATGAACAACACACTCTTCCCCCCGGAGTGGTCTGCGACTCCTGCAACAATTACTTCGCAAGCTCGGTCGAGCAACCGGTTCTGGAATCCGGATATTTTGTGACCTCCCGGTTCAATGCACTGATCCCAAACAAGCGCCGACGAATGCCCCGATTGTCCGGAATACTTCTTCCCGGTCACCCGAGGGGTCAGCAGGTCCAATTCCACCAGGCTGAAGTTTCCCGAGATGCTAACGGTAATTTCGAGTTGTACGCTGAGGGGAGCGCGGAAGAGGCGATTGTATCGGGCAAGACAAATCGTCTAGTCATCCCGGCTTCGGGACCGAAGCCAAATCGTCAGGTGTTTTCGAGATTCCTCGCGAAAGTCGCCATTGAGTCTATGGCTCAGCGCCTTTTAAACAGCGAGGGTGATTTATTCCGTGGGTTTATTGACGATGAGCAACTTGATCTCCTGCGTCACTATGCGCGCCACGGGAAGTCCGGTCTGGATTGGCCTTACTCAGAGCGCCAAATCTATTTCTCTGATGTACTCTTCCCTGACGCCGATGGCAATCCTTACGAGGTTCTGCACGAGTGGACATTCTTGTATACAGATCCGAAAGAGATGTACTTTGTCGTGGCTATTCTCGGTGTCGAGTACGCGATCAACCTCGGGGGCCCGGATATCGACGGATATGCGTCATGGCTGTGCCAGCACGAAGGTCAGTCGCCGCTCTATAGATGACACGCTGATAGACAGTGCCGAATCGGTGTTGAGATTGAGGCAAAACCGGCTAGAATTCGGGCTGCATGACTGCCTCACAACTCCAGCACTACGTCCCGCGCTTCTATCTGGAAGCGTTCGCGGGTGGTCCCGATGGTGTCCTCCATGTGTACGATAAGTCTAGCGGTCGCAGTTTTTCTTGCTCCCCGCAAAGGATCGCAGCCGAAAAATCATTCTACGATCTGGCGCGAATTGATGAGGAGCATGGAGACGCGCTTGAAAGTGCACTCTCGTCGTTAGAGAGCGAGGTTGCGAACATATTTCGCTGCTGGCACAGGCAATTAGCTCAAAACCAACTCATTATCCCGCCCGAAAACCGCGCAATCATTTCACAATACCTTTCCATACAGATGTTGCGAACACCTGAACAGCGGAAGCTCCTGCAGGAGTTTCACCAAAAAACGACAGGACCGCTTCACTCTGGTGATGAGGCTACGGATCTTCATCTACACCTCCTTTGGAATTCGAAGCTCGTGCAGAAAATAGCAGACCAACTGACGACGTTTGTTTGGGTCGTTACAGTCAATCGCTCGGAGATCCCTTACTGGACCTCGGATCACCCGGTCCTGGTAAAAGATAGGCAAAGCAAGCACTGGCTTAGTGGTCCCCGCGTATTTGATTCGGGGATTCTGGTGATTTTTCCTGTCAGCCCAATGCACATGTTGTACTGCATGGAGCCAGAAGCGTGGGCTTCAACAAAGCGATTCGATGGGTCGATCTCACCAGTCGAGATAACCGATTATATGGTTAAACACGAAAACTCAGGGCAAGTTGGAATGTCAACCCGGTGGGTGTTCTCTCCTGACAGCGATTTCTCGCTCGCGACAGAGTTCTGTACGCAAAACCCTCGGATAACAGATCCTGATCGCGAACGTTTCACGTAAAGGCCCAACGGGGAACAAACCGGATTATCACTTACTGTGCGGAGCGGCAAGCGTCGTCCCAAAAGTCCCTCGGAGTTTGTTGGACTGATGCAGAGATGCAACGTCGGTGATTCGTATGTTTACTGTTGATACGCAGGCAAGGCAGCAGCAGGCGCAGTAGCAGGCCGTGCACGTCGCCAGCGTTCGACAGCCTCGCGCAATGCTGCGAGTTTCCGACGGTCGCTTCCGACGAGCGGAAGCAGCGTTTTATCTTCTGCGGCGGCCAACGAATCGCGCTCAGTCATTCTCGCATCGCAAAGGCGCCGATAATCTGCGCGGTCGAGGCTCCGCTCGGCGTAGCGCGCAAGATCGACTACAGGACCCTGAATTCCGAGATCGAGCCTCAGTACGAGCTTTGCGACACGCTGCTCCAGCCCAAGGCCCGCATGCAGAAGCTCCGCAATACGGCCGATCATCGGAAGCACGTCACAGGTGCGGCCCGTAACCGAGCGAATCGGTCCGGCAGAGCCATCGAAAGCTCCCCCGAACTGGCTCATCGCACGCTCTATCTCCTCCATTCCCATGCCGGATACGTAGTACAGGCAGGCCGTGGCTTTCTTCGCGCGGACTGTGTCCTGGCCGCGAGCCGTTACGTTCGTCTGTAAGTTGCGAAGCACCGTTTCAGAGATGCCTTGCGCCCGTAGCTGCCCAACCCAGTGTTGCGGCTCCTTGTGCTTGCTGACCTTGTTGATAGGAAAATAGACGTTGTCCAATTCGGAGCTCATCTGGGCAATGGCGATCAGCGCCGGATCGGTCACTTCTTCAGCGCGAAGCGCTCGCAAGCAGGCGACGGCGCGAAGCACGGTTTCCACTTCCACCGCGCTCTCTCCGGCAAGTCGCCCGAGGGCGGTAATGTGAAACCGGCCGTTTTCGCCGCGTTCGACAAGGCCGTATCGCGCAAGATCATCGAGCGCACGTTGTAGTCCGTGGCGATCCCATCCGGCGGGGTTGCCGGACTGTTGCATCCGGAAGACTCCGAAACTCGATTCAAGAAAGGTGATGATTTCGTCGCCAGATACTCCTTCGGAGACACGGCCGGCGGCTACCAGAACCCGGATGATGAGCGTGCGCGGATCGGCCGCGAGGAACCGCGAAGCCAGATTTTCAGGCTGTGCCGAAACGTATCTCTGCCAGTATTCGTGCTCCTCGCGGGCGCTCGTGGCAATAAGATAGGAAGCTCCGCGTTCTGCATACCCGAGACGCCCCGCTCGTCCGACAAGGTTTTTGTATTCGGCGACGCTGTAGGGCTGCGGTCCTTCCGCGCCCGGATGCTGAAGTCCGACGATGACGACTGCAGACGCCGGGGTATTCACGCCCATAGCGAGGGTCGTCGTCGCAACGATGATCCGCAAACGGGTATCTCGTTTCCGGAAGTGCTCTTCAATGACGCGCCGTTCCTCCCGGTCAAGATGGGAGTTGTGGAAGGCAACGCCGTGCGCTAGCACACCGCGCAACTGTCCGGACGCCTGTGACGGGTCGCCAGCAGGGAGATCATTGAGCGCTTCCGTGGCGCCGGGAAGACCTAGTGCCTCAGCAAGATATTGCGCGCCGTGGCGCGTCTCGCCGGTCGTCTCGCGAAATACAATCACCTGCTTCCCTTCATTCACGAGTCGTTGGACAAGTGGGATGACCCAGTCCCGATGTTTCCCTTCCACGCGATGAGGGTGGATGAACCTGTCTTGCGTCCGATGCTCGCCCGTGTCGCCATCGAGATAACGGAAGCGTCCGTCGGAACAGATGATTCCTTCGTCGAGGGGGACGGGGCGCTGGATTCGGCGCAAAAGCCGTCCGCCGAGCCAGCGTTCGAGGCCGTTCGTATCGCCAATCACCGCAGAGAGCGCGATGAGCTGTGGTTCGAGACCATCCCGGCGGCGCATCTTAAGGAGCGTCAGGATGAATTCGAGGTTTGCACCGCGTCCCTCATCAGCAATCATCTGAACTTCGTCGATAACGATGGTGCCGACCTGATGCAGCACATACGGATGTGTCAACGCAATGGCTGAAAACTTTTCGTACGTGAGAAGGGCGATATCGTACTGGCCCCGCAAAAGCGGACCGATGTCGTCTGTCTCCCCGGTAGCCTCGATTGTTCGAATTCCGAAGGGACCGTAAACACGCTGGAACTGGCGCATCTTATCGTTTACTAATGCTTTTAAAGGCATTAGGAACAGTGCCCGGCGCCGGTCGAGAGCGCCTCGCACGGCGGCCAGTTCGCCCAGCATTGTCTTGCCTGAAGATGTGGGGGCCGATGCGACGACGTGTTCGCCACGAAGAATGCCATAGTCGTTTATGGCATCGAGCTGAAGCTGGTTGAGGGCCGGGATCTCGCCTCCCCATGCCTGCACGATGTCAGGAGGAAAACCGAAATCAGCGAGACTCTGGACATCAGCCGTGGCAATGGGATTTGCGTGTTCCGGAAAGGCCGCCCGGAAAATCGGTCCCGGCGACAAAACCGGCCATGTGAATTCTCCCTCAAAAGTTCCACGCACGGCTGGATGCTGTTCGTGCCCAAACTGACGCGCACCGTCAACGACACGCCGTGTAACGTAGTCGAGTAAGCCCAGTACTCCCAATCCGTCGCCTTGACGGATTTCGGCTGGTCCCTTCAACGCCTCTAATAGGTGCCATGTCAGCAGGCTGTGCCCGAGGCGTATGACCTCCCAAGCCCTCTCCGTAGGACCGGAAGCAGTCAGAATTACCCGGCCATGACCGCTGATCTGATTCAACTTCGTGTCCACTGAATGAATGTCGCGCGGTCGTGCTTCAACCTGAAGCGCCTTCGCGCCCATGCCGCCAGAGAAACAGCAGTCAAGTATGATCAGTAGGCGTCGCGCGGGAATGCGAGCGCACCACTCTCCCAGCGTTGTCAGCGCTATCGTGGTTTCTTCGAGATTGAACGGCTCGGTGTCATACGCGACTAGCTCATGCGTCTCGGTGCCATGACCCGAAAAGGCAATGACCACAACATCGTCCGGATCGGCCGTCGCGAGACGTTCAAACTTCTCGCGGATCGCAGCGACCGTGGCATCTGCATCCATCAGCAAAACCGTGTCGCCGGCGAGGGTGTCACTGAAAAGCGCATGCAAAGCCATCGCATCTCGTCCGGAACACGATAGCCAGTCGACACCAGGCGATGCGTAACGGTCAATTCCGATGAACAATCCTTTGAAGGCCATCCCTACTCCTGAATTTCCGCGAGATCATCACTACACAACACATCCTCGGAGCTGTTGCCAAGGGATTTCTTACGAGCGCCGGTCGCCCGGATATCGCAATCATCGCCCAATGCCACAATCGATGGAAACTGGCACTCCGGATTACAATTCTGGAAAGCTGGTGGCTCGGTTATATTGCCGACGAAGTGATAAAGTTGCGCGCCGGGATTTGGCTGACCGAGTGGATCGAGTGTCAACGCGAGCATCTGCAACATTTGCATGCTGGCGCAGGACATGGAGAAGGCGAAAACGTTTTCACGCATTTTCAGCGGATGGTCGTTCGACAAGCCGGAGATATAGGTCGGATCATCCAGCAATCCTTCGCGTTCGGCCTGCACTAGACCGGGATCATACTGCCGCAAACACTGCAGACACCGCCGTCCAATAGTCGCTGTGTGGGCCTTCCAGTCCGCCGCCGCTAATTTTCCGTGTTTGTTGCATCTGACCGCAATTCCCCCGTCGATGACCGGGATCAAGTGTGCATAGGCAATCAAATTGAGGACATAACGGCCCCAAGGCCGGTCCACGCAGGAAAACAAAACGTCGCAATCAAGAGCAGCGCGGAAACCTGCCTCTTCAAAAACAGCGGAAGGAATCGCCTCTACACGGAACGGATCGGCCGTCGCTCGCGCCGTGAGATGCGCCGCCTGGACTTCGACCTTGAGCTGGCCGACATCCGCACGCGTCGCATAGCTGAGACGGTCCAGATTGTGTATTTCGATGAAGTCGAAATCCATGAGCATCGTGTCTTCGAAACCACTCCGCGCCACGGCGTCGCCGACAAGCCCGCCGACACTTCCCGAGCCAATCAGCCCTACACGGAGCCGCGCGATATGGCGCTGAGCCTCCTCGCCCCACGCCGATACAGTGCGAATTTGTGCGGCAGTGGCGATCGGCGGAGGTGCGAGCTCGTCCAGATATGTGACCTTCAGCCTGTTGCCGACGACCCGCACAGTGGCGCAGTTCTGGCGAGCGTAGGTGCGCGGCGCCGTTCTCATCCAGAAACGGCCGCTCCAGCTTCCATCGCCCGCGATAGTGAGGCCAACGAAAGGCTTTCGGGTGGCTCCAAAGACAGCTCCCGTATTACCCTGCTCAGCGCGTACGTCATCGAGGCTCATGCCCTGCCAGCCCCGGCCGTGCGGGTGACTGTGCATCAGCGCAAGGCCCGCACGTTTGGCAGCGGCTTCCGCCATCGCCCTCTCAAAATATGCGGACTGAAAACTGGCGTTTCCATGCACCGCGCGTTCGCCTTCTCTTGGGAGTACAAGTTCGTGAATAACAGCTGTCATCCTACTGCGGCCTGCACTCGACCGCCACAGAGCGAAGCAGAGGTCCTCCTGTCGGTCACTCCGGAGAAGATGGGCGCGGGCGACGCCGGCAAGTTCCTCCGTCATTGCCACGCTATAGGCGGCCCGGCTCATTGTGTTTCCCACAAACGCCAGATGTGCCCCATGTACGTGGTAACGGTTCGCTTCCGCTGTGCCCAGTCCTGAAAGGGCCTCGACCAGTACTGCCAGTCGCCTCCTGCCAGCCGCTGGAAATCTGGGGACTGATGTACTCCGCCAGCAGGATGAGGCTTGTCACTGCTAGGATGGATTGACTGGATATGAGGCGAGACGTGCGGTCCTGCCGGAGGAATATTGGGAAAATCCTGCGGCACAACAAACCCGAGTCGGACCGTCTGTCCGGCCCGGCTGCCGACTTCAACCGGGTAGTTAAAGAAAATATGATCGGCTAGGCCCGGCAGGGTTTGTGCTTCGTATCCGAGCTGCCCCAGGCCTTCGATGAACGCGGCGGGCCCGCAGGCGTCGGACACTGGTGTGGGACCGGTCGAGACGACCTGGAAGTTCATGCAGTCCTGCATTTTGATTTCCTCATCGCCCTTACCCTGAAAGCTGATTTTGTGGTCGCCTTTGATTTCCACTAGATAATTTGTCGCCGGGTCTTTCTTGCCGAATTCCCTGATGATCTCATTGGGTGTCAGTTCGCGCTTCGTGGTCTCGTATTCCTCGCCGTCCACCGTAAAGTGGATTTCGCGGTGGTGCTCGGCCTCGCGAAGTTCCTCCACAGCTTTCTCAACATCGTGGATCGCCGTCTGCTCGTCTGCCTGTGCCGCCATCTCGTCGCGCTGCGCATTTCTTAATGCGGCCTCGGCCTGGTGTAGGTGGGTTTCCGCCTGTTTGACTTCTTCGATGTTTTCCATATTGACCTTCTTTCCGCCCCTGTATTCTTTCCTTGGGACTACAATCCACCATATCAAGCGATGCTAAGTATGTCAAGCACGCATTTAGCAGTGCTTGACTATTCAAGCGAACAGGAACACAATAATCATAGAATCAGCAACTTAAGAAATCTGGAGAGCAACTGATGTCCAAGCCTGGTGATCAAATTTCGATGGATGACTCACTGGGGGCGCACCTCACCCGGCTGCGCAGCGCGACGGGTCTGTCATTACGGCAGGTGGAGGAAGCCACCAAGAAAGAAGTCTCGAACGCCTATCTCAGCCAGTTAGAAAACAACAAAATCGTTAAGCCGTCGCCGAATATTCTCCACGCACTCTCAGTCGTATATGCGACATCGTACGAGGACCTGATGAGGCGAGCGGGCTATGTCTCATCTGATGCCGATGCCGCAGGACATCGCGCAAAAGCCGCCACTTTTGCGGTCGAGAATCTCACGCCCGATGAGGAAAAGGCGCTACTCGATTATTTGGGCTTCATCCGGAATCAGAAGCGCAAATGACCCGCCCAGATGACTCACTGCTCGACCTGGATCAGTTCGCTAACGTTCAGCGGCATGCTGATCGGTTGTTGCAAGAGGCTTCTGCAATCGGCCGTTTTCCCACGCCCATTGACGATCTCATGGCGGCGGCCAAACTCACCGTCGTCGATGATGAAGTGCTGAACGAGAGCTTCCTGCAGCAATTCATCAAGAAAGCCAAAGCCACTGTCGCCACCGTTAAATCAGCGTTTAGCAAGGTGCTGGGACTTTCCGAAGCCAATGACCGGTTTGTCATCATCGATAAGAACGCGCCGAAACCTCGCATCCCATTCATAAAATTGCATGAGGCCGGGCACGGCACGATGCCGCACCAGAGCAAGCTTTACAAAATCATGCACGACTGCGAAAAGACGCTCGAACCGGAAATCGGCGACTTGTTCGAGCGCGAAGCCAATGTCTTCGCCTCCGAAGTCCTTTTCCAGGGCGAAGGATTTTCTCAGGAAGCCCACGCTCAAAACTTCGGCATCAAGGTTCCAATGAAGCTGGCGAAGAAGTACGGCGGTTCCAATTACGCTACCTTCAGGCGCTACGTGATCACCAACCCGCATGCATGTTGTGTCGTGATCTTGGAGCCGCCGGTATACACGGCGGAGGGAACTCTATTCGCGAATGTTCGGCGTGTGGTGATGTCCAAGTCGTTCCAAAAGATTTTTGACGAAAAAGTGCTGACTTCCACTGTGACACACACTCATCCGCTCGGGCCTGTGGTTCCGGTCAACGGAAAGCGCATGAGCTTCGGTAGGGAAATCGTGCTCACCGACCGAAACTGCGATGAACGGATCTGTACGGCGGAAGCGTTTGATACTAAGCATCAGATTCTCATTTTGATTCGTGATGTTGGTCTACAGAACAAGTGCGGGATCGTGGTGCCCGCGTGTCATTTCTAATTCGGCCCAAACCCGGTTTGGAACTAAGGGTGGTAACAGTGGAGTCAGATCTCTTTTTAAGTGTCGGTGCACAAAACGGGCTACTCCTTGTGAGAGACAGGCAGGATCTGGCCCGACTCTCGGTCATATCGGTGTCGGACAATTGAGCCATCGATTAGCATTCGAATGGCTTTGTCCACCACTTCCAACGAGACGATAAACCATTCCCGAGGCCTTACACGTTTTCCGAAACGATCCATGATCTCAATATCTAACCGCGCGTCGCCGAAGAATCTATGCAACAAATTTTCCATTTTGACTGTGTTCATGTTGCAGACGCTGTAGGTTTTTATCGGTTTCACAGCCGCGAGAAGAAACGTTGGATCATCCTTAGCTGCCAAGATTCTTTCCTCGACGTTTCCGGTAGTGAACCCGATCTTAAATAAGCGGCCTTCCAGGGCTGATACAGCCGGGTTGGTTGAAAGGCTCCTTACGATGTAAATTTCGCCTGTAACTAAGTCGCCTCCTTCGATTACTGTTACGCTCTTTTGAGCGCCGTCATCTCTACCTTGGCGATATTCGATGTCCTGGCGCCCAGTGAACAGCGGCCCGTCATTCCCCGGAGTGACCCGACGCCCCCTACCCGCTGGTCCATCTTTATAAAGTTCAGCAGACAATGAACGAAGGAGATTATTTCCCTCGGTTCCATTATCGAAAATCAGTCGCAGGCGAGCGTTAGGTTTGCCGTTGCGCATATGAGGGTCGTTGACTTCGGCCACGTAGAGCATGGCACCATTCAAGATAAAGAATTCGCCAGCTTTGATCTCCTGCTCATTTTTGAACTCTAGAGTCTTTCTACGCCCCACCTTCAAATCTTCGGCGCACGCGTCGAATAAGGGTTTGAACATTGCGAAGTCTTTTGCGGGCCGACGCTCAGCGACTCGATCTGGCCGGGCTTTCGGAAGCGGGGCCCGATTGAACGTAAATATGTCGTCAACGTTAGTTTTAAGCAGATCATCCTCAGAACTTATGATTTCTGCCAAAGATGTCGGCGCTTCTGCAGCCGGGACTAGATGCCTTAGCAGTCCATGTCGATCATCAATCTCTAAGATACGGATTGCTTCCACGTTCCCTTTGATACCACTCAACGCATACTGAAGCATTCTTTCTGAAGCGACTAACTTTTGGTCGCTGGGCACATCGCCTGGTACACGACCGAAACGATCAACAAAGGTGTTAATTTCTTCAAATTTTTGACGAGTTCGGACTTCTTCGGATGTTGCGGCCGTTACAACTGGCTTGAGATTCGCCAGAAGCCCGGAATCATCTTTTTCGGCTAGTATGTCGTCTATCGTTTTTTTGCGGTGGTCGGCCATTACGCACTCGAAGTTTCGGATTGGGACTTCTTACGTCGTGCAGCTTCTCGTACAAACGCCAGAGCCTCCGCCAACCGCTTTTCCATTGGGTTCGGGCTCGACAGATTCGGTTCAATCCCTTTCTCTTTTTTAAATGTTTGGATACGAGGCCAAAGCATTACAGCTTCTTCTTCTGTCATGGCAATTTTGGTGGCTGTTATCGTTTCGTGGATTCTTTTCAAGACATCAGCCGTGACCGATTTCGAGAGTATTTCGTATGCCATTTGGAAAGGGTTGATGCTGTCGATTAAATCTACGTCCAACTCGTCAATATTAATAAATCTCTGGGCCAGGCGGATGAAATTTACGCCGGCAGTTTCCTGGCTATTAGCGCCAGGCGGCGCTTGCCCTGGTGGCAATGGCTCGACAATGCCGCTTCGCAGTAGGGCATTTGCAACAACGTGTTGCCTTACTTCCTCAACCTCAATAGGCGTAAGGTCCGGGTACTCACGCTCGATGACCTTCGGAATAAATATTTGATTGATGACTTCCGGAGCATATTCATCCGGATTCATAGATGCCCGGAGCACTGTTTCGTCTTGAAAAATGGCGGCCATTAAATCAATCAAATCACTCTCGATGATCTGTCGTGTTTGGGGGGATGAAGGCGATGCAAAGCCTCGGATTGCAATCGAATCCGCTCCACCGGAGCGCACGATTTCCACCGCCTGCGCAGCGCCTGTAATGTCATCGTCAGTCGGACGAGTTCTAAAATTGAAATTTGGAGCCAACACTTGTTCCATGAGTAGCGAACATGCAATGGCTTTCAGCATGCTGTTGACCGCTCCTGTAACCGTTTCGGAGCTAGCATCTGGCTCAGCAATCAGATTCGTGAATTGAGAATGATTTTTTCCAGGAGCGTCTCGTGTAGCCCGCCCTATTATTTGGATTATTTCAGTCAGCGAACCTCGATAGCCAACGGTAAGCGCATGCTCGCACCATATCCAGTCGAATCCCTCTTTTGCCATTCCCAGCGCGATTATGATGTCCATGTCGTCCCGCGACTGAATATTACGCAGGGCGCTCACAACCGAATCTCGGCCATCTTCTGTAACGAGATCCGCGACTTTAAGGAGTCTCCCCTCTCTCGTCCTCATGGTTTGAATTCCAGTGACAGGGTCTTTGGTAACGAAATCGCCGATGTGATCAAGGATGCGGTCGACTTCCATGTATTTGTCACCGCTCGATGCTGCTGATTGAACAGCTGGAATATGGATAATCGTCTTCTTGCTTGTGTCGAGGATAGCTCCAATGGCATCGCCGTAGTGCCCGCGATAGAAGTGATAACCGATTCCCAGAGTCTTTAGATCGCGATACCCATTGAGTTGCTCATAGTATGTGTAGCTTACGCGGGTGAATTTTTCTTCATCCTCTGGCCGAAGAACAGGAAGAGTATCTCCACGAAAATAAGAACCTGTCATAGCCACAATGTGCGGCTTTCCGTTCTCCACCAACGATCTAACAACCTCGCCCAGCCTGCTATCGACGTCCGCAGATGCGTGATGGAACTCGTCAACTGCCACCAGGCTATTCTCAAACGCTGCAACACCGAGTTTTTCGAACGCAAACCGCAACGTAGCATGTGTACATACCACTATCTCGTCTGCCGAATTCATAAAATCTTGAAAGGCTTGAACTTTTCCGGCGTTTCCACCGCCCATCGTTAAATTCCATCGGTCTTGTACATCCCAATCCCGAAAGAAACCGTGATCCGTCAACGTCGTCGGGCGAAACGACGAACCAATAGACCTTTCCGGCACAGCGACGATGATCTTCTTTAAGCCTTGATTTTCCAACTTGTCGAGCCCTATGAACATTAGCGCTCGCGATTTCCCTGAGGCGGGAGGTGCTTTCACCAATAAATATTGGGCATTTCTGGCGTCGTAGGCGCGTGCTTGCATAGCGCGCATGCCAAGCTCGTTGAGAGCCTGACTCGCTCCCGTCTGGTTGTACGTTACTTTGACAAAATCATCCATTTGCTCGAGCTCTTCCTTTTGGTAGGCCCTTAATTTTCAATAGGGGAGCTTCCTCTTTGGCGATCATCAATTTGTATCGTTTGAACAGATGCTCCAAACGCTCCGTATCATTTCCAAAAGGGCGCCCGTTGTAGATTCGTTCCAATGTGCCATCCACTTCGCGATGTGCTGCCAGAAGGCTCGGCGGCATGGTCGTGGAATCGTAAAGGTAGGCTATAGTCCTACCTGTGTGCTTTTCGCGCTCGGCCAAAATGGACCAGGCACCCTCTTCCAATTGGCCGATTTGAGAAACAGAGAGCTGGGGAAGTGGGAACGTATTCCATACCATTATATTTGAGTACCGGTAATCCGTTTTCAGTCGGCCTCCGGCCGCCGCGACCCAAACCATGTGCATACGGGAGGACAGAATGGCAATCTGATGGACCGCCGCACCATAAATGCCGAACGCCAGGTTGCTAATTATTGCGTCTTGTCCGATAAGTCCGACCGGAAGATAACTTCGCTTTTCAGAGGACACCTGCGGAACTATGACTGCATCACTCCCGTAATTTTGAATTTGCAGGAATCGATGAGGGAAAGCCGCCATAGCAACTGTTGAGGCCGCTTTGCTTGCGAGGCGCATATCCCGCACGCCATCCATTCTGCGTGCAATTTCAGGAATCCTTGCCGCTTCTTGAACTTCGCCGTCTTCAATCCAGAGGCACCAGCGCTCAATCCCTTTGATGAACTCCTGGGAGCCATAATACCGCCGAACAAATCGACAAGCCTCAGGGTGAGCCTCAATCAGCGCGTCTTTTTCTTCCGGCGAGAATATGAGATTTCCACCATCGGTTGGCTTGTTTCCCCACGCCATGTGCGGAAACCCCGAAAGGGATTTCCTCCGCTTTCGAACGATCGTGTCATCTCCTTCGATAAGGTATGGGCTAATATGCTTAACACTCCGCACAACGTCGCTCTCGAATAGGCGTTTCTTCTCATTCGAGATAGGTCGTAGACCGACTATCGCGCAGATAACTCCGGCATTGCGGGCAGCGCTGTTCTTCCATTTGAATGACTGATACGCAAACCCAATCTCAATACCTCGGTTAAGGATGATTGGCCAAAGTAAGGCGACTAATTCCCCCTGGCATATCGAATTCGTTGTCACGAAAGCACACTTGGTGTTGCCGCGTTGACAATAATCTGATGCCTTCAGGAACCAACAGGCAACGTAGTCGAGCTCTTTGTAGCCCTTAACCAGTCGAGAAAACAGATTTGCTACGTCCGCTTTTTGCAGTTTATTTTGATACGTCATTCCCAAATAGGGAGGATTGCCAACAACGTATGTTTCGAGGCTACTGTCAAACGGGCAAATCTCGACCCAGTCACGGCGAGTTGCATTGCCGGTCAAGATTCTACCCCCCTCTTCCAGCGGCAGAGCTTTAGGAGCGACATCGAATTTCTGTTTGAACAGCACATTCATCTGATGTTGAGCAATGTAAAGTGACAGTTTCGCGGTTTCTACAGCGAAATCCTCCATCTCGATTCCGACAAAATTTCCGAACTGGATTCCCGAAAATGGTAGAGCGAATTGACGGTCCATCGTTCGGAGCAGATCGAAAATCTCAATTTCAAGCTTGCAGAGCTCCTTGTACGCGATAATCAGAAAATTGCCGGAACCGCAAGCCGGATCGAAAACACGGATGTGACGGATTCGCTCAAGGAGGGCTTTGAGCCGCCGAGTGTCGTTTTTTGCGGCTGCCAGTTCCTCATCCAGGCTCTCCAGAAATAGAGGTCGTAGAACTTTCATGATGTTCGGGACTGAGGTGTAGTGGAGACCCAGTTCTTCCCGCATTTCCGGTTTGACGATGGCCTGGATCATCGAGCCAAAAATATCTGGGTTGATCTCCGACCAATTCAAATTGGCCGCATCGATAAGAATCCGCCGAGCGAGCCGCGAAAAACGGGGCACTTGCGTACGATCCCGAAACAATCCGCCGTTCACATACGGAAATCTGCGCGCGTACTCGGGAATCGATTTCCGTTCGTTGGACTTGAGGTTCAGCGCCTCGAATACCGTTTGCAGAACATGTTGAGTGTCACTTCCGTCTGTCGATGTGCATTCGTGGAGCATTTTAGAAAACAGTTCTCGCTGAAAAATTCCCGTGCTCTGTGCAAACATGCAAAGAAGGATGCGAGTTAAGAAGAGATTCAGTTCGTGGACTCGGCTGTGGGCGGTCCAATCAGGGTTCGCTTCAAGAATAGCGTCATAAAACTTGGCGAGGCGCCCTGACGCCTTAATATCTGCCGGACTGTCGGCAACTCCCTGATAGCGCTCCACACCTGCGAGTGGCAAGAAAAAATCATATCTCTCAGTTAGGGTCTTAAACGAAATATTGAGCTGTTCATCGAGTTTGGTATCGATAGCTACGACGTCTTGCCCGTCACTTGATACCAAAAGCCGCGGCCTATTTTTCTTTCCGGTTGATTCGCCGGCTAGCGCATCGAGAACCTCGCCAGCGCTTTGACCGTGGGCGGGCCTGAAATGCATTTTTTTTGACCATAATAGATCGCCGACGCGGGAGGCCTTATTCAGCGAACCCTGCCGTAGCTTTGCGAGAGTTGCTTTCGGCGGGGCGTAGGCTTCAATCAAACGAAAAGCGAAGGTTTCCATGTCGAACGGCCCTTCGGATAAATCTTGTAGCTTTAGGATGATTTCAGCAATATTCATGTGCAATGTAGATCGTAAGTGTGGTCAGAAGTCCCGCCCAGTAGGTCGGCACATCTACTGAGTGAGCAATGGGATCGGCCCGTGCGTCTCTATCAGATAAACCTCTCGCTGTCAGCGCAAATGTCAGGAAGAGCGCCGGTTAGAGTCAGGAATAAACCGCTGTATTAACGAATGTTCTTCCCAACGTTTATACCTTACTTTGCATTTTCCCCGTTGTGTCACGTCACCGGGCTGGAAGTTACCTCCTTTGCGGCTGATGCTTTTCGGCTGAAAGCATCACGACAACCCATACCAGATAGACCGCCCTGCCCCGTGACGGACCAGAAGCCCCTTCTTCACCAGGTTGGCGAAGGTCGCCTTGGCTGTATTCGGGCTGGCTGCATGCTCGCGCACCATGTCACGGGTGGTGACCCTGCCGTGGGCCTGCACGTAGTCCATGATGTGCACCGCCAATTCAGACAGGACAGAGAGTGCGGCTTTCTCCCTTTCCACCTTCGCGGCAAGGCGGCGCTTCTGTTGCTGCAGCCCGCGCAGGAAAAATAAGAGCCACGGCTGCCAGTTGGGCTTTTCGCTATGCAGAGTGCTTTGTGTCTGGCGTAGCGCCAGGTAGTAGGACTCCTTGCTGTTCTCTATCACGCTCTCCAGAGAGCTGTAGGGCACATAGGCGTACCCTGCCTGCAGTAAGAGCAACGTCGTCAGAATGCGGCTTAATCGGCCGTTGCCATCCTGAAAAGGGTGGATCTCCAGAAAGACAACAATAAAGACCGCAATGATGAGCAACGGATGCGGCCTGCGAAGCTCGCGAGCGTCCTTAAGCCATGCGATGAGCTCGGTCATGCGCCGCGGTGTGTCGAACGGCGAAGCGGTTTCAAACACGACGCCGATCATCTTGCCGTCGGCATCAAAAGCGCCCACATCATTGCGGAGAGTCTTGTATTCGCCACGATGGCGCTCATCCTTGGAGCTGTGGCGCAGAAGGTCCCGGTGCAGCTGCTTAATATGATTCTCCTTGATGGGTATGTCGGCCCAGGCGTGAAAGACCGTTTCCATGACCTCGGCGTATCCCGCAACTTCCTGCTCGTCCCGTGTGGCGAATTTCTTGATTTCGAGACCAGCGAGCACCTGCTCAACCTCTCGGTCGGACAGCTTGCTTCCCTCGATGCGCGTCGAGGAGCCGATACTCTCAATGGTGGCGACTCGCCGAAGGGCGTTTAACCGGTCTGGAGCGAGGGCCCCGAGCGCCCGCCAGGCACCCTTGAATTCATCGATTTCCGAGAGAAGTTCCAGGAGATCGGCGGTGATCTGGATGGTTTCTATTGCGAGCATACCCAATTTTATGCCGGATTATACCGGATTTGTCTACCGGAAAAGACACCGGATTATACCTGATTACGGAGATCTGCCCTGATTTGCCCCCTGCCCTTTTCTCTCGACGGCTGCAGCGGCGTTGCTGGCCGTAAGAACAGCGTATCTCTGTCCGTTCTCGCGCGCCTTGGAGCTTACCTGCATGAGCTGGTTGGCGGTTTCGTCGGTGTTGTAGCCCCAATCCAGTGCCATCTTGCACCACGTAAAATCGGCCAAACTTTCCCGCTTCTTACCCGGTCTGCTTTTGCTTTCCGGCGCTCCGTCAAGGCACCGCTGATAGTCAGGCCATCTGCGGGCGCGCACCGCGTTCTCGTGCCTACGAGAAACGCGAAGGGGCGTAACGGTCGCGGGCCTCACCGGCTCGGGCTCGGCGACCAGCCCCAGGGATTCCAGATGGGATGGTGAGACCACACGGCCGGGGGCAATATTAAGGATGGCGACTTTCGGAAAGTCAGGTTCGTATTTGCGTTTGTAGTTCATGGTGCCGGCAACGCGCGTGGCACCCGAGGCAGTGGCATCGGCGCCAACGCCTTTCTTCAGTCTCCGGGTGAAGTCTTTCGCATCGCTGGGGTCAGTAAGGCCGGAGATGGCTACCCATGCCTGGTGATTGCCGGGGCTGGTCTGAAGCGTCAGGAAAGCGACCTCCCCTACCCTACTCAGTCTTGCCTGGTCCAGATCATCGAGCTGCACAAGGCAGGTCTTATCGCTGTCCGGGCGGATGATGATGTTGTTCCTGCGTTCTGTTGCGCCGGGAAAAAGCTTCGGCAATGAGCTTTTGAGTTGTGCAATGGACTGGTGCCGTCGAAATCCCCGCTTTTGTCCTTCGATGTCGAGATGCGTCAGGTCAAAGTGCGTCGCGCCAACACTGGCGAACGCATCGAGCATCCTGAAGGCTTCTTCCTGCTGACCCACGCTCTTTCTCCTTTCGTGGTCGGTCTTGCACCGGCGGGCCGATCACGAAAAGAGTTGGCAGACGATAGCGGCATGATTTGAGACATGCAAGCGGTGCATAGATTGAAACTACATATAGACCTCTACCCCCGGCCGTGTTTCATGGGCTAGTCAAGGAAGGGTTTCCCTTCCTTGGGAAGCGAGAGCCCAGGATGGGCTTGAGCTTCCAGATCGAGTGGTTG
>Ga0302320_10001509_pt1 | contig 55928 bp, 53 predicted proteins | sample Bog_T0_3_FD_202130 | JGI IMG/M metagenome (GOLD analysis project Ga0302320, IMG submission 202130) | Peat permafrost microbial communities from Stordalen Mire near Abisko, Sweden - Bog_T0_3 | ecosystem: Environmental > Terrestrial > Soil > Wetlands > Peat | place: Sweden: Abisko, Stordalen Mire...
GTACAAGCAGAGGGGCGGTGGCCGATCTAAGGGACAGGCTCAACAGATGCTGGCCTAAGGGGCTTACGGCCTGACCGCCGAAACGTGAAATCATCCTCACGCCTCTGAACGCAACATACAAGGGGCTAAAGCCCACGTCAATTTTGTGGCGTTTGCGGCACGACCGAAGTCATGCCCTGACACAAAACATTCAACTCTATGCTTGTACCTGAGTAAGATTGATATTCATCTCTATCTATTTCCGGCCGATTGCTTGGTCCGCTGAAAAGGCGGGTTGCCCGAGGACCAGCAGCAGCAGCCTTGCCGCGCGTTACAAAGCGCGATCAGTCGACGAGGACGGGCGAAGCGGGCTGGATGGAGGCGCAGAGCAGCTGCTCAACCACTTTGGCGACGCCAACCGGCCGGCTGAAGTAAAAGCCCTGGACGTCGTAGCATTGCTGCGTCTGGAGGAACGACATCTGCGCTTCGGTCTCCACCCCTTCAGCCAGGACTTCGAGGTTGAGCGCCCGAGCCATCTTGATGATGGCCGTGGCAATTGCTGCGCCGTCTGGATTCGCGGCGACATCCTGGACAAACGAGCGGTCGATTTTGAGCCGGTTCACCTGGAACTGGCGCAGGTAGCTGAGACTGGAATAGCCGGTGCCAAAATCGTCGATGGCCAGCTTCACTCCCATCTTTCTCAATTCCTGGAGGATGGAGAACATGACGTCCGCGTTGGTGAGCAGCAGGCTTTCAGTCAGTTCGAGCTCAAGATATTTTGCATCGAGGCGGGTGTCGCGCAGCACGCTGCGGATCAGATCCGTGAACCCTTGCTGGCGAAACTGAACGGCGGAGACATTGACGGCAATCGGGACCGCGGGAAGTCCAGCGTCCTGCCACTCGCGGGCCTGGGCGCAGGCGGTTCTCAAAACCCATTCGCCGATGGGAACGATCAAGCCGCTATGCTCGGCGACTCCGATGAACTTGGCGGGAGGCACAAGGCCCAGCTTGGGATGCTGCCAGCGCAGCAGGGCTTCAAGGCCGGTGATGGTGTTGGTGCGGATATCCACCTGCGGCTGATAGACCAGGAACAATTCGTTTCTGTCCAGCGCCATGCCCAAACCATTTTCCAGCGTCAGCTGCTCCATGATGGGGACGTTCATCTCTTCCGTGAACAGCCTCGCCTTGTTCGGCCCCTCCAGCTTGGAAGAATACAAGGCCACGTCGGCGCTCTGCACCAGCGCTTCGCCGGTGCGCCCATCCTCGGGAAAGATGCTGGTGCCAATGTTGAAGGAGATGTTCATGGAATGGCCGAGAATGGAGAACTTCGAAGCCATTTCGGCGACCATCTTCTCGGCGGTTACGACGGCATTGCGAACATCCTGAATATTGGTAAGCAAGATGGCAAACTCGCCGCCGCCGACGCGCGCAACAATACCCGATTCTCCGACAATTCTCTTGATGCGGTCCGCTGCTTCCTGTAGGAGGCGGTCGCCGAGCTGGTGGCCAAAGGAATCGTTGATGATTTTGAAGCGAACAAATTCAAGCAGCAGAAGGGCAGCTCTTCCCTTCTCTCTGCGCGTGACCGAGAGGACATCGGCCAGCTGCAATTCAAAGAGCGTGCGATTGGGCAGCCCGGTGAGCGAATCGTAGTAAGCCAGGAACTTGATCCGCTCCTCGGCGATCTTGCGCTCGGTGACGTCTTCCGCGGTGCCTTCGAAATGGATGACCTTGCCGTCGATATCCCGCACCGCCCGGATGTTCAACGACATCCACTTCTTCGCGCCATCGCGACAACGGGCCTGCACCACAATGCCTGAGGCTGTACCGCTCTCTTCGATCGAGTTCTTCCACGCCTTGAGCTGACTGGTATCGGCCAAAATATGCCCGGCGACGTTGGAGACACGCGCCAGGAATTCTTCCGGGGCATCGTAGCCGTAGATCAGCGCCATCCTGCGATTCAAAGCCAGCGGCCGGCCTGTAGGACTGATGCGGAACATGCCAACCGGTGCATCTTCGAAAATCGCCCGGTACTTCTCTTCGGCCTCGGCGAGCTGGCCTATGGTTCTCTCATAACTGACGAGCAGCTGATTGACCGAGTCTAATGCCTCGTGGCGCGATTCATCGAGAGTGCGCGCGCGTCTGCGCTCACGGAACGGCCGCGGGCGAGCGGTCGTGATCGATACACTTTCTCTGCCCTTGGTGAAAGGCATCGCCTCGAGCTCTGAGCCGAGACTGGGAGGAAGCTCATTTGCGAGCCCGGGATTGCGCATGAGCCTCTATCGGCAATTGGCGGACAAGATTCCAGTGGTTCTTGGAACGCCAGAAGGCGAGCTTTCTCGCATCGTGCCACCCCCCGATGCATGCCCTTCAGGAGTTGAACAAAACACCGCGGGCAGTACAGCTCATCGGCTGGCCGCACCGGCTCTGCTGGACCCGATCTTGCCGATAGGCAGATTTTGCCTACTTTGCGGGCCGCTAGAAAGTAAAGATGAATTCCATAAGATTTTTATTTTCAATCACCTATACCCATGGCCCGGACTGTTCAAGTTTGGCTTCGAATGTGCACACAAAGGGTTGAATTTCAACCCTCAAGGTACGCGCATTACGCTCACCATCTTGACTGTCTTCGCGCTCGAAGTGCCGCCTTGCAGCCAGTCGGGTGAGCGCTGTTTACGAAAGCAATACCCCAATTGTTGTAGCGGCGAAAACCGGTTTCAGCTCGGCCTGGTCTCGGCTTGGGGCGATCTAGGCCGGTTATTGGAAGGGTCGAACAGCACCTGCCGGTCTCGAGCTTGAGTGCATCGACAGAAACGGAATCCGGGAAGGTTCAGACTTGGCCACGATGCGCAAATCGCAATCCGGACCAGGCCTCGGGATCGAGTTCAGACCGCAGGCCGCCGTTTCCGCTGTCGGGTGCGGCGCTCCAACCCGTTGCAGCGGCGATGGACGGGCACGATGAAGATCACCGTGGATAAAAGCACCATCGGTGGCATCGTCATCGCAGTCAGCGGGGTTGCCGTCGGCCTCGTGATGGATGGGGGTAGGCTGGCCCAGGTGTTGCAGCCGACTGCGGCACTGATTGTGTTTGCCGGAACCATCGGCGCCGTGATGGTGCAGTTTCCACTGCGGGTGGTGGTGCAGGCGGTGGTGCAGCTCAAGGATGTTTTCTTCAACGCCGAACCGGAGCCGGACTCGCTGGTGCAGAACCTGCTGCGCTACTCCTACAAGGCTCGCAAGGAGGGCCTGCTCTCTCTGGATGCGGAGTTGGCGAAGATTCAGGATCCGTTTTTGCGGGAGAGCCTGATGCTGGCCGTGGACGGCGTGAGCGCTGCCGACCTGCGCAAGATGATGGAGCTGCAGCTCGAATACGAGGGAGAAAAGCTCAACCGCATTCCCAAGGTCTTCGATGCCGCGGGGGGCTTTGCTCCAACCATTGGCATCATCGGCGCGGTGCTCGGCCTCATCCAGGTGATGCAACACCTGCAGGACATCAACGAGGTGGGCAAAGGAATCGCCGTGGCTTTCGTGGCAACCATCTATGGCGTTGGCTCGGCCAACCTTCTTTTTCTGCCCTGCGCCGGCAAGCTCAGAATCCGGCTCCGCGAGAGACAGGTGATTCAGGAGATGACGCTGGAGGCCGTGCTCTCCATTCTCGAAGGAGTCAATCCACGCGCCCTGGAACTGCAGCTGAACAGTTATCTTTCTGCGCCACCGCAGCGCGGCGCATCGAGAATCGCGCTGCAATGAGGAGGCGAATCCAAGTCGAAGAACCGGTCAACCAAGACCGCTGGCTCATCTCTTACTCCGATCTGCTCACCGTGCTGTTCGCGCTGTTTGTAGTTCTGTTTGCCTCTTCCTACCGGAACAACCAGGTGGTGCGCAAGCTTTCGCAGGCCATCCACATTGGCTTTCAACAGTTGGGGGCATTCCCAGGGGAACGGATCGAAAGCCGCGACGCCGCTTCCAGCCTTCCCACGCAGGCGCCGCTCGGCCCGGCCCCGGTTCCGGGAGCGAACGAAGACAAAGACGCACAGCCTCCCGCACCGGCGGTGGACTTTGCCGAGTTGCAGCGGCAATTGAAGGCAGCGCTCAGCCAGGAGGTTCTGCGTCACGAAGTGGTCATGAGCGTGACTCCGGAGGGCTTTGTGGTGAGCTTGAAAGATGTGGGCTTCTTCAATAGCGGGCAGGCGGTGCTGATGCCGGGCGCAACAGGGAAGATCAGGCGCATTGCAACGGTGCTGGCGCAACATGGGCTGGATCTGCGGGTGGAAGGGCATTCCGACGACCGGCCTATCCATACCCCGGAGTTCCGGTCCAACTGGGAGTTGTCGACCGCACGCGCCATGGCCGTGCTCATGCTGCTGGTGGACGATTCCGGGATCGACCCGCGACGGGTCTCCGTTGCCGGATATGGCCAATTCCGGCCCGTTGCCGATAATGCAACACGCGACGGCCGCCAGCAGAACCGGCGCGTGGATCTGGTGGTGGTGGCAACCACGCCTGCCGCACCGCGCCTGCCGTAAGCGCCAGCGCGCCGGAGTCATTCCTTTCGGTCCTCTTGGAGCGCGCCGGAAGGTGACGAACCCAAGCCGTTACCGGGCAAGCAGCACCTCCGGAGCTAGAAATTTCTTTCCAACATGCCGATAGACTACGGGCGTTCCAGCCTCTGGACAGCGATCTCCCCTGCCCGTCCAGGCAAGGACCCGGTTCGAGCGCGCGACTTCGAGGGCACAAGGCACATGTTTGTAATCGTCGGAATTCTCATGGTGCTGGGCGCGGTCCTGGCCGGGTTCATGATGGAAAAAGGGCCGCTGCTTGTTCTTATGCAGCCCTCGGAGTTTGTGATCATTGCCGGCGCGGCCTTGGGCTCGACGATCGCCGCCAATCCAGTGCGCGTGCTGAAGAAGATCGCATCCGGCATCACCAGCACCCTGGCGGGATCGAAAATGTCGAAGAAGATCTACCTCGACACGCTGAAGATGATGTTCAACCTCTTCAACAAGTCGCGCAGAGATGGATTGGTCGCCATCGAGAGCGACATTGAAGATCCGGAGAAAAGTCCGCTGTTCACCAAGTATCCGAGCTTCCTCAAGGACCATCACGTTCGCGCCTTTGTCTGCGATACGCTGCGCATGGCGGTCACCGGCGGTGCCACCCCTTTCGATCTCGATCAGATGATGGAACTGGATATGGAAGTCCACCATGCGGGCGCAACCCAGCCGGTAACGGCGCTGGCTACGACGGCGGACTCGCTGCCGGGCATGGGAATCGTAGCTGCTGTTCTGGGTGTCGTGATCACTATGAGCGCGCTGGGCGGGCCACCGGAGGTGATCGGCCAGAAGGTGGCTGCGGCGCTGGTGGGAACCTTTCTGGGCATCCTGCTTTGCTATGGAATGGTGGGCCCGCTGGCCGCGCATATGGGCAAGGTGGTCGATGATGAACACGCGTACTATCACGTACTGCGCGTCGTCATGCTTTCCTTCATCAAAGGCATATCCCCGATTCTAGCGGTGGAGATGGGGCGTCGCGCTATTCCCGAACACCTGCGTCCCACCTTTCAGGAGATGGAGAAAGCCTGCCGCGAAAAGGACGAGCCTGTGGCCGCGGCACAAGCAGCATAACGGTTGAAGGAAAGGTTCAAAGCGTGGCAGAGGCACAACAGCCAATCATCATCAAGAGGAAGGCTCTTCATGGCGGCCATCACGGAGGCGCCTGGAAGGTGGCTTACGCCGACTTTGTCACGGCGATGATGGCGCTGTTCATCGTGCTCTGGCTGTTGAGTGCCAGCAAGGAAGTCCAGGTTACGGTTGGCGGGTACTTCAGAGATCCGCGCGGTTCGTCCCAGAACATCGGCAACAATAAAGACGGCTCCGACTTTGTTCCGGTCAAAAAGCTGGACATGCAGGCGCTGAAAGAATCCATTATCAAGTCGATTCACCACATGGATCCGCAGGATAGGCTGAAGAACCACATTGAGATCACGGTCACCGAAGAAGGATTGCGGATCGAGCTGATGGAGTCAGCGAATGGAACATTCTTTGAGCTGGGCAGTGTGCAACCGACCCCTGCGCTGCGCAGCCTGCTGCAGCTTCTGGCCAAGGAACTCGGCAACCTTCCCAACAAAATATCGATCGAGGGGCACACAGATTCCAAGCCCTATTCGCAAATCAACGCGTACGACAATTGGGACCTGTCCTGCGATCGCGCAAACGCGGCCCGGCGGCTCATGCAGGAACAAGGCATTCATACTGAACAGATATCGCAGGTACGCGGTTTCGCCGATCAACACCTGCGTCTGCCGCAGCAGCCGTTCGACCCATCCAACCGCAGAATTTCGCTCATCGTCCAATACCTTGTGAAGGACGGGTCTGAAGTGGCGCTTCCGCCGGGAATAGCCGGAGCAACGGGGCCGAAGCCAACGAAGTAGAGACCCGCTGGAATCGGGGAGCCTAGAAGCTCTTGAGAAGAACCGGTCCCGGACGAGTGTTGGTGACGGCCAGGGACTCGACGAGAGTGGCCACTGCCAGCTGCTCTGCGTTCGACGAGTAGATGAATTCCATGCCGCAATGCCTGGCTCCAACATGGACCACGCGCACGCGGAACTCCAGCGTCCGGCCCTGAAAGCACATCGACACCGTTCCGGAAGAGTCGGATTGAAGCGGCTCGCCAAGATCCAGCTTCAGGCCCTCTTTACTGATCTCTGTACACCGCCCGGGCATCGTAATGTTCTTCTCGGTAAACTGAACGGGAAGGTCAACCGAGAAGCGCGCACCGCGATATTCAAATCTCTGCATGATCGCCCTATCGTATGCCAGAAGCATAAGCTCAAGTTACTATCGGCAAATAAATAAAAAATTAAAGAGCGCCGCTTGAAAAAACTCTCGAGAGGAAGTGTTTGTAACAATAACTCGCGGATTGCAGCTCTGTTACATAAGGTCCAGGGCATCGCTTCCAGGTCTTGAACGCAAGCAAATTTACTGGGCCTTGAGTTATAGACTCGATTTCCACAGAACACTCGGACAGCTGTTAATATTCGGGCTGTCCGGCTGTTGTTTTTTGAAACAACTCGACGTACTATGAACCAGATTAGAAACCACTGAGAGGTCTGGAACCATTATTCTCGCCGATCGAGACACAGAGAAGACATCGGAGCACGGCAGGGAATTCAAGTGCCCCGCCCCACGCAGTATTCTCCTCGTTGAGGAGGACGCCTCGTTGGCTAACTTCCTCAGCCGGGAGTTACGTGCCGGCTCATTTTCTGTGGATATGGTCAGCGACGGAGAGACAGCATTGAATGCTTTGCAGGACGAGCGCAGGCACGATCTGCTCATTCTCGAGTTGAATCTCCCTAAAATGGATGGGATGAGCCTGCTGCAACGAGTGAGGCCTGCCAAGCCACGTTTGCCGATGATGGTGCTCACTGCGCGGAGCCGCATCGAAGATAAAGTGAAGGCTTTCCAGTCTGGCGCGGATGACTTCCTGGCCAAGCCATTCTCGATCATGGAGCTGCTGGCTCGGGTCCATGCGCTGCTGCGACGCCATTCCGGCCTCATTCCCAATACATCCCGAGTGGGCGAGTTGATTCTGCATCGCGAGGAGCGCCGCGTGGAGCGGAACGGACGCAGGATAGAGCTGACGCCCCGCGAGTTTGCGATTCTGGAGTTCATGATGCGGAATCCGGGCAGGCCCGTTTCGCGCGCGACTCTCTCGGAAGAGGTCTGGAATATGCCGCATGATCCTTCCACAAACATTGTCGATGTCTACATGAAATATGTTCGCGACAAGGTGGACCGGCCGGGAGAATCAAAGCTGACCCACACCATTCGCGGAGTCGGATACGAGCTCCGCGAAGCTTAGAAACCTACACCAGCCGCGCCGAATTGTCGGCAGTGTAGATTGGAGTATTCCGGGCATTTGTGATCGCAGCAAAAAGCGGTTCGGATGGTGCGCCGACCGTTGAAGATCGCAAGTGAGACCTCGACGCCTTGGGGCGCAAAGGTCTCAACAGAATCGCACTGGTTGTGCCGGGACCGATGCTTGGGGGCGTGGTCCGGGATTTCGCAGATGCGTTGCCATAGGCTAAGGTTCGTTTCGTTTATCGCTTCCCCGGGGCTGCGCCCTGGAATGGTTGGCCGTGCGTCTCCATGGCGCATGCGCGAACAGTTTCCAGATCAGGCGAGCTCAAGCATGACAACTAGGATCGCGTGGAAGGATCTCGCCAGATTCCGGCGGATCCCTGCACGCCATACGTGTGAATAAAAGTGGCCTATTGCCGATGTGTTGCCTCGGATCGGCGTAGTCCTTGTTCGTCTCTCACGCAATCTTCACCGCAGGGAATATGGATCGCAGGAAATCACCTTATGGGAACCGCTGCTCCTCAATTCGCCCGCTCCGGAGATCGAGTTCCAATCGACGTTTTCATCGTCAGCCCCAATCCTCGAATCCGCCAGGCGCTCCAGGAAAAGCTGGGCCTGCCGCGCTGGAATGTGACCGAGGCAAGAAGCGGCACAGGAGCGCTGGAGTTGCTGTACAAGGGCGGATCGGATGACTCAGTGTTGCTGCTGGATCCGATGCTGCCGGATCTGGAGCCGAACGAATTTCAGGGAATCGTCAAGGATCGATTTCCCAACACGCAGGTGTTGATCCTGAACTCCCATACCGGCCAGTTGCTGGTCGGGAGCACTTCGCCCACTCCTGTGTCAACGCGGCTGGTGGACGTGGTCAACCGCGGCAGCGCCATTCAGACCGGAACCATGCCCGCAGTGGACGCCGAGGGGACGCGACATCGGGCGGAGGGCAGAAATAATCTGCGCGGCATGATTGGCGATTCCGCGCCAATGCAGCGCATCTACACCTTAACGCGAATGGTAGCGGCTCGCGATACCACGGTGCTGGTCACGGGCGAAAGCGGCACTGGCAAAGACCTGGTGGCACAGGAGATCCACCTGGTGAGCCCGCGCAGAAAGCAGCCGTTTGTGGTGGTGAATTGTTCGGCCATCCCCGAGTCGCTGCTGGAAGCGGAGCTCTTCGGCTATACAAAGGGCTCCTTCACGGGCGCGCTACAATCGCGAATTGGCCGCATTCATGCGGCTCACGGGGGCACCCTGTTCCTGGATGAGATCGGCGACATGCCCCTCTCGCTGCAGAGCAAGATTCTCCGATTTCTGGAACAGGGAGAGGTGCAGCGGCTGGGCGCCAACGACAACTTCAAAGTTGATGTCCGGGTCGTGGCCGCCACCAACGCCGACCTCAAAAAGATGATTGCCGAGCAGCGGTTTCGCGAGGATCTTTACTACCGGATCGCGGTCTTCCCCATTCACATGCCTCCGCTGCGCGAGAGGATGGACGACCTGGAAGAGCTGGCGGTCGCCTTTGCCGCCAAGTTCCACCCCGGAGTCGTATTGGGCCACGAAGCTCTGCAGGTCCTGGCCCAGCACCGTTGGCCGGGCAACGTTCGTGAACTGCGCAACGCCATCGAGCGAGCCACAATCTTGGTGGGAACCGGCCACGAAATTAAGCCTGATCACATTTTCCTTTAGCTGTCTGTTCCATTTTGCACATAATAGTCCCAGTTTGGCACTCTTCGTGCAAATGAGCTAGGTAAATGTTGCCCGGTTCTCATGCGATTCCAACAAATGACAGCGCTCTTGATCCCCTGCTCAGTTCAGGGTTGCTGGCGGACGCCTTCTCGGAGTTCATCTCCGCGTCGTCGCTTCTGGAGGCCTCCTACCGCGACCTGCAGCGGGAGGTGAGGCATCTTGGCTCCGAACTGTCGGAGCGCAACGCCGCCCTGACCAGGAGCCTGGCTGAGAACGACCGCATGCGCGCCGCGCTGCAGCAGATCATCGATTCTATGCCCTGCGGGGTGCTGGTGCTCGACACCGCCGAGACCATCGTCATGATCAACCCGGAAGGGCGCCGGCTGCTTGAACTTGGCGCCGTACATGTGACGAACTTGCACACTCTCTCTGCCATCAGTCAGATCGACTTTGAGTCTCTGGTGGCTGGCGCGGGAGACCGCCTCGACAGTGAGTTATCGATATCTTCCGCTGCCGGCAAACGCTGGCTGGCGATTGGCAACCGCAAGCTCTCCTGCGCGCCCGCAAGCCATGAGCCGGGCAAGGGCAGGACTACGCTGAAGAGCATCTGGATTCTGCGCGACATTACCGCTAGCAAGCGGGCGGAGCAGGAGCGCGAGGCCGCTCGCAGCGCGATGGCGCTCGCCGAAGTTTCCACAGCTCTGGCTCACGAGATTAGAAATCCGTTAGCGAGCATGGAGTTGTTTGCTGGCTTGATCGCCGAGGATCCTGAAAACATCGCGCGGTGGGTTTCGCATCTTCGCGCCGGGATTCGCCTGCTCTCCGGGACCGTCAACAATGTGCTGAGCATTCACGGCGGCACGAATCCCCACTTCGCGCCCGTTGATCTTGTTGCTGCAGTCGAGAGCGGGGTGGAGTTTGTGCGACCCATCGCGGACCAGGCCGACGTGGTTCTCTCTTTCCGAAACAGCGACAAGAGCCTGACGATTCAAGGCAACGAGAACCTGCTTCGCCAGATTGTTCTCAACCTTATTTGTAATGCAATTCGCCATACGCCCGCGGGCGGAAAGATTGAAGTCTCGTTGCAGGGTGTATCGCGAAAGGGCTCCAGGCGTGCGCTAGTCGAGGTCAGCGACACGGGGTGCGGGATTCCACCGTACCTGATTGAACGCATATTCGAAGCCGGCTTCAGCGCGAATGGCGATACGCCCGGCCTGGGGCTGGCTGTTTGCAAGCGGCTCATGACTTCACACGGCGGAGAGATTCGCGCATCCAGCGTTGTGAATAGCGGCAGTGCTTTCCAATTGGAGTTTCCAGCCTTATGACAAGCGATGTGATGTCATCGGTAATGGTGGTGGACGACGAACCGGGCATTCGCACCGCACTGCGCGCGAATTTTCTGCGCCACGGCTGGCGGGTTGAGACCGCGTCCAGCGTTCGCGAAGCGATTAGCGCGCTCGAGGGGAGAGAGTTCGATCTGGTGGTCACCGATATCCGCATGCCGGATGGTTCGGGCATGGAGGTCATGCGTTCGGCCCGCCAGTCGTCGCCTGGAGTGGCCGTCATCTTACTGACTGCGTATGGCTCGGTGCCTGACGCCGTCCGCGCCATGCGCGATGGAGCGCTGGACTACTTGACCAAACCTATTTCGTTTGACCAGTTGCAGGCGACGGCCGCGCAAGTGATGCATCGGGCGAGCCGCGTGCTGGCCGATGAACCATCTCCCGCGGGGGACATCGTGGGGCATGCGCCGCTGCTGCTTCGGGCCATCCAGCGTGCGCGCTCCGCCGCAACCACCGACGCGGATGTCTTGATCGAGGCGGAAAGCGGAACCGGCAAGGAGCTGCTGGCGCGCTTTATTCATGACTCCAGCGATCGCAGCCGCAAGCCTTTTGTTGCGGTCAACTGCGCGGCTGTTCCCGAGTCTCTCCTGGAGAGCGAGCTCTTCGGCCACGGGCGTGGCGCATTTACCGGCGCGGTGGGAGCCAAGCCAGGCAAGTTCGAACTCGCTGATGGCGGGACGATTCTGCTCGACGAAATCGGTGAGATGCCGCTGCACCTGCAGCCGAAACTCCTGCGCGCGTTGCAGGAGCGCGAGTTCGAGAGGCTGGGCGAGTCGCGGGCCGTCCATGTTGACATTCGCGTGATTGCGACGACCAATGTTTCGCTGGCCGCCATGGTGGAGCGTGGGCAGTTTCGTGGCGACCTCTACTACCGGCTCAACGTGATTCCTCTTTCTTTGCCGCCGTTACGCGACCGCCGCGAAGACATTCCGGTGCTCGCGCAGTATTTCGCCGAAAAATTCGCCGCCCAGTTGCGTTCTCCCACGCCGCGGCTGCATCCAGAGTTTCTCGATCGCCTGCAGTCGCAAAACTGGCCTGGAAATGTGCGCGAGCTGGCAAACTTCATGCGCCGCGTGATGACGTTGAGCGGGACGCTGGAGATTGACGCGAGTTGCTTCGAGATGGAGTTCGTGGGAACCGCGCAACCATCGGCAGCGCCGATGCAGGCGGCGGCAGTGCTTGCCGGCGCGCCCATCCGCGAGGTGGAACGGTTGCATCTGGAAAGCACGCTGGCCCTGACCGATGGCAATCGCACCCATGCCGCCGAATTGCTGGGCATCAGCCTGCGCACACTGCGCAACAAGATTCGCGAATATGGTCTTCCTCCAAGGAGGTATGCGTAACATGCCTACGCCCCCGGCACTCGACGTGCTGCAAGGCTATCTCAAGCTCGTCACCGATCGTCAACAGATGGTCGTATCGAACATGGCCAATGTCGATACGCCCGGCTATCACACCAAGGATGTCAACTTCCAGGATGCGATGCGGCAGGTGATCAACCGCGGCGGCGATGTGCACCTGCAGCCGGCTTCGCTGGACCTGCAAGGAATGCCAGAGCGTCCCGACGGGAACAACGTAAACCTTGACAGAGAGAGCCTGATGCTGGCGCAAACGCAACTTCAGTTTCAGTTGGGGGTGCAGTTGGTGAAGCGGCAATTCACTCAACTGGAGACAGCAATCAAGGAAGGAGCTTAGCGATGGGCATGTTCGACATGTTGCAAATCAGCGCGTCCGCTCTGACTGCCGAGCGTCAGCGGGCCGAAGTTACCTCCACAAACCTGGCCAACGCCGAAACCACGCATACCGACCAGGGCGGACCGTATGTGCGCAAGGAAGTTGTCTTCAGCGCCATTGGCGGTTCGCCGTTCCATTCGGTCTTTAACGGCGCCGGGGGAATGGCCCTGGCGCCGGCAGGTTCCGTGCGCATGACGGGGGTTGTAGACGACCCCACCCCGCCCGTGCAGCGCTATGAGCCGGGCAACCCCGACGCGGACGCATCGGGCTACGTGGACTACCCGGCCATCGATCCGGTGCACGAGATGGTGGACCTGATGGGTTCGGTGCGGGCCTATCAGTTGAATGCCTCCGCCATCAGCGCTGAGAAGCAGATGATTCAGCAATCGATTGGAATATTGAAACCCTCATAACGCCGGAGCGGAACCATGAGCAATGTCAGTCTGGGTGCAATTCCAAATGCGTATCTGCCGGAGCCATCGTCCCTCGATGCCGGCAGCGGCGGCGATGGGTTGAATTTCGGATCGGTGCTGAAGAATGCCATCAGCAGCGTGGATCAGGTCAATGCCAGCGCCGGGGCGCAGGTCAACAACCTGTTGCAGGGTGGGGGCGGCGATATGACCAGCGTGATGATTGCGGTGGAAAAGGCTGACGTTTCATTCCAGCTCATGATGCAGGTGCGCAACAAAATCGTGAGCGCCTATCAGGATATCGAAAAGATGCAGTTCTAGGACTGAACCGTTATGGCACCTTTGCAGGGCGAGATCGGCAAGGCCACGCAGTACTGGGCGAGCCGCGACACACGGCAGAAGAGATTTCTTCTGGCCGGTGCGGCGGCCACGGTAATCATGCTTGCGCTGTTCGCTCGCCTGATTGGCACGCCTGATTACAAGACGCTCTCCACTGGCCTGGAGCCCGCCGACGTGCAGATGCTGGCGGGGCAGCTGGATGCGCAGGGCATTGCTCATGAGACGAGCGCCGACGGAAAGACCCTGAGCGTGCCGGCCGACAAGCTGGATGCGGCGCACATGGCGATCGCTTCGGTGAGATCGCCGGGCGGCCAGCGTGCCGGCTTCGAGCTCTTCGACAAGATGTCGTGGGGCCAGACCGAGTTCGATCAGAAGGTCACCTATCAGCGCGCGCTTGAGGGCGAGCTGGAACGGTCTATCGAAACGCTCAGCGATGTGGCCGGCGCACGCGTTCATCTAGTGATGGCGACAGACTCGGTTTTCGCGGACACCAAGCGCGCCGCCAAGGCATCTGTCATCCTCAAGCTTCGCGGCAACGGGCTGTCAAAAGACGCGGTGATGGCAATCTCACGCATGGTCTCCGGCGCGGTGGATTCGCTGCAGCCCGAAGATGTTTCCATTGTGGATGCCGATACAGCCAAATCCCTGGGGTTGGGCCACAAAGGACAACAGGATGGCGAAGGCATCGAGTCGAGCTTGACGCAACGCCTGATCAATACGCTCGAACCGGTGGTGGGCATGGACAAGATCCGCGCCAGCGTCAACATCGATCAGGACGAGAGCACCACCGAGGAAAACCAGGAGAAGTACGACCCATCGGTGAGCGCGCTGTTGAGCGATCAGAAGTCGCAGGACCAGTCTGCCGGCGGTGTGGCGCAGACTGGCGTTCCGGGAACCACAAGCAATATACCAACAGGCAAGCCGAAGACGCCCGCCACACCTGATTCGACGCAGACCTCGACCACCGAAAGCGCGCAGTATGGCGTGAATCGAGTGGTGACTCGAACGGTCACGCCGGCCGGCCGCATTCAACGCCTCAGCGCGGCAATCCTGGTGGACGACGCGACGGTCAAGACCGTGCAGGGCGGCAAGGTGACCTACGCGAAACATAAGAGGTCCGCGGAGGAGCTGAACAAGATTCAGCAGGTTGCCGAGGCAGTCATCGGATTCGATGCCAAGCGCGGCGACACCATCAGCGTCGAGGATATGTCCTTCGACTCGAACGGCGCCGATGCGGATCTCGCTGCTCCCAACTGGATCCAGAAGGAAGGAAAGAGCCTGTCGAGTTATTCGTCGCTGCTTCGGCCAGCTGGCCTGCTGGTGCTGTTTCTGCTGGCCTACCTGTTCATGCTGCGGCCCTTCCAGAAGCAAGTGCTAGCTCCTGGCCGAGTGCCCACGCCGCCGCAACCTTCACTGGCGTCCAATCCTGGATTGGAACAGCTCCCCATAAGCCCGTTGGAACCGCGGCTCGGTAACCAGCGCGCTGCGCAATTGAAAGAACAAACCATCGAAATGATCAAGCAGAAACCGATGAACACCACCCGCGCTGTGCAGGCGTGGCTGCATGAGGAGCCGTCATGAGCAGCGCCGGCACAATCACTCTGAGCGGAACGCGGAAAGCTGCGATCCTGCTTTCGCTGTTAGGGGATGAACCGGCTGCGACCATTCTCCGTAACCTTCCTGACGACGATCTGCAACGGATCACCGAAGAAGTGGCAAACCTGCCTCATGTTCCATTCGATACTGCCTTCGAGATTCTGGAAGAATTTCAACAGATGATGGTGGCACAGGATTTCCTCGCGGTCGGAGGCCAGGATGTGGCTTCGCGTCTGCTGGTCAAAGCATTCGGAGAGTCGGGCGCCAAGAGCATGGTGCAGCGGCTGACACGTTCCGACGAGATGAGCGCTCTTCGCATGGACTCGCTGAAAAAGCTGGATCCGAAGAAGCTGGCCAGGTTTCTTGATGGCGAGCATTCGCAGACCAAGGCTCTGATCCTTGGACACCTCGATGCGAAGCATGCTTCCGCACTGCTGATGAAGCTGGAGCCGGAGGCGCGCGCCGATTGCGTGAGGCGGCTGGCCAATCTGGGGCAATTCTCCCCCGACGTGGCCGCGAAGGTTTCTACGGTGCTCAATCGCCGCTTGAGGCCGGTTGCCGATCACAGCAGGGAGGCAGGTTCTGGCTTCAGGGATGTTGCCGAACTGATGAATCGCCTGGACCCACTTGCGGCGCGCGAGATCCTGGAGAGCATCGAGAGAGACGAGCCGAAGCTCGCCATCAGCATTCGCGATCAAATGTTCACCTTCGATGATTTTCTCGAGGTGCCCGAGCAAGATCTGCGCGAATTAATGAATTCCGTCGACAAAAAGACGTTGATGGTCGCAATCAAGGGCGCAAGCGAGGATTTGCGGAGCCATTTCTATCGCACCATGTCTTCTCGCGCAGTGGACATGATGAAGGAGGACTCCGATGCGATGGGTCCGGTCCGCAGCAAAGACGTAGGGAAGGCCCAGACGGAGATCGTGGCCATCGCGCGCAAGCTCGAGTCCGAGGGCAAAATAGCACTGAAGAGCGAGGGAGACGATGAGTACGTATTCTAACGTTGAATTCGGCAACATCTTTCCTGCTCCCATCAAATCACTCGAGTACCGCGACATGGGAGGCACTGCGAACTCCAGCGGAGCGGGCAACCCGATTCTTGAAGCGCTGACTGCCCGTGAAGAGGCGGAGCGCAGGGCAGAGTTCTCCCTTTCGGAGACCGACTTGGCCGACAGGATCAAGCGAGAGAGAGCCGACGCGGCGCAGCAAACAGAGCTCAGGCTTCGCCAGGAGTACGAGCTCAAGCTGCAAGCGGCGCACGCTCCTATCGCTGTCGCTGTCGCAGCATTCAACCAACAGCGCAGCGAGTATTTTGCGCGCGTTGAAGGGGAGGTGGTTCAACTCGCCCTGGCCATTGCCGCCAAAATTCTGCATCGCGAATCACAGGTCGATCCCATGTTGGTCGCTTCGCTGGTGAGATTGGCGATCGAAAAACTGCGCGAAGGATCCAGCGTCACAGTCCGGGTGGGCCACGGGCGCACGCCGCGGTGGAAGGAGTACTTTGCCGCGCAATCGACTGCTGCGCGCGTGGACGTGGTGGAAGACGCGGACCTCAGCGAGCACGATTGCCTTCTCGAGACTGAGCTCGGCGTGGCCAATTTTGGGCTGGACACGCAGTTGAAGGAAGTGGAGCAGGGATTCTTCGATCTGCTTGCTTTAAAACCGGTGAGTCGTTGAGCCGCTCCATTCTGGCGCCCTATAAACATGCCCTGGAGGCGGGTTCAACTCTGCGCTGGAAGGGCCGGATTATTCAGGTGATCGGCAATTTGATTGAATCCGAGGGCCCGTTCGGTTTTGTCGGCGAATCGTGCGAGATCACAGGCGACGACGGCAAGAGCTATGCGGGCGAGATTGTCGGATTCCGCGGATCGACCATGTTGTCGATGGCCGCCGACCATCCAAAGGGCATTCGATTGGGCGACCAAATCGTGACCAGGGGAGCACGTCCGTCGATTCGCGTGGGGCCGGAGTTGCTCGGCCGGGTTATTGATCCTGCCGGCAATCCGTTGGATGGAAAAGGCGACTATCGCGCTGCACGCGCGGTCATCCTTGACGGATCGGCGCCGCTGCCGTTGGAGCGTGTACCGATCCGTGAGCCGCTCGGTTGCGGCATCCGCGCAATCGATGGCTTCCTGACTTGCGGACGAGGGCAGCGCGTGGGCATCTTCGGCGGCAGCGGCGTGGGCAAGAGCACGCTGATCGGCATGATGGCCCGCGGAACCGCGGCCGATATGACGGTGCTGGCATTGGTTGGAGAGCGCGGCCGCGAAGTAGGCGAGTTCCTTGAGGTTCTGGGCGACGAGGGCCTCAAGCGCTCGGTTGTTGTCGCATCCACTTCCGACCAATCGCCGCTCCTGCGCATCCGCGCCGCACTTGCAGCAACAGCGCTTGCCGAATACTTTGCGAGCCTGGGCAAGAATGTGCTGCTCATTGCAGATTCACTCACCCGGTTCGCCATGGCACAGCGCGAAATTGGATTGGCGGCAGGTGAGCCGCCCACAGCGAAAGGCTACACACCTTCCGTGTTGAACATGCTGGCACGACTGGTGGAGCGGGCGGGAAATTTCTCGCAAGGCAGCATCACTGCCTTCTATACCGTTCTGATGGAGGGAGACGACCAACAGGATCCTGTAGTCGACACGGTGCGATCGCTTCTTGACGGGCACGTCATCCTGGACAGAAATCTGGCCATGCGCAGCCACTATCCTCCCATCGCCATCCTCGAGAGTCTCAGCCGCTTGATGTCGAGCATGGTGTCGAAGGAGCATCTCGCCAAGGCGAATGCACTCCGACTGCTGATGGCTTCTTATGCGCGGTCTGAGGATCTGATCCGGATCGGCGCCTATCAGAAGGACACCGATCCGGTGCTGGACAGCGCGGTCGAGAATCTTCCTGCGCTCAATACATTTCTGCATCAGAGTCCAGATGTTCTGGGCAAATATCCTGAGATCGTTCAACAGCTGATGGCTCTTCCAGGCTAGGCGTTGCTATGCCCTTTCGGTTCCCACTTGCGGCGGTGCTTCTGGTTCGGGAAAATGCCGAGACGCGCGAGGAGCGCGCGCTGAAAAAGATTCAGATCGAATTGACCCGCACCGCGCGCCAGGTGGAAGAGTTGGACGCAGCGATGGCGCATGCGCACGATGCGCGGGAACACGCGCTGCAGGAGCCGATCCCGTCGTTTCAACTGCATGAATATCAGCGCCAGATTGAAGAGGCCGCAGAGAAGAAGAAGTCTCTTCTCCATCAGCTCCGGATTCAGAGACAGGAGTTGGGCCGGCAGATGAGGATATACCAGGGTGCTCATCGCGACCGCGAAATGTTGACTGGCATGCTGAAAGAGCAGCGAGAAGCTTATGACCAGGAACAGGCTCGGGAGCAGCAAAAGCAAGTCGACGACATGTTCATGGCCCGCCGGCGCCGAAGCTAGAAGTTAGCGTGCCGGGGTGGAAGAGCGCAAGGCAGGCGATCGCGCTGCCGTCGTGCGACCGAGGCAATGAAACCCAGGCCACGCCATCGCGCAAAAATAGGCAAACTTTGCCCAGTGCATACGGCAAGGATTGCCTGATTCGTCGCCTGGCCCGCACCCCTTCTATCAACGTCGGTGCGGAAGTTGCCTGGAATGAGCACACTTCCTTTGCGGCCACTGGAAGTGTGCAGCGTTGACCGTGGCGCGCAACTTGCAAAGCCACAGGCGTGCGTATCGCATCAACAACGACGGCCACGAGTTTGACGCTCTCTGTGGGCACGCCTGCCAGATCCTCCGGCGGCACGTTTTTTGCGATCCTGGTGAGCGCAGCAGAGGGGGATGGCTCTGCGAACGGCTTGATGGACACCGGCGACTACGCGCACGCCGGCTCGGACAACGCAGATCGCATGGGGAGTCAGCAGGAAGAGACACAATTGCCCTCGGTCTCTATCGCTGTGAGCAGCCCCGCAACTGCGACCGCTTCTGCCGTCGATCCGCGCAGTGTTCCGCCAGGAGAGGATTCGAGCACGCAAGAGAAGTTCAAGCGGGCGAGTGACGGATCGACAAGACTCGCCCATGAAGAACGATCGCTGACAGCGGCCGATGCGAATCACGCAGTCATATCTCCGGCGACAGAGCCTTCGAATTCACCCTCGCCCTCCGTACCGGTAACCGCATGTGAAGTTTCACCTCAAGAGATGCCGGAGAGAGTGTCGCAGGAGACTGCTTCCGGAAGCGGCTCAATTGGTGCGGATACCAAAGCAAATATAAATTTGCGCCCGGCGCGTGAGCAGCAGGATGCGTCTATGCCTTCGGCCTCCGGCAAGGTGAGCTATCGAAGATCTACGTCCACCCTGGCCGTCGATCACAACAGCACTTCGCCAGGACAGAGTTTGAGCGCCCAAGACAATCCCCATCGAACAGATGGTGCATCATCCCAGCATTCGAATCGACAGCGCTTGGGCGCAACGGCCGATAAGAGCAGGACTGTCATTTCGCAGGCATTCACAGTCATCCGTTCTTCCTCGCGGCTATCGCAACCGAAAGACGTGTCAGGCGCTGCGTTTCAGGACATCCCCGCGTGCGGGTCGAAGCAGAATGTTTCCCAAGACGCCCCGGAAAGGCCTGATCCGAAGATCATTGCTGGAGCCGACACAGCAACTCGCCCGGCGGGTCAGCACGACGAAATATCCGCAGCATTTATCCCGGCGAACGTGCTCAATCGTTCCGCGGCACAGATCTCGACTCCGACCGCGCCGCCTTCTGCGGATACGATTCCATCCGGCATCACTCTTGAGCGTATTCAAATTCATCCATCCGAGCATGGCGCCTTCCAAAGCAGCGTGTTGAATGTCGGCGTGAAGACGTATGACGAAGGAAAAACGGACAACCACTTCAAGAGCCAGCAGAAGGCGAAGCCCTTCCCTTCCGTTCCCGGCAATGGACGTGCCCATCAAACGGTTGATCCATCGGCGGCCGATCGAATGGAGCGCTTGCCGCGGCCCAAGGCGAGCGCACCTGCACGTGCCCAGCTGCTAGACGCCACATCGTCGTTGCTTGCGAGCGGGACAAGCAGCCACCCAATGTTGGACGAGACTGGGATGCCGATTCCATTGCCTGCGCAAGTCTCGATTGCTCCAAGGCAGCGTCCGGCGAGCAGCGGCGCGCCCATCAACGAGCTTCCGCGAATGACGGGCGACGTTCCCGAAGTGGATGCCTTGACAAACGGCAGGGTGAATCGCGACGGGAAACCGAGCGGCGATCAGACGAACGCATTTGTCTCTTCGAGATCGACAATCTCGAGTCTGCCCGCATGGGCTCCAGCACCAGCCACACAGTCCGGCAACTCCCCGCAGCAGGCGTTTGCGCATGGGCCGGAGGAGGAACCTAGCGGAAGCCACCTGGCAGATACTGTCTTGAAGATGGGCTCCTTGGCGGAGGCGAGCCGTTCCAATGCTAGCCTGCCAGTCAATGCATTTGTTCCCGCCGTTCCTGGCGGTGGGATCGGCTTTGGAACTACCGCTATGCCTGCCGATGAGCAGACAGTTTACCCAGCGCAGAATTTGAACGGACAGAAAAGTGGTCCCTGGACAAAGAATGAGTCATCGGATTCTTCCGCTCCGGGAGTCGGCGTTCATGCGGCCCAGGTCGTACTGGATGGTCCGCCGCATGTCACTCCCGACCGGTCAGTGGCCGATCATGCTGCGCCAGGTACGACCGCGGCATCGGCAAAGCCCTTGACTCAGGCTGCGGCTCCGATCGTGCATGCCACTCAAGTCGCGCCTGCCGATAGCCAGTCGGCCGTCGCACCCGTCTCGAACGCGAAGCTGGATAGGCCGGCGAGCACCGCCGTCCCAGTTGTGGCGGAAGTATTGGTGCTGCAGCAAAACCTGCCCATAGTTCCCTTCCTCGCAGATGGTGGAAGTGGCAGTCAATCCCTGGGCAATCCGGGAAAGAAGCAAGGAACCAGCGCAATTGGCTCGGAGAATCTGGTCATCGCGAACCCGGCCGATAGAGCAACGAGCAAGACCTCCGGTGGGACAAGCAGAGCCGGCGATGCATCGCAGCACAGCGTGCAGAGCAACGTCCAACCTTCCTCCAGTTCTCAAGTCGATCCTGCACATGCCGCAGACGCTGTGCCCAAAGCTCCCGACGCCAGCGCATCTCAGGCGCAGGCTGTCATCGTGCAGGCGGGCATCCCGGGAGCGCCGTTACAGCATCCCGGCACGGCCGTTTCCGATGTTGCATCGCGCCCCACCGATCCACGGGAAGTTCCAGAATCGATTCATACCGAGAACAGCGAAGCTGTCGCGGCATCGAGCATCAATTCCGCAAAACTCATGCAGACGATCCATGAGACGGAGATGCATGTAGGCATGCGCTCGACCGAATTTGGCGACATCTCGATTCGCACATCGATCTCGCAACAGCAGCTGGTGGCGCAGATATCGCTCGATCACAGCGATCTGAGCAAGGCCATCTCGGCTCATGTCTCCACCATACAGACGAAGCTGGGCGAGGATTCCGGCCTTCACACATCCATCGAGGTTCATAACCAGGGGTCGTCACTTTCCCATGAGCCGGGACAATCTTCGCAAAGGGAACAAAGGAACTTCACCTCATCCGCACCGATCGAAAACGCTCTGCTGCCAGCAGAAGAAAACGCCGGCCCGAACCTCGGATCGTTGCCGGTGGCATTGAATGGCAACCGGTTGGACATCAGAGCATGAGGCACCATCGCAGCCAGAAAGGAACGACAGATGAATATTCAAGGAATGCTCCCCGCGATCACTTCTCCGTTGCTGAGCCAAAGCGCGCGTCCTGCCGCAGCCAAGAGTAACGCGAGCAGCAATTCTTCATCCAGCAGTGCGCCGGGCACATCGGCAACCAGCCTTCAGGACACGTTTCTGAATCTGCTGGTCACCGAGCTCCAGAATCAGGATCCGACAGCTCCGGTCGATCCCACGCAGATGGTGGGTCAGCTGGTCTCGTTGAACCAGCTGGATCAGCTGATTTCCATCAACTCGACGCTGAGCGGCCTGGCCAACCCCACTGCGAGTGCTTCAACCGTTGCCCACAGCGCCACAGCCCTGCCGCTGAGCAAAGCTGTGAGCAGCGCGGCGAGCAGCTCTGCTTCCAACTCCGCTTCCGCCGCCGCGACGGCCCTGCAGCAACTGCAATTGGCGAACAGCAGAACTGCCAGTACAAATTCGCTGATGAATCTGTACGGCAACATGGGGGCCCCGGCCCAGAACGCAACCTATTAACCACCAGGAGGTAGATAGATGTCATCCTTTGCGATTCCACTCTCAGGCTTGGAAGCCTCGTCCGATGCGCTGAACGTGATTGCCAATAACCTGGCCAACCTCAACACCGATGGCTTCAAGGATCAGACGCTCAACTTCGGCGACATTTTCGCCCAGGTCCAGGGGCTTTCCGGCAACGGCGATCCCATTCAGATTGGAGGCGGTGTCCAGCTCGGCAGCACGGTGAGCAACTTCACCAATGGCGGCGTTGCCACAACAGGCGTTGCCGCAAACATGGCGCTCCAGGGGAACGGCTTCTTCGTCGTCAGCAACAACGGAGAGACCAGCTATACCCGCGATGGCAGCTTCTCAGTGAATTCATCGGGGCAAATTGTGGATGCAAGCGGCAACCTGGTGATGGGATTCCAGGCGAACGCCGCGGGGCAGGTCGCGGCCGGCGGCGCGCTCATGCCCATCTCCGTGAATTCGACGGCCAGCATTCCGGCCCAGGCGACAACAAGCTTCTCAACCACCACCAATCTTCAGGCGGGCTCAGCTGCCGGCGCCACGTTCAGCACACCTCTTGCGGTCGTCGACTCACTGGGCGAGACACAAAATCTGACCATCACCTACACTGCCGGCGCCACGCCGAACAGCTGGAACTACACCATCACACTACCCGCTTCCGCGACGGGCGCCACGGCAGCGACAACGCTCACCTCCGGTACCATGACCTTCAGCTCATCCGGGAGTCTGACAGCGACCACCCCGGCGAGCTCGCCTGCCGGCACGATTGGCGGAATCAACATTACCGGCCTGGCCGATGGCGCGGCGGCCATGAAACTGACCTGGAATTTGAACAGCGCCACGGGAGCCTCGACCATGACGCAGCAGGCTACGGCGAGCGCCACCAGTGCGACGGATGTGAACGGTTTCGCGCCCGGAACATTGACGAGTTTCTCTGTGCTGCCAGACGGCACCGTGGAAGGGAAGTTCAGCAACAATCAAACGCTGGCGCTGGGCCAGGTCGCGGTGGCCAGTTTTGCCAACCCCGAAGGCCTTACGCAGGGAAGCAACGGAACCTTCCAGGCGACCACCGCTTCAGGAACCGCGGTGGTGGGAGAAGCCGGCGTGGGAGGGAACGGAACCATTACGGGCGGAGCGGTGGAACAGTCCAACGTGAATCTTTCCACGGAGTTCTCCAACATGATCGTCGCGCAGCAGAGCTATGAGGCCAACGCCAAGGCACTGACGACGCTCAACCAGGTGTCGCAGGCAACCATCCAAATGATCACCTAGTCTGCGACGAAACGATGACGCGGTTAACGTACCATTAGAAACCCTCGCCAGGCAAATTCGAAAGCGTGGCGGGGGTTGTCGCAGCCAGTTGATTCTCATGACCGTCTCACCAGATGCAGGGACACCGGCGCCTGCGCATTGTCTTGTCCAAACTGTTTTGCGCAAATAACTTAAGCTTGCTCGCCGCCGGCATCCACAGGGTCGCGCCCGCGATTCCAATTCCGGCCCTCCGATTGCATTGGCCCTTATGTAATCGCTCAGCTCAATATATGCAGTGCAAGCCGGCGTCAGAGGTCTGGGCGGGGATGGCGGCATTCATGGAGCCATGAGCGCGCGAGGGCACGATGAGTACTGCACCCCGGAATCTGGAGTCGCAATCCGATGAGTCGCGCCTCCCTGACTCGCCTGTGGGTGAGAGCGATCCGCTCGACAGTATGCTGTGGCTGTCTTGCAAACTTAGCCTCGATCTGCCGGTGACTCGATTTACGATTGGTGACCTTCTCACACTTTCCAAGGGCTCGATTGTGGAAACGGCCTGCCACCACACCAGCGATGTTCCGCTTCGCGTAAATCAGCTTCTCATCGGGTGGACCGAGTTTGAAGTCATCGGCGATCGGCTGGCCGTACGCATTACGGATCAAGCATGATCGAGATGCAGCCAAAGCCCCGTCAGCAATTCCAGCCGCCGCGCGAGCGGCTGGCCTTTCTGCTCGCCCAGCTCTCTGAACTCGATCCAGAGCCGGACAAGGTTCCTTTTAGAAAACTCGACCCGGAGCCCGAACGAAAACCGGAAAAGGTGCTGCAGATGGAGCCGCCCGCAGGCTCATTTCATGCCGTGCTGCGCGACTGCGGAAAGATGGGCGTTGAAAAAATGGGCGTCGATATGCCGCCGAAGCAAAGGCGCGCCGAATCGAATCTTCGCCCCTGGCTGGGCCTGGCGCAAAAGGGTGCGCTCAGCCAGCTCGCGCGTGCGTGGGCTTGGCTGCATGCAAAATATACGACCTCGGCCGCCAAGCGTCTCCGCCTCTCGGAAGTCGTATCCCTTGGAGACAAGCGCTTTGTCGCGCTGGTCAGCGTGGAGGGCCGAGAGTTCCTGATCGGAGGCGCGCCATCGGGCCTGTCGCTGCTGGCGCAGTTAGGGGGATCGACTGAAAACGCAGCTGAGCGGCAACGCGGAATGAGCGCGGAGGCGCATTCCCGATGATCCTGCGGACCGCTCTGCAGAAACCTGCGCTGCTCGCGTTTCTCTGCTTGGCATGGGCGGCTCCGTTCACCGCGCATGCGAGCCTGGCAAGACCAGGAGGTCAGTCTGCGTCCGATGCCGATGGCGCTCAGCTGCAAGGACCGCTAGCCCCGGACCCCTCAGGCAAGGTCTCCGGCTTGCCGTCGTGGCTGGACAATTCCACTCCACCGTCATTCTCATCTCCCCCACCCAAGCACGGCGCACTGCAGGTTCCAGGAATTTCCGGAGAGTCGGTGCCTTGGTCGGTTGTTGTTCTGCTGACGGGCCTCACGCTCATTCCCTCGATTCTTTTATGCATGACACCCTTTGCGCGCTTGCTGATCGTCTTTCATTTTTTGCGCCAGGCGCTGGGGCTTCAGACCACGCCCTCCAACCAGACGCTCATTGGACTTTCGCTCATCCTCACCTTCTTCCTGATGGAGCCGGTGGCAACCACGATTTACCAGGTCGCCGTCGTCCCAATGCAATCAGGGCAGATCACTGCCATTCAGGCGGTGACCCGCGCCGAAGACCCCATGCGCCATTTCATGTCTCACTATGTGCGCGATAAGGATGTGGCCCTGTTCGTCGAATTGGCCAAGGAGCCGCCTCCTGCGTCGATCAACGACGTGTCCATGCGCGTGATGCTGCCGGCTTATATTCTGTCGGAGCTCAAAGCCGGATTTCAGATTGGCGCTGTGCTCTTTCTTCCCTTTTTGATCGTCGACATGGTGGTGGCGTCCATCACTACATCTGTCGGCATGCTGCAGCTGCCGCCGGTTGTCATTTCCACTCCGCTCAAGCTGCTGCTGTTTCTCATGGTCGACGGATGGCACCTGTTGATCGGATCTTTGATGAGGAGCTTTAACTGAAGCTATGGAAGTTGACCAGGTTGTGTTACTCGGACGAGCGATGCTGCAAGAGGTGCTGATCCTGGTCGGCCCGATCTTGGCTGTCGCCATCACCGTGAGCCTTCTTGTCAATGTGCTACAAACGCTCACCTCGCTGCAGGACAACACCATTTCCACCGTAACCCGCCTGCTGGTAACCGGAGCCGCGCTCTTCTTTATGATGCCGTGGATGTGGCGTCATCTCGCCACGTACACGCTGGTCATGCTCTCTGACTTTCGTGGGTGCCTGCGATGATCAAGCTCCCTCTGATCGCGATCGTCAGCGGCCTGATGACTGTGGGCGTGCGCCTGTCCGGACTGATGCTCTTCGCGCCGGTGTTCGGAGGCACAGTTATTCCCGCGCGCATCAAGGCGGGACTGGTATTGGCACTTACGCTGCTTCTCTATCCAAGTGTCGGCAAGAGCCTCGGGATCTATGCGATTGCCGATTGGCCCATCTTGGTGATCACTGAGTTTCTCATCGGCATCGGGCTAGGCCTGGCAACCAACATCGTCTTCGAAGCCGCCGCTCTAGCAGGACAGGTGCTCGGGATACAGATGGGCTACTCGCTGGTCAACATTCTCGATCCGCAGTCGCAGGTGGACACCACGGTGATTCCCGTCTTCTATCAGACGATGGCGGTTCTGCTGTTCATTCGCATGGACGTGTTTTATTGGCTGTTGCGCGCGGTTGGGAAAAGCTTTGTTTACTTGCCGCCTGGCGCCACGCATCTGAGCGGATTGTTTACGCGGGCGGTTCTATCGACCGGCGGGCAGATGTTCGGACTGGGCGTGCAAATCGCCGCGCCCGTATTGTCGGCCACGCTGGTGACAGACATTCTGTTGGGACTGCTGGGCAAGGCCTCCACCACCATGCCGCTCATCGTGCTTGGACCGGCAATCAAGAGTCTTCTCGGCATCGCAATTCTGATCGCAACCCTCAAGTATTGGCCCGATCTGTACCGTCACCTGTTTCAGGACTCGATCGCCAACGGCGAACAGCTACTCCACCTTGCACGATGAGACACAATGGCTGACTCCAACAAGACAGAAAAAGCGACGCCACGACAGCGGCTCAAGGCCCGGGAGCGGGGCCAGGTCACGCGATCGCGTGACCTGACTGGCGCACTGTCCATGTTTGTAGTTGCGGGAGTGCTGGCACTCATGGCCAGGGAGGGCGCCGGCCGCTGGACGGATTTCTTTCGCAACACTCTCGATTTCGCAAGGACCGATTCGATTGAGACCAACGGTCCACTTCTCTTCTGGACCAGTGTCGAAGCCATGCGCTGGGTTTTTCCCATGCAGCTGGCAGCGCTGGCGGTGTCGCTCGCGGTAGGATTCGCGCAAGGGGGTTTCATCTTTGCCCCGGAAGCACTGCAATTGAAGTTCGAGCGCCTGAATCCTGTGAACCGTTTGCAGCAGCTGTTCTCGCCCACCGGGCTAAGCACGATCCTCAAGTCTCTACTGCCGTTCGCGGCTATCGTCTGGGTTGGCTACGCGTGCATCGCAAGCCATTGGGGCCAGATCCTCGCCAGCAGCTATGCGGAGCCCAGGGAATTCGTCAACCTCGTCGGCGGCATGCTTTTTGAAGTGCTCTGGAAGTCCGGCTTGATCTTGCTGGTCTGGGCGGGCGCGGACTACCTGCTGCTCTGGCTCAAGAGCGAGGGCGATTTGAAGATGAGCCGCCAGGACATTCGCGATGAGTTGAAAAGCACAGAGGGCAATCCTGCCAGCAAGGCCAGAATCAGAAGACTGCAGCGCCAGGCACGGCGCAAGCAGATGATCAAGGCGACGCAGACGGCCACCGTGGTTGTCACAAATCCGACTCACTTCGCGGTTGCCCTGAGGTTTGAACTCAGCATGCCTGCGCCGATTGTGGTTGCGAAAGGACTCGACCTGCTGGCCGCGAAGATCAAGGAGATCGCGCAGGATTGCGGCATTCCCGTGATGGAGAACCGGGCTCTTGCGCGGGCGCTTTATAAGGCCGTTGAAGTCGGAGACGAGATTCCCGGCGCGCTGTACCATGCGGTCGCTGAAATTCTGGTGCTGGTCTTCAAGGCGCAGGAAGAAGTCAGACGCAGGGACGCTCAAAGAAGAGCTTCCCACAACCCGTTAGGAGATGCGAGACCGCAGTGAGCAAAAAAACTGGACTCCTCGCCAAGCTTCGCTCGTCCTCCGATTGGTTCATTCCAACCGGCGCGGTGGCGCTCGTCTTTGTCATGCTTGTGCCGCTGCCGAGCTTTGTTCTCGACCTGCTGCTTACTCTGAGCATTACCGCTTCAGTACTGGTGCTCCTTACTGCGATTCAGATTCTCCGCCCCGTGCAGTTCTCGGTGTTTCCCAGTCTGATTCTTCTATTGACGCTGATGCGCTTGTCGCTTGATTTGGCGAGCACGCGGCGCATTCTGCTGCATGGAAACGAAGGCCCAACAGCAGCCGGAAAAGTGATTGAGGCATTTGGACAGTTTGTGGTGGGCGGCAACTATATTGTCGGATTCGTGATCTTCATCGCGCTGATTGCGATTCAATTCCTGGTGGTGAGCCATGGCGCGGTGCGTACAGCTGAGGTAACGGCCCGCTTCACGCTCGACGCCATGCCTGGAAAGCAGATGGCGATCGATTCCGATCTGAATACCGGACTGATCAACGCCGACCAGGCGCGCCAGCGCCGCGAGCAGGTGGCGCGCGAAGCGGAGTTCTGCGGTTCGATGGACGGCGCGGCGCGATTCAGCCAGCGCGATTCGCTGGCCACCATTCTCATCCTGGCCATCAACATTGTCGCCGGTTTCCTGATCGGCGTTTTTCAAATGGGCATCCCGTTTCAGCAGGCGCTGAAGACCTACACCATTCTCACCGTGGGCAACGGGCTGGTCTCCATCATCCCATCGCTGCTGGTTTCCGTGGCGGGCGGCATCGTGGTTACGCGGGCCGGCTCCGATTTCTCTCTGGGCGCGGACATCGAAAAGCAGATGTTCAGAACTGCGCGCCCACTGTGGATCGTCAGCGGCGTCCTGCTGGCTCTGGCATTGATTCCGGGCATGCCCAAGATATCGTTTGTGGCGCTGGGCGGAATCATGATGTTTGGCGCCTGGAAGATGAAGCCAGAGACCGCGGCCGAGTCTGCTGCTGCAAAAACAGCCGCTGGAAAAGGCGGAGCGGCAGGAACCCCGGCTGTGGACCCCATGGATGCCGTGCTGAAACTCGACGATCTGATGCTGGAAGTGGGCATCGGTCTTGTGCCTCTGGTGGATGTAAAACAGGGAGGGCAGCTGCTTGCGAGAGTGAAATCGCTGCGCAAGAATCTGGCGCAGCAACTTGGATTTCTGGTGCCCTCCATTCATATCACCGACAACTTGTCGCTCAGGGAACGGGAGTATGTCATCTATCTGCGCGGCGTGGAAATTGCGCGCTGGGAGATGCTCCGCGACCGGCTGCTGGCCGTTAACTCAAACCCCAAACTTGGAGACATCCAGGGCCAGGAGACGCGCGAGCCGGCATTCGACTCGCCGGCCAAATGGATCTTACCTGAGTTGCAGGCGCAGGCCATCGCCGCTGGATATGCGGTTGTGGACCACACATCGGTGCTGGCGGCTCATCTTGCCGAGCTCATCAAGCAAAATGCCCATGACCTGCTTACGCGGCATGAAACCAAGCGGCTCATCGACCGGCTTGCAGACAGCCATCCGAAACTGGTTGAAGAGTTGATGCCCAAGCTGATGAGCCTGGGAGAGGTTCAAAAGGTGCTGCAGCAATTGCTCCGGGAGCAGGTCTCGATCCGCGACCTGGGCACGATTCTCGAAGCGCTGGTGGAGACCGCGGCGATCAACAAGAGTCCCATTATTCTTGTCGAGGCGGCCAGACATTCGCTTGGGCGTGCACTGATTCGCCCACTGCTGAACGATCGTGGGCAGCTCAAGGTGGTCACGCTGGATAGCTCCATCGAAGAGGAATGCATGCGCAATTCCTCCCAGCACGCACCCGTAGTTACGCCTGGGACCATGCAGGTTTCCGTGGCCAACAGGGTGTTGGCCGGCCTCCGCGCCATGCTCGGCGACCAGGTTGCCATGGCGCCTCCCGTGCTGCTCTGTGCTTCTCCAGGCCGCTTCTATCTCAAGCGCCTGCTGGAGCCGCTGATTCCAAAAATCGTGGTGATTTCGCCGTCGGAAATCCCTCCGGCCATCCAGGTGCAATCGCTGGGTTCGGTGCGATGAAAGCGCTCGACATGTATGCACTCGATAAGGGGTACAAATGATTCAGGCAGAAGCGGCCTACAAGCGAAGCGCCGAGCATGTAGACGATCGCAATGAACTTGTGATGCAAGAGCTCTCGCAGGTCTACTACATTGCTTCGCGCATTCGCGAGCATCTTCCCGCGCATGTTGAATTGGAGGATCTGGTGAATGCCGGGGTGCTCGGACTGCTCGAAGCCAGCCGCAGCTTCGACAGCACCAAGAATGCCCAGTTCAAGGTGTTCGCGAAGTTTCGCATCCGCGGCGCCATCCTGGACAGTCTTCGTGATTCCGATTGGGGCTCGCGCTCGCTGCGCAGAAGAGGGCGCGAGATTGCCGACGCGCGGTCTCGGCTGGAAGCGAAGCTGGGACGTCATGCCGGCGAGGCAGAAGTGGCGCAGGAGATGCAGCTGGAGCCGGAACACCTGCGCAGGATCATCGCGCAGATCGATGGACTTTGCCTTGCGGGCCAGCAGGCGGCAGTCTCCAACGATCGCACCAATCTTCTGGATGTGATCGAGTCGGCGCCGAACCTGGACGATCCCGATCCATTCGACCTTTGTCTCAAAGCCGAGGTACAAGCCCATTTGTCAGAGGCTATTTCCCAGCTGAGCGAAAGAGAGCAGCTGATCATATCACTCTATTATCGCGAGGAGCTAACGATGAAGGAGATTTCGGAGGTGGTGGGTGTGGCGCTTTCACGCGTGTCGCAAATACGGCAGGCCACCATGAAGAAGCTTAGGGAGTCGCTCAAACATCTGCACGAGCGGCCGGAAGCCGGGCCCCTGCGCGCAGGAGGAAGACATGAACTTGCTTGATCGGCAGAGAACCGCCGCGTCGCACGGAACCCCGGCAATCGCTGCAACCAGAAAGGCGAATGACGCGCAACGGACGGTACACGCATGCGATTTCCGATCGGCGGGCCGACTGTCCAACGAGAATGCGCGCGCGCTCTCGTCGCTGCAAGAGATATTCGCGCGCCGCATTGCGAGCGCTCTTGACGGGTACCTGGGTACAGGGCTCGCCATCAAGCTGCAAACGCTCGATCAGCTCCCTTTGAAGGACCACATCGCAGCGATCCCTCCACTCAGCTACATCGTTCCCTTCTCGCTGGGAACCACGCCAAGCACCATGATCCTGGAGTGCGACGTCGATCTTGTGTTTCCCATCATCGAGCTGCTCCTGGGCGGGACGGGAACATCCGCGCCTGGCGCTCGCGAGCTTTCGGAGATAGAAGAAGAGATCATGCAAGACGTAACCTCGCTGTTTGCGCGCCAGGCAGAAAGCGCATGGCGCCTGCCTCCGATGTCGCTGGTGGCCAATCGACGCATCAAGTCGACGCTGCTGCAGCAGTATTGTCCGCCCAACGATAAGCTCACCACTGCGAAATTCGAGATGGAGATTGGCGGAGCGACCGGAACATTCCAGCTGGCCTTTCCCAGTTCGTTTGTCGCGGTGCTGATCAAGCAGATCAAGGAAGACCAGCCGCAGAAGAAAAGCGGCTTGCGCTACTTCCCCACGGCCAGCATCCGTGAACGCATTCTGGATTGCGACGTGGTGGTGGCGGCCGGAGTGCCGCGCATGAAGGTCGCAGTGAGGGACCTGATTGCGTTGCAGCCGGGTTGCGTTCTGAAGCTCCGCGCGCCGGTTCGCAATCCAGGGATGCTGACGGCGGAAGGAATGGAGATTTTTGAAGCGATACCGGTGAGGAACGGATCGCAGAAAGCCGCACAACTTGTCCGTAGGGTTCAGCCAACCAGCTGGGGAAGAGAGTAGAGTTCATGGTCAATCCAGGCAATCACCAGGCAGCGCGGGCATTTGCGGATGTCTTCGCTGAATCGCTCGCCGAGTCGCTTACCCAGGCGGCCGGTCTCCCATGGAAGCTTAAGGTCCTCGATGCTCCCGACCACTCTACCCAACAAGGCGAGCCAATTCATTTTCGGCTGACGGTCGAAGGCACGCTGCGCGGCTCGTTCTTCGTCGAGTTATATGAATTGCAAGCCAGAGCACTCGCTACGAACATAGCCGGTGCTCGCGTGCCGGCCTTTGCCGATGAGCACGGCGACGCCTTGGAAAAGGTCCTTTCGTCGGCGATGGATGGGCTTGCTTCCTCACTATCGACCGAGTATGGACCAATTGCGTCCAGGGTCGAACGCGCGTCCGGACTGGCGTTCGGCGGGATGCTGCATATCCCTCTCGCCGCCTTCGAGCCCGAGCAGCCAGGCATCCCGTTGGCGCTTTACTTCGACGGACAGCTGTTGTCGGCACTGGCCATCCAGCCGGTGGTGGAGGATGACTCTTCAACGTCATCGCCTGCCATTGATCCGTTCAACCTGGGCCTGGTGATGGACGTGGAGCTGAACGTGTCGTTGCGATTTGGCCAGCGCCAGTTGCCGCTCCGCGAGGTGCTCGATCTGGTCAGCGGCTCGGTGATCGAGCTGGATCGCCAGGTCGACGATCCGGTCGAACTGCTGCTGGATGGAAAGGTGATCGCGCGCGGCGAGGCCGTCATCGTGGATGGCAACTACGGCTTGCGTGTAACAGAGATTCCTCAACCCATGGCGTCCCACTTTGCCCGTTGATTCTGTGAGGAACGAAATCCGATGAAGATGACTCTTGAATCGCTTCGCAACGCGGTCGGCCGCAGCTGGAACAACATGCACTCGGTGTGCGCGCTGCGGACCTGCCGCAACACCATGCTGATCGGCAGTGTGCCGCAGAGGCGCATCGGCATACAGGTGGGCCGGCTGTGGTATTGCAGCGTCGACTGCTTCGCGGATGCCGCACTGATCCGGCTCGCCGAGCTTACCGACGCGCGCATCGTGGAGATGCCGCACCGTCCGCGCCAGCCAATCGGGCTGGTCATGCTGGCAAAGGGATTTCTCACCGGCGACCAGCTCCGATTTGCCACCGCTCAGAGTCGACTGCGCGGTGAGCAGTTAGAAGATGCGCTGCAGCGCCTGGGGCTGGCGAGCGAGAGACAACTGGCTGCCGCGCGCGCCGCGCAATGGGGATGTCCGCTGATGAAACACGAACGGATGGGCCAGGCGGTTGAAGCGGATATTCCGGCCACACTGCTGCGCGCTGCGTCCGCTGTGCCGCTGCACTATTCCATTGCCACGGGTCGATTGCTCCTGGGATTTGTCTATCGCGTAGAACACACCCTGCTCCATGCCATCGAGCAGGTCGTCGGCTGCAAGGCGGAGCCCTGTTTTATCACTCCGACGGAGTTCGAAGCCCAGATGGCGCACCTGACGCAGACTCCGGATTGCGTGGAGCAGGTTCTTGAGGAAGCGGGAACGCCGGCGCAAATGGCCAACACGCTGGGTGGCGTGGCTGTAGAAATTGCAGCCAGAGAAGCCTGCTTTGCGAATTGCCGCGACTATATATGGGCCCGAATTTCAGGCAAGCGGCGGCGCGTTGATGTGCTTTTTCGAGCAAGACGCACCGCGGTTCCCACGAAGAGTGAAAAGTTCTTGTTCCAGGAGGAAAACATTGGCAACTGGGGTTAAAAAAGTGCCTCGATATGCCGATAGTTTTGTCTGGAGGTGAACAGTGCGAAAAAAGACCGTTCGCCGGGCCGAGCCGGACAGGGATTCAACTGCACAACTCCAACCCTGGCAGGTTGAGTTTGCGCGCGATCTGCCCGACGTCCCTGTATTGCCGGAGACTCTTCTGCGCCTCGACCTGGAGGCTCAGGGACGCTGCGTGGATCTGCACGGCATGTCGCAGGTGGTGCTGAGCGATGTGGGCGCGACGGTGCAGGTATTGCGCTTGTCGGGGCTTGAGTCCAGCTGTATGGAATCCCGGCTGAATCGAATCGAAGACTGCATCTCCGACCTCGGCGTAGCCGCGTGCCTCGAGGCCGTGTCGGCAGAGACCCTTGGCCACGCCGGCCGTTCCGCTGTGATCGCGGAAATCTGGACCCACTCCCGGGAGATTGCACACCTTTCAAAGCTGGTTGCAGACGGCATGCCGGACGTGAACCCCGATGAAGCTTATCTTGTCGGTCTGCTGCATACCATCGGATTGCTACCCAATGCACTTGGATGGAATGGGAGCAACAGGACGGTTGACTGCGCTCTCGCAGGATTACAGCTGGCGAGGCAATGGTCGTTTCCCAATGCCCCGGTGGATTACTTCCGCGAGATGCAACTCGAAAAATCCATCGCGCCTTGGGGGGAGATCGTGCACAAGGCCCATCGTCTCGCGAGCAGGTCGTCGATCCATTGCCCGCTGGAAGAAGAGATGCGCCCGCAGCTCTACAAGGCCGTCTAACTCCAAACCTCCAGAATCCTTGAAGTCAGAACCGCAGAGTTGCGGAGCCGGGTTGTGTTCGCATGAGAGAAGACGTTCCGGCTTGCGGGAGCGAGTGTCCACTTGCACCGGCTCTCATCATTCCCTCATCAAGATCGCCATTTTCGAGCCGCCAAGGTCGTATTTTTGGGCAAACTTTGCCTAGCAGGATGGCACGCGCGGTGCACTGTCTATGCAGCAAGAGGCTGATATGGACAGTGGATACTATGCCGCGTGCACAGCCCTTGCTTCACGCACGCGCGCGCTGGATACAATTGCCAATAATCTAGCCAACGCCAGCACGCCGGGATACCGGGCGGAGCATAACGTCTTCAGTGCGGTGCTTGCCGCCTCGAGAGATGGGTCGGACTCGTCTTTCAGCCGGGCCGTCAACAACTACGGCATCATGAGCGGAACTGTGCTGGACCGTAGCCAGGGCGCGCTGCAGAAGACGGGGAACGACCTCGATGTGGCGATTCAGGGATCGGCCTTTTTCGTTGTGCAAACCGGCGGCGGCATCAAGTACACCCGCGATGGCGGCTTTCAGATCTCAGCAACCGGGCAGTTGACCACGGCCTCCGGCGACGCGGTGATGGGCGACAAAGGGCCGATTACCATTTTACCCGGCCACCTTTCGATCAGCACAGATGGAACCATTTCATCGAAGGGAGCCGTGGCGGGGAAATTGAAGCTCGTGGACTTTGCGCCCGGAACCCAGGTGGAGAGCGTGGGCGGCACCTACTACTCGGCTCCGGAAAAGAGCGAGACGCCGGCGGTTGGTTCCACGGTGATGCAGGGGTCGCTCGAGAATTCGAACGTGAATCCAGTGGGCAGCATGGTCGAACTCATTACGGCGCAGCGATCGGCAGAGATGATGCAGCGCGCACTCTCGATGTACAACGCGGAGATGGACAAAACCGCATCGCAGGACTTGTCCAAAGTCGGCTAAAGGAGTTCGATCATGTTTCATGCCCTCTATACAGCGGCTAGCGGAATGACGGCCCAGCAGATCAATCTGGACAATATCGCGAACAACCTGGCCAATGCGAGCACCTCCGGCTTTCAGGCGCGGCGGGTGCAGTTTTCCGATCTCCTTTATCAGAATGAAGTGATGCCGGGCGCAGCGGCCACGCAGCAGACCACGGTTGCCTCAGGACTACAGATCGGGCTGGGCACGCAGCCCGGCAACACGGAGATTATCCAGTTACAGGGCGACCTGAGCAGCACCGGCAATCCGATGGATTTCGCCATTCAGGGCACCGGTTTCTTTCAGGTTCTGATGCCCAATAATCAGATCGGCTATACGCGCGCGGGCTCCTTTCAGCCGGATGCGCAAGGAGTTCTGGTAACGGCGAACGGCAATGCGCTGCAGCCGGCGATCACCATTCCGCCCAACGCGACCAACGTAACGGTGGGCAGCGACGGAACGGTCAGCGTGACCCTGCCGGGGCAAACACAGGCACAGCAGGTGGGAACCATCCAGTTGGCGAGTTTCTCGAATCCCGGCGGATTGAATTCCATCGGCAACAACATCTATCTGCAGACCACTGCATCGGGCAACCCGATCACAGGCGCGCCAGGAGGGCCTGACGGCCTGGGCACCATCCAGCAGGGGATGCTCGAACAGGCGAACGTGAACATCGTGGATGAATTCGTAAACATGATTCTTGCGCAGCGCTCCTATGAGTCGAACTCGCGCGTGGTGAAGGCGGCGGATGAGATGCTGCAGGGTCTGAATCAGCTGGCGCAATAGAGTGATACACGCCATGACACGATTTGGTTTGATTTCGGCACTTATTTTCATGGCCGCGATGGCATGCCCTGCCGCGCCTTTGCAGGCACATGTCTCCATTACGACTGTGCAGATTGCCGCTGCAATCAGCGGCGCGGGAATGCAGATCTCCGCCGATCAAGTCAACCTTCTCTCCGATGTCGTGGCCACAACGCCCCTCCCAGTTCTGGTGGTTGAATCGATGCAGCCCTGGGGCGATCGACGCATGAAGGTGCGCCTGAGCTGCGCAGCCAGCGAGCACTGCCTGCCCTTCATTGTGATGGTTCGTCTCGGCCAGCAGGGCGGCTCGCAGCCGGCCATCGCGGCTGCTTCGGCAGAAGTCTTGCGCGCTGGAACTGATTCGAAGTCTTATGTTGTGCGCGCCGGAGCGCCGGCGACTCTGCTTCTCGACGGCGGTCATGTGCATATCCGCATTGCCGTGGTTTGCCTTGAGAACGGTGCGGCCGGACAGACGATTCGTGTGGCCAGCAAGGACCGTCGCCAGACCTATATGGCCAAAGTGATTGACCAGTCCGTGTTGAGGGCCAGCCTTTGATTAGACCGAGTGTGAGGATGCGCGTTTTGCAGACGTTGCCGATTCTTATCCTGGCCGCCATTGCGGCTGCGCCCCTTCCTGCGGCCAAGCCAACCAAAAAATCGAAGGGCGATCCGATTCAATTGCGCGCGGACTACATCAATCGGCTGCAGGAGCACGATGCACAACCAGGGGCCGGGAAGACGGTTGGCAGTCTCTGGGCGCCAGGCGGCAATGTGCTGGGCGATCTGTCCACCGACTATAAGGCGCAAAAGCTGAATGACACGATTGTGATTCTGGCCGCAGTGCAGACCACGGCGGCGCAGAGCGGGGACTCGAGCTACAAGCGCACTTTCCAGACCTCGTCCGGCATCACCGGCCTGGCCGGAGCCGTCAAGACCACGGGGTTGAATCCGCTGTTCAACGCGAACTCGGCCACCCAATTGCAGGGCCAGGGAGCAACCGACTCAAGCACTGCCTTTCAGACCAGCCTCACCGGCCGCGTAATCGCGGTGCTGCCCAGCGGCAACCTGGTAGTGGAAGCGCAGCGCAAGATCTTCATGAACAACCAGCACGAAGATGTGACGGTGCGCGGCGTGGCGCGGCCCGGCGATATCGGCCCCAACAACACCATCGGCTCCGCGTCGCTGAGCAACCTTGAAATCGAGATGAAGGGTAAAGGCATTATTGCCGATAGCACGCGCCCGCTTAACCCCATCACCAAGGCACTGTTGTGGCTGATAGGATTTTGACCTTGATGAAGCATGGATCTCCGATTGCGCAATCCGCACATGGGCTGATGAGCTTCGCTCTGTGCGCTGCAGCAGTTGTGCTGGCGCCTGCCGCTCGCGCGGTCGATACCAACCGCGAAGTGCAGGTGCGCGACATTACCACAATTCAAGGCGTGCGCGACAACCCGCTGGTGGGGTATGGCCTGGTGGTTGGGCTGCACGGGACAGGCGATACACAGCAAACCATCTTTACCGTCCAGACGCTGGCCAATGCGATGCAGAAGATGGGCGTGCTGATCAGCCCAAGCACGGTGGTGGTGAAAAATGTAGCTGCCGTGTTTATCACCGCAGCGCTTCCTCCCTTTGCCCGGCCGGGCGCCAAGCTGGATGTGACCATTGGCTCAGTGGGCGATGCGCGCAGCCTGGAAGGCGGCGTGCTGCTGATGAGCGCCCTGCACGGGCCCGATGGCCAGGTGTACGCTGAGGCGCAGGGGCCACTGGTCCTGGGCGGGTATTCGGCGGGCTCGGGCGCAAACCGCAAGGAAGTAAATTCGGTGAACACGGCAACGATCCCCGACGGCGCCATCATCGAGCGGGACACGGCTGTGGACCTGAGCGGATTCAAGACCGTTTCACTGTTGCTGCACAACCCTGACTTCAGCACCGCGACCGACATTGCGAATGCGGTCAACGGCGAGTTCGGTAAACCCGTTGCGACGGCTCTCGACAGCAGGCGCGTCGACATCAACGTAGCCGATGCCTCGGCGCAATCGGTGCCGCTCTTGATTGCGCGTGTGCAGGGCCTTATGCTCAAGGTGCATTCACCGGCGCGGATCGTCATTAATGAGCGAACTGGCACCATCGTGATGGGCGGCAATGTGAAGCTTTCGCCTGTTTCCGTCATCCACGGCAGCCTTTCCATCCAGGTTGTGACGACCTACACGGCGGCGCAGCCAGGGCTCTTGCCAGGTGCGCCCCCCGGCGTCTTCCCCAGTGCTCAACCTGGAACGTCGGGCGGACAGAACGCGATGGTACAGCCAGGCCTGCCGCCACCGGTGCTGGTGCCACAGACGAGCGTGGAAGCGAACGACGGTCCGGCCGAGTCAATGAAGCTGGATGAGGGAGCCAATGTGGATGAACTGGTGGGCGGCTTGCACGCTCTCGGCACCACGGCTCGCGATGTGGTGGCAATTCTGGAGGCCATTAAGGCCGAAGGCGGCATGCAGGCCGAACTGGAGGTGCAGTAAATGGGAACAACGCCCAGCCTTGGTTCGCTCAGCACGCAGACGGACATGCTGCAGTCGCGCGAGGATCGGATGATTCAGCAAATGAAGTCTTCCGTGGGCGCGAGCGACGACGCCAAGATCGAAAAAGGCTCCAGGGAGTTTGAAGCAATTCTGGTGGGTAGCTGGCTGCAGCAGGCGGAGCAGTCGTTTGCGACCGTGCCGGGCGCTGACGAGGACCAGGACCCGGGAGGACAGCAGATGATGAGCCTGGGCGTGCAACAGCTGGCGACCGCGATGGCGGCTTCGGGCGGCCTCGGAATCAGCAAAATGATTGCCAAAGCCATGCATGCCAACGCTGAAAAAGCCAACTCGCAGAGCACGTCGCCGGCTGCGGCAGCGGAACCGGCAAGAATTCAGAAAAACAAGGGTCCATTCGACTAAAATCGGAGGGGTGAAATGCCGATAGTAATAGCGGTCTAAATCAAGGAGGCGGGATGAGAATCGATCTAGTGAATTCATCAGCCGGTGAGCTTTCAAGCGAGCTGAGTTCGCAGCAGGTCAGTGCGCAGGGCGCAGCGCAGACGGGCAAGACCGGCACGGAAGATCGAGCGACTTTTACGTCGGATTCGACGTCAGTCAATTCGCTGGTGAGTGCGGCACTCAAATTCCCCGAAGTGCGGCAAGACAAGGTGGATGGCCTGCGTCAGGCCGTGAACAGCGGACAGTATCAACTCGACCCGGCCAAGATCGCCGCGTCGATGGTCGACGAATACGCCTGAGCACCGGGACGGTCTGGCTGATCCGCAGGTGCAGGGCCTTCACGGAAAGTGGGCGCAATGACTGCTGGTGCGGTTCCAGATCGAAATGGCAAGGCCGCGGAGTACCTCCAGCTATTGCGATCTTTGGCAGGTGAAATGGAACGGGCAATGAAGGCCATTGCCCAAAATGCTTTGCCGGATCTGGAAGAGAGTGTAGCCAGCCAGCAGGTAATGAGCGCCAGACTCCTGGTCCTCGCAGATGAATTGTCCGTTCCCCTGAAGTCCGAGTCGGCTGCTTCCCCAATCAAGATTGACCACGACATGATGCTCCAGGTGCGTGACGCAGGCGACGCGTTGCAGACTCTGAATCGTCGCTATGCGGCACTGCTGCAGCACTCCAGCCGTTCTGTCGCGTTGATGGCTTCGCTGTTCAGTTCATTTCAGGGACAATTCAAGGAGGCTTCTGGCCCCAGGTTGAAACATCGGACCTGGTCCTGCCAGATGTGATCGCTATGGGCGGCTTGAGTACAGCACTGTTGATCGGCGTGGGCGGGCTGGACGCGGCGCAGGGTGCGCTGGACGCAACCAGCAACAACATTGCTAATGTGAACACGCCGGGATATACGCGCGAAGCGGCCCAGTTCAGCGAACTCCCGCAGAACCAGTCGAACGCGCAGATCACCGGCGGCGGCGTCATGCTGGATGGGCTCGATAGCATTCGCGATGAGCTGCTGAACGTGCAGATTCAGCAGCAGACCTCGCTGCAGAGCGCGGCTGACACGGAATCTGCGAGCCTGCAGCAGGTTCAGACTTACTTCACTTCGACTGGAACCGACATTACAAGCGCGCTGGCTGCGTTTTCCAGCAGCCTGGTGCAGCTGAGCGGGAATGCCAACAGTTCGGCTGCCCAGCAAGGGGTTCTTGCCGCCGGCCAAAATCTTGCCGCTGCGTTCAACAACACGGCCAATGGCCTGACCAATGTGCAGACAGAGACGAACCGGCAGATTCCGGATACGGTGTCGCAAATCAACTCGCTTACGCAGCAGATTGCGCAATTGAATGGACAGCTGGCGCAGCTGCCGGCCGGACAGGATGGCGGCACCACGCAGGACCAACTCGACCAGGAAGTGCAGAAATTGGCCGGTCTGACGAACATCTCCGTCACCAAGACGAATAACGGAGAGACGATCGCAACGGGCAGTGGAACGGCGCTTGTGGAGGGCAACCAGAGCTTCAACCTGCAGACTGCGGCCGGGCCGAGCGGGCTGCAGCAAGTGCTGGATTCGAACGGGAACAATATCACTTCGACAATCATCGGCGGTTCACTTGGTGGGGCTCTGAACATTGCCAATCAGGTGATTCCCGGATTTCTCTCGCAACTCAACACGCTGGCCCGCCAGTTTGCAACGGCTTTCAACTCGGCCCAGACTGCGGGGACCGACTCAAACGGCAACGCAGGCGCGGCTTTCTTTACCGGCACGTCGAACCTGAGCAGTGCCGCGGCCGGCATCAGCGTGGGACTCACCAGCGCCGCGCAAATTGCCATCGGCTCCGGTGGTTCGGCGGGCGGCAATGGCAACGTGGCCAATCTCTCGGCTGCACTGACCAGCGCACTGCCATCTGGACAATCGGCGGCCCAGTCCTATGCGAGCCTTGTCTTCAACGTAGGCACAGCCGCATCGAATGCCAGCACGCAATCCACTGCCATCGGTGACAACCTGACCCAGCTGACCACACAACAGGGCTCCATCTCCGCTGTCAATATAGACGAGGAGACGGCCAACCTGCTGCGTTTTCAGACAGCCTACGAAGCCGCGTCGCGCGTCGTGAGCACGGTGCAAGTTCTCGGCAACGCAGCACTCAACATGGGATCTGGAACGAGCTTCTGACTGACATGCGCATTGACCCAAACATCGTTCCGAATCTTCTGGCCGAGCTGCAGCAGAGTCAGGTGTCTCTCAATACGGCGCTGCAACAGGTGTCCACTGGGTTGAGCGTGAATGCGCCGTCCGATAATCCAACCGCGGCAGCGGCCATGGTGCAGAATACGATTGAGTCCGGCGACTTGGACGTTTACACGCAGAACGTGAGTACCGCTCTCTCCTCGGTTCAAACCGCCAACTCGGTATTGAATTCCGTCGTGACTTCGCTCACCTCTGCTGTCTCCGCGGGCACAGAAGGCGCCAACGGCACCAATTCAGCCACCGATCTGCAGGCGCTGGCCAACGAGGTGCAGGGCATCCTGACGAGCGTGGTGACGGCGGCCAACACGTCGGTAAGCGGCAGCTACCTGTTTGGCGGTACCAGTACGACGACTCCCTATACGGCAAATGCGGCGTCGCCGGCCGGCTACACCTACAACGGCAATACCAGTTCGAATTCCGTGGCGGTTGGCGACCAGAACAGCGTCCAGATCAACCTGCCCGGCAGCCAGATTTTCTCGAATGCGACCAACAATGTGCTGGGGTCTCTGAGCTCGCTGGTCAGCGCATTGCAGAGCGGTGGCAGCTTAGCTATTCAGACCGCAACCGCCTCTGTCGATTCCGCGCTCAATTATGTAGGCCAGCAGCAAGTCTTTTACGGCAATGCAGAGACGCAGTTGAACTCGCAGGAAACTTTTCTTCAGCAGGATAAAGTTACCCTTTCGACGCAGGCCAATAGTCTGATTGGCGTGAACATGGCCACTGCCGCGACCAACCTGACGCAGGCGGAGACCGACAACAGCGCGGCTCTGGCCGCGGTAGCCAAGGTGCTGCCGAACAGCCTGCTCAGTTACCTCGCGCCTCCAGCATAAGCCCGTCCGCGTCACCGAAGGTTCGAACGCAAGAAGATGCGGCATTGAGGCGTGCCCTCAATGCCGCGAAATCGTTTGAAACACTGTAGGGTCGCTCTGCACGGGCGTGCCCACTCGCACTCGGGAAGGCTTGGTGCAGACAATTTACGCGGACCAGTGGGAGACGCTCTGCCTGGACTGCGCAGCAGAAGTGCCGGGATAGGTTGCCGGCTTACTCCATCCGCGATCTTCAGGCAGGGAGGGCGCGCCACGCAGTTCAAGACCCTGCCATGCTTCTCGAATCTTCAGCACCAGCTTCATCTCTTCCTCCAGAATCGCAGCCGACCTCTTCGCCTGCGCCTCAATCATCTTGCGGCGCAGCGACCTGTAAAAGGCGACAAGCTGATCAGCCAGAACTCCGCCGCTTCCGCGGCTCACCCAATTTTCCAGATGTGCAATCACCAGCAATGCATGGTTCAGTTCTCTGGTCCTCTTCTCGAGGTCGTTGCCTCGCTCGGCTTCGGCCGCACGCCGCAGGTCTCCCGCGAGCGTGTCGTAAAGGGCCACCAGCAAACCGAAACCGCTGGCGCCTCCGATTGCCGATTTGCGATAAGCCATTTCTGTGGGACTCATCTTTGTCTCCGGTTATATTTCTGCTAACTGTTTGTCGAGGTGTTGATGCCCAGTTCCGCATCCACGTCCCTGATTTGGTTCGGCAGTTGCTGCAAGGCGATTTCAGCCGAGCTGAATTCGCTCTCCAGCTGCGCTTTGAGCGGCGTGATGATGTTGTTCTGAAAATTGGTCACGTCGTCCTGTAGCGTCGTGTTTTCGCTGCCGATGCTCTGCAGATCCACCGTGAATGCGCCGTCCGCGGGGTTGATGAAGCTGGTCAGCTGCTGATCCAGTGCGTTGGCGAAACCGTTCAGCGCGGTCCCTTGGAAGAAGTTCTGTACCTGGCTGAAGTTGTTCTGCAGGGCGCTGTTCAGCGTGGTGTTGTCGACGGCGAGCGTGCCATCCGTGTTCACCGTGATGCCCAGCGAAGCCAGGCTGTTCACGGTGGCGCTGCTCCCGGACGCCGCTGTCGATGTGTAATCCACTGCTGACAGCAGATCGCTTTGCAGTGTCTGCACGGCGGCATCTTGCGCCAGGACTCCCTGGCCGGATCCTGAATCTGCAAACTCGGAATTGAGATCGCCGATGAGCGTGTTGTAGTCGCCTACAAACTGGCTGATGGCCGACGACACCGCGGAAACATTGGGCGCAATGGCGAGGCTCACCTGAGTGCCGGGACTCGCGCTCAGCAGGTTCAGCGTAACACCTGAAATCGCACCCGTTACGGTATTCGATGCGCTCGTAATGGCGATTCCATTCACAGTCAGCGACGCATTGGTGCCGGTAGCTCCTGCTGTGAAACCAAAACTCCCTCCAGAGGAGCTGACCGTGAAATTGCCGGTGCTGCCGCTGGTGTTGCTTACGATGGCCAGCCGGGAACCGGTAGCGTCATTCACAATGCTGGCGGACACGCCAAGGTTAGCGCTATTGATCGAGTTCTCAAGATCGGTGAGTGTGTTCACGCCACTGCCGGTGGTAATGGTAGTGGCTGTGCCGCCGCTGGGCGTGATGGTGATCGTCTCAGCGGGTAGATCCGTACTGGCGGTCGCCGCAACGCTTGAAGCATATGAGGCAGTGCTAGCCAGGCTGTTGACCACCACGACGTTGTTGCCCGTCGTACTGCCGGACACAGCCGAGGCCGTGAGCACATTCGAATTCGAAGACGTTGCCGTCACACTGGATAATGGACCGGTAATGTTGTTCAACGCTTGCATATCATTGTCGAGATTGGTCGAATCGCTCTGGATCTGCTTCAACGCGCTGGTCTGGTTGGCCAACGTTGTCTCCTGCGATTGCCAGGTATTTTCCGGCGCCTCAGCCGCGGTCACGGCCGCATTCACCGCGGAGGTCACGTCGATACCCGGAGTGGATGCTCCCGTTGCCGCCTGCAGAATTGCGCTTAGATCAATGGCGTCTGCGGAGTTTGAACCGGAAAGCAGCGAATTCAATGCAGAGAGTGAGCTCATGGGCGTTGCCTTTTCCTTTGCACGGACCTGAATCGTTTCAGGCGCATCAGCGTTACAAAGATTCTAGAGCGGTTTCACCATTTGTGTACCCTCTTTAGCTGTGCGAAAGATGTCCTTTTCTTGAGGAAAAACCGCTCTGGCGCAGGGGCTTTGGGATATTCCAATTCCAATTGTGAAGACGACGTGCCGCATAACTATATCGGCACATGCGCCTACATCTTTCAGGGAGGCACAAAGAAAAAGCGGTGACGCTTTGTGGGCGTCACCGCTCCTTGCAGGGTAAGAGTTTTACTGCAGAAGTTTCAAAACACTCTGCTCAGCCGAATTCGACTGGGCCAGAGCGTCAAAGCCTGTCTGTTCAAGAATGTTGTACTGTGTCAGGTTTGACGTCACAGAGGCGATGTTGGCGTTTTGGACGTTGTTCTGCGCGCTGGTCAGGTTCTGGACCTCGGTGGACTCAACGCCCGTATCCGCAGTCAGCTGATTGATTGAGGCGCCGATGCTGCCGCGCTGCGCCGCAACCGCGGCGATGGCAGCCGTAACGGCGGTCAGCGCCGACTGAGCGGCGGTGGTCGAACTCAGGTTGCTGGTGGCCAAACTGAGCGAAGCGGCCGACAAGGTGTTGATCGACGTGGCGGTATTGGTGGCGCCGGTTCCAGTGCCGTCGGAGGTGAAGACATTCGCGCTGTTGCCAGCCACCACGGTCGGTGAGAACCCGCCCAGGGCCGGTTCAGTGGTGGTGATCTTCAGTGAGTCGCTGGCCGGTCCCGCGATGACAAGCTGCCCAGTGGTTGCGCTGATCGTTGCTGTGGTGCCAGCGCTCAGCGTGGTGCCAGCCGCCGCGCCAATTGCAGTCTCCAGGGTGCCGACCGTATCTGTTGCTCCAGCCGTGAACACGAATGTTCCTCCCGTCTGGCTATCGGTGATGGTGGTCACCGAGCCCGCCTTCAGAGCGGTACCGGTTGTCAACGGAGATGCCGCGGAGCCTTGTGTGGACGAGAGCGAATTCGTTGAGTTGCTGTTGAACACGGAGGTTCCATTGAAGTTGGTTGTCGCGCCGATCTGGTCGATCTCATTCAGAATCGACGTGAATTGCGTATTCAGCGCGGTAGACTGGGCCGTCGTGAGGCCGCCGTTGCCGGCTTCGGTCGCGATCGTGATTGCCTGGTTGAGAATGGTAGTGACCTGGGACAGCGCGCCGTCGGCGGTCTGCAACAAACCGATGCCGTTGGATGCGTTCTGGCCGGACTGCGTGAGCGCCGAGATGTTGGCGCCAAGGCCGTTGGCGATGGAAAGGCCCGCCGGGTCATCCGCTCCGGAGTTGATCTTCAATCCGGTGGACAGTTGATGGAGTGTGCTTTGCAAGCTTGCCTGTGTGTTGGACACGGCGTTTTCCGCTACCAGCGCAGAGACGCTATTGATGACTTGAATGCTCATTGGTACGGCTCCTTATATCGATTTCCGCCTGCACCGAACCCGTTCCGTATCTGTCGGGGTCCAGAATCGCTACTTGGAGCAGGTGGTTTTTGGTACGTGCATTCTATCGGCATCTCGTTTTCGGAATTCCAGTCGGCAGGAAAGAAAACTTGGCGAACACGTTACTCCGTTGATGCCTGGGCGAAGGGCGCCAGGAGCATCGAATCATGGCTTCGAACCGATTGCAAGCCTCGCGCAAACACCGCGTCGCCGAAGGCATCGATGCGCATTCCACAAGCCTCCGTTTGCTTCGGAACGCCACCTGTCGATCGACACGATGAGTTGCATCATTGGACATGGACTTCGACCCTTGCCGCAGGACCATCGTGAAGTAGAATCCTGTGTGCCGCAACGCTTGCCGGATGCACGCAAAAAAGTTGGATTTGCCGCACATGCACGGTCTTCCTGTAGTCTTATGGTCGTTGCACTGGTCCGCGTTCTGCGTGCACCGGTATTCTGGCCTGCGTGGGTAGAGACTTCCTATGGGTGATGCGCGCTTGGGTTTCGAAAGGTTCTCTCGATCGAGTCTCTCGGTCGTTTGCCTCTTCGCTGCGATTACGGCCGGCACTCCACGCCTGAGGTCGCAGAACCCCAGTGTTCATGCACCCACTGAGGACGCTCGCAACACAGACATCCGCAACACGGACAGCCACCAGACTCTGCCGCAGTTCACCAGCCTGACGGCATGGGAGCAACGCAAGGCTTTCCTTCGCAAGCAGATTCTTGTGTCGGCTGGTCTCGCGCCCATGCCGGAGAAGACTCCGCTGCATGCGCAAATATTCGGCAGGATCGAGGAGAAGGACTACACCATCGAGAAGGTGCTTCTGGAGACGCTGCCGGGGTTTTATCTGGGCGGCAATCTGTATCGTCCGCGCAACGGCAAAGCCACGCATCCGGGCATCCTGAATCCCCACGGACATTGGCCCTACGGACGGCTTGAGAACCAGCCTCTCTACTCAGGTCCATCCTTCGGCATCAGTCTCGCGCGCCAGGGATATGTTGTCTTTGCGTATGACATGGTCGGCTATACGGACACGATCCAGATACCGCATCACTTTGGCAGTCCGGAACAGCGGTTATGGTCCTTTGGTCCGCTTGGTCTACAACTTTGGGATTCCATTCGCTCGCTCGATTTTCTTGCATCGCTCAACGACGTGAATCCAAACCTGCTTGGAATCGCGGGCGCCTCCGGTGGCGGCACGCAAGCTTTTCTGCTGACCGCCATAGATGATCGTCTGCAGTTTGCCTCGCCCGTCAACATGGTGTCGGCCATCATGCAAGGCGGAGACTTGTGCGAGAATGCCCCCGGGCTGCGCGTGAATACCAGCAATGTGGAGATCGCCGCACTATTCGCGCCCAAACCCATGCTGCTGGTCTCCGCAACTGGAGACTGGACCCGCAATGTTCCCAAAGAAGAGTTTCCCGCGATCCGGCGCATTTACGACCTTTACGGCAAGGGCGACCAGGTTTCGGTGGTGCAGATCCATCAGGTGCACAATTTCAACGAACTCAGCCGCGAGGCTGTCTACCGCTTTTTCGCCAAGGTCAATCCCGGTCTCAGCGACAGCCGCGAGCTCATCGAACACGACATCTCCGTCCCCATGCTGCAGGAGATGATGGCGCTCTCCAATCACCCAGTGCTGGCAAACGCCCTTGATCTTGAGAGCCTGTTCCGGTCGTGGCAGGATGGTTCGCGAACGCAGAACAGCCGGATTCAGGACGTCACATTCCTGCGCGACCGGTTGAAGCAGACTCTGTCCGTCGAGATTCCCCACGACGTGATCGCCGATCTCGATGGTCAATCGATTGTGCTCAGCCGCCCTGCAAGAAACGATCGCGTCCCCTGCATTTGGATTCAGGGGTCGGGGCGGATCGCGATTGTGGTCGACGCAAAAGGTTCTGCCGCCGCGCTCAAAACCGCGCTGGCTGTACAGCTGCTGAAGGAAGGCCGCCCCATTCTGCTTCTGGATGTCTTTCAGACCGGCGCCGCGAAGGCTCCACGCAGCGGGGATCCTTCAAAGGGCATGTCAGCGAAGCTGGCAGCCGATGCGGACGATGAAGATCGAGCGGATGCCGCAGCCGGCGGCGCCAAATTTTACACGTTCAATGTTGCGGATGATGCCGAGCGCGTTCAGGATATTGTTACCGCAATCGTCTACGAGAGCAAGGGCGGCAGCGGCGTGGACATATACGCTCAAGCAGACGCGGCAGTGTGGTCCGTGTTCGCGGCAGCCGTCAGCCCTGTTCCCGTTTCGCTGCACCTCGAGAACATGCCCCAGCTCAAGTCGGATGGCGACTATGTGGAGCATTTCAACGTTCCCGGAATTTTGCGCGCCGGCGGTGAACCGGTTGCAGAGAGTCTGGCGCACACAAGGTAAGCGCGAAGGAGCCCGGTCCGCAATACCGATCAGTGGCATCTGATACTGACATGAGGAGGATCACGTCATGGAATTCGAGAGAAGTGGCCGCAGAGAGTTTTTGAAGCTGGGCGGCGCCGCGGTGGCGGCGGGAGCGGCTGGATTCAGTGCATCCAGCTACGCGAGCATCCTGGGCGCCAACGACCGCGTGCGGGTGGGCGTGATCGGCTGCGGAGACCGCATGAAGAGCTCCTTGATTCCCGCATTCCAGGAACATGCCAAGGAGTTGAACTTCGAGCTGGTTGCAGTTTCTGATTTGTGGAATCGCCGCCGCGAAGAGGGCTCTGCCTATATTCAGAAGCTCAGTGGAAATCCCATCGCCGCGGTACGCAACAACGACGAGTTGTATGCCCGCAAAGACATTGACGCGGTTCTCGTGGCGACCGCTGATTTCCAGCACGCGCTGCACGGCGTGGAAGCCGTGAACGCGGGGCGCGATGCCTATGTGGAGAAGCCCACTGCGCACACCATGCCGGACGCACGCAAGTTTCTTGCCGCGGTGAAGCAGACCGGAAAGATTGTGCAAGTGGGCACCCAGCGGCGCAGTACGCCCAGCTATCAGAGAGCCGCTGAATACATCCAGTCGGGAAAGTTTGGCGACATTGTGATGGTGGAGATGACCTGGAATGTAAACCAGCCCGGCCGCTGGCGCCGGCCCAGCGCGGTGCCGCTCTTGAAAGAGCAGGACACGGACTGGAAGCGCTACCTGCTCAACCGGCCGTACGAGCCCTTCGATGCGCGCAAGTATCTTGAGTTTCGCCTCTTCTGGCCCTACTCCTCCGGCATCCCGGATCAATGGCTGGTGCACCAGATCGACACGGTGCACTGGTTTACCGGCCTGCCGCATCCGCGCAGCGTGGTGGCCAATGGCGGAATCTATCTGTGGAAGGACGGCCGCCAGAACTGGGACACGATGACCGCGGTCTTCGACTACGGCCCGCTGGACGACCTGAGCAAGGGATTCCAGGTGCAATACACGTCGCGGTTCACCAACTCGGCCGGCGGGGTGAAGGAGCTTTACTACTCGAACGGCGGCATGATCGACATGGACAAGCAGCGGGTGACGCCGGGGGGCGGCCTGGAAGCGCGCGATGCCGCGGATATGGGCATGAAGTCCAACCTCCTGCCGAGTTTCCCTCTCGTCGAGCACGCGGAGACTGCTTCCACCGCGGCCGATACCGGCGGCGATCCGCAAACCTCGGCCAACATGCGCAACTGGATGGAGTGCGTGCGCTCACGCAAGACGCCCAATGCGTCGATTGAAGCCGGCTACAACCATTCGGTGGCACTGTGCATGAACGTGGCCGCCATCCAGACGGGCGAGAAAGTCACCTTCAACGACGCAACGCAGCAGGTGATCGCGGGAGGCAAAGTGTATGAATAAGCTGATCGTGCTGGCGTTTGTGGGTGCGGGCTTCGCCCTGGTTGCAGGCGCTTTTGCTCAGACGTCCGACAAAGGCGTTCAGGTCGTCGCCGATGAAGCCCATCGCCGTGTCGACATCACCATCGACGGCAAGCCCTTCACCTCTTATATCTGGCCTACTTCGCTGAAGAAGCCGGTGCTCTACCCGCTCATCGACGAGGACGGCGTAACGGTGACCCGCGGCTACCCACTTGAGCTGCGGGCCGGCGAGCGCGTCGACCATCCCCACCACGCCGGCCTGTGGTTCAACTACGGCGATGTGAACGGCTTCGATTTCTGGAACAACTCCGACGCAATCCAGCCCGCGAACAGCGGCAAGATGGGAACCATCGAACACCTGCGCGTTGTGGAAGCCAAGAGCGGAAGCGAGCGCGGTGAGCTCGTGACTGAGTCTGTCTGGATCGCCGGCGACGGCAAGCAGATTTTGAATGAGACGGCACATTACACGTTTTCACGCCGGGGCCACGCGCGGGTGATTGACCTGGTGGCGACGCTCAAGGCCGACGACCGCGTCGTTTTTCACGACGACAAAGAGGGTTTGCTGGGCATCCGTGTGGCACGCTGGCTGGAGTCGCCGGACGAGAAAGGCGGCGTGTTCACCGACGCCAACGGAAACGCTACCCAGGTGTCCGCAGCGCCGGTGGAAGTGGGCGCTCCGAATCCGGCTACGGGCTCGTATTTGACGAGCGAGGGCGCAGCGGGCGGAGCTGCGTGGGGAACGCGAGGGCGCTGGTGCGCGCTGACCGGCCACACTGGCGATCATACCGACCAGATTACGATCTTCGACCACCCCGGAAATCCCGGCTATCCGACCTACTGGCATGCGCGTGGTTATGGGTTGTTTGCCGCCAATCCGCTGGGGCGCAGCATCTTCGACACGAAGCAGCCCGCCTTCAACTTCACGCTCGAAAAAGGCCAGGCGGCAACGTTTCTCTATCGGATTGTGATCGATCCGAGAGCGGCAACAGCCGCGGAGTTAAACCAGGAAGCCGACGCGTTTGCAGCTGAGAAAAAATGAGGGCGATGCTTCAGAACCGCATCCTGAGGCCGACCTGTATCTCGCGCGGCCGATAGAAGTGCGTTGCATTCACGTTCAGCGGCTGCCCAAATGCCGAGCGGGGCGTCAGGCCGGTAAGGACAGGCTGCGTGGTAAATGAGTTCAGAAAATTCAGCGTAGGCAACCGGGATGTCGTGCCTGACTCAAGGTAGTAGCCGGTGGTCTCGATCTCCGTCACATTCTGGTGGTTGAACAGGTTGAAGCTCTCGACCAGCAGCTCCAGCTGGCGCATTGCCCCCAGGTCAAACTTCTTGCCTACGCGCAGGTCAGCCTTCCAAGTGGCCGGATAGCGAAACGTGTTGCGCCCCACACCGTAGACCAGGTTGTCGCCGCCTGAGCCGTTCATGCCCGGCCCCAGCCCCACGATGGCCGTGCCGGTGTCGGTCAGTTCCTCACCCAGCGAGCCGCTGGTGCGCATCGAGTATGGCAGCCCGCTGCGAAACTCCCCCGTGCCCGAGACCATCCAGCCGTTTGCTAGTTTTCCCGCCAGGCCGCGCAGCTTCCACGGTGCCTCAAGCACCGCCATCAACGCCGCCGAGTGGCGCACGTCCAGGTTGCTGGTCCCGTACTCCTGGCTGAAGTCCTCCGGGTCCAGCACGTCGCTTCCCGCCACGGTAGTGCTCTCGTTGGGGTTCCAGTCCATCGCGTGCCCATACGTATAGTGCGCATGCAGGCTCAGGCCTCTGCGTCCGTAGCGAACTACCCTCAGCATCGCTGCCTCATACGTTGAATTGGCCCGGCTCATGATCTGGCTGATCTGCTGGTAGTTCGAATTCAAACGGCCCGCAAAGCCGGTTGGCGAGGTTGCCGAGGGCCAGGACGCATAAAACGGAACCGTGACCGTCGGAGTCTTGAGCGGGCCGTTGCCCGTGCAGGTCACCACCGCCCCATGCAATGTATCCGGGCAATTCACGACTGCATAGGTGATCGTTCCCGGGTTCACGGCCGGGTCGAAGTTGTTGTCGATCGAGATGGGCAGCCGCCGGCCGAGGCTCAATAGCGCGCTCGCGGTGACCTGCACATGGCCCGGCAACTCTTCCTCCACGGCGGCCACGGCCTGGTGCACTTCCGCATTGTGGAAGGCGGGCGCAAACTCCACCGCCCCCGGCTTGACCACCCTGCCCGGCTCCCCAGTGAGCACATAGGGAAAAGGCGGCGCACCTCCGGCGTTCAGGTTGTCCGTCGGCCGCAGGAAGAAATGCAAGTCCCCTTTGAAGCTGCCGGTCTGGGTGAGCGCGGTCTCGATTGTCGCGTTCTCCGTGCGTCCAAAGTACATGCCATAGCCCAGACGCAGAACCGGCCAGTGGCTCTCCAGGCTGCCCAGAGCCAGGCTGATGCGCGGGCCCCAGTCGTTGCCCAGACTGGGCAGCTTCTGGGTCAGTGGCAAATCGGGGTTGGCCAGCGCCGCAATGGGAGGCGGCAACTGTTCGCGCTCCCAGCGCAGCCCGCCGGAGACCACCAGCAGCTTGTGCGGCTGCCACTGCACGGTCGTGAATCCAGCCCAGTCGTTGGTGCTCAGGTTCCAGTTTGTCGGACCCAGTACCTGCGAATAATAGGAGTAGCAAGGCAAATTGCCCAACCCGCGCAGGTTTCCTACCGGATCGCGCCACACCTTGCCCGTCTGGTCGCAGTTGTGCTGACTGTCGGGTTGCAGTTGGCCCGACAGGCCATAGTTGGCAAAAACCAGCGCATCGGAGGCGAAGTTCTCCACGCTGGAGTAGGAATAGGTGCCCGTCTCGTTGCGCAGCAGGCTGGTCGAGTCGGCATTGTGGCTCAACTCGACGCCGCTCTTGACCAGCAGGCTGCCCCGCACCCAGTCGAAAGTCTCCTGTGCTTGAGTTACATGCTCGTCGGGATAGCTCCCGGTCCCGAAGCGCGAGGGGTTGCCGATGGTGAATCCATAGCGCGAGTCCACCACGATCTGCGGCAGCTGGCCCCACTGGTCGCCTTTCAGAAGCGTCTGCTCGTAGGTGGACGGAGTCTCGGCGTGAGCGGCCAGAATGGTGCGCCCTGCCGAACCCTGGAACACCGAGAGCAGGTTGGGCGTCAGGAATGCTTCCCAGCGGGCCAGCAGCAGCTCCTCGCTGGCGTTGCTGGTCCCAAAGCTGTTGCTCCCGTAGCTTTCCGAAACCCGCGTCAGCCCGCCTCCAGGCGAGTTCCAGTGGCCGCCAATCCCTTCCAGCGTAAAACGATGCCGCTCGCTCGCCTGCCAGTCGATGCGCCCAAAGCCGACCCACTGTACCGCCCTTCGCGGAGCCGGCCCCAGCAGCCCATCCAAGGCGGTGAGCATCTGCGAGTAAGCACTCAACCCTCCCGCCACCGTGTTCATCGAGCTCAGCCCCAGCCGCGCGCTCAGCACCTGCATCTGATCGTCCGTGGGCTGGGCAAAGAACTCCGCCGGGTTCCGGACCGTGGCCAATCCCGGATCGTTGCGCAGGTAGTTGTCGAGCGCGCCGAACCAGAACAGCTTGTCGCGCCGGATCTGGCTGCCCAGCCCCACGCCCCACACCGTTTCTCGATCTGCCGGCGTATACGGCTCCGCGGTAAAGCCCGGCGTTGAGCTCACCGTGGCCAATGAGGTCTGCTTGACCCACTGAGTAAACGGGTTCTGCGCCCCCCAGCCATTCTGCTTGTCGAAGAGAAATCCCTGTCCGTGCAGCCCGTTGGCGCCGCGCACAGTCTCCACGTCCACACGCCCGCCGGCCGTTCGCGCTCCTTCCGCCTCGGCGTTGCCGGCCGCCGTCTGCACCTCGCGAATGGCCGCCTCCGCTACCTGCGAACCGCGCCCACCCGCCCACGCCTGGCCCATCCCATTCTGCTCGCTGCCGCCCTGCCCATTTACCTCCGGCCCACTCGAACCCCGCCCTGAACTGCCCTGCCCGCCAAAAGCCACGCGGGTGCTAATGCCGTCGATGGTGGTCTCGACGGGCTCCTGGCCGGCTCCGCGTAGCGAGGCCTGCGACGCCCCTCCCGCAGCCGTTGAGGCGGTAGGCGAATCCAGCACAAAATCTTGCCAGCGGCGGCCAGCGGCGGGCAGCGCCTGCAACTCTGCCGCGGTCATCGTTGTCGTCACCGCTGCGGCCACTGGATCGACGCGCACAGCGTCGGCAATTGCCCGCGCGACAACAGGGTTCGCAATTTCACTTCCCGCTGCCTCGTAGCTGTTCAGATTCAGCATTTGCAGGGGCTCAGGATCTACGCCGGCAGTCAGTTCTTGGGCTGCCGTCGCGGGCATTACCCGCAGATCGCTTCCCAGTGCGCGCACACTGAGGGAAAACGCGAGCAGCGGCCCCATGGGCAGGGGCTCCGCCGAAATTGCAGCTAGTGTTTCCGGCTTCTCGCGCGCCTCTTTCGGCGGCTGCGGTTCTTCCCATGCCAAAGCCTGCAAAGGATTTACGGTCGTTGGCGTCTTCTGCATCATCTTGGCCGAATCAGCCGTTCCCGGTAATTGGGAGCCATTCGCGGTCCCCGCAATTGGCCTTTCGACCGCTGGCTTTGCAACCGCTGCAGGGGCAACCGCAACGGCCTGCCTAGTTCTAACCGATTGGGCAGCAAAGGGAAGAGTCTCGCGCGTTGCAACTTCAACCGGATGTATCAGATCCGGCTCGAATTCCATGGCCGCCCCCACCCGCGCCTCGTGCCCGCCGGAGACGTAGATTCCGTCCAGCCGCCCATGCCCTAGCTGGGGGCTCGCCGCGTCTAGCGTGTACTCGCCCTCTGCCAGGCCGGTGAGCCGGTAGCTCCCGTTGCGGGCCGTGGTTGTGCGCGCCACTTCGCCGGTAGCGTCATTGCGCACCACCACCGTGGCGCCGGCCAACGGCGTCGAATGCAGATCCGTGAGCCGGCCGGCAATCGATCCGGTGACCCCAATTGTCTGATTTGCCGTGCTTGGCCCGTCGGCCGCGGCCAGCTCGGCCGTTTGCGCCCCAGCCGCCGCACCCGCGCACACCATCAGCACGGCCAGCACCCCAGGCCCTATCCAGTTTCGCCCCGCCCAAGCCATGGAAAATCTCGCTCGCGGCAGACCCGGTAGAGAAGCGCAACACCGTCACTCAGCCTTCCCGCACTAGCCGGCGGGTGGGGCAGGGCGCAAACGCGCGGCCGGGGTAACCCCCTCCGAAAACACGCGCATTAGCCCAAAGGTGATCTTGTCACCGATTGTAGGCCCGATTCGGTAAACTGGAAAGACGGCATCAAGGATTCGGCCCCGCCTGTAGGCATTGCGGCGCTATTCCCTCAGTCCCTACTCCCTTAGCCCCTCAGGTGTCCATGTTTATCGATGAAGCAAAAATTCGCGTCAAAGCCGGGGACGGCGGCAACGGCTGCATGGCCTTCCGGCGGGAGAAGTTTGTCCCCCGTGGCGGCCCCTCCGGCGGCGACGGCGGGCGCGGCGGCGATGTGGTGATGGTCAGCTCCCAGCGCCATAACACCCTCATTCACTTTCGCTACAACCCGGAGCACAAAGGGCAGCGCGGCCAGCACGGCATGGGTTCCAATTGCAGCGGACTCGACGGCGACTCAATCGTCCTGCAAGTCCCTGTCGGCACAGCTCTTTACGACCAGGACAGCGGCGAGCTGATCCATGACTTCGAGACCGAAGACGAGCGCGTCGTCATTGCCAAAGGCGGACGAGGCGGACGAGGCAACCAGCACTTCGCCACCAGCACCCACCAGGCCCCGCGCGAGCACGAGGCAGGCCGCCCGGGCGAAGAGCGCAGTTATCGGTTGGTATTAAAGCTGCTGGCAGACGTGGGCCTGGTCGGTTACCCCAACGCCGGCAAATCCACGCTCATCTCCCGCATCTCCGCGGCCAAGCCCAAGATCGCCGACTACCCCTTCACCACCCTTGAACCCAACCTGGGCGTGGTTACCGTCGGCGAGGAGCCCGACCAGGAGTCCTATGTGGTAGCCGACATGCCCGGCCTCATCGAGGGCGCTCACCTCGGCTCCGGCCTGGGCACGCAGTTCCTGCGCCACATCGAGCGGACAAGGCTCCTGCTTCACCTCGTCGACGTCTCCGACGCATCCGGCCGCCCCGATCCCGTGGAAGACTTCAAAGTCATCAACAAGGAGCTGGACAGCTTCTCCGTCACGACCCCCGAGCAGCCCATGGATGACAAACCCGGCCCGAAGATCGACTTTCCGCTGGCGCATAAAACCATGATTGTCTGCGCCACCAAGATCGACTCCGCCAATCCCGACAAGCTGAAGAAGCTGGCCGCGTATGTGAAGCGCAAGAAGCTCGAGTTCCACGCCATCTCCGCCGTCACCGGCCAGGGGATCGAGGAGCTGAAGTGGTCGCTCGCAAAGCACCTGCGAAGCGGCCCGCCGTCGTAGACTATTTCAACCAGAACGACTATAATTCTGGTTGAAGTTGAAGGGGACGTGATGACCTGGCAGCTGCAAGAAGCGAAAACGCGCCTCAGTGAGGTGATCGAAGAGGCCCATGCCAAAGGGCCGCAGATCATTACGCGCCATGGCAGGGAGCGTGCTGTCGTCCTCTCCATCGGGGATTACCGCGCTCTGGTGGCGCACAAGCCCAACCTGTTTGAGTATCTGCTCAGCGGACCAAAGGTGGACGACTTCGAGA